>Ga0307470_10000383_pt1 | contig 23569 bp, 17 predicted proteins | sample atmos_gasesAM3C__FD_204565 | JGI IMG/M metagenome (GOLD analysis project Ga0307470, IMG submission 204565) | Hardwood forest soil microbial communities from Morgan-Monroe State Forest, Indiana, United States - atmos_gasesAM3C_05 | ecosystem: Environmental > Terrestrial > Soil > Temperate forest... | reverse complement strand
TCCGAAAGCTGCGGCGGGATCGAAAGGCTTTTCAGTCGCAGCAAACGTGGTTGAGACGAGTCCTACTGCCGCGATCCAGATCCTTGCCCGCATGGGTCAGCTCTCCCTGCTTCTCGTGAGGCGATTATAGATCATGCACCGCAAATATGGTGCTCCGCCTATTCGCAAAGGCGAGTTCGACAACTTGGCCGTCTTCGGCCAGTTGGACGCTGCCGCGCAGCGGCGGCGGTCCGGAGCGAAGCGGAGGACGAGGGGCGCAGGCCCCGAAGAATCCGTCCTGGCGCGCAATTCATTCAGTTTTCGATGGGGGTGTGAGCGCTCGGCGCCGCCACGGGTCCTGCTACACTTGCCGCTCGCGTGAAGGATTCAAATATCGGCAACCGTTTCGATCGCATGGAGTGGGCCGGCGCTTTTGGCGACCTGGGCACCTTAGTTCCGTTCATCGTCGCCTACATCGCCGTGCTGAAGGTAGACCCTTTCGGCATTTTGTTTACCTTTGGCGCCGCGATGGTCATCTGCGGCATCTACTACCGAACCCCCTTTCCCGTTCAGCCCATGAAAGCCATTGGCGCAGTGGCCGCCACCCAGGCGGCGCAGACAGCGGTGATCACACAAGCGACGATTTACAGTGCTGGATTGGTCACCGGAGCTATTTGGCTAATTCTCGGGCTCAGCGGCGCGGCCAACTATGTGGCGAGAGGGGTGCCACGCTTCGTCGTGGTCGGGATTGTTCTTGGTCTCGGCATGGGTTTCATGCTCGAGGGGATCAAGATGATGAGCACCGGCTGGCTGGTGGCCGCTGTCGGTCTTTTGGGGACGCTGCTACTCCTGACCAATCGGGCGATCCCCGCGATGTTTCTGCTGCTCATCTTCGGTGTGGTGTGCGGAGCCATAGTCAATCCGGATGCCATGAGGGCATTGTCCGCGGTGAGATTCGCATTTCGCGCTCCGAGCTTCGCCCTTTCCAGCATCACCTGGTACGACTTGTTGAAAGGAACGGTGTTTTTGGCATTGCCGCAGCTCCCTTTAACACTCGGCAACGCTGTGATTGCCATCCGCGAAGAGAACAACCGTCTCTTCCCCAATCGCGCAGTGACCGAGAATGCCGTCGCGACCTCAACCGGCGCGATGAACTTGGTGGGCGCCGCCTTGGGTGGCGTGCCCATGTGCCATGGCGCGGGCGGCATGGCGGGACACGTTGCCTTCGGCGCGCGCACCGGCGGCGCGCCGATTATCCTCGGAACAATCCTGCTGTGTCTCGCCATTGGATTTAGCGGGTCTATCGAGGCGATCTTCAACGTCCTTTCGCCAGCCGTGCTTGGCGTAATCCTCTTTCTAACCGGGGCGCAGCTTGCACTCGGCTCGTGCGACTTCAGCAAGAACAAGGCCGAGCGCTTCATTACCCTCGCAACGGCTGCTTTTGCCATGTGGAATGTGGGCCTGGCTTTCGTTCTGGGACTCACTCTCGCCTACATCCATAAACGCGGGCGCCTGCGGTTATAGGGTTCCGGTGCAACTGCGGACAAGAGTCTGCGCTCGGCCGGGTAAGCTTTTGCGATAAGTGGCGTGATTCGATCGATAAGTGCGGCCTATGAGCCAACCGGACTTATTGCTTCTCAGGATAAGGCGAGGAAAACCCGCTGATATACTATGTGGCTGGTGGATCCTGGGCGTCGGAGAGTGAATTGTGAATGAAACGATGATTCCGGTTGCGAAATTGGCTTCCAGTAAGCAACGGAAACGCGAGGCCCCGAGAGGCCGAAACGTCACCCCGGCGGCCCTGGCCGAAGTCGAGGCCCTGGTTGGCAAGGAACCGCTTCGCCATGACCTCCTGATCGAGTATCTGCATCTCATCAATGATCACTACAAGCAACTAGCCGCCCCGCACCTGGCGGCGCTGGCCCGGCTGCTGGGACTTGCGCAGACCGAAGTATACGAAGTCGCCACTTTTTATCACCATTTCGATGTGGTCAAGGAAGATCCGAATGGTGCAATCAAAGCGCCGGCGGCGCTCACCGTGCGGGTTTGCGACGGATTGAGCTGCGAAATGGCGGGGGCCAAAAATCTCCTCGAGCGCTTGCCGGAATTGCTCGGGCGCGAAGTGCGCGTGACGGCGGCTCCGTGCGTCGGTCGTTGCGAGCAGGCACCCGTCGCGGTGGTTCATCAAAAGCCGATCGCGAACGCGACGCTCGAGGCCGTTCGTACCGCCGTCGACGCGGGCGACACACGAGACAAGCCTGACGGTTACATCGATTTCGAGCAGTATCGAAAGCAAGGCGGATACGCAACGCTGCGCGACTGCATCGAGCGTCGGCGCAGCGTCGATGCGGTGATCAAGACCATGGAGGATTCGGGGCTTCGGGGTCTCGGCGGCGCGGGTTTTCCGGCCGGGCGGAAGTGGCGCATCGTCCGCGGCGAAGCGGCGCCCCGACTGATGGCCGTGAACATCGATGAGGGCGAACCCGGCACGTTCAAAGATCGAGTCTATTTGGAACGCGATCCGCACCGGTTTCTGGAGGGCATGCTCATCGCGGCGTGGGCTGTCGGCATTTCCGCCGTCTATATCTATCTACGCGATGAATACCATGGCTGTCGCGCGCTGCTCGAGACGGAACTCGCCAAGCTTCAGGCGAATCCGCCCGCCCCGCTGCCGAAGATCGAGTTGCGACGCGGCGCGGGCGCCTACATCTGCGGCGAAGAGTCGGCGATGATTGAATCCATCGAGGGCAAGCGCGGCATGCCGCGACTGCGCCCGCCCTACGTCGCGCAAGTGGGTCTGTTCGGCCGGCCCACGTTGGAGCATAACTTTGAAACTCTTTATTGGGTGCGCGAGCTGCTCGAGAAAGGGGCCGCCGCCTTCGCATCCCAGGGGCGCCATGGCCGCAAGGGCCTACGCAGTTACTCGGTGTCGGGCCGCGTCAAGAATCCCGGCGTCAAGCTGGCGCCCGCTGGAATCACGATCCGCGAGCTGATCGATGAATTTTGCGGCGGCATGCAGGAAGGCCATACATTTTATGGGTATCTGCCGGGCGGCGCCTCGGGAGGCATCTTGCCGGCCTCGATGGATCAAATTCCGCTCGATTTCGATACCTTGCAACCGTACGGCTGCTTCATCGGTTCGGCCGCCGTCATCGTGCTTTCCGATCATGATACGGCGAAGGCGGCGGCGCGCAACATGATGCGGTTTTTTGAACATGAATCCTGCGGCCAGTGCACGCCCTGCCGAGTCGGGACTGCGAAAGCCAACATGCTGATCGCGGGCGATCAATGGGACGCCCCGCTGCTGGCGGAATTGTCGCAAGTGATGCGGGACTCCTCGATTTGCGGCCTGGGCCAGGCGGCTCCCAATCCCGTGGATTGCGTGATCAAGTACTTTCCGAACGAAGTGGGCTAAGGAACGCACGATGAATGCCATTACTCGAATCGAACGTGAGGAAGCCGATGCTTCGACCGTCACGTTTTCACTGGACGGCCGGGAGGTCACCGCGCGTCGCACGGACACGCTGCTCGAGATCGCGGATCGTGCGGGCGTGCAGATTCCGCGCCTCTGCTACAAGGCCGGCCTGGATGCGGTGGGAAATTGCCGCTCCTGCATGGTCGAGATCAAGGGCGAACGCGTGCTGGCTGCCTCCTGTTGCCGCACCCCGGTCGACGGCATGGAAGTCAACACCACCAGCGAGCGGGTGCGCAAGTCGCAGCAGCTGGTCATTGAGCTGCTGCAATCCGACATGCCCGAGCGCGAGTACACGCGCCACAACGAGGTCGATGAGTGGGCGCTAAAACTCAAGATTGGCAAGCCGCGCTTCGCGCCCCGGCCGGCGGTGGCGCCGGATTATTCCCATGCGGCCATTGCCGTCAATCTGGACGCCTGCATCCAATGCACACGGTGCGTGCGCGCATGCCGAGATGAGCAAGTCAACGATGTGATCGGACTCGCCTCGCGCGGCCAGCATGCCAAGATCGTTTTCGACATGGACGATCCCATGGGTGCGTCCACCTGCGTCGGCTGCGGAGAATGCGTCCAGGCTTGCCCGACGGGCGCGCTGATGCCGGCCCGGGAGGTCGCGCTTTCAAAGCCCGACAAGTCGGTCAACTCGCTGTGTCCCTACTGCGGTGTGGGATGTCAACTGACCTACCACGTCAAAGACGATCGGATTCTCTATGTCGAGGGTCGTGACGGTCCTGCCAATCACTCGCGGCTCTGCGTCAAGGGTCGGTACGGCTTTGACTATTCGCGGCATCCACAGCGCCTCACGGTGCCCTTGATCCGTCGAAGCGATGCGCCCAAGCGCGGTGAATTCGTCATGGATCCGGACAATGTCATGCAGGTATTCCGGGAAGCCACGTGGGACGAAGCACTGGACTTTGCCGGCAGCGCGCTCGCGAAGATTCGCGATACCCACGGCAAGAAATCCTTGGCGGGTTTCGGCTCCGCCAAGGGCAGCAACGAGGAAGCCTACCTCTTTCAGAAGTTGGTGCGCACCGGCTTCGGCAGCAACAACGTCGATCACTGCACGCGGCTGTGTCACGCATCGAGCGTGGCCGCATTGCTCGAGGGCATCGGTTCCGGTGCCGTCAGCAATCCCGTCATGGATGTGACCAAGGCCGGGGTGGTCATTCTGATCGGCGCGAACCCCACCGTGAATCACCCGGTCGCCGCGAGCTTCCTCAAGAACGCGATGCGCAACGGCACCAAGCTCATCGTCATGGATCCCCGGCGCAGCGAATTGTCGCGCACCGCATACCGGTACTTGCAATTCAAGGCCGACACGGACGTGGCGCTCCTCAACTCGTTGATGCACGTCATCATCGAAGAAAATCTGGTGGATCCGAAGTTCATCGCCGATCGGACATTGGGCTATGACGCCCTGGTCAAGAACGTCGCGGGTTATAGTCCGGATCTCATGGCGCCGATCTGCGGCATACCGGCAGAGACGATCCGCGAGGTCGCGCGTCTCTATGCGACCAGCTCCGGCTCGATGATTCTCTGGGGTATGGGCATCAGTCAGCACATCCATGGTACCGACAACGCCCGCTGCTTGATTGCGCTCGCACTGATGACCGGCCAAATCGGCCGGCCCGGCACGGGGCTTCACCCCCTGCGTGGGCAGAATAATGTCCAGGGCGCTTCGGACGCGGGACTGATTCCGATGATGTATCCGGACTATCAACGCGTCGACAACAAGGACGCGCAAGCGCGCTTTGCCAAGGCGTGGGGTGTACCCCTGGATGAACTCGACGATAAACCCGGCCTCACCGTGGTGGAAGTCATCAAGGGCATCATCGCCGGCAACGTCAAGGGCATGTACATCATGGGAGAGAATCCCGCGATGAGCGATCCGGACGCGGACCACGCGCGCGAGGCGCTGGCCAAACTGGACATGCTCGTGGTGCAGGATATTTTCCTGACCGAAACGGCCTATTTGGCCGATGTGATCCTGCCCGCCTCATCGTTCGCGGAGAAGACCGGCACGTTCACCAATACGGATCGCTTCGTCCAACTGGGGCGTCAAGCGTTGGACCCGCCGAAGGGCGCACGCCAGGATCTGGCGATTATCATCGAACTGGCCAAACGATTGGGCCTGTCTTGGTCGTACGGGGAGGGCGAGGCGGCTGTGGCGGCGGTGTTCGACGAAATGCGCCGCGCGATGCCGAGCATCGCCGGCATCACCTGGCAGCGCCTCCAGGCTGAAGACAGCGTGACGTATCCGTGCCTGCAGGAAGGCGATCCCGGCGATTCCGTGGTGTTCGTCGAAAGGTTTCCGACCCCCACCGGCAAAGCACGCTTCGTTCCCGCGGATATCATCCCGGCGGACGAACGTCCCGACACGGATTATCCGCTGGTACTCATCACGGGCCGCCAGCTCGAGCATTGGCACACGGGCAGCATGACACGACGCTCCGGGGTGTTGGATGCGCTCGAGCCAGATCCGGTCGCGTCGCTGCATCCGTTGGACCTCGCGGCGCTCGGCGTCAAACCGGGAGACTTGATTACGATTCAATCGCGGCGCGGCAAGGTGAGCCTCTACGCACGTTCTGATGACAGTTCGCCGCACGGCTCGATATTCGTCGCCTTCTGCTATTACGAAGCGGCAATCAACAAGCTCACCAATTCCGCACTGGATCCATTCGGCAAGATTCCCGAGTTCAAGTATTGCGCCGTGCGAATCAGCAAAGGCGGCACTACGCCGGTGCAGGCGAGTTACGGCGGCGGACAAATTCTCTCGCAGGAGACGGATGTCGCCGCGGTCTGAGGCGCGCCGAAGGACAGCGTGGCGCTACCGATGTGTCTGCTCGGCGCCGGTGAGTTCGGTCAAGGTATTGAAGTTGGTGAACGCGGCGGCATCGTCGAAGATGACTTGAGCGCCGCCTAACTCGCGCGCCCACAGTCCGGTTTTGCGCTGCCCACGGTCGATGAAGGCCCGCAAGTTGTCGCGCAAGGAGGCCTTCATGAGGCAGAACACGGGCTGCGGCGACAATTGGCCGCCTTCGCGTGTATAAGCTGTGACGATGCCCGCGTCGATGATCGTTCCCCCGGCCAGGCGCTCGACCAAATCGCGCGGAAAGTGGGGAGTATCACAGGGCACTGTCACCAAATAAGGCGTTGTGCAATGACTGAGTCCCGCCAACATCCCCGCCAATGGTCCGGCAAAATCGGGTACTTCGTCGCAGTACACCTCCATGCCCATGGTCCGATACACCTCCAGATTTCGGTTGGCGTTGACCATCACCAAACCGACCTGGGGCGCGAGCCGCGTGAATGCGTGCTGGACGAGCGGCGTGCCCCGAAAGAGCTGCAGACCCTTATCGACACCGCCCATGCGGCTGCCGCGCCCGCCGGCAAGGATAAGTCCCGTGATATCGGTTTTGTCGATGGGCACAATGGCGCCATGCTATCGAACCCTGCAGGAGCGCACCATCGAATCTCATGAAGCCAGAGCCTTGGTACTCGGCCCGCGGGCGCAGGCACTCAGACCCCTGAACGGCGCCCCGCGGCTCAGCCAGAGCAGCGCCGAATTGTTGCGCCAGGTCGACATCGTTGACGAGCGCGGGGACAAACGCTCGCTCTATATACCGTGTGAACGGCCGCTAACCGTCTTGCTCGATGACCGAGAGCTGGTGACGCTGATGACCCTCGGCGCTGCGCCTGAATGGCTGGTCCTTGGCTATCTCCGCAATCAACGATTGCTCGATGGGATGGGTGCGATTGAATCCGTCGTCGTCGATTGGGCTTGCGGCACTGCACGAGCGCAGTCGCGTCTTTGTGAGCGTGCGATCGAGACGCCCCAAGGTCCCTTGGCGCGCACCGGCTGCGCGCTGGGAACCGCATTCGGCGATGCCTTGCGTGCGATCGAGGGCATTGCACTCCCGGAGGCGGAAACGGCCTCGATGTCCCGCAGTACCCTGTTGAGCATCCTCGAGAGCATGCGGGCGCACGATGACATTCATCGGGCCGCCGGGTCGGTGCATAGCTGCGCGCTGTTTGGCGCGGCAGATCTGTGGGTGAGCATCGAGGATGTCAGTCGCCACAACGGCGTCGACACCGTGACCGGATGGATGGCGCTGCACGGGGTTGCGGGCGGCGACAAGATTCTCTTCACCACAGGACGCCTCACGGGCGAGATGGTGATGAAGGCTGCGTTCAACGGCATCCCGATCCTGATCACGCGAAACGGTGTGACAGACATGGGGTATGCGATCGCCACGCGCTTGCGAATGGCATTGTTTGGACGCGCCGCCAATCGGCGCTACCTCTGTTACACCGGCGCCGAACGCTTCGATCCCACTTCGTAGGCGATTGCCCGGCTGCTTCGCAGCTCTTCAAACCTATGCGCGCGCGTTCATATCGTTGGCACGAGACGAGCGTGCTAGCGTGCTGCCACGGCGGCACTTTGATTCATAAGGGAAAATTAACACGTGATAAGGGCCATCTATTACTCTGTAGCGATCTGCGTCGCCACGACCATGGGTGGCCTGGTGTGCGCCGATGAAGCCGCTCCGCCCGCCCGCACCTCGCAGCCTCTTCAAGGCGTCACCGTGTTTGGCAACCGCATCGAGGATAACTATCGGGTCGAGACCGTCGATTCAATCGGGCCCTTGGGGTCGACCCCGCTGCTCGACATTCCATACACCGTGGGCGTGCTGCCCCTCGATCTGATCGAGAACTCCCAAGCCGTCAACTTCAAGGACGTTTCGAAATACCTCCCGCTGGTCGCGTACCAAGAGCAGCAGGGACCTGACATCCTGCGCCCTCAGACGCGGGGAATGCAGGGTGGGAATTTTCAAAACACGCGCTTGGACGGCATGACCATGTTCATCACCGTGGCGACGGCCATGGAGCAGTTTCAACAAATCGAAGTGGTCAACGGATTATCGGCTTCACTGTACGGACCCGCAAATCCCTCAGGAATGTTCAATTTCATATCCAAGCGTCCCACCGACAATGATTTTCGCGAAGCGAGCGTCACCTACAACAGCAACAGCATCGGTACCGCACACCTCGATTTGAGCGGCCGGTTTGACGCCAACGGGGTGATCCGATACCGGTTCAACGGCGTGTTCGGCGAGGGCGATGGCTATGTTGAGGGAAGCCACCAGAAGCGCGAGCTCGGCGACTTGGGCCTGGATATTCGGCCATGGAAGGCTACGGTCCTTGAACTGAATTTCAGCGACTATCGGCTCACTGATCTTGGCTATCCCGGTTGGTTCACCTACGGTGAGAAAATCGTCCTGACGTCGACGCCCGATCCCAAGCTCCCGGGGTACAACCAGGAATATCTCGGCACGGATTTGAAGACTCAAATCTCGGAAGCGCGCATCAAACACGATTTCAATTCGAATTGGCACCTCGTCGTGGGGGCCCTGAATCAGGATGCGACGCGCAACATCAATACCCAGGTCAACAATCTGACGTCCAATTCAGGGGCCTACACGTCCTCGATGGGATCGACCTTCGCGCCGCGATTCGTCATCACCAGCGATGCGGCCTATCTCGACGGCAACTTTGACACGGGCGGCATTGCCCATGACCTCACCCTCGGCACTGCCGGCTATCGCGCCTCATCGTATTCTTTGATCAAGACACCGACTGCGGCGCGTTTACTGCTGGGAACCGCAACCATCGACTCTCCGGTCCAATATCCGTATCCCGCGGCCGGCGTGGTGAATCCGAACGCAAACTTCGACTCCTCGGATACGTATCAGCAAGGCATCAATGTCGGGGATACGATCCGCTTCAACCCGTATTGGGGGGCGCGGCTGGGCGCAAGCCAGGACTGGTTTCATGTCGACAACTTCAATAACAAAGGTGTGCACACCACGGAATACGCCAACCACGGCATCAGTCCGACCGGCAGCCTGCTGTTCAAGCCCGTCAGCTACATGACCACATACGTCACCTTTGCGAGCAGCCTGCAGGCGGGTGACCTGGCGCCGGGCGGGACCGCCAACGCGGGCGCAAGCCTGTCGCCGTACCGAAGCAAAGAATACGAAATCGGCTACAAAGCGACTCTGGCCAAGATCGATTTCACCGCGGCGCTATTTCGTATCGAGCGCCCGTTTGCCAATATCGATCCGACCGACAATGTGTTTAAGATCACCGGCCAACAAATCAACAAGGGACTTGAACTCTCGGCCGTGGGAGAGATCATTCGCGGCCTCACCGTGTACGGCGGTGTAACATTGCTCAACGCCCGTCTCGAACACACGCCGCTCCTCAGTACCAATGACAAGATCTACGTCGGGGCGCCAAAGGTCAAAGGCAACACCCTATTCGAGTATCAGATCGCCGCGGTGCCGGGCCTGGTCGCGATTTTCAACTATCAATTCACCGGCCCCCGTCCGGGCAACGACACCAATACGCTCATGGTCGCGGGCTACAACTTGTTTGATTTGGGCGCGCGCTATACCTCGACCATTGCGAGCCTGCCCGTGACCTGGCGGCTGACCGTGGACAATATCGCTGACCGCCATTATTGGTCGACCGTGGCCCCGAGCAATCTGACCGGGGCCAACACCGGGAATCTGGTGGCACATTTTGGGTCGCCGCGCACGATACTTGCGTCCGCAAGCGTTCACTTTTAAGCGCCAGATGCGCATGAGACCGCTGTGGTTGGCGGCCGCGGCGCTCCTGGCGTCGTCGATGCCGCAGCCGTCCTCGGCGCAGGCCACCCGGCAGGTGACCGATGCGGCCGGGCGTGTCGTCACCCTGCCGGTGAGCGTCAACCGTATCGCCGATCCCTGGCATGCCAACAATGCCACGGTGCTGATGCTGGGAGGCGCGGATAAGATCGTTGCGACCACGGTGCAGGCGCAGCGCCAGCCGTGGCTGCGCAGGCTCTACCCTCGAATCGATCAGGTGCCGGCGGCCTTCAATGCGGCCGGAGATCCCAATATTGAGACCCTGATCGGTGCGCGGCCCGACGTGATCTTGATGGCGTACGATGGCTCGTTGCCAAAGTGGAGTGCCGCAATGGAGGCCTATCACGTGCCGATCGTCCTGATGCCCAATTCCTCGCTGGCGGGGCTGATGACGACGGTGCGCATCACGGGGCAGGTGCTCGGTGCAAGGGAAGCCGAAGTGGCCGAAGATTACGTCCGCTACTTCGAAGGAAACATTCGGCGCGTCCGGAGCGTGACGAGCCGTCTCGCCGCGAGTGAACGGCCGACCGTCCTGCACACGGCGTCGGCAGGTATTTTGACCGTCGATGGCCGCGACACCGTCATCGACGATTGGATCACGGTCGCAGGAGGCCGCAATGCCGCCGGGGTCGTCGGCAATGGCAGGCCGGTCACGATGGAGCAGGTCGCGGCATGGGATCCGGACGTCATCATCGTCGGGACTGCACCCAATCAGCAAAGCCGCCAATCCATCCTCGACGATCCGCGCTGGCGCGAGATCAAGGCCGTGAAAGCGGGGAGAGTGCTGGTCAATCCCACGGGCGCGTATCTATGGGACCGTCACAGCGCGGAGGCGGCGCTGCAAGTGCTTTGGGCAGCGAAGATGCTCCATCCGGAGTTATTCCGGAGCCTCGATATCAAGCGTGAAACGTTCGACTTCTACGCGAAATACTTTCATTATGCCCTCACCGACGATGAGTATGCCTCGATCGTGAATGCCACGGGGCCGTGATGAAGCGAGGCGCTTTGATCGCGATGATTCTCGTACCGTTCGCGGCGTTATACATCTCATTGTTTATCGGCCGCTTCGACGTCTCGGCAGCCGACGTGGCACGGATTTTGGCGAGCCACTTCTTGCCCATCACGCGTAATTGGCCGGCGTCGGCGGAAACCATTGTCGTGCAGATCCGCCTGCCGCGCGCCGTCATGGCGATTTTCGTGGGCTCTGGCCTTTCGATCAGTGGAGCCGCTTATCAGGGCATGTTCCGCAATCCGTTGGTGAGTCCGGACATATTGGGCGTGTCGGCAGCCTCGGGCTTCGGTGCCGCGCTGGCCTTGCTCTGCTCGAGGGGTGCCTTCGCTCTCGAACTCATTGCATTCCTGTTCGGGATACTCGGCGTGGGTTTGACCTATCTTCTCGCCCGTACCTACCGCAGCACGCCCATTTTGATGCTGGTATTGTCGGGCATCATCGTCGCGGCCTTTTTCAGTGCCCTGTTGAGCGGTGCCAAGTATGTGGCGGATCCGGAGTCCAGATTGCCGGCCATCACCTACTGGCTGCTCGGCAGTCTCAACGGCACCACCATGCAGAGCTTAGCCATGGCGCTGCCGCCCATTGTTCTCGGAGGGGCAGGATTGATGCTGGTGCGCTGGCGCCTGAACGTGCTCTCCATGGGCGAGGACGAAGCCCGCTCGTTGGGGGTCCGCACCGATCATCTCAAGGGCATCATCATCGTGTGCACCACCCTCGTCACCGCGGCCGCGGTGTCCGTGTGCGGTATCGTCGGGTGGGTGGGATTGGTGATACCGCATCTTGCCCGCATGTGGGTGGGTCCCGATCACCGCGTGCTGCTGCCGGCAGCGTGCAGCATCGGCGCGACGTACCTGCTCCTGATCGACGATGTGGCGCGAACCGCCAGCGCCAGCGAGATCCCGCTCGGAATCTTGACGGCGATGGTCGGCGCCCCCTTTTTCGCCTACTTGTTGAGAAGGACGCAGGGTGCCTGGCAATGAGCCGAAGCCTCGTTGAAGTCAGAGGCGCGGCTTTCAAATACGCCGAACGAACGATCTTCGAAGCATTGGACCTTGTGGTAAACACGGGCGAGGTCCTTACCGTGCTGGGCGCCAACGGCTGCGGGAAGAGCACGCTGCTGCGCTGTCTCGGCGGCGCGCTGAACCTGTCCGCCGGCTCGGTGCGTATCGGTGGCGAGGAGTTGGCGCGGCTCGATGCCACGGCTCGCGCGCGAAAAGTCGCCATTCTATTCCAAGAACATCAGGCGACCTTTCCCTTTTCGGCGCTCGATGTCGTCACGATGGGACGAACGCCGCACCTGCCCCCCTTTGGCTCGCCGTCGGCGCACGACCGCAAAGCTGCCGCGCAGGCCCTCGAGGAGTTCGGTCTTCTGCATGTCAAGGACCGCGCTTATACCGAGTTGAGCGGCGGCGAGCGGCAGTTAGTCCTCCTATGCCGCACCTTCGTGCAGCAGCCCGAGGTCATACTGCTCGATGAACCCACGGCGCATTTGGATTTCAAGAATCAGGTGCGGTGCCTCGAGCTGATCGGCATGCTGGCCGAGCGAGGAGTTGCCATCGTATTGACCAGCCACGACCCCAATCACGCCTTTCTTTTCCCAGGACGCGCACTGCTCATGCGGCTGGATCGAGCCGTGAGCATCGGTGCTCCGTCCGAGATCATCACCGATGCCTCGCTGGCGGCAACCTACGGTATCAAGGTCGGCGTCATCACTGTCGCGCGGACGCCGCCCTCTCGAAATCTCACGTTCTGCAGCCCCTGGTAGAAGCGGGCTGTGCGCCGGCGGCAAAGGCGCTAGAATCCGTTGCGTGCAACCCACAGACACCGAATCGAATGTCCCGGCACCCGGTGCCGGCGAGGCCCGGTTGGGGTTGCATCTTCGCTACGCGTTCGAGCCCGGTGAGCAGCACGGGGCCGAGCTCGGCAATCCGCTCTTTGCGTTGTTGTCGGCGGTGCTCGATGGCGGCTCGATCCGGCACGCTGCCCAAGCCCTTGGCACCTCGTATCGGTACGTCTGGGGGGCGCTTCGAAAATGGGAGAAGACCCTGGGCGAGCCTCTGGTCATCTGGTCCCAGGGACAACGGGCGCTACCGACGCAGTTCGCGGAAAGGCTGCTCTGGGCGGAGCGGCGCGCCCGCAGGCGAATGCAGCCGCACATCGAGGCTCTACGATCGGATCTCGCGCGCGTACTCGAGGAGGCGCGTGATGAGCGACATCAGGTACTCTCCGTGCGCGCGAGCCATGATATGGCCCTCCCGGTGCTGCAACGCCACGTCGCCGCTGCCGCCGACCTGCATATCGAGATCAACTTTCAGGGCAGTGTCGATGCCCTGCGCGCGCTCAATGAGCGGCAATGTGTCATCGCCGGTTTCCACGTCCCAGATTTGGATGCGGCCGCCACAATCTTTGCCAAAGCGCTCAAACCCCTGCTCGAGCCGGGTCTACACGCGCTCATCGGCTGTTCCCGGCGTACGCAGGGACTGATGATGCGCCGGGAGTTGGCCACGCAGGTGCGTGAATTGGCAGACATCGCGCGCCTGCGACTTCGCTTCGTCAATCGCCAAAACGGCTCCGGGACGCGAATGCTGGTGGACCATTTGATGCAGCGACAAGCGGTCGCGCCCGAGACCTTATCAGGCTATGACCAACACATCGAACACTCGCATGTGGCGGTCGCCCTTTGTATCGCGAGCGGCGTGGCCGACGTGGGAATTGGCGTCGAGGCGGCCGCAGTGGAGTTTGGCCTGCACTTTGAGCCGCTCGTCGAGGAGAATTATTTTCTCGCGTGTTTGAAAGAGAGTCTTTCGCAACCCGCCGTTGAACGCCTGCGGGCGGTACTTGCCAGCACTCGCTGGCGCGTGATACTCGCGAATTTGCCCGGCTACAAGCCGTCGGACGCGCCAGGTTCACCCTTGGCCATAGAAGAGGCATTGTCCTGGTGGCGCCGACGGCCTAACGAGCCGACGCGCCGACGGCCAATCGCCCCTTCCTCCGCGCTTGCACGCGTGTCCGGCAAAGGACGGCTGTAGGCAAACGCAGGAGTTACCCTTCGTTTAGCCACGCATGGGCAGGATGCAAGCGTTGCGGGCTCGAGTAGACGTTGCAGTGCTTCTGTCTCAAGAAGCCGACGAGCGTCAGGTTGGCGGCGACGGCCAGATTGACCGCAAGGCTCGAAGGGGCGCCGATCGCCGCCACCATCGCAACTCCGGTCCGCAACGCCTTCTGGACGAGTTCGAAGCTCGCTCGCCCGCTCAGCAGAAGAATATGTTCCCGCAGTGGTAACCGCCCCTCGAGCAAATTTTCGCCGACCAGCTTGTCGACGGCGTTGTGACGCCCCACATCCTCCGCGAGGGTGATGAGGTTGCCGGAGAAATCGAACAGCGCGGCCGCATGGATGCCGCCGGTATCACCAAACTTGGATTGGCCTGTTCGCATGAGGTCGGGCAAACGCAGCAGTAATTCCAGCTCGATGGGCCCCGTATCGGCGATGCGAGTCGCTGCCGCCCGTGCAATGGCAGCATCCAGTCCTGTCGTGCCGCATACACCGCAGCTCGAGCCGGCGGAGAATCGACGCGTCGCCATTTGCACTTCCATTTGAACGCTGGGATTCAAGCGAACGTTGACGACGTTTGGCCGCCGGGTACTCGATTCGATGGCCTCAATATCCGTTACGCCATTGACGAGCCCTTCGCCATACAGCAAGCCTGCCGCCAGAAACTCATCGTCCCCGGGGGTTCTCATGGTGGTGCCGAACGATACGGGATCGATGCCGAGCGCCGGATGGTGCAACATGTATTCCAGCGGGGCTTCGACGGCGACGCGATCCTCTCTTTGGACCTGCGGCTCAATGCCGGTTCGCAGGATGCGCACCTTCATGGTGCCGCCCGCAACGGCCTGCCCGGAGCCTCGTGGGTTCAATTCTGCTGAACTCATTGGCCTATGGTAGCGCGGAAGTGCGCGATATCACACTTTAAGCAGTCTTCGTCCCAAGACTGCGTACTGCCTCTCGGGGGAGTTCATCAAGGCCGTCTTTCTCTCGGTCGAGCTGCACTTACGTGGCGCAAGCCGCGGCCGATCGCGTCCATTGACCCCGAAATTCTGATGATGCGAATGTGCGACGCACCGTGGAGGGAGGAGGGCAGTCCGCTGCTCCGTTCAGGCGGGCTGCGGCCTTTGTAGGAATTACACCGGAGTGCCAAATGCGCTCCATTTCGCACAGCATCCAGGTTGACGCAAACCGCGCCAAGATTGATCGAAATCGCGAATGGATTCCCGGTTTAAGCCAACTTGACTTGTCAACGACAGGTGCTGATGATTGGTCTGGGCGCCGCGACTCCAGCGACGATCCGGGGGCGGCAATCCCAGCTAAACGTTTATTTCAGTTCCGGCAGCTGGTTCCGAAGTAAGTCTAGAAGGCTTCACCATGGACGAGCGGCGCAACACCATCATTCGTCGTCGTGACGTGCTTCTGGTCGTGGCGGCCCCCGCCGCCGCGGTGGTTGTGGGTGCGGAATCAATCCCCTCGGCCCGGACTGATCGCGCCGTCAGGCGCGACAAGCGCAAGCCACAGTACCAAGCCAACTCCCCGGAGGTTCAGGATTTTTACCGCGTCAATCGCTATCCGGGGAAATGACGGCGTCTATGCTTATCAAGAGATCAGAACGGCAGGTCCGACGCGGTGGAGGCACCCCCGCCATTGTGGGCCAACCCGCAGGTGGCCTTGATCGTCGGTCTTTTCTGCGCCAATCGGGTCTGGTCGCCGGCGGTCTCGCCGGGCTTGGTGCGCTGCCGCTCCGCAGCGTGCGGAAGGCGGCGGCCGGCGAGCCGCCGCCGCCGGATACGGCGATCACGCGCCGCAAGAATATCTGCACCCATTGCTCGGTCGGCTGCTCGGTCATCGGCGAGGTTGCCAATGGCGTCTGGATTGGCCAGGAGCCGGATTTCGACAGCCCGATCAATCGCGGCTCGCATTGCTGCAAGGGTGCGGCGGTTCGAGACGACGTGGTGGGCGAACGGCGGCTACGCTATCCGGTGAAGCTCGTCGATGGTCAGTGGAATCGAATCTCCTGGGAGCAGGCCATCGACGAGATCGGCGACAAGCTGATGGAGATCCGGGCGAAGTCGGGGCCGGAATCGGTCTACTGGCTGGGATCGGCCAAGTTCACCAATGAAGCCGCCTATCTCAACCGCAAGTTTGCCGCCTTCTGGGGAACGAACAATTCGGATCACCAGGCGCGCATCTGTCATTCCACCACCGTCACCGGCGTCGCCAATACCTGGGGCTACGGTGCGATGACCAACAGCTACAACGATATTCGCAACGCCAAGACCATCATGATCATGGGCGGCAATCCGGCCGAGGCACATCCGGTTTCATTGCAGCACATTCTCGAGGGCAAGGAACTCAACCGCGCCAACATGATCGTCGTCGATCCACGGATGACGCGCACCGCGGCGCACGCGACCGAATATGTGCGCGTGCGCCCCGGCACGCATATTCCCACCATCTACGGGATGATCTGGCACATCCTCAAGAATGGCTGGGAGGACAAGGAGTTCATTCGTCAGCGCGTCTACGGCTTGGAGGATGTGCGAGCGGAGGTAGACAAGTGGCCGCCCAATGAGGTCGAACGCGTCACCGGTCTGCCGGAAGCACAGGTCAAGCGTGTGGCTGAAATATTTGCCAAGGAACGGCCCTCCACGCTGATCTGGGCGATGGGTCAGACCCAGTACACGGTCGGGACGGCGAACGTGCGCGCGAGCTGCCTTCTCCTGCTCGTCACCGGCAATGTGGGTAATTATGGGAACGGCGCGAATATTTTCCGCGGCCACACCAACGTTCAGGGCGCGACCGATCTCGGCCTCGATGTGACCACTCTTCCCCTCTACTATGGCCTTTCCGAGGAAGCCTGGCGGCATTGGTGCCGGGTGTGGGAGGTCGACTATGACTGGATGCTCTCCCGCTTCGTCAGCAAGACTTTCATGGAGACCCCAGGGATTCCCAGCACGCGCTGGTTCGATGCCACCCTTCTGCCCAAGGATCAGGTCAGCCAACCGGATACCTTGAAGGCCATGTTCGTGATGGGACATGGCGCCAATACGATTACCCGGATGCCGGAGTCGGTGCGGGGAATCGAGAAGCTCGATCTCCTGGTCGTCTGCGATCCCTACCCGACCAGTTGGTCGGTGCTCTCGGGCCGGAAGAATGGGACTTATCTGCTGCCGGCATGCACCAGCTTCGAGATGGACGGATCGCGAACGGCGTCCAACCGCTCGCTGCAGTGGGGCGAACAGATCGTGAAACCGGTGTTCGAATCGAAGAACGATTACGACACCATGTATATGCTCGCCCGCAAGCTGGGCTTTGCAGACAAGTTGTTCAAAAACATCAAGGTCGACAATGGCGCGGTCTCGGCAGAGGACATTCTGCGCGAGATCAACCGCGGCGGCTGGTCCACCGGTTATTGCGGCCAGTCGCCCGAGCGCCTCAAGGCGCATATGCGTAACCAAGCCAAATTCGACCTGGTGACGCTCAGAGCGCCGAAGGACGATCCCGAGGTCGGCGGCGATTATTACGGTCTGCCGTGGCCCTGCTGGGGAACGCCGGAGCTCAGGCACCCCGGTTCGCCCGTGCTCTACAACACCAATCTGCCTGTGGCGGAAGGCGGCGGCACGTTCCGCGCACGCTTCGGCGTCGAGCGCGTCGTCAAGCGCAAGGTGATGGAAAACGGCCAGGAGGTCGAGAAGGAGGTGCATGAAGACCTTCTCGCCGAGGGCTCCTATTCGGTCGGTTCGGAGATCAAGGACGGATATCCCGAGTTCACGCTCGGCGTGCTGAAGAAGCTCGGGTGGGACGAGGATCTCAGTGCGCAGGAGATGGCGGTCATCAAGCGTGTGAACGCCGCTAATCCCGAGGCCGTAAGCTGGTCGACCGACCTTTCCGGCGGCATCCAGCGCGTGGCGATCAAGCACGGCTGCAGTCCCTACGGCAACGCCAAAGCGCGCATGATCGCCTGGAATCTGCCGGATCCCATTCCGGTGCACCGCGAACCGATTTTTACGCCACGGCCCGATCTCGTCGCCAAATATCCGACGCGGCCGGACGCCCGCCAGTTCCGGGTACCTAATATAGGTTTTACCGTGCAGAAAGCCGCCGTGGACAAGGGCACGATCAAGGACTTTCCTCTGATCTTGAGTTCCGGCCGGCTGGTCGAATATGAGGGCGGCGGCGAGGAGACTCGATCGAACCGATGGCTGGCGGAGTTGAAACAGGACATGTACGTCGAAATCAACCCGGCCGACGCGGCCGAACGCGGCATCACCGACGGCGGCTGGGTGTGGGTGACCGGGCCCGAGAGCCATTCGAAAGCACGGATGAAGGCGCTGGTGACGGAGCGTGTGGGCAAGGGCGTCACATGGATGCCCTACCACTTTGCCGGTTGGTTCGAGGGCGTCGACATGCGCAGCAAATATCCAAAGGGCGCCGACCCGTACGTGCTCGGCGAGAGCGTGAACATCATCACGACCTACGGCTACGACCCGGCGACCGGCATGCAGGAACCAAAGTGTACCCTCTGTCAAATCAGAGCGGCCTAAGGAAGAAGTTGCCATGGCGCGGATGAAGTTTCTTTGCGACGCCGACCGCTGCATCGACTGCAACGCGTGCGTCACCGCGTGCAAGAACGAGAACGAGGTGGGCTGGGGCATCAACCGCCGGCGGGTCGTCACCATCAATGACGGCAAGCCGGGCGAGCGGTCGGTCTCAATGGCCTGCATGCATTGTACCGACGCGCCCTGCGCCGCGGTCTGCCCGGTGAGCTGCATCTTCCCGTCGGAAGAAGGCGTGGTGCTGCATTCCAAGGATCTGTGCATCGGCTGCGGCTACTGCTTTTACGCGTGCCCCTTCGGCGCGCCGCAATACCCGCGCGTCGGTAATTTTGGATCCCGCGGCAAGATGGACAAATGTACTTTCTGCGCCGGGGGCGGCGGTCAGGAAGAGACCGGCAGTATCGAAGAATTTAAAAAATACGGGTCCAACCGTCTCGCGCAAGGAAAGCTTCCGCTCTGTGCCGAGATGTGCTCGACCAAGTCATTGCTGGCAGGCGACGGCGAGATCATTGCCCAGATCTACAAAGAGCGGGTGTTGAAGCGCGGCTACGGGACAGGAGCCTGGGGCTGGATGACGGCTTATCACGAGGAGGTCTCGGTGTGAGCCGCGATGCGGGCAAAGTGCAGGTCATGATGACGCTTGTTGCGTGCGTGCGGCATGTCGTCGCTCTGTTCGTGTTCTCGGCGATGTTCGCCGCGCTGCCGGCGGGCGCGGGGCAGGCCAATGCTCAACAGCCGGTCGATCCGGATGCGAGCGCAGTGAAAGAACAGACGCTGCTTCAGCAGGCGCCGCGCATCGAAGGGCGCATCGACATTCCCGACAAGAAAGCAAGCGTGCTCATACAGCCCGCCGGTCGGCAGTGGGATTATTTTCATGAAGTCATCTTGCACTGGCTGGGCGCGATCGTGATCCTCGGCATGATCGTTCTATTGGCGCTCGCCTATCTGATCATCGGGCGGATCCGGATTTCGTCCGGGCGTTCCGGCAGAAAGGTACGCCGATTCACTGGTTTCGAGCGCTTCTCCCATTGGTTGACGGCGGTGTCTTTCGTCCTTCTCGGTTTGACGGGATTGAACATCACCTTCGGGAAGGTCGTGCTGCTGCCGGCCGTCGGGCCCGAGGCGTTCAGCGCCTTCGCACAAAACGCCAAGTATGTGCATAATTTTGTCAGCTTCTCTTTCGTCGTCGGTCTGGTTTTGATCGTTGCTCTTTGGATCAAAGACAATATTCCGGGGCGCGTCGACATCGACTGGGTGAAGCAGGGCGGCGGCTTCATCAAATCGAAGCATGCACCTGCCGGGCGCTTCAATGCCGGCGAGAAGTTGGTTTTCTGGTTTGCCCTGGGAGCCGGCATCGCCGTGATCGTCTCGGGGTATCTGCTGCTGTTTCCGTTCTACCTGACGAATATTGCCGGGATGCAAATTGCGCAGGTGGTTCACGCCGTGGTTGCGGTGCTATTCGTCGCGGTGATTCTCGCCCACATTTATATAGGCACGCTCGGAATGGAGGGTGCGTTCGAAGCGATGGGCACCGGCGAGGTGGATCTTAATTGGGCCAAGGAACACCACGATCTGTGGCTCGCGGATAAGCTCGCGAAAGAGGGGCCGGCAGGCCGGCCGGGACCGTCGCCGGCTGCTCCCGCCCAATGATACGCGCGGCTGCTCAGCCGCCAGGCTTCTCCGCAGCTTTTGTCTCATCTGGCTCGCGGAGATAGTCGTCAGTGGTGCGCACCGCCGTGTGCGGCGTGCCATAGGGATCCAATTCCGTCTCCGAGACGAAAGCGACGCGGCAGTCGTCGCACATCTTGATGAGATCGACACGTTCAGGTGATCCCTTGAACATCCAATGCTTATCGGCGAGCTTCGCCACGACGCGCTCGATCGTGCTCTTCACGCCGAACGGCTTGCCGCAGCGGATGCAGCAAAACGGCTGTTCCTCTTTCAGGACTCGCGCGCCGCCGGAGCCGGCGCGGAAATCGAGCCGGGGCTTTAGAGTGATCACCTTCTCGGGGCAGGTCGCCTGGCACAGCCCGCATTGCACGCAGACCTCTTCGGTGAAGCGCAACATCGGTCGCTGGGGATCATCGGTCAGCGCGCCGGTCGGGCACGCCGCTACGCAGGAGAGGCACAGCGTGCAGCCGGCCGTATCGATCTCCACCGCGCCGAAGGGGGCGTGCGCGGGGAGCGTGACCACGTCCGCGGGTTCGGGCGCGGCGCGGTGAAGTTCGCGCAGCGCAAACCGCAGCACAGCGCGCTTGTCGCCAACCGGCAGAAAGCTTGCGGGACGTACTACGGTCGGCATGGTCGGAATCGTGCGCAGCGTCGTGCCCAGGAGGTCGGGATCGTCCGTTTCGATGGTGGCAATCCGGCCGGCGCCGAAGCCAAGCCCGGCCAGGATGGGCTCGGCCAGCTCGATCGTTCTGGTCAATCCGGCAACATCGTGGCGCGGCCGCGCCCGCAGCAGCAGCCGTACGGCGGAAGCCCCATAGGCGAAGAGGGCGGCAATCGCCTCGAGACCGATTTGCGCGACCTCGTTGACGGCAAACGGCAGCACATGCGCGGGCAGCCCGTCGCCGAACCGCGCCAGCGCCTCGATCAGCGGCCCTCCGTGCGGCTCGTCGTGCAGCAGCACAATGGCGTGCACTCCGCCCGCTTCGCGATACGTCATCAACAGCGTGCGCAACTTGCGCAGCAATGCGTCGGACGGCGGCAGCGCATAGGCGGCAGCGCCCGTGGGGCAAGCGGCGGCGCACTGGCCGCAGCCGGCGCATATATTGGGGTCGACTGCGACGTGATCCCCGGCCGGTGCGATGGCGCCGGCCGGGCAAAGGTCGAGGCAGCGCGTGCAGCCGACGATCTGGGAGCGCGAATGCGCGCAGAGATGGTCGGTGAAGGTGATGTAACGCGGCTTGTCGAAGGTGCCGACGAGATCGCGCGCTTTTAGCACGGCGCTCAGCACCGCAGCGGGATTGCCGGGATCGGCACGGAGATACCCGTCGCGCAGATCGGCGGCGGGGAACAAGGGATTTCCCCCGGAGAGATCCAGAACGACATCGCAGCGCGATACCGCGCCATCACGCGAAGGCCCAAACGTCAACGTGCCGCGCGAGGACGGCGTTGCTTGCGCGAATTCATCCACCGTGATCTCAAAAGCGCCGAGATGCCCCTTGGCGGAGCGGACCGTGCCTTTTGCGACCGGAAATTCCCGGGCGCGCGGCGGCACGACGGCGGCCGGGGGCTTGATCAGCACGGTGATGTCGAGATGCTCCTTCAGCAAATTGCCGGCCTCGACGGCCTGCTCGTCGCGGCCGTAAATGAGCACGACGCCATCGCTCTTGAGCGTGACGAGGGGTGTCTCGGGCAAAGGCTCGGCTGCCGCCGCGAGCAGCGCCGCCATTTTCGGCCCCGCTGCGGCCGCATCATAGGACCAGCCCGCCGTCTCCCGAATATTGACGAAATTGACGGGTGCCGTCCGTCCGGCTTCGGCGGCCGCCGCGGAGAACACAGGGGCCTCCTGCGTGCAACCGACCGTCAGCGAGGCCGGGTCCTTCGCCATGGTCAGAAAGCGTTCGAGCTCCGACCGGCAGAGCCGATGGGCCGTCGTTACGAGTGCGCCGCGGCAGCTGCGACGGACCGCCTCGGCGCCGAGCGGCATCGTCTCCTCGCACGTGCAGAGCAAGATATTCCCAAGTAAATCAGGCATTTTCTTGCGATCCGTGACTGCTGAGGGTTTATTTCACGCAGTAAATCCACCTCCGCGAGCATAGCAAGCCGAATGGGACGCTGCCATTCCGCTGTAGGGGACTTTCTATCCGCGACGATCCGGGACTATAGTCGCTTGGTCGATGGTTACTCGCCCAGGAGGTCTGCGTGCTGATCAGGCTACACGCGTGAAGCTACTTAAGACTGTCCGGGCGGATCCCTCGGATACATTTGTCTTTGATAAGGCGGCGGAGCCCGGCGAATGGGCCATATCCGGCGCGCTGATGTTTGCGCAGCTGGATCCGGCGACGCTGGCAGGTAAAGGCCGTGCCGCGTTTCGATCGGGTTTTCTGGGAATCGGGTCGTTCGGTTGGTCGACCTTGGCCCGGATAGTCGAGGCGAGCGACGAAGATCGCACCGTGGCAGCCGAACAGTTGGCAGTACGCCTCGTGGAGCGCCTCGGGGCGCCTGATCTCATGACGGCGCGGCGGGCGGCGGAGGAGGAGATCGCTTTCGCAGCATCGCTCTGCGATCATCCCACGGGCATGCTGGTGGCGGTGTCGCGCCGTTATGAGGATGACGTGATCCGCGAGGCGTTTCGGACGTTGCAGGCGATCGGTCGACCAAAGCCCGCGCCCGTGTTTACTTTTGTCAATGAGGCGGACGAGGAGGAAGCGCCGGCCGAGCGGATCGACTTCACGGCCCTCGCGGATGGAGAGCGCCGTTGAGCGGCACGCGCGACTTTTGGCTTTCCTGTGGCCATCACTTGCTCGACCGCGGCGAGGACGGAGGCTTGGCCGTCACCGACGAATTCCTCAAGGCCTACCTGGCGCGGCCCGAGATGACGCCACCGCCCGACGCCTGTATGGCGGAGCGAGCGATGCACCGGGAATTGCTCGTCGATCCACGACGACCGGTCGCTCTTCGGCAGATCGCCGCGATCGCCGACGAGGACGCGCGCGAGAATTGGGAGCTGATGATCTCATGGAGGGATCATCTGGTGCGCCATACTACCTTGGAGGCGGCGTATCTCGCCCTCGTACGCCATGACCTCAAATTCCCACAGATCTTTCTCAATCAGCTTGTGCAAGTAATCCTGCGCAATAT
>Ga0307470_10000382_pt1 | contig 23575 bp, 21 predicted proteins | sample atmos_gasesAM3C__FD_204565 | JGI IMG/M metagenome (GOLD analysis project Ga0307470, IMG submission 204565) | Hardwood forest soil microbial communities from Morgan-Monroe State Forest, Indiana, United States - atmos_gasesAM3C_05 | ecosystem: Environmental > Terrestrial > Soil > Temperate forest... | reverse complement strand
ACCTCTGCGCCGTGTGGTGACCTCGTGTGGTCTCCGGGCAACGAGAGGTCACCACAACGTGCGTAGGTGACCACACGGGCGAGCCGGGCAACGAGAGGTGACCACAACGCCGACAGGTGACCACAGGGGGGCTGTCCGTGTGGCGACCTGTCGGCATTTGTGGTGACGATGGGGTGAACTACCACGATCCGCGTGACAACCCTGCCCAAGGGGTCACTAGGCTCCTCCCATGCCTCGCCGAGCGAAGATCGTCTGCACCCTTGGTCCCGCCACCGCCACACCAGAGAGGGTGGCCGAGCTTGTCGCCGCCGGGATGGACATCGCCCGGCTGAACTTCAGTCATGGCAGCCATGCCGACCATGCCAGGTCCTACCAGATGGTCCGGGATGCTGCTGACGCCAGCGGCCGGGCGGTCGGCATCCTGGCCGACCTGCAGGGTCCGAAAATTCGACTCGGCCGGTTCGCCGCCGGGCCGGTGGAGTGGCGGCCGGGCGACGAGGTGGTGATCACCACCGAGAACGTGCCGGGTACGGCCGACCGGGTCTCCACCACGTACCGTGAGCTGCCCAAGGACGTCGTGCCGGGCAACCGGCTGCTCGTCGACGACGGCAAGCTCAGCCTGGAGGTGGTCCGGGTGTCCGGCCCGGATGTTCACCTCCTGGTGATTGAGGGTGGCCCGGTCAGCGACAACAAGGGGCTGTCGCTGCCTGGCATCGCGATCAGCGTCCCGACACTGTCCGAGAAGGACGCCGAGGACCTGCGGTTCGCCCTGTCGCTGCGGGTGGACGTGGTGGCGCTGTCGTTCGTCCGCTCGCCGGCCGATGCCGAGCTGTGCCGGGCGATCATGGACGAGGAGGGCGAGCGGGTGCCGCTGATCGCCAAGATTGAGCGGCCGGAGGCGGTCGAGCTGCTGCCGGAGATCGTCCAGGAGTTCGACGCGATCATGGTGGCCCGCGGCGACCTTGGGGTCGAGCTGCCGCTGGAACAGGTTCCGCTGGTGCAGAAGCGCGCCGTCCAGCTTGCCCGGGAGCTGGCGCGACCGGTCATTGTGGCCACCCAGATGCTCGACTCGATGATCGAGAACTCCCGCCCCACCCGGGCCGAGGCGTCCGACGTCGCCAACGCCGTGCTGGACGGTGCCGACGCGGTGATGCTGTCTGGCGAGACCAGCGTCGGGCGGTACCCGGTCGAGTCGGTGCAGACCATGGCCCGGATCATCGAGACGGTCGACTCCGCGCCATTCGAGATGCAGCTTCAGCACAACCCGCGGACCAAGGCCGGCGCGATCTCCAAGGCGGCCAAGGACGTCGGCGAGGTGCTTGGCGCGAAGGCGCTGTGCTGCTTCACGGTCAGCGGTGACACGGTACGCCGGATGGCCCGGTTCCACTCGGTGCTGCCGTTGCTCGCGTTCACCCCGGAGCCGGCGGTGCGCAGCCAGCTCGCGCTGACCTGGGGGGTGGAGACGTTCCTGTCGCCGTACGTCGAGCACACCGACGAGATGGTGGCTCAGGTGCAGGAGATCCTGCTGTCGCTCGGCCGGTTCGCCGTCGGGGACCAGGTGGTCATCGTGGCCGGCAGCCCGCCGGGGATCGCCGGGTCGACCAACGCGATGCGGGTGTGGCGGCTGGGGGACGAGCTGCCGCAGCTCAAGTGACAGGGAGATCGCCAGGCGCCTACTTTCCGCGGCCGGGCGATCCGACCGTACCGATCGTCTACCTCGAGGACGGTCGGTACGTGCTGGCAGGGTAGGCCCCGTGACATCTCTCACCCCGGACCATCCCACCGCAATGGCGTTCATCGACGAGCTGCACCTCGCTCGGACGAGGAGGATGCCCGTGCCAGGTCAACTGGGCACTTGGGAGGCTGGCTCTCCCGGCCCTGCTTTCGGATGGGCTCGCGGTCATCGGACCTGCTCCAGTTGACCGACCTGTTGACCTCGCTGGTTGGGTTCGAGTATCGCGTGGCGGCACGGCTCGCTTCGGGGAGGGGAGGTCACGCAAGGACTTCGGGTCTTTAGCCCTCTCTCATGCTGCTCGCGATCTGCTGGATGAGCTGCCAGGCGCGTTCGACGTGGCGGTGCTCGGTATGGGTGCCGCCGATGGCCAGCCGCAAGGTGTAGGCGCCGTTGACCCGGGTGTGGGTGAGGTAGATTTCGCCGGTCTCGTTGAGCCGGGCGAGCAGCCCTTCGTTCGGTCCGTCCGGCCCGCGCAGCCGGAAGCAGACCAGCGACAGCGGATGCGGCGCCACCACCTCGAACCGCTCGTCCGCCGCCACCCAACTGGCGAGGTCCGCGGCGGCCGCCACGTGCCGCCGGATGTGCGCACGCAGCCCCTCGGCGCCGTACCAGCGGATCACCGCCCACAGCTTGAGCGCGCGGAACCGCCGGCCGAGCTGGATGTGCCAGTCGCGGTAGTCCACCACCGCGCCGGACTCGGTCGCGGCGTTGCGCAGGTACTCCGGCAGGATCGACAGGGCGCCGAGCAGGGCGGACCGGTCAGCCACGTAGAAAGCGTCGCAGTCGAAGTTGGTGAGCAGCCACTTGTGCGGGTTGGTGCAGAAGCTGTCGGCGTGCTCCAGCCCGTCGTTCAGCCAACGCAGCTCCGGGCAGACGGCGGCCACCCCGGCGTACGCGGCGTCGACGTGCAGCCAGACGCCGTGCTCGCGGCAGATCCGGCCGATCGCCTGGACCGGGTCGACCGCCGAGGTGGAGGTGGTGCCGACTGAGGCCACCACCAGGACCGGGATGACGCCGGCCGCCCGGTCGGCCTCGATGAGCCGGCGGAGCCGGGCGGGGTCGAGGGCCTGGGTGGCGGGGTCGACGTCCACGGTGCGCAGCGTGCCCTCGCCCAGCCCGGCCATGATCACGGCCTTGGGGATGGAGGAGTTCCCCTGGGACGAGGCGTAGACGGCGTACCGGCCGGTGAGGCCGTCGCGGCGGGCCGCCCCACCGGTGGCCCGGTGCAGCGCGGCCAGCACCGCGGTCAGGTTCGCCGTGCTTGCCGTGTCCTGGATGACGCCACCGCCGTTGCCGTCGGTGCCGTCCGGGCGGGTGAAGCGGAACGCGACGGGCAGGCCGAGCAGCTCGGCGAGCCAGTCGAGCATGTGCTGCTCGAGCTCGGTGCAGGCTGGGCTGGTGGCCCACGCCATGCCCTGCACGCCGAGCCCGGCGGAGAGCAGGTCAGCCAGGATCGCCGGACCGGAGGCGTTGGCGGGGTAGTACGCGAAGAACGACGGGTGCTGCCAGTGCGTGACGCCGGGCATGATCACCTGGTCGACGTCGGTCAGGATCGCCTCGAACCGCTCGCCCCGCTCGGGCGGGTGCGCCGGAAGCTGGGCGCGGATCTCGCCGGGGGAGACCTGGGACAGCACCGGGAACGACTCGATCTTCTCCTGGTAGTCGGCGATCCAGTCCACCACCTGCCGCCCGTACCGGCGGAGCTCCTCGGGCGTCATGTGCCCGCTCACCTGATCGGCCATACCGCGTACCCTACGGTGGTGGGGCCCGAAGAGCCCACCTAAGCGGGTTTAATGCGGATAATAAGCGTAAAACTCCATTGACCCCGTCGGGCTAGCTGTCGTTCCGCCCGCTTGTGCCCTGCTAGCAGCCCTGCCAGCAGGGCGTTTGCGCAAGTTTCAGGCGCGGGCGGTCACGACAAGCTGGAAGAAGCCGGAGTCGGCCGGCTCGTGCCAGCGCACGTCGCGCAGGCCGGCACCGGTGAGGGCCGCGCTGAGCTGGTCCCGGCCGAGCGCCCAGTACGTCGCCACGTGTCGCCGCACGGTCCAGCCGGCGCGGTCCGGCAGGAGCTGGAACAGCTCCAGGTCGTACCGCTCGCCGTCGTCGTGCCAGGTCCAGAGCTGGAAGGTGATCGCCCGGCCAGCCGGCGTCTCCCGTACGCTCGGCGGCAGCCCGCCCGGCCGGGACACCCGCACCCAGTCGTAGTCGCGGACACTCAGCATGACCAGCCCGCCCGGCCGCGGCACCCGGGCGAGCTCGCTGGCCGCCCGGGCCAGGTCGGTCGGGGTCAGCAGGTGGCCGACTGCGTTGTCCAGGGCGAGCACCGCGTCGACCGCGCCCGACCGCACCGGCAGCGCCCGCATGTCGGCGGCGGCCACCGGCACCGCGCCACCGGTCTCGGCCCGGGCCCGGCTGGTCGCCACCGGAGACAGGTCCGTGCCCACCAGCTCCAGCCCGTACGGCGCCAGGCCGACGAGCTGGGTGCCGATGCCGCAGGTGCAGTCGAGCACCCGGAGCGGTCCTTCGCCGAGCGCCGCGCGCAACAGCCCGTGTACGGCGGCGCCCTGCCGCTCGGCGCTGGCCACCCAGTCGGGGTAGATCAGGTCGTACGTCGGCGCCAGGCCGTCGTAGAACTCGCGGATGCGGTCCCGGCTCACGGCTGGACCAGCCGGACCCGGATGGCGCGGAACTGCCGCGGCGCCTCTCGGAGCACCGCCAGCTTCGGGTCGGGCGTGGTGAGGAACCGGTCCACGGCCGCGGCGAACACCCCCGCCAGCCGGGGGTCGGGGCGCAGCGCGTCGACCGCCCGCCGGTCCCCGCCGAGCACCACGCCGTCTAGCACCACACCACCGGGCGCGACACCACCGGGCACGACAGCGCCGGGCGCCACGCTATCCACCTTCCCGCGGGCCAGTGAGGGCGCCAGCACCCGGGCCACGTCGTCCGCCGCGGCCCGGGCCGCCTGCGCCACCTGGCCCTCCCGCCGCCGGGCGAACCGCTGCTGCGACCACCCACCGGCCGCGCTGCGCCCGTGCACCGGCCGGGACCCCACCTTCGACGCGGCCAGCCGGTCGCCGTCGAAGATCCCGACGGCGTACCCGCCCAGCCGGGCCAGCACCACCCCGACCCGGCGCCGGGCCAGCGCGTGCGCCACCAGCGGCCCGGCCACCAGCCCGTCCCAGCCGCCCCCGTCCCAGCCGCCTGGCTCGGAACCCGGCAGGTCGCGGAGCGGGAACGCCGGCCAGCACTCGGCCAGCGCACCGTCCGCGGCCTCGAACGTCACCGCGCCGGCCGAGTACCGGCTACGCAGCACGCCGTGCGCGGCGTCGAAGCCGCCCAGCCAGCCCTCGACCCGCTCCGGAGAAACCTCCAGCCAGCGTCCGCCGCCCGCGGCCGGTCGCATACCCATACCGCTGAGCATGCCTGATGATGTCCTGGTGACCACCTCCCGCACCGAGCACGCGCCGGAGCTGTCCGCGCTGGCCACGTCCCTCGACGAGCTCGCCGCCGACCCCGGGCGGCTGCTGGAGTGGGACCGGGCGCACGTCTGGCACCCGTACGCCAGCATGCTGGAGCCCGGCCCGGTCCACCCGGTCGTCTCGGCGGAGGGCGTCCGGATCCGGCTGGCCGACGGCGCCGAGCTGATCGACGGGACGGCGTCGTGGTGGTCGGCCATCCACGGCTACCGGCACCCGGCGCTGGACCGGGCGCTGGCCGAGCAGGCGCGGCGGCTGCCGCACGTGATGTTCGGCGGGCTCACCCACCCACCCGCGGTCAAGCTGGCCCGGCTGCTGGTGGAGATCACCCCGGAGCCGCTGCGGCACGTGTTCTTCGCCGACTCCGGCTCGGTCGCGGTCGAGGTCGCGATCAAGATGGCGATGCAGTACTGGCACTCGCGCGGCCGGCCGGCGAAGTCCCGGCTGCTCACCGTGCGCGGCGGCTACTACGGCGACACCTTCGGCGCGATGACGGTGTGCGACCCGGTTAACGGCATGCACCACCTGTTCACCGCGATGCTGCCGGAGCAGGTGTTCGCGCCGAGGCCGCCGGCCGGCTTCGACGCGCCGGCCGACCCGGCGTACCTCGCCGAGCTCACGGCGTACGTCGAGCGGCACCACGGCGAGCTGGCCGCGGTGATCTTGGAGCCGACCGTGCAGAACGCCGGGGGGATGAACATCTACGCCCCGGCGTACCTGCGCCACCTTCGGGCGCTCTGCGACGAGTACGGCGTGCTGCTGATCACGGACGAGATCGCCACCGGGTTCGGCCGGACCGGCGCGCTGTTCGGCTGCGAGCATGCCGGCATCGCGCCGGACATCATGTGCGTGGGCAAGGCCATGACCGCCGGTTACCTCACGCTGGCGGCGACGCTGTGTACGGCGGCGGTGGCGGAGGGCATCTGCCGGGGCGAGGCCGGGGTGCTGATGCACGGGCCGACGTACATGGCCAACGCGCTGGCGGCGGCGGTCGGCTGCGCGAGCGTCGAGCTGCTGCTGGCCGGCCCGTGGCAGCGGCGGGTCGCCGACATCGACGGCTGGCTGCGGGCCGGCCTGGCCCCGGCCCGGGACCTGCCCGGCGTGGCCGACGTACGGGTCCTCGGCGCGATCGGGGTGGTCCAGACCCGCGAGCCGGTGGACGTGGCGGCGGTGCAGCGGGTGGCCCGGCGGCACGGCGTCTGGCTGCGGCCGTTCGGCACGCTGATCTACACCATGCCGCCGTACGTCGTCGACGCCGGCGAGACCGCGGCGATCGCCGCAGCCATGGTGGCCGGTGCCGCCGTACCGCCCGCCGGGCCGCCAGCGTAGCGAGCGCCGCCCCCGTCGCAACCGAACCACACCCGGGTGGCACCTGGGTGACACCCGGAAATGAACCCAGGCCTGCGGCAACTGTCCCGGAGCCCGCCCACCCCGTGCCCGCCGCAGCCCACGTCACCAGCAGGAGACGGATGAACGGTTCGCCGACAACAGGCCCGAGCACGGGGGAGCCGCCCACGGGCGAGTGCCGCGGGCCGGTACCTGGGTACCTGGCGGTGGGCATGGTGCTGGCCATCGCCGCGGCACTCTCCGGGTCCACCCAGGCCTCTAGATGGAAAGTGCCATGGCGCTTGCTGCGGTCGCCGCGCTGGCGTACGGCGCCCCGCGGCGCCGGTCCACGCTGGGCGGTCCGTGGCTGGTCATCCTCGTGGCCAGCCGGTGGCCACGATCACGGTGCTGGGCTGGACGCTGTACCCGACGATCACCAGCGGTGTGGCGCCGTTCCCGTCCGTCCTCGACTGGATGTACCTGGCGGTCGTCTCGACGTTCGCCATCGCTCTCACGATCGTCGTACGGCGGCGGGTGGGCTACTCGCCATGGGAGGGCGTGCTCGACTCGGCCATCGTGACGGTCGGGCTCGGTGTGGTGTCGTGGGATCTCATCATCGAGCTGTACATCAACCAGGCCGGCTCGATGTCTGGGCTGGTGCTGTTCTTCTCGCTGCCCTATCCGGTGCTGGACCTGCTGCTGGTGATGGCGTCCGGCTGGTGCTCACCATCGGGCTGCACAGCCGGTCGCTGCTGTTGCTGGCCGGTTCCTTGGCGTGCTGCTGGGCAGCGACACGGTCTATGGCGCATCCCGGGCGTGGCTGGTCCCGCCCGGTGACTTCATCCCGCTGGCCGAACGTCCGGCCTGATCATCCCGATCGGGCGGTGGGTGCTGCGGCAGGCCAGCCTGGACGCGGTCGGCTGGCCGGACCTGCCTGGCGACATTCCGCCGTTGACCGTCGCCGTCAACGTCTCGTCGTACCAGTTGCGCGACCCGTGGCTGCTCATCGACGTGCAGGCCGCGCTGTCGCCGAGCGGGCTGCCGGCCGACCGGCAGAAGCTGGACCGCGGTGTCGTCAGCACCCTCGCCGAGGGCAGTTCGGCCGTGGTGGCCGAGACCATCGTGCATCTCGGCGACCTGCTCGAGCTCGACGTCGTCGCCGAGGGCATCGAGACCGAGGACCAGCTCAACGCCTGCCGGGAGCTGGGGTGCCGGCTGGGGCAGGGCTTCCTGTTCGCGCGGCCGACGGACCTGGAGAGCTGAGACGATCGACTACCGCTGAGGCCGGGAGGCGGCCGGCGGGTCAGCAGGGCGTCGGACACCGGCACAGGACACGAGCCGCAGCCGGGGGGTTGGCGGCGGCTCGTGCCTAGCTTCAGGCTAGCCCCTTCTGTCCGTCCCGATGCCGCCGCCTCCCACGGCGACTCAGCATCAGTGCCCCACCGCGCCAGCGGCCCGACCGAGCGCACCTCGGCGAACCGCACGTACAGCCGGGCCTGCCGTGCCTGAACAGCAGCCGCCACCCGCTCCAGGTCGTGAGCAGCATCAAGGCACTGCTCGGCGTCCAGCCCGTCGACACCGGTGGTGAGCACCGCGGCCAGCGCCTTGCCGAAAGAGGAGGAGTCGAACATACGTTTGATTCTCCCGGACGGGCCGACAGCTCAACCCCACAGCACCCGAAAAACGGGCTGAACTTCCGGCGCAAGGAGCCACCCACGCAAGCGACCCGGAGACCAAACCCGGCCCGCCGCCCCTCCCTCCGTCGGCGCTGCCGCTTTGTCCCAAGGGAACAAAAGCGTAAGCCGACTCAAAGAACAAACCGGCCAGGCCCTCGCCGCCGCCTGTATCCCAACGCAACCCGGCGTGCCAGCGTCCCGCCCGCTGCGGCGTCTCGCCGGCCTGGCCCACCAGGACTGCTGGCCCCCGCCACACCGCCGCGCTGCGGAAGATCGGGCACATCGGTACGCTGGTTATCTACCGGCGGGTCGTCCACCCGGCCTCCAGCCCTCGCCGGCTCCTTGGCCGGGAGTCTGCCGTCATCGCTCCAGAGGGGAGTCCTATGGTGCCTACCTGCGGTCATCTCGACCGGGTTCGCCAGGTAACGCCGAGTGCCCAGGGATGCGAGGACTGCCTGCGGACCGGCGACACCTGGGTGCATCTGCGGCTCTGCCTGTCGTGCGGTCACGTCGGGTGCTGCGACTCGTCGCGGAACCGGCACGCGAGCCGGCACGCCGCGGCGTCCGGCCACCCGATCGTGCAGTCCTTCGAGCCCGGTGAGAGCTGGGCCTGGTGCTATATCGACGAGGTCTTCGCGTTCACCAGCTAGCGCGAGGAGCCGACGTACCTGACGGGACTGTTACCGAAAAGCTGGCGCCGGCAGTCGGGCCAGCCGGCCGGGAGCGCCCGTCACAGGCATGGTGGGGACCGGCCTGGCGGGCGGGGGCGGCCAGGGGCTGGGCACCCGGCCGCCGCCACGACGTCCCACACGACGTCCCATCAGAGCAGCTTCCGCGTCACGGCACGCTGCCCGCGCCACGGCTACTGCTGCTCCGCCGCCCGCGCGCGCAGCCGCGCCTCCTGCTCCCTGAGCTCGGGCGTGAACTCGGCACCGAAGTCGTCCGCCTCGAACACCTGGCGGATCTCGATCTCGGCCTCCCCCTCAAGCGGGTTGGGGCAGCGCTTGACCCACTCGATCGCCTCCTCCTTCGACCCCACCTGCCACAGCCAGAAGCCGGCGATCAGCTCCTTGGTCTCGGTGAAGGGCCCGTCGATCACGGTCCGATCCTTTCCGGAGAACCTCACGCGGGCGCCCTTCGAGCTCGGGTGCAGCCCTTCTCCCGCGAGCATCACACCGGCGTTCACCAGCTCCTCGTTGAAATTGCCCATTTCGGTCAGGAGCTTCTCGTCCGGAAGGACGCCCGACTCCGTCGTCGGGTCGGCCTTGAGCAGAATCATGAATCGCATCGTCGTGTCTCCTTCTGGTTCGCGGTTCCGGTGCTTCTACTGAGGCGTCGAACGGCGTGCGGCCGGATCGACACGTCGCACGATAATTTTTCGGCGACCTGCGGTGCTGGGCCGGTGCCTGAAGGCCGACCGCACGGGCCCCGCGGCGCAAGCGCGTGCGCGTGGCAGCCTTCCCTACCTCGCATGGCGGCACACCCACGGGTGCCCGGTCATGGCCGCCACCGTCGCCGCGGCCTCCTACGCTGGCTAAGCCTGCCCTGGTCGGCGCCGCGTCCCGTTGCCGGCCCTCCCCGTCAGGTGACCTCGAGCCCGTGCGCGGCGAACTGCTCCGCGGCGCCCGCGACATCAAGCACCCCGGCCGACTGGAACAGCTTCACTGTCGTCCGCGCCATGTCGCGCATCCGGGCGTTTCCGGCGTCGACGCCGTAGCAGTCGGAGATGACGGCGGCGGCGGTGGGCGGGTCGATCCCGGCCAGCACGAGTGACGACCGGACCGGCTCGAGGTCCCAGGCAAGGCAGCCACGAACCAGCGCGGGAAGGGCGACGGCCAGCGTGACCCGGACGGCGGCGTCCAGGCTCGGCCAGAGCTGGTGGAAGAACGCCGAGAAGAACCGGTGGTGCCGTCCTTCGTCGCGCGCGTGGTCCCGGGTGATCTGGCGGATCGCGGTGATGACCGTGGGGTCGGCCGGCACCTCGTTGAGCACCGCGGTGATGAGCGTCTCGAAGACGACGACCTGCATGAGCCGGGCCAGCTCTGGGTTGTCCGGGACCAGGGCGGCGGCGGTGGCGTCGAGCCGGTCGACCAGCCCACCGTAGCCCCATTCCGGTATGGCGACCTGGGTGGCGCCGGCAACCTGGTTGGCGAGATCCAGGCTGTAGAGCGAATGGTAGCCCTCGTCGCAGTACACCTTGAACGCGTCGATCCGGTGCGCCATCGGCACGTCGAACCCGACCCGGTTGTTGGCGATCAGCTCGGCGCCCCGGTTGACCACCCGGGTCTCCAGGTGCGCGGTGGAGAACAGGAACTGGTAAAGGTGCCGTATGGTGAGCTCGCGCAGCCGTTCGGGCGGGAGCACCCGGACGGCGTCGTGGGTCAGGTAGGGCACCAGCGTGGCGGGAAAGAAGACCCGGCCCTGGTCGGTCTCGTCCGCGAAATATCGTCTCGGGCCGGACCGGACACCCGCCTCGCGATACCACGTGGCGAGTGGCCCGGCTGTTTTCTCGGCTGTCTTGTCGACGTCCATTCCTACCTCCGGCAGAGGGCGTGCCCGAGCCGGGTGACGGCTAGGGACACCGTCTCGACGTCCCGCGCGTGGCAGAGCCGGAACCAGCCCGGCTCCGGGCAGCCGAACACCTCACCCGGCAGGATGCTTACCCTGGTGCGGGCGAAAATTGTGTGCCACAGCGTACGTTCCGCGTCGAACGTTGCGTTCGGCAGCCAGCCGCGTAGGTCCGTCCAGATCGAGAAACCAGCGCCCGCCGGAATGAACGGGATCTCCTGCTCGGCCAGCAGCCGGGTGGTCCGGAAGTGGGAGGCGACCAGCCGCCGCCGGCTTTCCGCGAGAAACTCGTCGACCCATTCGTGGTCGGCGAGAAGCTGGCGGAGACCGGCCTGGGTGTCCGTCGACGTCGGCGCGAAGTAGGCGAGCGCGCGGACGGCCGCGCACACCTCGGGATCCGGGCTGTAGATGACGCCGACCTTGAACCCGGGCAGCCCGAAGTCTTTCGCGAACCCCCACACCAGATGGGTGCGTCCGCGGGCCGCGCCGACCGCCGGGTCGACCGCCGCGCCGACCGCCGGGTCGAGCAGGCTGACGAACGATTCCGGGTCGAAGACCGAGTGAGCGTAGACCTCGTCGGTGATGATGTCGACGTCGTGCTCGGCCGCCGTTCGGGCAAGTGCCCGCAGGGTGTGTGCCGGGTAGACGGTGCCCACCGGGTTGGACGGCGAGCTGAGCGCGACCGCCCGTACCGTGAGGCCCTCGTGACGGGCACCGAGGATCGCCCGTTCGACCGCCTCGGGGGTGAGCAGGAACCGGTCGATGCTGTCCAGCGGTGCCGGGACCAGCCGGGCGCCGGAGCGTCCCACCAGGTCGACGTCGAACGCGCTGTAGTAGGGGGCTGGGACAACGATCGCCTCGCCCGGGTCGCACAGCGCCGTGGCGAGGATGTCGAGGGCGGCGGTGGCACCGCTGACCACGACGAGCTCGGCGGCGGTGACCGGCGTCCGGCACCGGCCGGACAGGAGCCGCGCGATCTCCGCGCGCAGCTCCTCGGTGCCGTGCAATGGTGCGTAGTAGGTGTCCGCTGCGGTCAGCGTGCGCGTGGCCAGGCGTGGTTCGAGCAGGTCCCAGACCAGCCGGTTCTCGGCGGTGCCGAGGTTCAGGTAGCCGTCCGGCCGGCGGACCGGGTCGTACGGCGCGTTCTCGGCCTGGAAATGGGCGGCGGCGATGGCGGGAGTGTCCGCGACGAGGCGGGCCGCTTGGGCGGAGACCATTAGTCGCCCCCGGCGCGCGCGTCGGTCTTCGGGTCCGCGACCGTGCCGGAACGCCCGTGCGAGGCGATGACCTGCCCGGTGAGGAGCCCCGGATGCGTGCCGAGCCCCATCGAGGCGTCGATGACCGCGCCGTGCAGCACCGCTGCCGCCTCACCGCACAGCCACCAGATCAGCTCGGCGATCTCGGCGGGCCGGATCAGCCGACCTTTCGGCAGCCGCTGCTCGAGCTCCCGCCGTTCCTGCGGGGTGAGCCCGGCGAGGGTGCTGGCCTCGAACATGCTGGTCTCGACCGCGCCCGGGCACAGCGCGAAGACGTCCACCGGCGAATGCGCGAGCTCGGCGGCGAGCTGCCGGGTCAGGTAGGCCAGCGCCGCCTTGCTCATGCCGTCCGCGATGTGGAAGCCGGGAAACTGGGACACCCCGCCATGGACGCTCGAAATATTCACGATCTTGCCGTAGCCGCGGGACAGCATCGCCGGCGCGAGCTGCTGGATGAGCCACAGTGGCCCGACGCAGTTAATCTGGAAGAACGCCTGGTCGCGGGCCTCCGGCGGGCCGGGCGCGTGCCATTCCACGGTCGTGGAGCCGACCGCGGCGTTGTTGACGAGAACGTCGACCGGCCCGGGCAGGTCGGCCAGCAGCGCGCGGTGGCTCTGCCAGTCGCCCTGGCTGAGCTCGAACGCGCTGGGCGGTGGCCAGCCGCCCTGCTCCAGCTCCGCCACGATCGCGTGGGCCCGGTCCCGGCCGAGGCGGTAGGTGAACCACACCTGGTCGCCGCCGTGGGCGAACCGCCGTACGGTGGCCGCGCCGATTCCGCTGGAGCCCCCGGTGACCAGCACACTGCGCATGACCTGACCGTGACAGGGGGGCTACCAGACGGTCAAGCGCCATGCCGGGCGCCCCGCGTACTTGACGAGGTACTGCCGCCGCCTTGGTGGACTGCGAGCAGCCGCTGAGCCCGGGCCGACGCCTCGCTGTGACTACTCTCGGGTCAACCGCCCGCTGCCCTCCTCGATCTCCCATCCATCCGTGACGAGGGCGGCGGTAACCGCGTGCAGGTCCAGCCCGGAGAGGTCCCCATGCTCGCGCATGCCGTGGCGCAGCAGCTCGAGATAGATGTGGCTCGGTGTTCTCGCTGTACCGTCTGCCGTAGCGGCCTGGGCCAGTTCATTACCTCATTACCGAGGATGAAGAAGGACGGTTCGTGTGCCGTTGGGACACTGGTCGGAGCTTTCGCTACTGGCAATGGGAAGCTGGTCGTCCAAGCACGTGTGAAGCAACGGGTGCCCACAGTAGCTCCCAGTGGCCACCCATCGACGAGGTCGATGAGGCGGTAGCAACACGGCCCGCACCATCCCCCAACAGGTCACCACACGGGCGGCGCGGGCAACGACAGGTGACCACAACGCCGGTAGGTCACCACACGGGCGGCGCGGGCAACGACAGGTCACCACAACGCCGACAGGTCACCACACGGGCGGCGCGGGCAACGACAGGTGACCACAACGCCGAGAGGTGACCACAGCGGGAGGTGAGGGCCGGTAGGGTCTGGCGTGGCGCGCCGGGAAGTCTGGTCGGCACTGCGTACGAGCGTGAGGTGTCGCGGAAGGCTTGCCGGTGGGCGGTGTAGAGACGGTCCTGGTGCTGGTGGTGCTGGCCACCGTGGTCGCGGCGTCGGCCCACCGGCTGCGCGTGCCGGCGCCGTCGCTGCTGGTGCTGGCCGGCCTCGTCGTCGGGCTGGTTCCGGGCGTGCCGACGGTCCAGGTCACCCCCGAGGCGGTCGGCCTCGTCGTGCTGCCGCCGTTGCTGTACGCCGCCAGCGAGGAGCTGTCCTGGCGCGACCTGCGGGCGGTATGGCGGCCGGTCGCGGTGCTGGCGATCGGCCTGGTGCTGGCCTCGGCCGCGGTGGTCGCGGTAGTGGCCACGGCGGTCACCCCGCTGCCGGCGTCCATGGCGTTCGTGCTGGGCGCGGTGCTCGCCAGCACCGACCCGGTCGCGGTCACCGCGCTGGGCCGGCGGCTGCCGCTGCCGGCCCGGGTGCAGGCGCTGGTCCAGGCGGAGAGCCTGTTCAACGACGCGACCAGCCTGGTGCTGTTCCGGGTGGCGGTGTCGATCGCGGTGGCTGGCGGCACGGTGGCCGGGGCAGCGTTCGGGGGGCCGGCGTCGTGGGCCTGGGCGGTCGGCCAGTTCGTGCTGCTGGCCGGGGGCGGTGTGCTGGCTGGCGCCACCGTGGCAGCCGGCGTCGCGGCGGTCCGGCGGCGCACCGAGGACCCGGTGCTGGAGACGGTGATCGCCCTGGTCACGCCATATGCGGCGTATGTCGCGGCCGAGGTCCTGCACGTGTCTGGGGTGACGGCGGTGATCGTGGCAGGCGTCATCCTGGCCACCCAGGCGGTGCGGCTGAGCAACGCCGACATCCGGCTGCAGCTCCACGCCGTGTATGGCACCGTGGTGTTCCTCCTGGAGGCGGTGGTGTTCAGCCTGATCGGGCTGGAGCTGCCGGCGTTGCTGCGCGAGTCCGAGATCTCGGCCGGCGACTGGCCGGTGCAGGCGATGCTCATCACCGGCGTGCTGCTCGCGATGCGGGTCCTGTGGGTCTTCCCGCTGTCCGCGATGCTGGCCCGGCGGGGTGGCGGCCGGCCGTCCTGGCGGGTGTCGGCCGTGGTGGTCTGGGCCGGGTCACGGGGCGTGCTGCCGCTGGCTGCCGCCCTGTCGATCCCGCTGGCCGACGCGGCGGGCGGGCCGCTGGCCGGGCGCGACCTGGTGCTGCTGCTGACCACGGCGGTCATCGTGTTCACCCTCGTGGTGCAGGGCTTCACGCTGGCTCCGCTGGTCCGCCGGTCCGGCGTGGCGCTGGCCCCCGAGCACGCGCGCAACGAGGACACCACCGCCCGGCTGCGGATGGCGCAGGCGGCGCTGGGGCATGTGGAGGAGCTCGCCGAGGCCGAGGCCGCGCCGGAGGTCGTGCTGGACGGGCTCCGCCGCGGCCTCCAGGTCCGTATCGGCCGGGCCCGGCTGAACGCGGACGCCGGCTCGGCTGATGGCGGGCCGGCAGGTGGCGGGCCGCCTGTTGATGGGCGGGCGGCTGGTGCGCAGCCCGACGGCGGGCCGACGTACCGAGAGCTGCGCCGCGACCTGATCGCCGTGGAGTCCGCCGAGCTGACCCGGCTGTATGAGACCGGCGAGATCGGCGCCGATACGCGCAAGCGCCTGCAGCGGCTCCTCGACCTGGAGGACGCCGGCCTGTCCGGGGGCATATAGCTGGTTGTCCTCGGCGCGGTTACCCTGCGTAAGACCTACGCCTGGACCCGCAGCCCGCTGAAGCACGTTGTGGGGAAGCTGCCGCCGATAGGTCACCACAGCGCCGGTAGGTCACCACACGGGCGCCGCAGGCAACGACAGGTCACCACAGCGCCGGTAGGTCACCACACGGGCGCCGCAGGCAACGACAGGTCACCACAGCGCCGATAGGTCACCACACGGGCGCCGCAGGCAACGACAGGTCACCACAGCGCCGGTAGGTCACCACAATGGTCGGGCTACGGGCCGGCGGGGGGCGTCGGCGCCGCTACCGGTTCAGCGGGCTCAGCGAGGGCGCGGATGCCGGTGTTCAGTACGGCGACCAGGGGCACGGCGACCAGCGCACCCACGATGCCCGCCAGCAGCACCCCGGTGGCGATCGACAGCGCCACGGCCAGCGGGTGGATCCGCACCGCCCGGCCCAGCAGCAACGGCTGCAGCACGTGCCCCTCCAACTGCTGCACCGCGATGACCGCCGCGAGCACCAGCAGCCCGGTGAGGAGCCCCTTCGAGACCAGCGCGACCAGCACCGCGACCAGCCCGGTCAGGGTGGCGCCGATCAGCGGGATGAACGAGCCGAGCAGCACCAGCACCCCGAGCGGCAGCGCCAGCGGCACGCCCAGGATCGCCACCGCGAGCCCGATCCCCAGCGCGTCCACCAGCGCGACCAGCATGGTGGCCCGCACGTAGCTGATCAGCGTTCCCCAGGAGCGCAGCCCGGCCTGGTCGACCCGGTCCCGTACCCGGCGCGGCAGCAGCCCGGTGATCCACAGCCAGATCTGCCGGCCGTCCTTGACGAAGAAGAACGTCGTGAACAGCGCCAGCAGCACCCCGGTCAGCACGTGCCCGACCGTGGTCGCGGTGGAGAGCGCGCCGCTGGTCAGCAGGTCGCGGTTGTCGGACAGGCTGCGCCGGACGCTGGCCGCGGCGTGGTCGAGCTGCTGCTGGGACAGCCCGAGCGGGCCGTTGACCAGCCAGTTGCGGGCGTCGTCCAGACCGGTGCGCACGCTGGCGGCCAGGTCGCCGTAGCCCCGGCGGAACGCCCGCACCACCAGCCAGACCACCAGCGAGATCAGGCCGAGCCCGCCGAGCACGACGGTCGCCGCCGCCAGCGGTCGCGGCCACCCGGCCCGTGCCAGCCAGGCCGCCGCGGGCTGGGCCACCGCCGACAGCAGCAGCGCGACCACGACCGGCACCACGATCAGGTGCAGCCGGGCGATGAGCAGCCCGACCACCGCCAGTACCGCCGTGATCACCAGCAGCCGCCACGACCACGCCGCGGCCATCCGCACCCCGACCGGTACCGCGTCGTCCGCCCCGACGCCGCGGTCCGCGGACACAGCACCCGGCGGTACGGCGGCGCCTGCGGGCACGGCGTCGGTGGGCACGGCATCCGCGGGTACGGCGGCGCTCGGTGGTACGGCGGCGGGCGCCGCACCCGCCGCGGGGGTTCGTGCGTCATGATCGGCCATGCCGGGACCGTACCCCGGCCGGTGCCACTACGGTTCCCCGTGTGATCGCGCCGACCGACGCACCGGCCCGGACCGCGGCGCGGGCGCCGTGGGTGCGCGGCCCGGCCGCCGCGCTGCTGCTCGCGGTGGCGCTGGTCGGCTGCTTCATCGGTGCCCGGCTGGCCACGCACGGCGGGGAGCCGGGTGCGTTCGTGGTGGCCGGCGACGCGTTCGTCGACCCGGCGGCCCGGCCGGAGCTCGCCGTGGCGGCCGGCAGCACCGGCTACGACGGCCAGTTCGTCTACCGGCTGGCGCTGGACCCGCTCACCGGCCAGGCCACCGCCCACGGCATCACCCTGGACAACCCGCCGTACCGGCACGGCAGGATCGGCCTGCCCGCGCTCGGCTGGCTGGTCGACCGGATGCCCGGGGTGGCCCTGCCGGTCGGGCTGCTGCTGGTCGAGGCCGCCGCGCTGCTCGGCTGTGCCTGGCTGGGCGTCCGGTACGCCGTCGAGCACGGCCGGACGCCGGCGCTGGGGCTGGTGGTCGGCCTGTCGCCCGGGCTGCTGATCGCCGCCGCGCGGGACCTGACCGAGCCGCTGGCGATGTTCTTCCTGCTGGCCGGGCTGGACCTGTGGCGGCGGCACCGGTCCGGCTCGCGGGACGGCCGGCTGGCCGGCGCCGCCGTGCTGTTCGCGGCCGGGGCGCTCACCCGGGAGACGGTGCTGCTGGTGCTCGGCGGCATGGGGCTCTGGCGGCTGTACGCCGTCCTGCGTCACCCCGGCCAGCGGGCCGAGCAGGCGCGGCGGGCGCTCGCCCTGGTGGTGCCGCTGGCCGCGGTGCTGGGCTGGCAGGCCTACGTCCGGTCGGTGTGGGGCAGCCTGCCGGCGGCGGCCAAGGGCGGCGACAGCTTCGGGGTGCCGCTGCTGCGACCGCTGAGCGGTGTCCTCGCCGGCTCGGACGAGCTGTTCGCGTTCGACCGGGAGCATCTGCTGCGGCAGCTCTGGATCGCCGAGCGGGTGGCCCTCCTGATGTTGCTGGCTGCGGTGGTCCTGACGCTGGCCAGCCCGGGGGCGGCCCGGTCCGAGGCGGCCCGGTCCAGGCCGGCCAGGTTCGGGCTGCACAGGTTCGCGGCCAGGTTCGGGCTGGCCAGGTTCGCGGCGGCTCGGTTCGCCGCGGCTCGGTTCGGGGCGGCTTGGTCGAGCGCGGCGCCGGACCTGCGGCTCGGCTGGGTGCTGGCCGCGGTGGTGGCGGTGTCGGTGCCGTGGCGGGCGGACGTGCAGTTCGTCCGGGCCGCGAACGAGGCGATCGTGGTCGGCCTGCTGGTGCTGGTCGCGGCCCGGGGCCGGCTGGCGACCGGCACTCTCGCGCTGGTGGCCGGCTGGTCCGCCGCCGTCGCACTCGCCTACGCCGTCGCCCTGTAGCTCCTCAGCCGCGACCTGTCACACAAAGGTCACCAGCCATCAGCGGCCTGGTGACCTTGATGCGACAAGTCGCGAGGGGCACGGGCGACGGCGCGGGCAGCGGCGACGGCGAGGGTCGCGGCCAGCACCACGCCGAGCGCGATCCCGTAGGAGACCGCCCTGGCCGGGCCCGGCTCCCAGTGCAGCGGTCCGATCAGGTACGGCGGCCAGCCCGCCGCCGCGACCGCCAGCCAGCGGGCCTGGTCCGCCAGCGCGGCCAGCGCCACCAGCAGCAGCGCATACCACGGGTACTCCGGGGTCAGCACCAGGAACGTCACGCCCACCATGACCACCGCGCCGCGGGCCGGGCTGCCCGGGTCGGCGCGCCACCAGACCCACAGCGCGGTCGCGGCGATGACCAGCGCGCCGGCCGCGGGCGCCCACGACGCGGGCATCACCTGGCCGAGCAGCGGGTACCGGTCCACCCCGTCGAACCGCTCCTCGCCGAGGTAGCCGGGCAGGAACCCGAACACCCGCGGCCCGACGGCGAGCAGGTGCGGCAGGTACGCCACGGCGAGCAGCCCGGTCGCGCCGGTCGCCAGCCACCATCGCTGCCGGTGCCGGGCCAGGGCGGGCGCCACCAGCCCGGGCAGGAACTTCACGCCGACCGCCGCGCCCAGCAGCGCACCGGCGGCCAGCGCCCGACCCGTCGACAGCGCCCGGCGCCCCCCCGGCGTACCGGCCAGCACGACGAGCCCGGCCACGACGAAGAACGCGCCCAGCACGTCGACGTGCGCGTCGTTGCCCGCCTCCAGCACCACCGTCGGGCACCACGCCCACAGCACGACCGCCCGCGGGTCGCCGCCGTACCGCCGCAGCGCGACCACCAGCAGCGCCGCCGTCCCCACCGCCAGCAGCGCGGCGGCCACCTGCAGTGGCCGGGCCCGCCCGCCCGGTGCGACGGCGTGCACCAGCAGGAAGTACGCCTGCGCGACCGGCGGGTAGATCGTCCGGACGGCCGGGTGGTTGAGCACGGTGTGCCCGCCGGGGAAGAGCCAGTCGTCGCGCAGCCCGGCCAGTGCCGGGTCGGTCGGGGCGTACCGGTACGGGTCGATGCCGTGCGCCTGGACCCGCCCGTCCCAGGCGTAGCGGTAGAAGTCGTCGGTGGTGCGCGGCGGCCAGAGCACGGCGAGAAGCTGCAGCAGCGCACCACCGGCCAGGATCCACGGCACCACCCGCCGGGCCGGCAGCCGCCGGACGGCCAGCGTCGCCACGGCAAAGGCCGACCACTGCACGACGTACGCCGTGGCGACCGACCGGCCGGCGTCGTTCGGGCTGCCCAGCGACCAGCCGACGACCGACGCGGCGGCCAGCGCACCGAACGCCGCCACCGCCACGGCCGTCGGCAGCGCCGCCGTCCCGGCCGCCGGCAGCCCCACCGTCCCGGCCGGCGGCACCGCGACCGGCAGCCGCACCATCCTGTTGCGCCCGTTCGGTTCCACGCGCCTTTGCTAGCACGCCGCCGGCACTGGCGACGCCGGCCTGCTGCCAAAGTCGGGGGGCCGTCCGTGATCCGTAAGGGTCCGGAAGCGGTGGGCGAACCTAGCCTCGGTATGGTGAGACCGCCACTGCCGGGCTTCCGGCCGGACCTGCACGAGCCGCGGACCGCCACCGCCGTCGGGCGCTGGCTGGGCATCGCGTTCACCGTGTGCTTCCTGACCGGGCTCTGGTCACACCTCAGCCAGCACCCGCCGTCCTGGCTGGACCTGCCGGCCTCCCCGTCGTGGCTCTACCAGGTGACCCAGGGCACCCACGTGGCGTCCGGGCTGGCCGCCGTACCGCTGCTGCTGGCCAAGCTGTGGACGGTCTACCCCCGGCTGTTCGCCTGGCCGCCGGTCCGGTCGGTGGCGCACGCGGCCGAGCGGCTGGCGGTCGCGGTGCTCATCATGGCCGCGATCTTCGAGCTGGCCACCGGGGTCATGAACATCGCGCAGTGGTACCCCTTCCCGTTCAACTTCCCGGCCGCGCACTACGCCGTGGCCTGGGTCGCGATCGGCGCGCTGGCCGTGCACCTGGCCGCGAAGTGGCCGCGGATCCGGGGCCGGCTGGCCGCGACGGCGGGCGAGCCGCGCGAGACGACGGAGGGGCGGCGCCGCTTCCTGGCCACCGCGTTCGGCGCGGCGGCGGCGGTGACGCTGCTGTCGGTCGGCCAGACGGTGCGGCCGCTGCAGCGGCTGGCCGTGCTGGCGCCGCGCCGTCCGTCCGTCGGGCCGCAGCGGCTGCCGGTCAACAAGACGGCGGCGGTGGCGGGGGTCGGGCGGTCCGCGATGGACCCGGCGTACCGACTGACGGTGGCTGGGCCGCGCCGGATGGCGCTGTCGCTGGCCGAGCTGGCCGCGCTGCCTCAGCGGACGGTGACGCTGCCGATCGCCTGCGTCGAGGGGTGGAGTTCGACCCAGTCGTGGACTGGCGTGCCGCTGCGCGACCTGCTGGACCTGGCCGGGGTCGTGCCCGGCAGGACGGTCCGGATGGTGTCGCTGGAGCGGACCGGTGCGTACCGGACGTCGCTGGTCGGGCCGGGCCAGGCCCGCCACCCGGACACGCTGGTGGCGCTGCGGCTGCACGGCGAGCCGCTGGCGCTCGACCACGGCTTCCCGGCCCGGCTGATCGGGCCGGACCGGCCGGGCGTGCTGCAGACCAAGTGGCTCGGCTGGATCGAGGTGGCCTGATGCGGGGGGTGCTGCTGGTGCGCTGGGTGCTGCTGGCAGTGGGTGTGGCGCTGGCCGGGTTCGGGGTGTGGACGCTGCTGCACCGCACCTTCGACACCCGACCGGTGGATACGGCGACCTGGGCGGTCGGGGGGCTGGTCCTGCACGACGGGCTGCTGGCGCCGGTGGTCTTCCTGGCCGGCTGGCTGCTGGCCCGGGCGGTGCCAGCGCGAGTCGTACCGGCATGGGCCCGGGCCATGCTCGGGTCGGTGCTGGTGCTGGCCGGTGTCTGCGTCCTGCTGCTGGTCCCGAAGTGGCGGAGCCCCGCGCACGCGGGCAACCCGTCCGTGCACCCGCCGCCGTCCGCCGCGGACATCGCGGTCGCGGTGGCGGTGGCGCTGGCCACGCTCGGGCTGGCCCAGCTCGCCGCCTGGTGGCTCAACGCGCGAGTTCGACGAAGCTCCGTCCCGACCGGTGCCAGTGACCGGTGACGGTCAGCCCGGCCGCGGCGGCGTAGCGGCGTAGGCCCGGCAGCCCGACCCGCGCCCACCGCCAGGTCGCGCCGCGCCGGCCGTCCGGATGCTCCAGCCGGACCGCCAGGACCTCGTCCACAGTGGACGGATGGACCTCGACGACGGCCTGGCCGAGCGGGCCGAGCAGGGTCCGGACCCGGGCCAGCAGGGTGGGCGGGTCGCCGCCGATGCCGACGTTGCCGTCGATCACCAGCACGTGCCGCCAGCGGCCCTCGCCCGGTAGCCGGTCGAAGAGGTCGCGGCGCAGCGCCGTCCCGCCGCGGCGCAGGCAGCTTCGTACGGCGGCCGGGCTGGAGTCGACGCCGAGCGCCGGGATGCCCCGGCCAGCCAGCCCCTCAACCAGCCGGCCGGGCCCGCAACCGACGTCGAGCGTCGGCCCGTCACATCGTCCGAGCAGGTCCAGGTCGGTGGCGTCCGGAGGCGCCGCCCACCGGCTCACCGGGAACGGCCAGACCCGCCCGTCAGCGGACCGTAGCACCAGATCGGTCGGTACGCCGCCGTCGAGGGCCTCCTCGTACAGCGTCCAGCCGTGGGGTGCCTTGCCCTGGGTTGCCTTGCCCTGGGGTGCCTTGCCCTGGGTTGCCTGGCCTGGCGGCGCGGCCGTCACCGGGTGGCTCGGCCGGGCGCCGCGCGGTCCAGCTCGGCCAGGGTGCGGGCGAACCGGCTGCCCGGTGCCACGGCGGCCACCGCGCGGGCGTCGGCGACGGTGTCCACGTCGCGCAGCGGCGCCAGGCGAGCGACCCGGAGGCCGGCCTGCCGGAGCCGGGTGAGCTGCGCCGCTCCGGTCCGGTCGCTGGACATCGGGACGCCGTGCAGCACCCGCTCGGCCAGCGCCGGGCTCGGCTCGCGCAGCCCGATCGACCAGTAGCCGCCGTCGGTGGCCGGGCCGAGCACGGCGTCCACCCGGCTGGTCCCCGGGCCGTCCGCACTGTCCGCACCGTCTGGGCCGTCCCAGCGCACGTCCAGCAGCGCCGGCTGGAGCTGCGGGGTGTCCATGCCGACCAGCAGGCACGGGCCGGTGCAGCGGGCGAGCGCCGCCGCGATCCGCCGGTCCAGGCCGCCGTCCGCCTGGGGGACCACCTCGAACCCGCGCGGCAGCCAGCGGCCGGGCCGCCCGGCCAGCACCAGCACCCGCCGGGTGGCCGGCGCCCGCAGCACGGCGTGCAGCGTGTCGGCGAGCGCGGCCTCGGCCAGGGCGGCGGCCTCGGCCAGCGAGAACGGCGGGTGCAGCCGGGTCTTCACCCGGCCGGGCCGCGGCTCCTTGGCCAGCACCAGCAGGGTGGTCACGACCGCAGCACCCGGTCCATGTCGCGGACCGCCCGGGCGGTGCCGCGGATGGTGCCGGTGACCTTGGACCGGCCGGTGCGCGGCCGGTAGTCGACGTCCACCTCGGCGACCCGCCAGCCCGCGCGGGCGGCCCGCAGCACCATCTCCAGCGGGTAGCCGGACCGCCGGTCGGCGATGCCGAGCGCGAGCAGCGCCTCCCGGCCGGCGCAGCGCATCGGGCCGATGTCGGTGACGACCAGGCCGGTACGGCGGCGCAGCCGGCGGGCCACGATCTTGTTGGCCAGCCTGGCGTGCGGTGGCCAGGCGCCGCGCCCGACCGGCACCCGCCGGCCCAGCACCAGGTCGGCCTGGCCGGCCAGCACCGGGTCGGTCACCTTGGGGAGCTGGGCCGGGTCCAGCGAGGCGTCGGCGTCGCAGAAGGCGACGTACGGCGCGGTGGCGGCTAGCAGCCCGGCGTGGCAGGCGGAGCCGAAGCCGCGCCTCGGCTCGGTCACCACCGTGGCGCCGTGCGCGGCGGCGACGGCGGCCGAGCCGTCGGTGCTGCCGTTGTCGACGACGATCGCGCGGACGCCGTCAGGGAGCCGGCCGAGCAGCCAGGGCAGCGCGGCCGCCTCGTCGAGGCAGGGCAAGATCAGGTCCACTGTGGACATGTGTGGTGACCTATCGGCGTTGTGGTGACCTGTCGTTGTCCGGGTCGCCCGTGTGGTGACCTGTCGGCGTTGTGGTGACCTGTCGTTGTCCGGGTCGCCCGTGTGGTGACCTGTCGGCGTTGTGGTGACCTGTCGTTGTCCGGGCCGCCCGTGTGGTGACCTACCGGCGTTGTGGTGACCTGTCGTTGTCCGGGCCGCCCGTGTGGTGACCTACCGGCGTTGTGGTGACCTGTCGTTGTCCGGGC
>Ga0307470_10000381_pt1 | contig 23714 bp, 14 predicted proteins | sample atmos_gasesAM3C__FD_204565 | JGI IMG/M metagenome (GOLD analysis project Ga0307470, IMG submission 204565) | Hardwood forest soil microbial communities from Morgan-Monroe State Forest, Indiana, United States - atmos_gasesAM3C_05 | ecosystem: Environmental > Terrestrial > Soil > Temperate forest... | reverse complement strand
TTCAAAAACGGCCTGATGGCACCATTCAGTACGCCGAGAATCCGCCCAAGAAGTACCAGGACATCTACCCGTTCCACTTCGAGAGCGACGCGTGGTCCGATCTCTGGAAAGAGCTTGTCGGCATCTTCCGCTTCTGGATCGACAATGGGGTCCGCGTCTTCCGCGTCGACAATCCGCACACGAAGCCGCTGCCGTTCTGGCATTGGGTCATCCGCACGGTTAAGAAACACCATCCTGACGCGATCTTCCTGGCCGAGGCGTTTACGAGGCCGAAAATCATGTACTGGCTGGCGAAGGCCGGCTTCTCGCAGTCCTATACGTACTTTGCGTGGCGCAATACGAAATACGAACTGACCGAATACTTCGGACAGATCACAAAGCCGCCGGTCAGCGACTTCTTTCGTCCGAACGCATGGCCGAATACTCCCGACATTCTCCCTGAATATCTCCAGTACGGCGGCCGCCCGGCATTTGTAATCCGCCTGATGCTCGCCGCCACTCTATCTGCGAACTACGGCATTTATGGCCCTGCATTCGAGCGCTCCGTCGGCGATGCACGCGACCCCGGCGGCGAGGAGTATCGCGACTCGGAAAAGTACGAAATCAAGCACTGGCCGCCGGTGGACGACGACTTCACGGAGCTGATCGTCGCCATCAATCGCATCCGGCGCCAGAACCCGTCTCTTCAGCAGAACACGACCCTGAAGTTTCATGAAACGACGAACGCCGAGATCATTTGCTATAGCAAATCCGCCGGCGACGAATCGGTGTTGATGATCGTCAACGTCGATCCGCACAACACGCAAGCCGGCTACGTCGAGCTTGATCTGTCCGCACTGAACCTCGATGCCAACCGCCCATTCCAGGTCCACGAGCTCCTTTCCGGCGCGCGTTATACGTGGCACGGACCGCGAAACTACGTCAAACTCGATCCGAACGTAATTCCCGCGCACATTTTCCGAGTGCGTCGCAAGGTACGTTCGGAGAAGGACTTCGAGTACTTCTTATGAATGACACCGATAGCGGGCCAGGCGAGTAATGAACGACCTCTGGTACAAAGACGGGATCATTTACCAGACGCACGTCCGTGCGTTCTTTGATTCCAACAACGACGGCATCGGCGATTTTCAGGGGCTGACGCGCAAGCTCGACTACCTTCAGGACCTCGGCATCAGCATCATCTGGCTCCTGCCATTCTACCCTTCGCCTCTGCGCGACGACGGCTACGACATCGCCAACTACACGGCTGTCCATCCCAGCTACGGCACGCTGAGCGATTTCAAGGGATTTCTGAAAGAGGCGCACCGACGCGGGCTGAAAGTCATCACCGAGCTGGTCATCAATCACACCAGTGACCAGCACGAGTGGTTTCAGAAATCACGCCGCGCCAAGTCGGGCTCGCCGTGGCGCGACTTCTATGTCTGGAGCGACACGCCTGCGAAGTACAAGGACGCGCGCATCATCTTCAAAGACTACGAAACGTCGAACTGGACATGGGACCCGGTCGCGAATGCCTATTACTGGCACCGCTTCTTCTCGCACCAGCCCGACCTGAACTTCGACAATCCCGCCGTTCACGCCGCGCTCCTCAAGGCATTCGACTTCTGGATGGAGATGGGCGTCGACGCCTTCCGGCTCGACGCGATTCCCTATCTGTACGAGCGTGAGGGGACGACTTGCGAGAACCTGCCGGAGACGCATGCCTACCTGAAGTCGCTTCGCGCGCACGTCGATGCCAAACACCCGGGAAAGATGTTGCTGGCCGAGGCTAATCAGTGGCCCGAGGATTCGCTGCCGTACTTTGGGAACGGCGACGAATGCCACATGGCCTTCAATTTTCCGGTCATGCCGCGCATGTATATGGCGCTTGCACAGGAGGACCGCTTTCCGATCATCGACATCATGGCGCAGACACCGTCGATCCCCGAGAATTGTCAATGGGCGATGTTTCTGCGCAACCACGACGAACTAACGCTCGAGATGGTCACGGAGGAAGACCGCGATTACATGTGGCGCACCTACGCCTCCGACCGGCAGGCGCGCATCAACCTCGGTATCCGGCGCCGCCTCGCGCCGCTGCTGCAGAATCATCGGCTGCGCATTCATTTGTTGAACGGGTTGCTCTTCTCCCTGCCCGGCACGCCGATCATTTATTACGGCGACGAGATCGGAATGGGCGACAACATCTACCTCGGCGACCGGAACGGCGTCCGCACGCCGATGCAGTGGAGTCCCGATCGAAATGCCGGTTTCTCGAAGGCGAACCCGCAACAGCTCTACATGCCGGCCATTATCGATCCGCAGTATCACTATGAGCAGGTCAACGTCGAGCACCAGCAATCGAGCCCCTATTCGTTGCTCTGGTGGATGAAGCGGCTGATTGCGCAGCGCAATCGCTATCAGGCGTTCGGGCGCGGAACGATGGAGTTTCTGTACCCGGAGAACCGCAAGATTCTCGCCTTCGTGCGGCGGTATGGAGACGAGATCATTCTCGTCGTCGCCAATCTGTCGCGGCTCGTGCAGTGTTTCGAGGTCGACCTCTCTGGCTTCCGTGGCATGGTGCCTGTCGAGCTGTCCGGCGGAACGCGATTCCCGGAGATCAGCGATCGCCCCTATTTTCTCAACCTGGGGCCATTTGCCTTCTACTGGTTTGCGCTTGAGCGCCAGCAGTCCGACGTTAAGGTGGCTAGCGAAGAAGCACTTACGATTGCAGCAACCACAATCGACGAAGTCCTCTCCGACGCGAATCGGAATTCGCTTCGACGCGCACTCCAGGCGTATCTGCGTACCCGCCGCTGGTTCGGCGGAAAAGCGAGGACGATCACTTCGTTGCAACTGGGCGGGACCGTCGCGCTCCCCGATGACGCTGGGGTTCTTGCATTTGTTCACATCGACTATGCGGACGGCGAGCCGGAGACATACGTCGTTCCGCTCGGCATCATGCGGGCTCGACGCGCGAGCGAGCAGGAAGCCGCACACGCTCCCGCTGTGATCGCCCGCCTCGGTGATGGCAAGTTGTTGTACGAGCCGCTGGCGGATACGAAGTTCGGAGCCGCGCTGCTAGACACCATTGCCCGCCGCCGCGCGCTCAAGACCGACCACGCAACCGTGTCCGGTACGCCGGCGCGCATATACCGCACCCTGCGCGGGAGCGGCGACCTCCCGATTCAGATTCTGAAGACAGAGCAGAGCAATACTGCGCTCCTCTTTGGCGACCGTTTCTTCATGAAACTCTTCCGGCGTCTCGAGGCCGGCATCAACCCCGAGCTCGAGATGACACGGTTCCTCAATGAAGAGACATCCTTCACAGGCACGCCGCAGCTTGCCGGCTCGATTCAGTATGAGCCGGCGGTCAGCGGCGAACCGTCCACGATTGCTGTCCTGCAGCGCTATGTACCGAACGCCGGCGACGCCTGGAGTTACACGCTCGATTCCATCGGACGTTATTTCGAGACGATTCTCAGCGACTCCGGCGCGGCATCGCAGATCGCAAAAACGGTGTCAAACGAACCGCTCCTCGCTCTCACCTCGAAACCGTCTCCCGACGTCGCTCATTCGCTGATCGGCGTCTATCTGGCGGATGCCGAGGTGCTGGGGAGGCGCACGGCGCAAATGCATCTGGCTCTGGCGTCGCGCAGCGACATCCCTGCATTTGCTCCGGAGCCGATGACGCCGCATTATCAACGCTCGATTTATCAGCACATCCGCACGCAGATCGTGCAAACCATGCAGCTCCTGCGCAAGCGCGCACGAGGGAATCCGGATGCCGACGAGTTGTTGCAGCGCGAAGAGGAACTGCAGAAACGCGTGCGCCGGATTCTCGACGGCCGCCTGAGCGGCCTGCGCATACGCATCCACGGCGACTTCCACCTCGGGCAGGTTCTGAAGAGCGGCAACGACTTCATCGTCATCGATTTCGAAGGCGAGCCCTCCCGGCCGCTGAGCGAGCGCCGCATCAAACGCAGCGCGCTGCGCGACGTCGCGGGCATGCTGCGATCGTTCCATTACGCCTCGCACGCGTTGCTGCACGGCCAATCACAGCACTCCGTCATTCGCACGGAGGATTCCGCCGCGGCGGAAACAGGCGCGGCCTTCTGGTACCGCTGGGTAAGCGCTGCGTTCCTCCGCGGCTATCTGGCGGAAAGCGGCGATGCCGCTCACTTACCTCGCACGCACGACGAACTGCAGGTACTGCTCGACGTCCGCCTGATCGAGAAGGCGCTGTATGAGATCAGTTATGAGTTGAACAACCGCCCCGACTGGGTCCATATCCCTCTGCGCGGGGTGTTGGAGCTTCTCGGGCGCTGATATTCTCCCGCTCCCGATGCGCATTCGTTTCATCTGCATTCATGGACACTTCTATCAGCCGCCGCGCGAGAACCCATGGCTCGAAGCGGTGGAGACGCAGGACTCCGCGACGCCGTACCACGACTGGAACGAGCGGGTCACCGCCGAGTGCTACGGCCCGAACGCCTCGTCGCGGATCCTCGACGCCCGAGACCGCATCGTCAAGATCGTCAACAACTACTCGGCGATCAGCTTCAACTTCGGGCCGACGCTGCTCTCCTGGCTCGAGCAAAGCGATTCGGAGACGTACGCGGCGATCATCGACGCCGACCGCATCAGCCGCGAGCGCTTCGACGGTCACGGCTCCGCAATCGCACAGGCGTACAACCACATGATCATGCCCCTTGCGAACCGGCGCGATCAGCAGACGCAGACGTGGTGGGGCATCCGCGATTTCGAGTACCGCTTCGGCCGCAAACCGGAGGCGATGTGGTTGCCGGAGACGGCCGTCGATGTGGCCTCGCTCGAGGCGTTGGCGGCGATGGGCATCGCGTTCACGATCCTCGAACCGCATCAGGCGCTGCGCTGGCGGAAGATCGGCGACGAGCGTTGGAGCGAGCACTCCGGAGCGATCGATCCGACGATGCCGTATCGTTGCAACCTGCCGTCGGGACGTTCCATCGATATCTTTTTCTACGACGGCGCCATCTCGCGTGCCGTGGCGTTCGAGCGCCTGCTCGCACGCGGCGAGAACTTCGCGCATCGTCTCCTCGGCGCATTCGGCGAAGGGCGCAGTCATCCGCAGCTCGTCAACATCGCAACCGATGGCGAGACGTATGGCCACCATCATCGCAACGGCGACATGGCGCTGGCATACGCGCTCGATTACATCGACGAACAGAAGCTGTCACGCATTGCGAACTACGCGCAGTTTCTTGCCGCCACGCCTCCGACGCATGAAGTGCAAATTGCCGACCGGACCGCCTGGAGCTGCGATCACAGCCTCGGGCGATGGGAGCGCGACTGCGGTTGCAGCACCGGCGGCGATGCGGGGTGGAATCAGCAGTGGCGCGCGCCGTTGCGTGCCGCGCTCGACTGGCTACGCGACGAGTGCATCACGATCTTCGAGATGCACGGTGGTGCGCTGCTTCGCGATCCGTGGGGCGCGCGCGACGACTACATCGAAGTCATCCTCGACCGGTCGGAAGACAACGTTGAGCGCTTCCTGGCGCGCCAGATGAAAGACGTTGACCGGAGCGCCGCGGCGAAGGTTGCCGTCCTCGAACTGATGGAGATGCAGCGGAACGCCATGCTCATGTACACGAGCTGCGGCTGGTTCTTCAACGACCTCTCCGGCATCGAGACCGTGCAGGTGCTGCATTACGCCGCGCGCGTCATTCAGTTGGCGGAGAAGGTGTCCGACAGCAGCCTGGAGCCGGAGTTCCTCGCGCGAATCGCCAGCGCGCGAAGCAACCTGCCGCACCGCGGCGACGCGCGGCAGATCTACGAGCGCGAGGTAAGACCGACGCGGGTCGATCTTCGCCGCGTGGCCGCGCACTACGCGGTGGCATCGCTTTTCGACAACTTCGCGCACGATGATCTCGTCTACTGCTATCGCGTACGGCAGACCGACTTCGAATCGTTCCGCGCAGGCCGCTCGCGGATGGCGATTGGCTCGGTCATCGTCACGTCGCTCATCACGCACGAAGAAGCTTCCTTCGACTTCACGGTCATTCACCTCGGCGAGACGGAACTGACCGGCGGTGTGAAGGCATCGACGACCGCGAGCGACTACGAGGCGATGAAAGCCGCGCTCAGCGAAGACATGCGGCTGAACGGCGTTTCCGCGGTCATCCGCGTGCTCGACGAACATTTCGAGGAGGAGTCTCTCCTGTCGATCCGCTCGCTCTTTCGCGACGAGCAGCGGCGCATCCTCAACGTGCTCTGCGATGCAACGCTCAGTGAGGCCGAGGGGGCGTTCCGGCAGTTGCACGAACGGTATGACCCGCTCACGCGTTTTCACGCTGACCTCGGCGTCCCGCTGCCGAAGGTGTTGCGCACCGCAGCCGAGTTCGACGTCAACATGCAACTGCGGCGTATGGCCACCGCCAGTGAGCTGCCGCTCGGCGAGATGGAGTCTTGTTTGCGCGAAGCGCGCGACGAGCGCGTCGTGCTCGACGAGACGACGCTGATGTCGCTCACGCGCGCTGTCGAGCGCGCCGCCGAAGGGGTGTGGCGCGATCCGGACGACTTGGAGCTTCTCGAACGATGGGAGACTCTCGTGGCAGTCGTTCGCGAGTCGGCCGTCGACGTCGATCTTCGCCGAGCGCAAAACGATTACTACCGGCTGATGAAGACCGTGCGGCCGGCGAAGGCGGCGACTGCCGGGAACGGATCTTCCAGTGCCAATCGCTGGCTGGAGCATTTCGATGCGTTGGGGGAAAAGTTATCGATCAGCCCCGCGGGCGACAAATGAAAACCAAAACCAATCACCACAGAGACACAGAGATCACAGAGACATCACAAGGCTGTGCTCTCTTCGCAAAATGACCCACACTTCCCCAGCCGCAACAAAAGACAACCATCGTGCCGCGGGCGTGCTGCTGCATCCAACGTCGCTTCCCGGACCGTACGGCATCGGCGACCTCGGCGATGAGCTACTCGCTTTTCTCGATTGGGCAAAGAAGGCAGGCCTTCGCATTTGGCAGGTGCTGCCATTGAACGCTCCCGGCTACGGCAATTCGCCGTATGGCTGCCTTTCGTCTTATGCGGGCAATCCAATGCTCATTTCGCCGAAGCAGCTGGTGGAAGATGGATTGCTGCCTGTCGATGCAATTGATCAGGTCCCAAACCATGGGAAGATCGATTTCGACAGTGTTGCCGCCTCGAAGAATGACCTGCTCCGCCGCTCGTTCGCCCATTTCAATGAACACGCATTGGACGAGCAACGCAGCGCTCTGGCCTCGTTCGTCCGCGATAATCCGTGGCTGTCGGACTGGGCACTGTACGCATCGTTGAGGCAGCGTCATGGCGGCGCGCCTTGGACATCGTGGCCCGCCGGACTGGCCACACGCGAGCCGGATGCAGTGGCCATCGCAGAGAACGAACTGGCGGACGAGGTCCGTTTTCATGAATACGTCCAATGGCTCTTCTTCATTCAGTGGGCTTCAGTACGTAAAGCGGCGCACGAGCGCGGCATTCAGATCATGGGCGACGTCCCGATCTATGTTGCGGCCGACAGCGCCGATGTCTGGGCAAACCGTGAGATCTTCCAACTCGACGAAAACGGCGAGCCGGACGTCGTCGCGGGCGTCCCTCCCGACTACTTCAGCGCCACGGGTCAGCGATGGGGAAATCCGCTCTACCGCTGGGATCTCCTTCGCGAAACGAACTATGCGTGGTGGGTGGCGCGATTTCTCGCGGCGCTTCAGTTTGCCGACATCGTACGCGTCGATCATTTTCGCGGGTTCGCCGCGTATTGGGAGATACCCGCGAGCGAGCCGACCGCGATCCACGGCCGCTGGATGCCGGGCCCGGGCCGCGAATTGTTCGACGCGATTCGCAAGGCCGTCGGCGCCCTCCCCATCGTCGCCGAAGACCTCGGGCATATAACCACCGAGGTGCATGAACTAAGAAAGGCGATCGGAGTGCCGGGGATGAAAATCCTCCAGTTCGCATTCGCACAGCCCGACAGCCCGCATTTGCCACATCACTATGAACCGCAAACCGTCGTTTACACCGGCACGCACGATAACGACACCGCCCGCGGCTGGTACGACCAGGCCTCCGATGGAGAGCGCCAGATTGCCGCGCTCTACCTCGGCGTACACACCTCCGAAGAGCTCCCCTGGACGCTGATCCGCACCGCCTACACGTCCGTGGCCGAAACCGCCATCGTCCCCGCCCAGGACATACTCGCCCTCGGCAGCAAAGCGCGCATGAACCTCCCCGGCGAAGAGAAAGACAACTGGTCGTGGCGCCTGGAAGAAGGCGCGCTCACGGACGAGCTTGCGGACGAACTGCGAGAATTGGCGGAGGTCTCCGGCCGGACCTGATGATTGCAGAGTGGTTCCGAGCTATTCGGCGAGATCCTCGAGCCGGGTTCCCTTGCCAGCGCGAAGGTCAGAACGCGCTTTCTCGATGCGCTTCAAGAACTGCGTGTCGTGCTCCAAGCGGTATTCGAACCAATCGTCTTCTGATTTGAAACCGATGAGAACCCCCGCAGCTCTGCCATGCCGCGTGATCACAATCTCTTCGCCTTCGGCCAGATGAAGATAGCGCGATAGATCGTCTTTGACTTCGGATAACGAGATCTTCTTCATTTGGGAGCTCCTTGTTCATCCAACCATTGATAGGTCTGCGCCTTTTCCACGATCGCAAGCACGTGCACTTCCGCCTCGACGATGTCGTAAAAGACACGGACTTCGCCAATACGCAATCGATACTGCGGTTGGCGCAGACCTCGCAGCCGCTTGATTCTGCTCTTGCTCGCTTTCGCCGGCTCGTGGCGGAGATGAAGTTCAATCTGATCGCGAACTTCCGACCGGATGCGGGCGTCGAGTCGCTTCAGCGCGCCGACTGCGTCAGGCGCCAGGATGATCTCGAAATGCATTCTGGCCAGATTGTAGCCAGAAACGCACAGCTAAGCGAGTTTGGTCACGCGCTCGCGATGCACGCCTTCCCTTGGCTCTCCAACACCGCCGCCGGAGAGGTGGCGAAGAGACGGCTCAGGCCGATCTCATCTCCTTCGTGCTCCTCGCCGCTGAAGACATTCCTCCACTTGCCGGGGGCGCTTAAAGTTGCTGTTCCCCATACGTCGCCGATAGGGAGCCTGCCTGGCTTTACGAGGTTGGCGATCAGGCGGGGCACGGCGATCAGCACCGCTTCGTTGTTGTGACGACGGATGAACGCGACGACGTTCGAGCCGGCTTCGATCGGTTCGTAGCTGCCGTCGCGGAAGAGATCGGCGTGGCGGGCGCGTAGCTCCAAGAGCTTCCATGTGACGAACATCTTGATCCGGCCGTCCTCCCAGCGATGGAGGAGCGTGTCCGGGGAGGCGGACTTGACCTCTTGTAGCATCGTGCGGCGGCGCGCGTAGTCGACCGCGCGACGGTTGTCGGGGTCGACGAGACTGAAGTCCCACAGTTCTGTTCCCTGGTAGAAATCGGGCGCGCCCGGTGCCGTCGCTTTGAGCACGACCTGCGACAGACTGTTGATAAATCCGTAGAAAGCGATGCGTTTCTGGAAGCGGAGGAAGTCCGATCGGAACTCATGATCGCTTAGGATGGCTCCGGCAAATCCGAGGAGTACCTCTTCGTAGGGCCGGTTCGGAGCGATCCAGCTCGTGTGGTTCTTCGCTTCGCGCGAGGCTTTTTCGAGATATTGCTGCAGACGATCGGGCAGGGACGGCAGCTCGCGCTCATCGAGGGGCCAGATCCCGATCAGCGTCTGATAGAGAAGGAGCTCTTCGTTGGCGTGAGGGACGCCGTTCTTCTTGCGGGCAGCATTCATTTTCGACCAGCGGCGGACCTGGTGCTCCCACTGCGGCGCCATTTCGGAGAGCACATTGATCCGCGCCCGAACGTCTTCGCCGCGCTTCGTGTCATGCGTGGCTGTGGCATTCATCGTGTGCGGCCAATTGCGCTGAATGTGTGTGTTCCGCGTGTGAAATTCAGCGACACCGTCGGCATCGGCGCTGCGGCCGGGATCGGCGCCTACTTCATTGAGAGAGATCAACCGGTTGTAGTTATAGAAGGCGGTGTCCTCGACTCCCTTCGCCATCACGCGGCCGGTGAACTGCTGCCAGCGCATGACGAACGAAAGCCAATGCTCGCGCTCGGAGGCGACATAGGGCGGAGGATCGACGAGGAGAACGCTCGCGAGAAAGGTGAAGAGCCGTTCATCAATTGCTGTGCCGGATCGCCGTCGCGCCTCGGTGATGGCCTCACGAATCGACTGTTGATCGGCGGGGTCGGCCTCCCCATTGCGGAGGTAGGTGCGGTAAACGCGCATGCACGCCGTCACTTCCGTCAGCGCGGCGGTAAGGTCGACCGGCGCAAAATCGCGCGCGTTGCGGTCCGTCAATGCCAACGCGCCCAATTGTTTGCCGAGCGCGCGCATCTCGCCGGAGAAGAGCTCGTGTATGACCTGCCGCTTGCGCTGGTAGCAGACATCGGCAAAGGTCTCATTGACTCCGGTAACGGATCGATAGAATCGGCCGAGCTGCTGCAGTCCATCGGCGTCGACGAAGAGAGCATTCACCGACGCGAGAAAGTCATAGCCGGTGGTCCCGCTGACTGGAAACTCGGAACGCAGCTCTTCGCCTTCCTCAAGGATTTTCTCGAGCAGAATGTAAAAGCGGTCGTCAGCATCACCGAGGCGCGATTGCAGTTTGCGCATGTGTCCGATGGGGTCGTAGAGGCCGTCGATGTGGTCGATGCGCAGGCCGGTCACTTTGCCTTCGCCGATCAGCTCCAGCGTTCGCCGATTCCTCGCTTCGAAGACCTCGGGATTCTCCACGCGCACGCCGACGAGGTCCGTGACGTCGAAGAAGCGACGGTAATTGATCTTCTCGCTGGCGATGCGCCAATAAGCAAGCCGGTACCACTGCGCGTCCAGCAGCGCGTCGAGCGCGTTGAAGCTGTCCGGTTTTCCTTGCATACCGTTGATCCGCGCGACCGCTGACTGAAGCGCATCGCGAAACAGTTCATCCTGCTCGTGGATGCGCCAGAGCGCGTCCTTCAGGAACCGGCTGTTCGGCACGGAATCGTGGTTCTCGCTCAGTTCACGCAACTCAATCGAGGCGCTGTTCTCGGGGAGAAATTCGAGGCAGGCGCGCAGAACAAGAGAGTAGGAGTCGGGCGAAAGCGGGAGGCGTTTGTCGTAGTACGTGAAAAAGAAGCCGTCGGCGTCGAAGTGAAGGTGGATCTCCTGAGCCTCGAGCACCTCGCCGTACGGCTTGCCGAGGATGGGCAGGAGAACTTTCGCCGCGGTGTGTCCTCGCGTCGTAACGGCGGTGAGGTCGATGTCGAAGTAGTGCAGAAAGCGCGAGTGCTCGCCGTTCTCGAGGACGCTCATCCACCATGCGTTCTCAGCGCTGGCGGCCATGTGGTTGGGAACGATGTCGAGCAGCAGTCCTAGCTTTCGGCGCTCGAGCTCCTGGTGTAGAGCGTCGAAATCGTCATCGCTGCCGAGCTCCGGATTCAGCGAGTTGGCGTCGACGACGTCGTAGCCGTGGGTGCTGCCTTTTCGGGCGCGCAGGATCGGCGACGCGTAGACATCGCTGATGCCGAGCTCCTCGAGGTAGGGGGCGATCCGCTGCGCGTCGGCGAAGGTGAAGCCGGCGTTGAACTGGATGCGATAGGTGGCCCGAGGTACGCGGTACATGTGCGGTTGAGTGCGCTGCGAAAGGGGTGCCGTGTTGGGTGGTTCGCGCGGTTTCGGGGTTCATCGGGTTGGTGATAACGAACGTGGGCGGACGGTTATCGTTCTGTCGCCCGCTGAAGCGGGCTACCAATTTAGGGGGGCGTCTGTTTTCCCCCGCCTGAAGGCGGGGGCTACGTTCTCAAGCCGGCTTCGCCGGCTGCTTCCTTGTTGTTGTCCCAAGCGCGGTGCCGCCGTTGAGTCTTTACGATCCAGGGATCACGCAACCGCGTTACCAGGCAACCGCGAGACCACGTGACCGCGCAACCGCGAAGCTACACGCGCCGCATCACGACGATTGTCTTGTCGTCTGTGGCTTTCGCTCCGCGCTCGAACGCGATGACGGCGTCGAGTACGCGTGAGGGGATGTCGTTCGTTGGTTCGTTGCGTTGGGCGAGGAATAGGTCGCGCAGATTGTCGTTGCCGAATTCGACGTCGTCGGGGTCGGCGGCTTCGTTGAGGCCGTCGGTGTAGAGGAAGAGGGTTGAGCCGTGCGGTAGCTCGATCGTTCCTTCCGTGTACGACGACTCCGGGAGGATTCCGATCGGCCTGCCTGTCGATGCGATCTCCGTCAGTCCCTGGGCCGTGGCGATGTACGGCGGATTGTGTCCTGCGTTCACATACCGTAGCACGCCGGTTGCGGGCGAGTAACGGGCGAAGAAGAACGTCGCGTATTTGCGGCCGCGAGCGCTGCGGAAGATCAGCGCGTTGAGGCGCGCGACGAGACGGGCGAGGTCGTCCTCGATCGGTGCGGCAACGCGCAGCGCGGCCTGCACGCTCGACATGATCAGCGCCGCGCCGACGCCTTTGCCGGAGACGTCGCCGATAGCCAGGCCGAGGTCGCCGCCGGGCAGCTCGAGGAAATCGAAATAATCGCCGCCCACCTCGTAGCAGGGAAGGCTGAGCGCACCGAGCTCGATGCCACGGACATCGACAGGTGCCGACGGCAGCAGCCGGCTCTGGATCTCGCGCCCGAGGGCCAGCTCCTGTTCCATGCGCTGCTTCTCGAGCAGCTCCATGTGCAGCGTGGCGTTCTCCATGGCGATGGCCATGTGGTCGGAGATATCGTTCAGGAACTCCAGATCGCGCGGACCGAACGAGCCTTTGATCTTGTTCAGAAGCTGCAGCACGCCGACCACGCGCTCACCGCGGTTCTTGATCGGAACGCAGAGCATCGAGCGGGTTCGATAGCCGGTCTTCTGATCGAGCGAGCGGTCGAACCGCGGGTCTTGATAGGCGTCGTGAAGGATGACGGGCTCGCCGGTCTCTGCAACCTTGCCGGCCAGGCCCTTGCCGATCGGCAGACGGATCTCGGTGGCCAGCTCGCCGGCGATCTTGGTCCAGATCTCTTTCTTCTGATCGTCGACGAAGTAGAGCGTCCCGCGCTCGACGTGCAACTCGTTGCGAGCCACCGTGAGGATCGAGGCGAAGAGCGCGTTGGGCTCGATCGAGGAATTGATCAGCTTCGATGCCTCGACGAGCGTGCGCAGGCGCTCCATCTCGTCGCGGTCGGCGAGCGTGGTGACGATGCGGCCGACGAGGATGCGGTCGCGGTCGCTGAACTGCAGACCGCTTTGAAACACCGTCTCCGAGCGCTCGCTGCGCACGATCGTGCAATCGACCTCGATCTGTTCGCCGTCCCAATCGAATTGCAGGGTGTGCGGGCCGGCCATGAGCGGCTCCTCGTGCTCGATGCGCGTGCCGAGGATGCCGATGTCGACGATGCGGACGACGCTTTCGGCCACTCGGGCGGGAATCGGTGCAGGAAGGAGTAATCGCTCGGCACGACGGCGGTCTTCATCGAGCATCGGGGGGATTGTATGCGCTTCGCGCGTTCTAAGTTGGTTGCGCTTCGCGCGTTGTCCGTTGTCGGTTATCTTCGGGTTGCGCGTCGTCGTCGAGGACCGCTTCGGAGTAGGGCAGCCTCCCGGTTTGCTAACGCGCGAAGCGCAACCAACCGACAACCGACAACGCGCGAAGCGCAATAAACCAACGCACGAAGTGCAATGTTCGAGGCATTTCAAGAATCCGACTATCGCCGCTTCTGGGTGGCGCAGTTCATCTCCAATATCGGCACCTGGATGCAGGGGCTGGCGCAGGGATGGCTCGTCTATAAGCTCACGGAGTCTCCGTTCCTCCTCGGCTTCGTGGCCTTCGCCAACTCCGCGCCGTCGCTGATCCTGATGCTGCCGGCAGGGGTTCTCGCCGATCACCTCGACCGGCGCCGCGTCGTCGGCATCTCGCAAATCGCACAGGCGCTGTCCGCGCTGTTCGTGGCCGTCGCGGTGCGCACGGGTCACATCACGGTCTGGCACATCGTGGCGGCATCGGCGGTCAGTGGCGTGGCCATTTCGTTCTCCGCACCGGCCTACCAGGCCATGATCGTCGACCTCCTCGACGACCGCTCCCGCCTGTCCAACGCGGTGGCGATGAACTCGTTACAGTTCAATTTCTCGCGTGTGCTCGGGCCGCTGCTCGCCGGCCTCACGCTCGCGGCGTGGGGCAGCTTTTGGTGCTTCCTGCTCAACGCGCTTTCGTTCGCGCCGCTGGTCGTCGTGCTGGAGCGGCTGAAGAAACGCCAGATGCGGGAGTCGCCAGTGGGGTCGATATCGACGCGCCTCATCGAAGGGTTTCGCTACGTTCGCGGCGATCGCCTCGTGCTGCTGCTCCTCGGCATCGTTGCTGTCGTCAGCCTGCTCGGCTATCCCTACATGACGTTGATGCCGATGGCCGCGCGGCGCCTTTACGTTCACGATGATGCCCGCGGCCTTGGCATCCTGATGGGCGCGGTCGGCATCGGCGCGCTGCTCGGAGCGCTCTCATTGTCGGTGCGCACGCCGATGAAGATCATGCGCACGATCATCGCCTCGCTCACAGTCTTCGGAATCGCCCTCGGCTGCATCGGATTCACCCACGCGCGGCTCATCACCGTGCCGCTACTGGCCATCTGCGGCTGCGCCATGGTCGTCTGCGTCGCGCTCTGCAACACCGCCATCCAGAACCGCATCCCCGACGCCATGCGCGGCCGCGTCCTCAGCATGTACACCTTCGGCTTCTTCGGCTTCCTGCCATTCGGCAACCTTCTCGCTGGCGCCGTCGCCGAGCACCGCGGACTGCCGATGACGATGATGATGCTTGGCACAGGAATCATCGCGGCCGCGGTGGGGGCGATGGTGGTTCGCGCATCCTGACAACGTTCACTCACGCGAAGGCGCGAAGACGCGAAGGGGTTGGTGCCGGTTCTCTTCGCGCCTTTCCGTCCTCGCGTGAAAGATCGAGACGCCCGGCACTCCCAGTTTTTTTCTTACAATGGAATGCCGTGATCGCTCTTCTCCTCCTATCGATGATGGCGCTTGGTGGTGCGCCCGAGGCGACGACCGGACATCCACACTTCGAGATTCCGCGGGACACGTTCCTGATCGACGAAGTGATTCCGATCGTGATCCCGGGACTACCGCCGGGACAAATCGTGACCGTGAAGCTGCGAAGTGACGATCAGCCGTCGTGGTCATCCAGCGCAAGCTTCGTCGCCGGGCCGGATGGTGTGGCCGACCTCACGCGAATGGCCCCGGCGAGTGGCAGCTACCGAGGAGTGGATGCGATGGGACTGTTCTGGTCGGCGCGCCGCGATTCTTCTGTTGATCGCGTGCCGGAAGCTGCCCTGAACCCTCCGCCGCGGAAATGGCAGCTCATCGCGGAAGTGGGAGGCGCGGCCGTCGCGGAGACCACCGTATTGCGGCGTGCAGTCGCGGCGGATGTCAATGTGACGGCGGTGCGTGTGAATGGTCTGGTGGGAACGTTCTACCAGCCGCCCGGCCAGCAACGGCATCCCGCGGTGATCGTGCTTCCTGGATCGTTTGGTGGCGTGCCGCCGGCGAGCGCACAAGCGGGAGGTCTGGCGTCGCGCGGGTACGCAGTGCTGGCTCTCGCATACTTCGGTGCCGAGGGATTGCCTCGCTCGCTCTCCCGTATTCCACTCGAATATTTTGCCAAGGCGCTCGACTGGCTGGCCACTCAGCCCGCGGTCGATCCATCGCGCATCGGTGTGCTTGGCATCTCGCGCGGCGGAGAGTTGGCCCTTCTCCTTGGCTCCGTGTATCCGCAGATCAAGAGCGTGGTGGCGTACGTTCCCGCGAACGTCGTCTGGGGCGGATGTTGTGACTCCAGAAATGAGCCGTCGTGGACAGTCGAAGGCCGGCCGATTGCATTTGTCAGTGCGTTCGGAGCGCGCGATCCCGTGTCGATGGAGCGGGCAACGATCAAGGTCGAGCGGATCAAAGGGGCCGTGCTGCTCATCTCCGGGCGGGACGACCACGTGTGGGATTCATCGGGAATGTCGGAGAAAGTGATGGCCCGCCTCCAGCGCAACCGGTTTCCTTACCCGTACAAACATCTCTCCTATGACGGCGCCGGACACGCCATCGGGCGGCCGTACACCTCGACGATGGACCTCAAAGATACGCGCCACCCGCTGACAGGCCGAATCATGCAACTAGGAGGAACGCCCGAAGGCACCGCGCACGCACGGGAAGACTCGTGGCGGCAGGTGCTTGCGTTTCTGGATGAGCAACTGCGGCACGCCAGCGCCAGTGCGGTTCGGTGACGATTACGCCAACGAATCCAGAATCTCTTCCACCGTCGACCTTCTGCACGTGTACATCGGCGTGTCGCGCTGGGTGAACTTCGACGACTCCGTTTCGCGCAGTTCCTGCACCAAGTCGAGGAACTCGGCAGCGGAGTCGGCTTCGAAGGCGACCACGAAATCCTGGTCATCGAGGCCGAATGAATACGTCGTGTTGATCTTGACGCGCGGGTACTTGTGGCCGATGGCGATATGCTCGTTCATGATGCGCTGGCGTTCGCTCTGCGGGAGCAGGTACCAGTCGCGCGTCTTCACGAAGGGGTAGACGAAGAGAAACGGCTTCTTGCCGGGGACGATGCGCAGGCGGCGGCCTTCCTGCCCTTCGTGGAAATGCTCGTCGACGTACTGCGAATGCTTCGTCATCGAAAAGTACGAGACGGGGATGTCGAGATAGCGCCCGAGGATCGATTTGTTGATGCCGGCGGCCATCTGTTGGAAGGGGTCGATGTCGTAGCCGATGCGCCAGAACATGAAGTCAGTGTTCGGCTTGATGCCGACCGTCGAGTAGGGGAGCACCATCATCGGTCCGGTGTGCTTGTGCACGATTTCCGCGAACTCGGCCTTCGCTTCGGCACGCACGGCAGCGGTCTCGCGGCGAAACGCGCGGTCGACTTTGAAGAACATGAAATTGACGAACTGACGCGGCGCCGCTGCGGCGTCGGTCATTGCTGGCTTGGTTTGCGGCTCGGTGGTCGTGGTCATGGTGCCGGATTCTAGCTCCTGCGAGGCTCCGAGGTGCACTCCCTTTTATTGATGGCGTTACAGCGTATGAATGCGCACTGAGATGTACAAGCGAACGCTAAACCCTTTGTCACGGTTCGGTTAAGCGGCGATTAAGCAAGAGTCTGCCGGTCACTTTTGTCACCGGGAGCATGTGGAAACTGCAAAACGACTTGGGCAACTGCACAAACTGCGCTGCTACGGATGTGTCTGAAAACGAGTAAAGCTAGTAGATCCAGACGCTTGCGCGAATTCGCCCACGGGTTTGTGCAAATTGCTCAGAAGCCCGTATTCTGCCCACTGTTCGCAGTTTTTCACAGGTCTTTCCACAGACTTTTCCGCAGAAACTGTGTAAAGCCCGGATCGCCCTCCCGAACGAGGCGCGGCGTGCTCCCGATGGATTCTGTAAAGTCCACGATCGTCGAGGGTTTTCCTTCGCAAGGTCCCTGATTGAGAAGCGCATCGAGTCTGTATTGCATCGTACGCTCGAGCATTTCCGGCGAAGTAACCGGCGGTTCTCCGCTCCGATTTGCGCTTGTCGAAACGAGCGGGCCCGTACGCTCGAGCAGCGACCGCAGCCAATCGAGATCGGGAACTCGCGCAGCGATCGTCGATGCTCCTGCCGGGAGAATCGCAGTCAGCGGTGCAGGCCAGATCGTACGGAGAGCATCAGGTACGGTCACCTTCATCGCCTCGAGTTGTTCGATCGATGCGGCGATGACGACGAAAGCCTTATCGCCAGGCCTTTCCTTGATCGCAGCGATCCGATCCACCGCCTGTTGATTCGCAGCCACAGCATGGAGACCGTAAATTGTGTCGGTCGGCAGCAGCGCCACGCCGCCGCCGATGAGAATGGCTGCCAGCTCGTCGAGAACGTCGTTGTCCGGCGCGCCGTCGACGTTCCAATGCTTCATCGCCGCGACCTGGCCGCGGGACTGCGGGCACCATCGAGCAGCTCACGTGCGTGCAGGAGCGCCGAGGCCGGGATCGACTCGCCGCCAAGCATGCGGGCGATCTCGTTCACGCGCTCCTCGTCGGAATCGAGGCGGCGGATGCGCGCCCGTGTGTGGCCGGCAGCATCTTCCTTCCAGACGAAAAAGTGCGTGCTGCCGAAGCTGGCAATCTGCGGGAGATGGGTTACGCAGATGACCTGATTTCCCACCGCCAGCTCCTGCAGCTTCCGGCCGACGACCTCCGCCACGCGCCCGCCGATGCCGGCATCGATCTCGTCGAAGACCAGCGTGGCCGCGGCAGCATGACGCGAAGCCTTGAACAGCGCTGCGGCAATGGCGAGCTGGATGCGCGACAACTCGCCGCCTGATGCAATCCGCTGCATCGCTTTCGGCTCCTCGCCGCGGTTCGGCGCGATGAGGATCTCGATGCGGTCGAGGCCGTGCGCCGCGGCGTGCTCGCGCGCGGGCTCGGCGGCATCGACGACAACTCTAACCGTCGTCCGCTCCATGGCCAGATCGTTCAACTCCGACTGAATGGCGGTCTCAAACTTCTTCGCTGCTTTCTTGCGCGTGGCCGATAGCGACTCCGCCGTCTTGCGCCAGGCAGTGAAGCGCTGCTCCTCGATTCGCTGCAGCTTGTCGATGTTCGCTTCATAGTCGTTGAGCCGTTCGAATTCCTGCTGAATCGTTTCGAGGTAGATGAGGACGGCGTCAACGGAACCGCCGTACTTTTTCTTGAGGCGCTCGATGGTGACGAGGCGGTCTTCGATCTCTTCGAGGCGTTCGGGATCGTGGCGAACGGAATCGGAGAGGCGCGAGAGGCCGCGCGACGTCTCCTGAAGGCGGTAGACGGCGTCCTCGATCTCGGCAGCAATCGCACCAATGTCCGCGATCTCGTTCGCTAGCGGCTGCACCAGGTGTAGAGCGCGGGCAAGCTGCGCCAGCGCCGAGCTCTCGTCGTCATCGACCAGTGCAAACGCACCGCTCGTCGCCTCGGCGAGCTGGCGCGCGTTCGCGAGCATGCTGCGCTCGGAGCGCAATCCCTCTTCCTCGGCTGGTGCAAGTTTCGCGGCGCCGATCTCGTCGATCTGATAGCGGAGGAGGTCGAGCCGCAGCGTCCTGTCGCGCTGCGCATCCGCGAGCGCGCGGAACTCGTCCGCAGCGCTGCGCCACTCGCGGTGAGCCTCGGCGGCGCTGCCGAGGAGCGAGGCGTGGTCGCCATACTCATCTAGTAGTTCGCGGTAACCCTGACCGGCCACGCGGTTGTGCGATTCATGCTGCCCGTGGATCTCGACGATGGCGTCCATCGATTCGCCCAGCTCGCGGACGGAGAGGGGCGAACCGTTGATGAGGACCCGTCCACGTCCGTTACCCGCGATCTCGCGCTTGACGATCAACTCAACGGCGCCGCCATCCGCGCGGTCGACATCGATTCCAAGCGCTTCGAGTGGCTCACCCGCCGCGTCCGGCAGATGAAACACCGCCTCGGCCGTCATCTTGTCCGCGCCTGCGCGGATCATCTCCGTCGAGCTCCGCGCCCCGCGCAGGAACTCGATCGAGTCGATGAGCAGCGACTTTCCAGCACCCGTCTCACCGGTCAGAACATTCAGTCCCGGACCCGGCTCGACGGCGAATTCCTCCACGATGGCGAGGTTGCGGACTTTGAGATAGGTGATCACCGGACGTGTGGAAAGTCTACCGCGTTCACCGGGAGCGGCGCACTTCGCGGTGGGCAGTGACTTTGCTATTGCTCCTCGCGAATGAGGGGTGACCATGAAGACGGCTGGCATTCTCGCGATTGCGTTGCTGACGTTGATGGCGTGCAATCAGGAACAGGTTCAACAGACGGCCGCGCGCGCGCAGAATGCGGCGCAGAAGGTTGAGCAGAAGGTCTCCGATACATTCGATGCTTCCACGCCGCTCGGCGCGAAAGAGCCGCCGATGGCGCCGCAGGAACGCGAGAGACAACGTTTTGACCAGCAGTGGCGGCAACTGCAATCGTTTCGCGCGCAGCAGGCCGCACAGGCCGCCGCTGCGCAGCAACAGCAGGCGGCGGCACAACAGGCAGCGTTGCAGCAGGCCGCGCAAACCTCAACGCAGCTACCGCCGAACGTCACTATTGTTCACGGGCAGAAGGAATCGTTCAAAGGTCTCGATGCCAACGCGATCAACAGCGCACCCGTCAATCTGCCGATCAGCGGCGACCTTCGCGGCCCTTCCATCCTGAAGACGCAGGTCTATCTCGACCGGAATCACTTTTCGGTTGGGTCCATCGACGGGCGCTGGGGCCGTAATTCAGCGATTACCGTTTGGTGGTGGCAGAAGGCGCACGGGATGCAACCGACGGGCGATGTCGACGACGCCACGTTCGGCTCGATCGCGCGTGCGGCGGGTGGTGGACCGGTGGTTGTTCCCTACACGATCACCGCAGATGACCTGAAGGGACCATTCGTCAGCATTCCCGATGACCCTTACGAGAAAGCGAAGCTGGCCTGCCTTTGCTACGAGACGCTCCGCGAAGAACTGGCGGAGCATTTTCACTGCTCCGAAGACTTCCTCGAGCAGTTGAACCCCGGCGTGAAGATCAACGATCTCCAGCCGGGATCGACGATCAATGTTCCGAACGTGCGTCCGCCGGTGACGCAGGATCAGCCGGACATCGCCAACATCGCCATCTCCATCGCAGGCAATTCGTACAACGGCTTCGACGCGGGCGGCAACCTGGTCTTTCACGCGCCGACGACTCTCGGATCGGGCTACGACCCGTCGCCCGACGAAACAGTGCACGTCGTCGAGATCACGCCGATGCCGCATTTTCACTACGATCCGACGCTCTATCACGAGGTCCCCGACAGCGAGCCGGACGCGCATATGAATCCGGGTCCCAATTCGCCCGTAGGCGTCGTCTGGATGGCGCTGAGCAAGCCCCACTACGGAATGCACGGCACTCCCGATCCCGACTCGATCGGCTACGCGTCGTCCCACGGCTGCGTACGCCTGACCAACTGGGACGCGCAGGAAGTCTCGCGCCGCATCAGAAAAGGAGTGTCAGTAGCTTTCGTCGATACGACCTCGAAGAACATGCCGGAGGTAGCGAAGAAGTAGGCGGGTGTTGGATTGAGAACAGCAAGCGCGAAGGCTCGTGCTACCCGCTGTAGAGTGAAACAGGCACCCTGCTAGACTGCTCTTGAAATGAGTGAGTCCTATCTGAGCGCGGACCGATTGGCTCAGTATTCGGAGCCGGTTGAGAGCGGCATGGCTCCCGCGGACTACGCCGCGGAGCTGCATGCGCGCTACTGCCGTGGCGCAAGCGACGAAGATCGGCGGGAGCTCGGTCAGTACTTCACGCCGGTGAAGGTTGCGCGGCTGATGGCCGAATTGGCGAGCGATACGACTTCCGAGGAATTGCGGATCCTCGAACCGGGATCCGGAGCTGCGGTGCTCACAGCAGCGGTGTGCGAAGCACTGCCTTCTACTGTGAAGGCCATCCACATCGACGCGTTCGAGCTGCATTCTGAGCTGGCCGCTCTGTGCGAGGAGACCCTTCGCTTCACCGCAGCGTGGCTGGAGGAACGAGGCACGGCATGCACCTTCACAGTCCATAGCAAGGACTTCGTTCTCGAAAACGCATCCTGCCTGCGCGCGGAGCTATTTGGTGCTCGCAAGGGCTACGACATCGCAATTTCCAATCCTCCGTACTTCAAGCTTCAGAAACAGGACCCGCGTGCCCGGGCGGCAGCCGAAATCGTGCACGGGCAGCCGAACATCTACGCGCTTTTTATGGCGATCATGTCTGGTCTCCTGAAAGAGAACGGAACCATGGTCACGATCACACCCCGTAGCTTCGCGGCCGGAGATTACTTCCGGCGATTCAGACAGGCGCTCTTCTCGATTGTGACTCCCGAGGCGGTACATCTCTTCGGGTCGCGGCGCGAAGCCTTCCGAGCTGACGAAGTTCTCCAGGAGAACGTCATCCTGAGCGCGCGGCGACGCTCACCGCGGAAACAGAGTGTGGTGAAAGTCAGCACCAGCCGTGGAGTGGATGATCTCGAAACGCGCAGTATGCGTGAGGTCCCGCTGGCGCGCGTCGTCGATCTGCACAGCCGGAGCGTTACCCTTCACATTCCCCGCTCTACCGTCGATGACGATGTTCTTGCTCTCGTCGGATCGTGGCCCAGGACGCTGCATTCGCTGGGGCTGGAGGTCTCAACAGGACCGGTTGTTGCGTTCCGCTCCACCGAGTTTCTTCGCGAAGAGCGAAGCGCCGATACGGTCCCGCTGTTGTGGCTTCAGCATGTTACGAGTATGAACATCGAGTGGCCCGCGTCGACGTCGAAGAGGCAACACATCGTTTCGTCTTCGGACTCAGAGGCGCTTCTGTTGCCCAACAGTACCTGTGTGGTGATGCGACGTTTCAGCACGAAAGAGGAACACCGGCGGCTGGTGGCTGCGGCTCTGATCGGTGGCGTGCTGCCCGGCGAAATGATTGGTCTCGAGAACCATCTCAACTACATCTACCGGCCTCGGGGAGTCATGAGCGCCGATGAAGCAAGAGGAGTTGCCAGCCTTCTCAATAGTGCTGTTGTCGACCGCTACTTCCGCATCTCGAATGGCAATACTCAGGTGAGCGCGGCGGAGTTGCGCATTATGCCGCTTCCTTCTCGCGAGCAGATCGAGAACATTGGCCGGTCGATGGGCGGTAAGGGGATGTCGATGCTGGACAGCATCGTCGACGCCACGTTACATGTTCCTGCGAACCTCAGCCGGGAGCTTGGGCGGAGGTCGGATGCCGAAGGTCGATGAAGCGAATGAGATTCTCATTGCGTTAGGGCTGCCCAGGCCGAACACCAAAGCCGCCTACACGCTGCTCGCTCTTGCGGACATGCACGAACGCAAAGGGTGGCGCTCGGCGGGTGGGAAAACGAAGCGCATCCACGACGTGATTAAGTACATCAGGGACGTCTTCCGGGTCACGTATGCAGAGAATACCCGTGAGGACTTCCGCAAAGGAGTTCTCAAGCCGTTCGAGCAGGCGCGAATCGTGGACAGGAATCCCACGAATCCGAGCCTCGCTACGAACAGTCCTCTAACCCATTACGCTCTGAGCGATGCAGCGCTCAAGGTGCTTCGAGCACACGGAACCGACAGATTCGAAGCAGAAGTCGGAGCGTTCACGAAAGCGTACGGAAGCCTTTCCGATGTATACGCCGCAAGAAAGAAACGCCTGCTGGTGCCAGTGACTTTGCCGTCGGGTGAGCAATTGCTGCTCAGCCCAGGCAAACACAACGAACTGCAAGCAGCCGTGATCGCGACGTTTGCGCCGCGCTTTGCGCCGGGCGCAAGACTTCTCTATCTGGGCGACGCTTCGGAGAGAACCCTGCACGTTGCCAAGGACGAGCTGGCGAAGCTTGGCGTCCCTCTGACCAAACACGGCAAACTGCCCGACATCCTCCTGCACCTTCCGGAGAAAGACTGGCTCGTGCTCATCGAAGCGGTCACCTCGCATGGTCCAGTGTCGCCAGCCAGGCGGTTCGAGCTCGAGAGAACGCTGGCCAATTGCACCGCAGAACGCGTGTACGTCACGGCGTTTCGCGACTTCAAAGAACTCAAGCGGCATGTTCACGACATCGCGTGGGAGACCGAAGTCTGGATCGCAGAGAATCCTGATCACCTGATCCACTACAACGGCG
>Ga0307470_10000380_pt1 | contig 23720 bp, 18 predicted proteins | sample atmos_gasesAM3C__FD_204565 | JGI IMG/M metagenome (GOLD analysis project Ga0307470, IMG submission 204565) | Hardwood forest soil microbial communities from Morgan-Monroe State Forest, Indiana, United States - atmos_gasesAM3C_05 | ecosystem: Environmental > Terrestrial > Soil > Temperate forest... | reverse complement strand
AGCTCGAAGACGAGACCCCCCTCTCCTCCCCAACTCCCGGTCTCTCCTCTTCACGACGCACCATGGCGCGGGAGTGTACTGGAATTGGTTGCGGCTCGCGCGACGCGCCGGATATACTGCGAGCGCTCTAAAGACCGCGCCACTCCCGCGGCAAGCTTTCCTCACACCCGATGCCTGCTACCCAGGATGAGCTCGCGCTGGCGCGGCAGGCCGGCCGCCTCGAGGCGGAGGTCTTCGACCGCCGCCTGCGCGAGGTCGAGCAGCGCGAGCGCGAGGAGCGCCTCGGGCTCCTGGCCCTGGAGACCGGCGAGGAGAATCTCGAGCGCGCGCACCCGGCGCCGGGATCCATTCAGCGGCTCGAGCAGGACGTCGCCCGCCTCGCCGCCTTCCACCAGGCCGTCCTGCGGTCGCGCGCCTGGCGCCTCGTGCAGTGGGCGCGGCGTCCGTTGGGACGCGCCTGGTGAGGCTCCCGTGAGCGCCCCGGAGAATCTCCAGGACAGCCCCGCGACCGCGGCCGCGCTGACCATCGCGCGCCTGGAGGCGAGGGTCGCCGCCCTCGAGGCCGCGCTCCTGCGCCGCTCGCGCGAGCTGCAGCGGCTCCAGCGCGCGCTCCCGCCGCGCGATCTGGTCATCGTCTCCCGCCTGCTCGCCGACCTGCCGCTCAACCCCGCCATGCCCTACGACCCCGCCCACTGGCGCGAGACCAGCGAGCTCACGGCGGCCGAGGTGGAGGACGTGCTGACCGACCTCTGGCGCTCGCTGGCCGCCGCTCCGGGCGCAGCGGGGAGCCCGCAGCCGTGAGCCGGGAGCTCCGCCCGTCCAGCCTCGTCGTCCTCGCCTGGAACCGCTGGGAGCTGACGGCGGCCTGCCTCGAGAGCCTCGCCGCGACCGACCTCGGCGCCAGCGAGGTGCTGGTCGTCGACAACGGCTCGACCGACGAGACCCCGCAGCGCCTGGCCGAGATCGGCTGGATCCGCGTCGTCACCCTGCCCGAGAACGTGGGCTTCGTCCGCGGCAACAACGCGGGGATCGCCGCCGCCGCGCCCGGCAACGACGTCGTCCTCCTCAACAACGACCTGCTCTTCACCCAGGCGGACTGGCTGCCGCGCCTCGCCGCCTGCGCCGCGGGCGATCCGCGCATCGGCGTCGTCGGCTGCCGCCTGCGGCTGCCCGACGGGCGGCTCCTCCACGCCGGCACCTACATCCTCCCCGACACCCTGTGGGGGCAGCAGGTGGGCGCGCTGGAGAAGGAGATCGGCCAGTTCCCCGGCGTCCGCGAGGTCGAGGGGATCGTCTTCGCCTGCGCCTACGTCAAGCGCGAGGTGATCGACGCCATCGGCGGCCTGGCGCTCGACTTCGAGTCGTACTTCGAGGACACCGACTACTGCCTCCGCGCGCGCGCGGCGGGCTTCTCCACCGTCGTCTGCGGCGACGTCACCCTGGTGCATGACGAGCACGGCTCGACCCGCGGCGACGACGGCGCGCTGATGCGCCTCTTCGAGACCAGCCGCGGCGTGTTCCGGCGCAAGTGGGCGCGGGTCCTCGAGGAGCGTTATCACCACCGGATCCTGTGGCAGTCGATCATGAACTTCCCCACCGGCTACGCCATGAGCTGCCGCGAGATCCTGCGCGCGCTCGACGCCGCCGGGGTGCGCGCCACCTACCGCTACCTCTACGGGCCGGGGACGGTCTTCCCCGTCCCCGAGCCGGAGGCGACGGGCGACCACCGGCTCGACGTCATCCGCGGCCGCCGGTTCCCGCGCTGGCCGGCCAGGGCGCCCGCGGCGGTAGTCTACGGCCAGGCCGACGCCTTCCATCGCAACCGCGGCCGCTACCGGATCGGCTACACGATGCTCGAGGTCGACGGCTTTCCGGACGAGTGGGTGCGGCAGGCGAGCCGCATGGACGAGGTATGGGTCCCCTCGGATTTCAACCGCGAGGGCTTCGCGCGCTGCGGCCTCGAGCGTCCGATCCACGTCGTGCCGCTGGGCGTCGACACCGATCACTTCCATCCCGGCATCCGCGCCTACCGCAACCCGGCGGGCGAGTTCGTCTTCCTGGCGAGTTTCGAGTGGGGGGAGCGCAAGGAGCCATGGCTCCTGCTCAAGGCGTTCAACGACGTCTTCGCCGCCGCCGAGCCGGTCCGCCTCCTCTGCAAGGTGATGAACCGCGACAGCTCGCTCTCGCTGCGCGAGGAGATCCGGCGGCTGCGCCTGAAGGACTCCGGCGGCCGCGTCTCCTATCTCTTCAACCTCGACTTTCCGCACTACCAGCTCGGCTCGCTCTACGCCTCGGCCGACTGCTTCGTCGCCGTCTCCCGCGGCGAGGGCTGGAACATGCCGCTGATGGAGGCGATGGCGTGCGGCCTGCCGGCGATCGCCACCGACTGGGGCGGCCATCGCGCCTACGTCCACGCCGGGATCGCCTACCCTCTGCGCGTGCGCGGCACCGTGCCGGCGATCGCCAAGTGCCCGTACTACGCCGGGTTCTCCTGGGCCGATCCCGATCCCGAGCACCTGCGCCACCTGCTGCGCGAGGTGTACGAGAACCAGGACGAGGCGCGCCGGCGCGGCGCCGCAGCAGCGCGCGAGATGGCCGCGCACTGGACCTGGGACCGCACCGCCGCCAAGATCGCCGAGCGGCTCCAGGCGGTGACGGATTGAGCGCGCGCCCGCGGCAGCCACCATAGTGTCGAGCCTTCCCGCGCTCTCGGTCGTCGTCCCCAGCCACGACACGCGCGAGCTGACCCTGGCCTGTCTCGGCTCGCTGACCCGCTCGCGTGCCGCAAGCGGGCCCGGCGGGATGGAGATCATCCTGGTCGACGACGGCAGCCGCGACGGCACCGCCGAGGCCGTCGCCGGCGCTCATCCCGAGGTCGCGATCGTCCGCGCCGCCGAGCCCATGGGCTTCACCCGCGCCGCCAACCGCGGCCTCGCCGGCGCCAGCGGCCGGCTGCTCCTCCTCCTCAACAGCGACGCCGAGGTCGACGCCGCGGGGTTGACGGCGCTCGCCGCCGCCTTCGCCGCCGACCCGCGGCTGGGGATCGGCGGCGGCGCGCTCTTCTATCCCGACGGGTCGCCCCAGTGGAGCGGCGGCGCCGCGCCCACCCTCCCCTGGCTCCTCGGTCTCGCGAGCGGCCTGCCGGCCCTCCTCTCGCGGCTGCCGGGCTACCGGCGCCTGCGTCCACCGAGCGGTGCGTCGGCGCCGTCCCGTCCGTCCCCGCCATGGCCGTCGTCGCGGCCGGTCGCCTGGGTGACCGGCGCGGCGATGGCGATCCGTCGCGCGGCATGGGAAGAGGTCGGACCGTTCGACGAGGGATTCCGCTTCTACACCCAGGACCTCGACCTCTGCCTGCGGGCGGGCGGCGCCGGCTGGCGGGTCGCCGTCCTCCCCGCCTTCGCGGTCCTCCACCACCACGGCGCCACCATCCAGGGTGTCGAGCGGTCGGGATCGACCGCGCCCGGCCGCGGCTGGCAGCACGCCGAGCTGCTGTGGACCGATCTGCTGCGCTGGGCGGCGAAGGCGCACGGCGAGCCTTGGGCGCGGCGCGCCGCGCGGGCGCTCCGCGCCGGCGCCGGCCTGCGCCTCGTCGGCCGGCGTCTCGCCACGCCCTTCCTGCCGGCCGCCGAGCGCGCCGCGTTCCGCGCCGAGACCGCCGCGTTGGCCCGCGCCCGCGCCGCGGTCCGTCAGCAAACCGATAGCGGCTCAGCTTGGTCCCGAGGACGGCGGTGAACCTGCTATCCTCGCTCGTTCGCATGCGAGAGATCCTCCGCTACCGCGACCTCGTCCTCGCCCTGGTGGCGCGGGAGCTCAAGGTCCGCTACCGCCGCTCGACGATCGGCTTCCTGTGGACGATGCTCCAGCCGCTCCTCATGATGCTCGTCTTCTCGGTGGTCTTCAGCAAGCTGTTCCGCTTCCCGATCGACAACTATCCGGTCTACGCCCTCGCCGGGATCCTGTTCTGGAACTTCTTCAGCCAGAGCATCGTCTCGTCGATGAACAGCCTGCGCGGCAATGCCCAGCTCCTCCAGAAGCTTCCGGTGCCGAAGGCGGTCTTCCCGATCGCCACCGTGGTTTCCGGGGTAGTCAACCTGCTCTTCGCCCTGGTGCCGATGCTCGCCATCCTCGTCTATCGCGAGCACCGGCTCTCCGCGGCGCTGCTCTTCCTGCCGGTGTCGATCCTCCTCGCCACCATCTTCACCTTGGGCGCCGGCCTGCTGCTCTCTCCCCTCGCCGTCTTCTTCAGCGACACCGTCGAGCTGATCGGCGTGCTCCTCACCGTGCTCATGTATCTGACGCCGCTCTTCTACCCCATCGGCGCCCTTCATGGGCTGGCCTACACACTGGTGCGCTTCAACCCCGTCCGCTCGGTCCTCGAGGTCTTCCGCGACCCCATCTACAACCACAAGGTGCCGCCGCTCTCCCACCTCTCGGTCTCGCTCGGCATCGCCCTGCTCGCCCTGGCCATCGGCGCCTACGCCTTCCGCAAGAGCAGCGACCGGATCCCCTTCTACGTCTGACGCGATGATCGACGAGGCCTCGCCGGCGGCGGGAGAGCAGCCGCGCATCCAGCTCGAGCGGGTGTCGCTCTGCTACCGGCTCGCCAAGCAGCGCATCCCGTCGCTCAAGGAATACGCCATCCACTGGATGAAGGGGGCGCTCTCCTACGAGAAGCTGTGGGCCCTGCGGCAGGTGGACTTCACCGCCCACCGCGGCGAGATCGTGGGGATCGTGGGCCGCAACGGAGCCGGCAAGAGCACCCTCCTCAAGGTGATCTCGCAGGTCTTGAAACCGACCGAGGGGACCGCCACGGTGCGCGGCCGGCTCGCCCCCATCCTCGAGCTCGGCACCGGCTTCGACCACGAGCTCTCCGGGCTCGAGAACATCTATTTGAACGCGCTGCTTCTCGGCCGCTCGCGCCGCGAGATCGACGCCCAGCTCGACGGCATCGTCGACTTCTCCGGCCTCGGCGACTTCGTCCGCGCCCCCATCCGCAACTACTCGACCGGCATGCTCGCCCGCCTCGGCTTCTCGATCGCCACCGCCTGGTTCCCCGATGTCTTGATCCTGGACGAGGTGCTGTCGGTGGGCGACGCCAGCTTCACCCAGAAGTGCGTCGAGCGCCTCCGCCGGTTCCACGCCTCGGGCGCCACCGTCCTCATGGTCTCCCACAACGCCCAGGCCATCCGCGACAGTTGCACCCGCTGCCTGTGGCTCGACGCCGGCCAGGTGCGCTTCGACGGCGATCCCGCCGCGGCGTTAGGGCACTACAGCAGCGAGCACGGGACCGAGCCGGTGGAGAGGCAGGCGGGGCATTTGGGATAGGAGGGTCGCTATCGCGGTCGGGACGGCGCCGCCGCTTCGCCCGGTACGCCCCCCGCTTCAGCCGGTCCGACAATCTCTGAAGATTGACCTCCAGGCGATATGATCCCGGCCCGAGTGACGCCAGCGTTAGGTGCTCACTATGCTTTCAGTCGGCCAAGCGAGGATGAAGGTATCCTCAGAAACTCCAACCCCAGAACACAGAGACTCAAATGAGAAAGCTCAAAATCATCGAACACATCTCGCTGGACGGCGTGATCCAGCACTCCGCCGATGACGGCGATTTCCCCTACAGCGACTGGACCGCGCCCTATCGGACCCCCGCTGGCCGGGATGCCGTCCTCGCCGCGTATGGCGAGAGCTTCGATCTGCTGCTTGGCCGTCGCACCTACGATATCTGGTCGGGCTTCTGGCCAAAGGCGCCGAGCAGTCCGATGGCGGACCGCCTCAATGCGGCAACAAAATATGTCGCGACCCACCGTCCGGAAAGCCTTGAATGGGGCCCGTTCGAGGGCCTTGGACCGGACATCGTCGAGGGCATTCGCCGCGTCAAGTCGCAGGACGGCCCGGACCTTATCCTCTCGGGTAGCTCCACGCTGACATCGCCCCTGCTCGAACATGGGCTTGCGGATGAAGTCTCGCTGATCGTCTCTCCGGTCCTGTTGGGCACGGGGAAGCGCTTCTTTGCGGAGGGAACCCCGGCACGCTCATTCGAGCTCGTCAGCACGAACGCATTTCCGTCCGGCGTCATCCTCAGTTCCTACAAGTTCGCCGGGCCTTTGAAGAAGACCGGATAGTTCGAGCTCACGGGTCCGGAGCGCCACCCTGTACGCCTTGTAGGGCGAGACACGAGGCTCAATCCGTGCCGCGTTACAGATCCTCCGAGTTCGCTATGATCCCGGCCCGAGCATGAGCGGATGGAAGCAGAGGCTGCGCCGACTGGTGCGGGAGCCCGGCTTCTCGACCGTCACCGTGCTGACCCTGGCCCTCGCCCTGGCGGCGGTGGTCACGGTGTTCACCCTGGTCGACGCCGTGCTGCTGCGCCAGCTGCCGTACCCGCAGTCCGCCCACCTGGTGGAGGTCAGCCACGCCGCCCCGGGCCTCAAGCTCGAGAAGATGGACATGTCGGCGCGGCTGTATCTCCATTACCTGGAGCGCAGCAAGACCCTCGCCGGCATCGCCCTCTGGAGCAGCGCCGATTTCACCCTCAGCGGCGACGAGGAGCCGGTCCGCGTGCCCGGGGCGGTGGTCTCTCCCTCCGCGTTCCGCATCCTGCGGGTCGAGCCGGAGCTCGGCCGCGCCTTCAGCGACGAAGAAGGACGGCCCGGCGGCACCGCGGTGGTGATCCTCAGCCATGACCTGTGGCAGCGCCGCTATGGGGGCGAGGCCGGCATCCTCGGCCGGCCGCTCCACGTCAACGGCAAGCTGCGCGAGGTGGTGGGGGTGATGCCGGCCGGCTTCGACTTCCCCCTCCCCACCACCGAGCTGTGGGTCCCGCGGGTGCTCGATCCCGGCAAGGCACGGCTGGGCTACTTCAACGAGAGTGCCATCGCCCGCGTCCGCAGCCAGGTGACGCTCGAGGCGGCACAGACCGAGCTCACGGAGCTGACCCGCGACCTGGTGGGCGCCTTCCCGGACGAAGAGGCGGCGAAGCCGCTCCAGGACGCGGGCTTGCGTCCGGTGCTCAAGACCCTCCTGGAGAGCGCCGTCGGCAAGGTGCGGCCGGTGCTGTGGACGCTGCTTGCCGCGGCCGGGCTGATCCTCGCCATCGCCTGCGCCAACGTCGCCAATCTGTTCCTGGTGCGCTTCGAAGAACGCTCTGGCGAGCTGGCGATCCGCGGCGCCCTGGGTGCGAGCCGAGGCCGGCTGCTGGGTGGGCTCTTCGCCGAGGGGCTGGCTCTCGCCGCCCTCGCCGGTGGGGTGGCCGTGGTCCTGGCCTGGGGGACCTTGCGCCTGGTGGTCCGGCTCGGCGCGGGCACGGTGCCGCGTCTCAACCAGGTGGGCATCGACGCCGGGACGGTGCTGTTCACCCTCGGCGCGGCGCTCCTGGCGGCGGTCCTGGCGTGTCTCCTGCCGGCCTTGCGAGCGAGCCGCAGCGACCTCGCGGACGCGGTGCGCGACGGCGGCCGCGCCTCCGCTGGCCGCGAACGGCACCGCCTGCGCCATGCCCTGGTGGCGGCCCAGGTCGCCCTGGGGATGGTGCTGCTGGTGGCTTGCGGGCTGGTGGTGCGGAGCCTCCTGGCCTTGCAGGAGGTCGACCCCGGGTTCAGGACGAGCGGCGCGGCGACCTTCCAGCTGTTTCTGCCGGCCGCGACGTATCCTGATGCGCCAGCCCGGGTGCGCTTCGTGGAGGAGACCCTGGAGCGGCTGGCGGCGCTGCCGGGGGTCGCGGCGGTGGGCCTGGCCAGCTACCTGCCGCTGTCCGGCGCCCAGAGCGGCTCCGGGTTCGTGGTGGAGCAGTTCCCCCTGGGGCCGGGAGCGGTGCCGCCGGTCTTCATGGAGACGAACGCCAGCGCCGGCTATTTCGCCGCCCTGGGCATCCCGCTCCTGGAAGGACGGACCTTCGAGCTCAACGACTACCGCCAGCGCCTGGGTCACATCGTGATCAGCCAATCGGTGGCTCGCCGCTACTGGCCGAAGGGCAGCGCCCTGGGCAAGCGGATGACGTCGTGGGCGCCGCAGGCGGAACGTCAGGGTTGGTACACGGTGGTCGGGGTGGTGGGCGACGTGCGCCTGAAGGGCCTCGACCAGGAGCCGGTGGACCTGGTCTACGAGCCGCTCTTAGGGCTAGCCGACGGCAGCAAGGACCTCCCCGCCAGCCTCTCCTTCGTGGTCGCGAGCAGCCTGCCGGCAGCGTCTCTGGCGCCGTCCCTGCGCAAGGCCGTACGCAGCGTCGACCGCAACCTGCCGATGACCCCGGTGCGGACGGTGGACAGCCTGGTGCGCGACTCCTGGGCCCGCATGGCGTTCACCGTCACGGTGCTGCTGCTGGCGTCGCTGATGGCGCTGGTGATCGCGGCGGTGGGGCTCTACGGGGTGGTGTCGTATCTCGTGACCCGGCGCACCCGGGAGCTCGGCATCCGCATGGCCCTGGGGGCCGACGGCGGCCGCATCCGCCGGCTGGTCCTCGGCCAGGGGCTCCTGGTCGCCGGCCTCGGCATCCTCGCCGGCGCGCTCCTGGCTTTGGCTTCCACCCGGCTGCTGGCGTCGCTGCTGTTCCAGGTGGGGAGCCGGGATCCGCTGACGCTTGTTCTCGCGGCCCTGGTGCTTCTCCTGGTCGCTGCCGCGGCCTCTTACCTGCCCGCCGCGCGTGCCGCTCGCACGGCTCCTTCCGAGGCTTTGCGCACGAGGTAGGGGAAGCCCCTCACTCCCTCTCGCTGTGGCGGCCAACGCGTGGGCGGTGAGCGGCGGGGACCGCGCTGTTTGCGGTTTTCCTTCCGCTCGACTGCCTGAGTTGGGCGCCGCCGTCGTCAGTAGCGATTACGCGGTTTTACCTGCAAATCAGAGCCAGCGCCGGCTAGTTCCATCCCATGGAGCCCCAGATCGCTACGCAGGGCTAGTTCCAGCCGCTCAGCCCATCGCAGCAGGCTGGACCGACCTTTCTCGTCAATTGCATCCCGGATACTCCCTGAGTGCTCCTTACGAAGATCCAATAGTTGCTGGCGAAACTCGTAACAAGTGTTAGATGCGTCAGGGCTTAGAAATATCGAATACTGGGAATCCCACTCATTCACTTGGCGCAGAAGATCCCCGAGCGGCACGACAATATCGCTTCCGGGCTCAAGCGCTTTGGGAAGATCGCTGAGCAGAGAGTACAGCTTGGGATACTCTTTCAAGCGAACCTCCAAAACCTTCTCGAATGCGCGCTGCTGAGTCGTAAGCCTGACTTTCTCTACTTCTAGGCGAACTGTATGCAAGCTTGTAAATAAAGCTACAAGGAAGGCGACGGTCGCACTGACCGCGGCTACGTACAAGGGAACAAACTCAGGTCTCATTTAGTGCCCCTTCTCCTCTTGCAGAAACTACCATGAACGCCCAATGAGATGCGCCTCACCGGCGGCGCAGCCGCCCGGTGCAGGCGCTGGGTTGGCGGACCTCATGTCGCCTACTTGCATGACCTCAGTCTGTGTCGCCTTTTTCCAATTGTACAATGGACCTGCCGCTTGGCGTATGAGAACTCGCCCCATCTCCCATTCGGCTCCAACGACCATAAAGCTCGCCGGCGGCCAGACTCCGCAGGGCACTGAGCGACGGCACGAAGGCATAGACCGCTCCCGCGGCGTGGACGTGGCGCTGGATGGACAGGGTCTGGCGGCCGTGCAGGGGGCAGCGCAGCGTGACCGGGGCGGCGTCTTCGCCGATCAGAGGATCGGGCCCGTCGTCGGCTTCGAAGAAGTCGGGGTCGTGGGCCCAGCCGCGCAGCAGGAACTCGAATTGCTGCGCGATGCTCGCCATGAACGAGTTCATCAGGAGGCCGCGCTCGACGTCGGGGCCGAAGCCGGGGCCGGCCTCGGGATCGTAGACCGGGCCGAAGGGCACGGCGCGCCGGATCAGACGGTGCCACTCGCGGTCGACCACCAGGTTGAAGCGCGGGTACATCTTGCGGATGTGGGAAAAACGCGGCGTTTTGAGGCCGAGCGGATCGTCTTCGTAGTCGAAGACGGCGCCCGGCGCAGCGCCGTCGTCCACCTCGGGAGAGTGTGCCAGGGGAGCGCCGCTCGGCCAGCGGCCGATCAGCCGGGCCGCCAGCTCGTCGGCCGACATCGGCACCCCGCGGCCGGCCAGCTCGGCACTCGCCGCGGCTAGCTGGGCGCACCAGCCCGGCACGTCCTGATGGAAACGCTTGAAGACCTGGAAGGTGCCGTCGTGCATCCACGCCGGACAGGCGATGGGCGGCCCGAGGCCGCCGACGCCGTGGCGCGGGTGGCCGAGGACGAACTCCCCGGCCGGGGTCAGCCGTCGCCCTCCCGTTTGGTCCTAAGTGATTGGTGGCACAACCACTTATACCAGAGGAGGCGGCCCTTCTTGCTATTTTCCGTGAGAAATGCGGGCTAGCGCGGCGAGCCGGTGGCGGGCAGGCGCCGGGCCAGTTCCTCCAGGAGCCGGTCCCACTACGGATCGGCGCAGGCGTAGAGCCCGCCGCGGGGGATCTCCGCGAGGTTGGTCTCGAAGTTGTCGAGCGCCAGGAGGATGGGCTCGGCCGCAAGGACGTCGCGGCAAGGACGAGAAGCGGCTGAAGGCCCGCATGATGCCATTGACAAAGGGTTGACCCGCCCCTGAGACCGGTACACACTTGATCCATGGGACAGGAAGCGATCGAAGAAGCCCAGGAGAGGTGGGTCTCGGGTCACCTTTACTACCATCAGAGCCTCGACCCTGTAATGCACGGTTTCGTTTACCCTCTCGTCGTCTCCCTCATTGAGGATAGGCTCATCGATGCTTTCTTTTTTGTACGCTATGCATTGGGTGGGCCACACGTACGCCTGCGGCTACGTGTCATCCCCGGCACCAGGCAACGAGCGCTCGAGGCGATGCAGCAGTCAGCCCGGCGCTTTCTGGATCTCGAGCCCTCGACCTGCCCTCTGAAGGAAGAGGAGATCAGACGAGTAAACGCGTCCATTCTCGCGGCCGATCCACACGAGACCGACGCATCGGTCTACCCGGACAACTTTTTCCGGCTGGCGCCCTTTCGGCCTGAGGTCCAGCGCTACGGAGGACCGAGCCGGTTTCAGGCCTCTCTCGACTTCTTCACCCTTTCGAGTGCAGCGACGATCGAGCTGACTTCCAGGGACCGGGCCATCTCGCGCTCGGCTCAGCTCGCGCACGCACTGCACCTTCTGCTTCGACAGGCAATCGGCTTCGCGGACGACGAGGCTGAATTACTCGCGCTCGTCAGCTATGCGGTAAATTGGTGGGGAGAGATGCTGCCGCGAGTGTGCGAAAAAGCAGACATGGTCGCCCGCTCGCAAAGGGAGGACTTCCTCCACCTGTTCCACCACAGCTTGGCCTGTGTGCGCTCGTTGCAAACCGGTCGCGCATCCTCCGGTCTGTTGCCGGACCTCCTCGTCGCTGGAGCCGGCAGGCTCTCGGCCGTGCTCGCAACTGCCGATCGCAACAGCCGCGCTCGCATCGGGTGCAGCCAACTCCATATGACCGCCTCGCGCCTGGGGCTCAGCAACGCAGAGGAGGTCTACCTCAGCCGCCTCCTTACCTTGACCCTGGAAGAAGTGCGCGCCGAAAGCAACGAGGATCTCTCCTGGATAGGGAAGAAGGTGATACAAGGAGCGGCTGGGAGCCAGGCCGAGGCGCTCAGCAACCTTCTCCCAGCCGCTCTCGCAGCGCTCGTCGAAAGCTCAAGCCAACACCGGTTCGCTGGCTTCAACGGGCATTGAGGTCAGCGTGCGCCGCGGTCGGCTAGTCGTAGATTTTAAGCTATAATGACGTCCGACGTAGGCGAAGGGCGACCAATATCCTCCGCCGCGAGACAAGAGGCTATAGAGCACCGTCGACGAACTGTAATAATCGAGGCAGCCAGGCGGGCTAGGTCGCCAGGTACCTCTACCAGCATCAGAGCCTTGACAGGTGGCGCCATGGGTGTTCATGTCGCCCTCGTCCAGAAGGAAAGTACCAGTCTTTGGAGGTTTTTTGCGCATGAAAGAGACCATTAAATACTTCCGATCCGGTAAACTGAAACTGCGCCGCGAAATATTACGGGACCCTTTGCCCGCTGAACTCAATGCGGTTGCTGCTGGCTATATGGCCCCTACGGAAGGCGGATGTAGTGGGGAGCAATGTAGCGTGCAGTGGTGCAGCGTGCGTTCTACTGAATGCTGCGCGGGGGCAGAAATGAAGTCCCGCTAGCTATATAGTTCCCGTCTTCATCCGGACCTCGCAGCCGTCCGCTATGGATAGGGTATCACAAGGTCGGGTAAATAGAACACGCTGACTTCGAGGTTGGCCATCCTGGTCTCGGCGGGCAAGTCGCCGATGAAGTCCTGACAGGTGAAGCGCCTAGCGCCCTCGTCATAGTCCAGGGAGTCCAGGAATTTCTGCACGTCCGAAGTGTAGATGGCCCTGCCGCTCGGAAGGACACAGATTGGAGCCTGCCCACTGTACATCTGAGCGAGCCTTTCGAGGTAGCTCTTGGCCAGCGGATACTGGTACTCTCTGCGCGCGATCCGAGCACGCTGGAGCAAGATATCGACGAAGTTGAACGCCAGCGGGATCAGAAAGAAGTGACGCTCCAGCACCTTCGCCATTTCCTTCTCTGCCTTGTCCACGCACTCTGTTGCTTGACCCAAATCGCCTTCCATATAACACAAGTAGGCCATCTCCGACCAGTATTGACGCCGCAAGAGTGCCGGGACATAAAGGGAGTCGCGATCTCTGGCCTCGAGCTCGGCTAAGTCTCGATCCACATCGGCCAGGCATGCGCAAGCCTGTCCGGTATCGTAATTGTGTAGATGTTTCAGCGCACACGCCATTTTGCCGCGCAATTCCTCCGCGGCTGCCCATGTCAGCTGCCACTGCTGCGCCTCGGCGCTGCAGCGGCTCAGGAGGCACTCGAAGTCTTTAATGTCTCTGGAGCCTACGCTCATTTTCAGTCCCCGGGGAAATCCCCCTCTCTGCCTTCGATCCCCTGGATGCAGGGAGAGGGGCCGCCGTCAAGGGACTAGTTGTTTACCCCGCCTTCGTCCCCTTCGGATTGCTTGACGCTTGTCGTGCAACATCCCCCTCTGGTCACACAGGTCTCACATGCGATAAGCCTCCCCCGCGCTCATTTTGGATCGCCGGCTCAATCCTGGTGCCCTCCTTCAAGGCAAGGGAGCTCTGGCCGCATTCGTATCGGGCGGACGAAGACCTGCTCCTCTGCGATCGGCGAGAGAGACAGGTGATAGACGAACGCTTCGTTCAAAGGGTCGACGCCAAGCTGATTGGCAAACCCATGGAGGGCCTTGAAAATGCAGGGGAAGGTCCGATCCTCGGCAAACGGGTCGATATGATGGTCGGGGCTTTGACAGGACCTGACCAAGTACCCTCTCAGGCTTTCCAGCCACCTGCACCATTGCTTCATATCGGAACGCTGCCTTCCGTTCGATTGCCATAACTCGGCATCGAGGCCTTGGAGCGATCCCTGCGCAATGAGCTTCGACAGCTCGTCATGAACCCTGTCGATCTTCAGCTTCGCGGGATCGAAGAACTTCCTCCCCCGATTGCGTATCGCCCGCAGGAGAGTGTCGCGGTGGTAGATCAGATACTGGATCTTTTCCTGTGAGGCCGGGAATAGCCGGGAGATGGCGGCGGTCGTCGCTCGCAGGAGAAGCGCCTTTTGTAAGAGTGCAGGGAACCGTCCATTCTTGTTGACCCGGATGTTCCTGAGCACGATCTCGGTGCTACCCGCCAGACAGTGGATCAAGAGAGAAATGTACGATGTATCGAAGATGTAGGGCTGGTAACCGAAGGAAACATAGCTGCGGCGGTAGGTCGTCCAGAGGAACGTACGATCCGGGTACTCTCCAGCGGCTCCGTCTTCGACATCAATGGGAGGACAACTCTCGCGCGCGTGACGATTGGCGACCGGCTCGGCGATCAGCGATGAGAAATAGTCTCGCTGCCGGTTCTCGAGCATCTCGAGCAGCACTGGCCTCAGTGAGCTCGGTCCATGAATGCGGATCTTCAAGTGCTCCCCGCAGCGGGCATAGCGCATAATCCAAAGATGGACCTCCTGCGAGGGGAGCTCCTGAATTTCCTGCCAGACTGGTTGGACGAGCCTCTCGATCACCTCGCAGAGGCGTCCCGAACAGTAGACGTTCGCGGAGAGGATCGGATCGGAGAGCACGAGATCCGATCGGAAGGGGGGTGAAGTCATCAGCAGCTAGCCCTGTACCTGCGACACTTCAGTCTGATGCCAACAGACCGTCAGGCCACGGCTATGGCACCCTGACCTGTCGAAGAAAGCCTCCTAGCTGGCAAGGGTACCGCAGCGCCTACGGGCAGGGTCAACTCGACGAGACCATTCTCGGCCAGCTTCTGGAAATAGCCGAGGAGCTTGGTGGCGAAGGGCTCCTCCACCGCCTCCAGGAGATCGCCGAGGACGACGGGCTGCGCATAGGTGGAAAGCAGCTTGTAGACACGAGGGTTCAAACGTGCGGCCCACGCGCCCGACATGACCCAGCCGGACCTGCTGACATCGGCGACCAGGAGAGGCCGGCCGGCGGCCCATTCCTGGAAGGCCGCCTGCGTCGGTTCCCGCGGGATCTTGGCCAGCTGCTTCAGGTATGCCTCCCTGGCCCGGCGCTCGGCAAGGATCTTCCCGATGTCGAACGGCGAGTCCTTGGCGACTCCTGGCAGGACGAGGGTGCAGGAACGGAGCTGCTCCGCGGAGGCCGGGCGCGGCTCATCGACTAGCGAGGCGGCATAGTCGCGGAAAAACGTCCTGCCATAGGCATCGTAATAGATCATGCTGTGGAGGGAGTCGGTGCCGCCGGCCCATGGCCTGCCTAGGCGCTGGGGGAACATGCCGCCGACGGAGTCGAAGGATGCATCGCGCTCCTCGGTGAGCATCGCCCTCGGCTCGTCTGCTTTCGAGCCTCCGTCGATCCTGTAGGCGACGGCTCGCACGATGTCGACGTCCTCTGCCTCCACCAGATGGATGCCGAAACGGGCAGGGTCTTTGGCGACGATCGCCGTGCCGGTGAGCTGGAAAATCCCCACTCCTCCGACAGACCAGTAGGGAGCGTGCTCGTGGAGGAAGCGGCGTGTCTCCTCCTTCTCGGCCCGGGTCTCCGAGGGGAAATCGGAGAACGCCATGATCTGGACGGCGATCCCGGCCGCCGAGAAGTTCTTCATGGTCTCGCCCATGAACGCGACCTGAGTCCCCTTGTCGATGAGGTCGAGGATGCGCTGGCTCCCGGACTCCATGCCGAAGGAGACGGAGACGCAGCCGCTCCCGGCCAGGCGGACACAACGCTCGTGGGAGAAGACCTTCTCGAGACGCAGCTCGGCGCTCCAACGGATGTCCAGGCTGGAGTCGAGGATCGCGTCCGAGAGCCGATCGAGATAGGCAGGGGACATGACGTCGACCGCGAAATAGACGAACCGTGCACCGGTCTCTGCCACCGATGCCCGCAGGTCATCGACCACTTGGTCGACCTTCCGCTCGCGCCACGGCGAGGTCGGCTTCTCGGTGTTGAGCCCATAATCGCAGAACGTGCAGCGATTCCAGTAGCAGCCCCGCGTCGGCGAGTAAGTGATGCTGCGCTCGGGGGAGAGATAGAGGTCCCAGGGGTGGCGGTAGAGCGGGCGGCCGAGGCTTGCGACGTTCTCGTAGTGGACGTGGTCGGGCAGGTAGAGCCGGTCCGCGGCGCGATCGTACGAGATGAGGTTGTTGACCTTCATCCCCGGGACGACCCCGCCCCCGGCATCCGCGATCTGGCAGAGGGCGGTCTCGCCTTCGCCGACGACGATACCATCGCAGACGGTGAAGAAAGCTTTCATCATCTGCTTGTCTCGAATGTATTTGTAAAGCTGGCTGATGGCGGTGCCGCCGAGGAGGATCTGCTTCTCGGGCCAGCGCTGTTTGGCCCAGCGCGCCATATGCAACCCATGGAAGAGCTGATGGTCGTAGACGATGCTGATGCCGAGGCAGTCGGCGGCGGAGAGCTCGGCATCGACCGCCAGACATTGCTCGAGAAAGCGATCGAAGACCTGACAGATCCTCGCGGTGAGCGCCTCGTCGAAGAGATCTCGGAGGTTGTACGCCGAGAAACGGCCGCGGCTGACCTGTTGGAAGGTCGAGAACCCACACGGATAGCTCAAGGCTCCGAGCAGGTCCAGATACTCCAGGATCGTGAGCCGGTGGCGGTCGTACTCGGGAAATTGAAGAAAAGACTCGCGATCGCGCATGCAGGCAACGGCGCGCTGAAGCTTGTCGAACGAGACGGACCGCCGGCGCCAGAGTCCAAGATACTCCTCCTGCTCGGGGAAGTTGAGCGATGCCTGCCGCTCGAAACCCCGCAAACGCCTCGCCGCTTCCTCATGGAACGCGGCGAACACCTGGGGCTCGAACGTCCAGTTGACGAGCTCGATGTTGATGTCGCGGATCGCGACGTCGGTGAAGCCGCAGTGAACGAGGTGCCCCGCCAGGTATGCGGTCGAGTGGTAGGGCATCGTGGGATCGTCGAACGGTGGATAAGCGAGGACGATCTTCATCTCGTGGTCTCCAGAGAAATGGGCTCGTTCTGAACAGGTCGCTACCCCGACGCGGTCGCCGGTGGCCGCAGATCGCTAGATATCGCCGTGCCTGCGTTCTGTTCCTGTTTGAGGAGCAGGGTACCGCGCCACGACGGGCCACTCTGCGGCGCGGTACCCACATTGGTCATTTGGTCTCTATTCTTGGCCCATAACTCCTACTGCGCTTCAGCAGTCTTGATGTTGTAGGTGCAGCAGGAGCTCGAGCCATTGCTGTCACCACCGGCAACGTCCTCGAGATCTGCATCCTTCAGCGCCTCAACTTCCAGGTTGTCGATGTCTTCTTTGTTTCTCTCGTTCTTCTCGTCCATGATGGACCTCCTTGTCGTGAGGTTTCGAGGGGGAATCCCCCGAGTCCTCGGTTTGGGCTGCGTCTCCGCTGCTGGTCAATGCCCCTCGGGATGACCGGAAGCAGAGTGGGTCGCGGGTACTCGGAGAAGCGCAGTAAGCCCTCCCGGCCCCTCAGCGCGAGAGCCAGTCAGCTCGGACCGTCCAGGCCGTAGGACGGCCGGCACACTCGGGTCGACTTCTGGGCGTCGCGGCCGTAGCGCCAAGCTGTCGATCTGGATCTCGATGGCTCTGGATCGGCCGGCGGAATCGCGGGGGAAATCCGTGAAGCATGGCAGGGCCTCCTCGAAGAGCAGGCGTCCCGGAGCTTTTCTCAGGATCGCGACGAAGACCCCGAGCAGCGAAGGGGAGCTGAGATCGAGGTACTGCGGCTTGAAACTGTGGACGGGATCGTTTTTTTCATGAATTGGCTCGTAGACGAAGAGCTGCAGGGGCAGGCCGACCGACAGACGCCAGGCGTGGACGCGGCGAAATGTCTGGTGCTCGGGCTCGTGCGCATCGCCCGTATCGATCGAGGACACGTCGAGCTCCCACCGTTTGCGCTGGACGACCAGGGGGCCGCAGGTCAATCGCTCGAAGGCTCCCAGGGCGGTGCACCGCGGCCGTGGGAGGACCTGGCGTACCTCGAAGGGTCCAAAGATCGAGAGGAAGCGTAGGATCTCCGGCAGCTTGAGATGGCTCAGGCTGCTGAGGTGGACCGGCAGCAGCCGCCGCCCCCTCGAATCGACGACCTGGAAAGTCTCGCGGAAGAGGTCCGCGCGCACCCGAAGGTCGCTCAGTAACACCCGGCCGCTCGCGGAGGAGAGGACGTGCTCGCCCAGGGTCTGGAGGACTCGCGGCGTCTGCGGGGCATGGGCGTTCGTCGTGCCGAGAGAGGTGAACATCAGGTCCAGGAACTCGACCTCCTCGCCTTCGATCTCCACCGTGGACCGCTGTCGGAAGTGCTCGCTGAAGCGGCTGCGAGCCGGCTCCTCTAAGATCGATCCGTAGCGGCTGAGGTAACGGCCCGTCCCCTCGAAGAGGCGGTTGAGGACCCACCTCCGGCCCTTGGGATCCGCGGGCTGGACGTAGACGGAGCAGCCGAGGAGCGGGCGATAGCGAGCTGGAATGTAGTCCACGAGAGCCCTCAGGCTCGCCGGCGACAGGGTGCAGCCGGATGCTCCCTGCCGCATCGATGCCTGGGCCTCGTCGAAGATCTGCTCGCGTAGGCGGTTCAGGTTGTCGATGGCAGGCAGGAACGAAGGGTTGAAGGAGCTGAGCATGAGGGGGCGATGATCAACATCGAACCGGAGGTATTCCCGCCACAGCGGCTGCGCTGCCCAGAAGATCTCGAGCAGGGGGAGCTCCTGCCGCGAGGGCCAGCGGTCGGACCAGAAGGCCGCGAGAGTGTGCAAGAGGTCGTGGCGATGGTTGTAGAGAGACGCAAACCTGGACAGCAGCTCCGCGCAATCCAGGATCGCCGTGGATTGCTGCGGCGAGATGGAGAGGACTTCCGGCCGTTCCAGATCCGCCTCCGCAGGCACGAGCAAGACGTCCTCGTGCAGGAGCTTGGCGCGCTGCTCCGTTTCGCGAGGCTCGCTGCCGGTCACCCGATCGACGGCGGCTCCCAGCTGATGGAGAGCCGCCACGATCGATCGCGCCGCGCGCTCGGGCCGTGGTGCCGAGGCGTAGCGCCGCTCGAAATCCAGCACCAGCTCCAGGGAGCGGGTCACTTCGCCGAGCGCTTGGTCCGGAGCGTGATCCGCTTCCAATGAGCGCAGGAAAGCGAGCAGGCTCTCCTCGAGACGCGGCTCGTGCGTGGGCCACGGCGGGAGCAGCATCAGGAAGCCCACTGACAGGAGCTTCTCGATGCGAGAGTGGATCTCGCTGTCTTGGTCGCGCGCCATCCCGGCCCTCGCCAGCTCTGGGATGGCGTCGGCATAGAGGACTGGCCCCGCAGCGAGCACGCGGCATAGCGGACCGGTGAGATCGCCCTTCAGGGTCACCCTCACCTGCGCCTGGGACAGGTAGCGAAGCCCGTGATGCTCCCCGTCGAGTTGCCAATGGCCAGGGCGTAGGAGCCGGTAGCGCCCCGGCTCGATCTCCTCCGCGGTGTCATTCAGCGCGAGAAGGCAGCGGGCGCGCACCTGCGGGTGGTGCCACAGCAGCGCGAGATAGGCGTTGAGGACATGGCGGTCGACACGCACCAGAGAGACCTCGCTCAGGCGGGCATCGAGGGCGGCAAGCCTTGCGGGATCGGTGTCCTCGCTGACGGCCCCCAGCGCGAACGCGGTCAGGGTCGAAGAGGGCGACAGCTTCGCCGCAGCTCGGGTCACGAAGCGCAGGAGACTCTGCTCGACCTTCCGCGCCCGCCGGTCGAAGCGGCCCGCCGGCCGGTGGGAGAGCTCCAGCGCCTGGTCGACGAGCTCCGGGCTGGTGAGAGCGATACCGCGGAGGAACCGGGTGTCCGTCAGATGCGCGAAGAGATGACGCCGCTCCCGGTCGTGCTCCCGTTCGACGCAGCGGCGAAGCTCGGCGTCGAGCCGCTGGGCCGCTACCTCGAGAGCCAGGAGCTCCTCCGCCTGGCCGCGAGACAGGCGGTCGACAGTCGCCCATTCCGGATGGACGGCGTAACGGCTCAGCCCTCGGCCGTTGAACGCATCGCGCTTCACCGCGAGAAGGAAGCGACGTGTCTCGGCAGGAAATCGAGGTAGAGCCTCTGCGAGGGTCTTGACGAAACTTGCACGCGCGGAGACCAAGCCGGCGCGGTGAGCACGCTCGGCCTCCAGCAGCTCGAGACAGCGAGGGCTGGAGAAAGGGGCGAGGGTGGTTCCAGGGAGCCCGGCGATCCGTACGATCAGCGGTGAGAGCTGCGCACCAGGGCGCGGAATTAAGTCGTAGGCCATCTCCGCAAGCACCCAAAAGTTATTATACCTTAAATCTCGTAGAGGTGCCAGAGGCGATGCCACTCCCCAAGCCAGAACTTTCCCCCTCCTCGCACGTAGATGCCCCCAGGCGAACTCCGCTCGCAGGAGGCCCCATGCTCTCGCTCCTTCCGCTCCTCCGCTCGATGCGCCGGGACGTGCGCTTCACCCTCCTCTCGGTCGTCACCCTGGCGGTGGGGATCGGGGCCAATGTGGCCATCTTCTCGGTGGTCGACGCGGTGCTGCTGCGCGCTCTCCCCTTCCCGGAGCCGGAGCGGCTGGTGGGGGTCTGGCACACCGCGCCGGGCCTGGATCTCGACAAGTTCGGGCACTCGGACGCGAGCTACCTCCTCTACCGAAAGTACAGCCGCACGCTCTCCGGCCTCGGCTTGTTTGTCCAGGCCTCGGCATCCCTGACCGGGAGCGGCGAGCCCGAGCGCGTGCCGGCGGCGCGCGCGACCGGGTCGCTCTTCGAGGTGCTGCGCGTGCCGCCGGCGCTCGGGCGGACCCTGGCCGAGGGGGACGGGCGGCCCGGTGCGGAGCCGGTCGTGGTCCTCTCGCACGGGCTCTTCCGGCGCCGCTTCGGCGGCGACCCGCGGGTCGTCGGCTCGACAATCCCCGTCGACGGCCGGGCGCACCGCGTCGTGGGAGTCATGCCGGAGCGCTTCCGCTTCCCCTCGCCCGAGACCGAGCTGTGGCTGCCGATCACCATCGACCCGGCCAAGCTCAACGCCGGCGCCTTCAGCATGTCGGGCGTCGGCCGCCTGCGCCCCGGCGCATCGCCCGAGGCCGCCGCCCGCGAGCTGTCCGCCCTCGTCTGGCGCATGCCCGAGGAGTTCGGCGAGCGCGGCCTGCGCCGCGCCATGATCGAGAGCGCCCGGCTCGCCGTGCTCGTCCACCCGCAGCGCGAGGACGTCGTGGGGGAGATCGCGGAGGTGCTCTGGATCCTCTTGGGCAGCGTCGGCTTCATCCTCCTCATCGCCTGCGCCAATGTCGCCAACCTCTTCCTCGTGCGCGCCGAGGGGAGGACGCGCGAGGTGGCCGTGCGCGCCGCCCTCGGCGCCTCCCGCTGGGACGTCGCCCGCGCCTTCCTCGGCGAGAGCGTGGGGCTCGCGCTCGTTGCCGGCGCGGCCGGGCTCGCCCTCGCCTGGGCCGGCACGCGCGCCCTCGTGGCGCTTCGCCCCGAGGGGATCCCGCGCCTCGAGGAGATCGGCGTCGACGCCCGCGCCGCGGCCGTGGCGCTCGCTCTCGCGATCGTTTCTGGCTTGGCCTTCGGTGCCGTGGCGGCACTGCGCTACGGTGCCCACGAGGTCGTTCCGGCGCTCAAGGAGGGCGGCCGGAGCGCCTCGGCCGGCCGTGCCAGCCGCCGCGGCAGGAACCTCCTAGTGGTCGCTCAGACGGTGCTGGCGCTCGTCCTCCTCATCGGCTCGGGGCTGATGGTCAAGAGCTTCTGGAAGCTGCGCCGGGTCGACCCGGGGATCGACCCGGCGGGCGTCCTCGCCCTCCACCTGTCGCTGCCCGAGGCGACCTACCCCGACGGCGGAGCCCTCGCCCGCTTCGTCGTCGCCCTCCGCGAGCGGGTCGCGGCGGTGCCCGGCGTCGTCGCCGTGGCCACGGTCTCGGAGCTGCCGCTCTCCGGCCAGGTGTCGGCGAGCGGCCACTCGATCGAAGACTTCCCCCAGCCGCGCGAGGCGCTGCCGCCCATCCTGCCCACGCGCCAGGTGAGCCCCGGCTACTTCGAGGCGATGGGTATCCCGCTCCTTGAGGGGCGCACGCTCTCGCCGATCGACCCCTCGCGCCCGTCCGACGAGGCGGTGGTAAGCTCCACCCTGGCGGAGCGCTTCTGGCCCGGGAAGAGCCCTCTTGGCAAGCGGCTCACGCTGCGCAGCGACAGCGAGCCCGTGCGCTGGTCGACCATCGTCGGCGTGGTGGGGCCGGTGCGCGAGGAGCGCCTGGAGGAGGCGCCGGGGCCGACTGTTTACTACCCGCTGCGGCGGGTCGCGAGCGGCACGGACTCGGAGACGGTGCCGCGGAACTTCACCCTGGTGGTGCGCGCCGCGACCGACCCCGCGGCCCTCTCCGGCCCGGTGCGGGACGCCATCTGGGCGATCGACGACGACCTCCCCGTCGCCCAGGTGCGCACCATGGAGGAGGTCGTCGCGCGCTCGATGGCGCGGACCTCCTTTGCCATGCTGCTCCTGGTGATCGCGTCGGCGGTGGCGCTCCTCCTCGGCTCGGTCGGCATCTACGGCGTGATCTCCTACGCGGTGTCGCGGCGGACGCGGGAGATCGGCGTCCGCATGGCCCTGGGCGCCCGGCGCGGCGACATCGCGCGCATGGTGCTGGGCGAGGGGGCGGTCCTCGCCCTGGCGGGCGTCGCCCTGGGCCTCGGCAGCGCCTTCGCCCTGACGCGGCTCATGTCGGCCCTCCTCTTCGAGGTCAGCCCCACCGACCCGCCCACCTTCGCGGCGGTGCCCGTGCTCCTGACCGCCGTGGCCCTCTTCGCGAGTTACCTGCCCGCGCAGCGCGCCGCCGCGGTCGAGCCGCTGGAGGCGATCCGCACCGAGTAGGGCGGGAGGGGCGCTGCCGGCCGGGTAAGCTAAACTTTCGGGCCACGATCAAGCGCACGATGTGCTACTTCCCCCGAGGGGACGTTCTTCATCGGGTGATCTCCGAAGAGGAAGAAGCCAAGAGCATCTAGCTGAGCCCCAACATCACCGCCGAGCTCAACGAGAGAGATCTCATCGGGATCGAGATCCTCGATGCCCGCACCTTCCAGAGGGGTCGCTGACGCGTTCTTCATCGCCCTGGTGCGGCTAGAGCACCCCGTGCGAGAGACCGTCCGCCGGCATCCCTTCGCGACGTTCCGGCTGATCGCCTTTGGCTTCACCTGGCCTCTCGCCGCCGGCATCCGCGCCTCGCTCCTCCTGCCGCTCCTCGGCCTGTTCGGCCCTCTGCTCGGCGCTCTCGTCGTCGTCGGGTGCCTGGAGGGCCGCCGGGGCATCGTGGCGCTCCGGCGCCGGTTTGCCCTGCGCTCCGCGCATCGGCCTTGGCTGGTGGTGGCCGTCGCGCTGCCCCTGCTGCTCCTCGTCCCGGTGTGGCTGCTCGAGCAGGCGACCGGTTCCGCGCCGGCGCCGGCGCTGGGGCCGATCACGGCCGTGAGCCTGGTCCTGGCCGTCCTCGTCCTGGGCGAGGAGGTGGGATGGCGGGGCTTCGCCTTGCTATCCGGAGTCCGCCCACCTGGTGGAGGTCAGCCACGCCGCCCCGGGCCTCGAGCTCGAGAAGCTGGACATGTCAGCGCGGCTGTATCTCCATTACCTGGAGCACAGCAAGACCCTCGACGGCATCGCCCTCTGGAGCAGCGCCGAGCTCACCTTGAGCTCCGCCGCGCGTGCTGCTCGCAAGGCTCCTTCCGAGGCCTTGCGCACGACGTAGGGGTTCTTCTACAGCTCGCCGGCGGCCAGGCTCTGCAGGGCACGGACCGATGGCACGAAGGCGTAGACCGCTCCCGCGGCGTGGACGTGGCGCTGGAAGGACAGGGCCTGGCGGCCGTGCAGGGGGCAGCGCAGCGCGACCGGGGCGGCGTCTTCGCCGATCAGGGGGTCGGGCCCGTCGTCGGCTTCGAAGAAGTCGGGGTCGTGGGCCCAGCCGCGCAGCAGGAACTCGAATTGCTGCTCGATGCTCGCCATGAACGAGTTCATCAGGAGGCCGCGCTCGACGTCGGGGCCGAAGCCGCGGCCGGCCTCGGGATCGTAGACCGGGCCGAAGGGCACGGCGCGCCGGATCAGACGGTGCCACTCGCGGTCGACCACCAGGTTGGAGCGCGGGTACATCTTGCGGATGTGGGAAAAACGCGGCGTTTTGAGGCCGAGCGGATCGTCTTCGTAGTCGAAGACG
>Ga0307470_10000379_pt1 | contig 23810 bp, 13 predicted proteins | sample atmos_gasesAM3C__FD_204565 | JGI IMG/M metagenome (GOLD analysis project Ga0307470, IMG submission 204565) | Hardwood forest soil microbial communities from Morgan-Monroe State Forest, Indiana, United States - atmos_gasesAM3C_05 | ecosystem: Environmental > Terrestrial > Soil > Temperate forest... | reverse complement strand
GGAAACGGAGGCAAGCGGCAATCCGGCCAAGGGTGAGGCAGATGTTCAAACAGAAACAGAGTAAAAACGCCACTGTCGACACCCTGATTGGTCCGAAGACCCGAATCGATGGCGACGTCGAATTCAGCGGCGGCCTGCATATCGATGGCTATATCAACGGCAATGTCAGGGGCGACTCGAACCCGGGTACCTTCTTGTCCGTGAGCGAGCACGGCTGCATCGAGGGCTCGGTCATCGCGCCCAAGGTCATTTTGAACGGTATCGTCAAAGGCGACATCGACGCCGGCGATCGGGTGGAACTCGGCGCCAAGGCGCGCGTTTTGGGCAATGTTCAGTACACCGTCATTGAAACGGCGGTTGGCGCCCAAATCAATGGAAAGTTGATCCATCGGACCAGCCCGGGAACCGCCATGAGTGAAGCCGGTCCCAAAGAGAGCCAGGAACTTTGATCGGCCGGCGGCCGGCGGGGTAGAATGTCGTTATGAGTGCTACATCGGAATCCATGAACCAAGGCGATTTGCCCCCAGCCGCGCCCAATGTGCTGGTTTTCACCGATGCGGCGGCCGGAAAGGTGGGCGAGCTGATCCGCGAGGAATCGAATCCGAACCTCAAATTGCGGGTATTTGTCTCCGGGGGCGGCTGTTCGGGCTTCCAGTACGGCTTCACCTTCGATGAGAAGATCGAGGACGGCGATTTCTGCGTCGAAAACCGCGGTGTGCAGCTGTTGGTCGACCCGATGAGCGCGCAATACCTCATGGGCGCGGAGATCGACTACAAAGAGGATCTCCAGGGCGCCCAGTTCGTCATTCGTAACCCAAACGCGAAAACGACCTGCGGTTGCGGATCTTCATTCTCCGCCTAAGAATGTTGCCTGTGTAGATGAGCGGCGGTCGTGTCGTACCCGACGTGCTCGCCGCCGTGGACTTGGGTTCCAACAGCTTCCACATGGTCGTGGCGCGTCATTCGCACGGCCAACTGGTCATTTTAGACCGCCTCCGGGAAATGGTGCGCCTGGCCGCCGGGTTGGGCGATAGCGGCCGGCTGGACGACGGAGCGACGGAGCGTGCATTGCGCTGCCTCGAACGCTTCGGGCAGCGGCTGCGCGCGATGCACGCGGACAGCGTGCGCGTGGTTGGCACCAATGCTCTGCGGCGCGCCCGGCGCAAGCGCTGGTTCTTGGAGCACGCCCGCGCCGCGCTCGGTCATCCCATCGAAATCATCTCCGGGTTGGAGGAAGCGCGCCTCATCTACTCCGGCGTCGTGCACACCAGTCCCATGAGCCCGGACAAACGGCTGGTGATCGACATCGGCGGGGGATCGACCGAGGTCGTGATCGGCGAGGGATTCAATCCCTTGCTGCTCGAAAGCCTGTCGGTGGGCTGCGTGGGTTTGAGCGCGATTTGCTTCGATGACGGCAAGATTTCCGAAAAGCGCTTCGAACGCGCGCGCACGGCGGTCAGGCTCGAACTCGAGCCGATACAAGAGGCTTACCGCAAGCTCGGATGGCTGCAGGCGTCCGGCAGCTCCGGTACCGTGCGCGTCATCGGCGACGTGCTGCGCCGGCTCAATCCCGAATCACACCGCATCACTCTCGACAACTTGCGCAGTCTCGCCGACCGAGTGATCGCGGCGGGCCATGTGGACGAACTCGACCTCGAGGACGTGGATGCCGAACGCGCGCCGGTATTTCCCGCGGGACTCGCGATCTTGCTGGAAATCGTCGAAAACTTCGGAATCGAGCGCGTTCGGGTGGCCGAAGGCGCCATGCGCGAAGGACTGCTGTACGACCTGATGGGCCGCTTTACGGACGAAGACGCGCGCGTGCGCACCGTGCGGGCCATGGAAATGCGCTACCACGTCGACGGCGTGCAGGCGGATCGAGTCGAGGCCACGGCGGTTGCTCTGCTCGAGCAGGTCGAATCGGAGTGGGGGTTGGAGGACCCGCTGGCGGAGTCCGTTCTGCGCTGGGCGGCAAGGCTGCACGAAGCCGGCCTCGACATCGCGCATTCGAAGTACCAGCGGCACAGCGCGTACCTGCTCCAGCATGCCGACATGCCGGGCTTTCCGCGCGAAGAGCAGCTGTTGGTGTCCGCCTTGGTCGGCGGGCATCGCCGCCAGCTATCCTTCGAGTCCCTGGAGGATTTATTGCCGCCGTGGGACCGTCTCGCCGAGTTTTTGATCGTGCTGCTGCGCCTCGCGGTGTTGCTGCACCGCGGACGCAGTCCGCAGCCGTTGCCGGAGGTGCAGCTCAGCGTCAAGGGCCGCACCGTGAATGTGAAGTTGCCGCAGGGATGGATGAAGGATCATCCGCTCACTCTCGAGGATCTGGAGCAGGAACGAGGCTACTTGAAGGACGCCGGGTTTCGCCTGAATATCCTGTGAGAGCGATGCGCTCAGGTGTCCATCAGCGGGACCCGCTCGTCGTACAGGCTCAACAGGCGTGTTTGGGCGCACGCGTGGTCGGCGCCTTCGGCACGAGTGTAGATGCCGTCGGAATCCAAAATCCAAGCCTGGGTGTCGTCCGCCAGGTACAGCTTCAAATCGTCGGCGACCCGCGACTGCAGATCGGGCGCCTCCACCGGGAACGCAATCTCGATGCGCCGGAACAGGTTTCGATCCATCCAATCGGCGCTGCCGCAGTAGATTTCACGTGTTCCGGCGTTCTCGAAGTAATACACGCGGGAATGTTCCAGGAAGCGACCGATGATAGAGCGCACTTTGATGCGGTCGGAGACGCCCGGCACACCGGGCCGCAGGCAGCACAGGCCGCGCACGATGAGGTCGATGTTCACGCCGGCGCGCGAGGCCCGGTACAGCGCCTGGATGATGGTGGGCTCGGTCAGGGCGTTGAGTTTCGCGATGATGCGGGCCGGCCTGCCCGCACTGGCATGGGCGCTCTCCCGCTCGATGTTCGCCAACAGCGTTTGATGCAGGCTGAACGGCGCATGCAGCAGCTTGCGTAGGCGCGGCACGCGCGTCAGCCCGGTCAGCTGCAGGAATATCTCGTGGATGTCCTCGCCGATCGATTCGTCGGCCGTCAGCAGGCCGTAATCGGTGTAGAGCCGCGCGGTTTTGGCGTGATAGTTGCCGGTGCCCAGGTGGCAATAGCGCCTCAGGCCCTTTTCCTCGCGCCGCACCACCATCACGAGCTTGGCGTGCGTCTTGAAGCCGAAGACTCCGTACATGACGTGGGCGCCGGCTTCCTGCAGCTTGGTCGCGATATCGATGTTCGCTTCCTCGTCGAAGCGCGCGCGCAGTTCGATGATGACGGTCACGTCCTTGCCCGCCTGCGCGGCCTCGGCGAGCGCATCGACGATGGTGGAGTCGCTGCCCGCGCGATACAGCGTCTGCTTGATGGCGAGCACCTGCGGGTCGCTCGCCGCCTGCTTGATGAAATCCGTGACGGGACCGAAGCCTTGAAACGGATGATGCAGGAGCACGTCGCCGGCCCGCAGCGTGGTGAAGAGATCGCTGCCCATGCGCAGACGCTCGGGGATGCTCGGTGCGAACGGCGCGTACTTGAGTTCCGTGCGGTCCACCAAATCGTAGACGGCCATCAGGCGATTGAGATTCACCTGTCCCGACACTTTGTAGAGATCGTCGCCGGTGAGGCCGAATTGGCCGAGCAGGTAGGTGAGAATCTCGTCCGGGCAATCGTGCGCAGTCTCCAATCGGACTGCGTCGCCGAAGCGCCGCGAGGCGAGCTCGCCTTCGACGGCACGCAGCAGGTCGTCGACTTCCTCCTGCTCGACGAACAGGTCGCTGTTGCGCGTGACTCTGAACTGGTAGCAGCCGCGCATGTGCATGCCGGCGAACAGCTTGGAGACGAAGGCCTCGACGATGGTGCCCAAGAACACGAAGTTCCGGCTGCCGAGTTCGTCGGGCAGCTTGATCAGGCGCGGCAGGGAACGCGGCGCCTGCACGACCGCGAGTCCGCTGTTGCGGCCGAATCCGTCCTCGCCCTCGACCACCACCGCGAAATTCAAACTCTTGTTGAGTATCTTCGGAAACGGACGCGCCGGATCCAGAGCCAGGGGGCTGAGCACGGGCTCCACCTCCCGGCTGAAATAATCGGCGAGCCACGCGGCCTGAGCCCCGGTCCACATGTCGGGCGAGACGAACACCACGCCCCTGTCGGCGAGTTCCGGCATGAGCACATCGTTCAGCAACCGGTACTGCTCGTCGACCAGGCGCACGGCGCGGGCGCGGATCGCCTTGAGCTGTTCGGGCACGGGCAATCCGTCGGGTCCGCCCTGCACCGCGCCCGCCTCCAACAGCTCCTTGAGACTGGCGACCCGAATCTCGAAGAATTCGTCGAGGTTCGCGCACGAGATGCACAGAAACTTCACCCTTTCGAGCAGCGGTACGCTGCCGTCCTTGGCTTGATCCAACACGCGCTGATTGAACTCCAGGAACGAGAGTTCGCGGTTGATATAAAGCTGCGGCGTTTGCAGGTCGGTGTCGTTCATTTCAGAAGCCCATGTGCGGCGGCAGGCCTACCTCACGGGATCAGTTGACCGACATTCGCGATCGATCGTCGCCCGGGCTGAAAGTCGAATCGTAGAGCACGGGGGAGACGCTGAACACGCTGCTCACCGGCGGTTCGTCGGCGAGCGGGCCGGCGACGGCCGCCACGGCGGCCGGAGCGGCCTGCGGCGGCGACAAATCTGCGAGCAGCGGCGCGGTCAGGCGGCGGAATTTTTGCAGCGCCTCCGCATGCAGCGGTTCGGCGCCGGGCAATTGCACCGTCTGAGGATTCTTGTGCACGCCGTTCACGAGATACTCGTAATGCAGGTGCGGGCCGGTCGCGAGTCCGGTCATCCCCACATAGCCGATGACGTCGCCCTGCTGGACGTGCGTGCCGACGCGAATGTGCCTGGCGAAGCGCGACATGTGGCCATACAGAGTCGACACGTTGTTGCCGTGGGCCAGTACCACCGCATTGCCATAGCCGCCGCGCTGCCCCGCAAAGCTGATGCGCCCATCGCCGGCGGCGTGCACGGGCGTGCCCGTCGGAGCCGCATAGTCGGTGCCCATATGTCCGCGGATGCGATTCAAGATGGGATGCAGGCGGCGCGGATTGAACACCGAGCTGACCCGGGTGAATTCGACCGGTGCCCGCAACAACGCCTTGCGCATCGGCAGGCCGTCCGGAGTGTAATAGCCGGCACTGCCGGCATCGGTCGCGAAGCGCACCCCTCGGTACACCTTCCCGTCATTGACGAACTCGGCCGCCAGGACTTCGCCGTCGCGAAGGTATTTGCCGTCTTGATAGACCTGTTCGTAGACGACGGTGAAGCGGTCGCCCTCGCGGATGTCGAGCACGAAGTCGATATCCCAGGCAAATACGTTGGCGAGCTTCAGCGCCACCATGTCGGAGATATCGGCCGCCTCGGCCGCCTGAAACAGGGAGGAATCTATGGTGGCGGCGGCGGTGCGAATCCGCGTCTCCACCGGATTGTCGATCATCGTCGCCGAGAATCCGGCATCTTGCCGCACGACCTTGAGGGTTTGAGTTTCGCTCACCTTGCGTGTGAGTTCCCTGATCTCTCCGTCGCTATGCGTGAGCTTGATGGCGTCGCCGGGTCTGAGAAAATCCAGGCTCTGGCGGATACCCGGCAATTGGCGAATCGCCGCGAGGTCGGCCGTGTCGAGCGCCATACGCCGAAAAATCGCATCCAGGGTGTCGTTTCTGCCGACGATCACGTCGATGGTTGCGGCGACGCTGGCCTGTTGCGCAATCGCCGGCTGGCCGGCCGCGCTCCCCGGCGCGCTGGGGGGGACCGCTGCCGGGGGCGGCGGCGGTGCGGCGCGGCCCGCGGAAGCATGGGGGTAGATCAGGGGCGCGGCCACGAAGGCCACCGACGCGGGGGTATCGCGGGCTGCATGCCAAAGAATCAAAGCGGCACTCACTGCCGCGGCATAGGGCGCCACCCCAGTCATCAGCCCTTTGAATCGCAAGGATAATTTTGAGGTTCCGAGGTTATTGCGGTGCACCAGAGACATCCTGACGATACGGCTCCTTAGGCTAGCCGCGACCTCAAGCCCGGTCAATCGAAAGCGCCGCCGTTCCGCACTCATTGCGCTCGCGGCAGGAGTTTCGCGATGTCCTCGGCGGGCTGCGGACGGTCGAAGAGATACCCCTGAGCTTCGTCGCAGCCGAGTGCGTACAGCCGGCTGGCCTGCTCTTCGGTTTCCACTCCTTCGGCGACCACGTAAATACGCAATGCCTTCGCGAGATTGATGATCGCCGAAACGATGGCCATGTGCTCCGTACTGATGGTCATGCCCGCGACGAAGGCGCGGTCGATCTTGAGTGCGTCCAGCGGCAAATGTGCGATCTGACTGAGTCCCGAGTAGCCGGTGCCGAAGTCGTCCATGAAAATCCGCAGGCCCGCTTCGCGCAAGCGCAGAAGCTTTTGCACATTGGCGCCGGTGTTCTGAGCGATCATGGTCTCGGTGATCTCCACATCGATCCCGGCCGCATGACCGTCGTGCCCTAGCGCGTCGAGCACCGTCGCCACGAAATTCGGATGCCGCAGCTGCACTTCCGAGACATTCACGGCCACGCGCGGCACCTCCAGTCCGAGCGATCTCCAGCGCTGCGCATCGGCAACCGCCTGCTCGAATACCCAGCGGCCCACCTGCACGATCTGTCCCGATTCCTCGAGCAGCGGCACGAAATCCATCGGCGATACCAGGCCGAACTCGGGGTCGTTCCAACGGATCAGCGCCTCCAGTCCGCGGATGTGGCGCGTCGCCAGATCGACTTTCGTTTGATAATGCAGCACGAACTCCTGCTGAGCCACGGCTTTGCGCAGGCGGGTTTCCAGTCGAAGCCGCTGAGCCAGCCGTGCGTTCATTTCGGGCGAGTAGAATAGATACGGATCGGCGGCGTCCTTCGCCCGCTTCAGCGCCGACTCGGCGTTCGCGAACAAGTTCTCGGCAGTGTCGGCATCCGCCGGATACACGGCAATTCCGACTTTCACCGTGGTCCGCAATTCGATGTCATCGATGATGAGCGGTTCCGCGAACGAGTCGACTATCCAGTCGTCGATCCAGCGCGCCATGGAGGTTCCCTCGAGATTGGGCAGCACGACGGCGAAGCGATCGCCTCCGATGCGCGCCGGAGTCGCGGATTCGCTGATCGTCCGCTGCAGGCGGCCCGCAAGTTCCTTGAGAACTTGGTCGCCCGCGTAGCGCCCCAGCGTGTCGTTGATCCTCTTGAAACGCTGCAGGTCGATGATCATGACCGCAATCTGGCGCCGTTCCGCCCGCGCCGAATGCAACGCCTGCGCCAGACGGTCGAAGAACAATTGACGATTGGGCAATCCCGTCAATGAGTCGTAGTAGGAAACGTAGGTGAGCTTCTCCTCCTTGCCGATGTAATCGAGTGCGAAGGAGATGTCGCCCGCGAGATCCTTCAGCAGTTTCAATTCCTCGTAGTCGAAGAACCCGGTTTCCGCCGCATACAGCACCAGAACGGCGACCGCCTGGTCGTCGACCATGAGCGGCATGGCCATCTGCGAGCGGAAGCCGCGAGCCAGCGCCTGGCTCTTGAGCAAATGCTGGGAAGCCGCTTCGATGTCGTTCACCACCACCATTTTCCTCTGCCGCAGCGCCTCGCCGACGGGTCCTGGATCCTCTTCGCGGTGCGCGAGAGTCAAGCCGATTTCCTGCAGATAGCCCTGCTCGAAACCCTCCGAGACCAGGGGCGTCGCCTTCAGCGCGCCCGGCTCCACCAAGCCGATCCATGCCATCCTGAAACCGCCCTGTTGTACGGCGATGCGGCACGACTCGCGCAGCAGCTCGCGCCGCTCCCGGACGCGCACGATGGTCGAGTTGATGCCGCTGAGCACGGCCTGAATGCGGCTCAGGCGGGCGATCCGCTCCTGCTGCAAGCGGTGATGCGTGATATCGCGCGCCACGCCGCGGTAGCCGACGACGTTTCCGGTGGCATCGAGCAGCGGCAGCGCATTGCTGTCGATCCAGCGAATTCCGCCCGTGGCGTGCTGCAGACGCAGCACCAGGTCGCGCCAGCCGCGCTTTTGCTCGATTCCGCGCCGCAGAAGATCGCTCACGGTTTGCCTGACGTCCTGCGGCACGATGTCGAGGCAACTGGTCCCGATCAGGCTATCCGGCGAATACCCGAGGATTGCCTCCGCCGCGGGACTGCAGAAGGTATAGAGGCCGTCTGCGTCGATTTCCCAAATCCACTCCTGCGTGGCCTCGGCGATGGAGCGGAACCGCTCTTCGCTGGCGCGCAGCGCCCGCTCCGCATCGATCCGGTCGGTGATGTCTTGAATCTGATAGATGAAGTAATGCGGCTCGCCCGATTGCAGCCAGACCAGGGAGCCGCTCAGCTGCGTCCACACGACGCGCCCGTCCTTGCGCACATAGCGTTTGTTGGACTGATAGGTCTCGATCGAGCGGTCGAGCATCTGGCGCACTTGAACGGCGTCGGCGTCCCGGTCGTCCGGAAAGGTGATCGACTGAACATCGGTGGCGAGCAATTCGTTCTCGCTGTATCCGACGATGCTGCACAGTGCGGGATTGATGCCGAGCCACCGGCCGTCCGGTGCGACGAGGGCCATGCCGATGGATGAGAAGTGCATGGCAAAACGGAAGCGCTCTTCGCTTTCTTCGAGTTCGCGTTGCGCCCAGCGTCTGGCATCGCGGTCTTCGGCTTCGCGCAGCGCGCGCTCGATCGCCGGCACCAGGCGAGCGCGGCTCTCCTTGAGCACGTAATCGACGGCACCCTGTTTCAGCGCCTGGATGGCGCGCTCCTCGCCGATCGTGCCGGAGACGAAGATGAAGGGCGTGTCGGGCCGGCGCGATCTGGCGATTTGCAGCGCGTCCGTGCCGTCGAAACCCGGCAGAGTGTAGTCGGAAAGAATCAGGTCGGGCGCGAAAGTCGCGAGCGCATCCTCGTAGGCCGCGCTGGTATCCACCCGGCGGCTGACGACATCGAGACCCCGCAGGTGCATCTCCCGGAGCAGCATCTCCGCATCCTCCAAGCGGTCTTCGACGAGGAGCACTTTGATTTTTCGATGCACGGTCATTGATTGGGAATGCGGTTCATGACCGCCCAGTAGAGCCCCATCTGAGAGATGACGCGGGTGAACGCGGAGAACTCGACCGGCTTGACCAGATAGCTGTTGACCCCCAGTTTGTAGCTGTCCAACACGTCCTGTTCCTCCGCCGATGAGGTGAGCACGACGACCGGGATCAACTTCGCCTGCTCGTCGCCTTTCAGGCGCCGCAGAACCTCGATACCGCCCAGCCTCGGCATTTTGAGATCGAGCAGGATGAGCCGGGGCTGGCCGCCGCGGCGCCGGCTGAAGGCGCCCTCGCGGAACACGAATTCGATCGCCTCGACTCCGTCGCGGAGCCGCACCACCTTGTTGACCAGGCTGCTCTTGCGCAGCGCTCGAACGATGAGCTCCGCATCGGCGTCGCTGTCCTCGACGAGCAAGATTTCTACCGCTTCAAAATCATCCACTCTGATCTCCTCTGGGCAATGCGAAAGAGAACACCGCGCCTTGATCTACCTTGCCCTCGGCCCACACGCGGCCGCCATGCCGGGTCACCACCCGGTGGACGATGGCAAGCCCCACACCGGTGCCGCTGAACTCGTCGGCACGATGCAGCCGCTGGAACACGCGGAATAGCTGCTCGGCATATTCCATGTCGAAGCCGACGCCGTTGTCCCGGACGGAATAGTGGCTTTCCGCGCCGACTTGGCGGCCGCTGACCTGGATGAGCGGCCGCGCCGCCTTGCTGCTGTACTTGACCGCATTGGCGATGAGATTGGCCCACACCTGGCGCAGCAGTCCGCGGTCGCCGCGGGCGGACGGCAACGGCTCCACTTCGATCCACGGTGCGGCGGATTTGCCGCGTTCGCCCGGCGGCCCGGCATGGAGGACTTCCTCGACGACTTCGCGCACCAGCGAGTCGACGTTGACCTCGGCTTGCGCCACCGCCTGGCGTCCCAGCCGGGAGAACGCCAGCAAGTCGTCGATGAGCGCGCCCATGCGCCGGCTGTTCTGGCGGATGACGGAAAGATAGCGCAGCCCTTCGGCGTCGAGGCGCTGCTCCCTGTAATCCTCCTGCAGCATCAAGGCGAAGCCGTCGATGGCGCGCAGCGGAGCGCGCAAATCGTGAGACACCGAATAGCTGAAGCTCTCGAGTTCCTTGTTGGCGGCTTCGAGCTGCGCGGCCTTGGCCGACAGCGCCGCATTCAATTCGCGCACCGCGCTCTCCGCCAGCTTGCGCTCGGTGATATCCACCGAGATGCCCAATATGAACTCCGGCGCTCCGCGCTCGTCCAGAATCGGCATCTTCATGGTGTGCAAGGTTCGGATGCCGAGCAGCCGCGTCTGAATCGACTGCTCGGGAATGTCGATCAGCCGGCCGGCGGCGAGGAGTTCGCGGTCCTTGGCCAGGATGAAATCGGCCTGCTCCGCGGGGACGAGGTCACGGTCGCGCTTGCCGATCACCTCGTGCTGCTCGAGGCCCATGAGATTCAAAGCCGCGCGGTTCTGCCGAACGTAGCAAAGAGTGCGCGCATCTTTGATGAATACCATGACGGGAAGGTTCTCGATCAATGAGTCCAGGAACCGGTTGGCCGCCGTCAACCTGGCCTCCGCGTTCTTGACCTCGGTGATGTCGCGGGCGACCGCCAGCAACCGTTCGGCCGCGCCGTTCGCACCCGGTATGGGCATGACGATGACATCCCACCATTTCGGCGTTCCTGCCCGCGTCGGGCACTGTCCCTGGAAGCGCCCGGCGCTGCCGTCGAGTGCCGCGGCCACGGCACGCCGCGCCGCTGCTTGATCCTCGCCGCTCCAGAACGCGAACCAATCGGCGTCGGCAATCGACGAAAAATCCTCGACCTCCATCAATCGCTGGCCTTGCGGCGTCATTTGGCTCAGGCGTGCGTCCGGAGTCAGGACGGCGAGGCAGTCCGGCGAGCCGTCGACGATACTGCGGTTGTATTGTTCGCTGCTGCGTAACGCGTGTTCGGCATCGCGCCGTGCCAGCATTCCGCGGTGAATTCCGCGGAACAGGACGATGAAGATCGACGACGCGAGCCCCAGAGTGACCAGCAGCGAAATCAGCGTGGTGCGCCGGACGTTGGCGGCCGCCCACTGCCGCTCCGTGAGCAGCCGCGCTTCGACGCCGTCCATTCGTTCGGTGATGACCCGAACGTCTTCGGTGCCGCTGCTCAGACGGCTTTGGCGCAGCACCTCCCGTGCGGCCGGCAGGCCATAGCTTTGGTAGGCGGTGAGGACGCCCGCCAGTTCCTGCAGACGCCTCTTGACGACGGACTCGAGCGCTGCCCTATCGCGTCGCTGAGCGGCGTTGTCGCTCGTGAGCCGCTCGAGTTCCGCAACACGGTGCTGCACGACGTCGACCAGCCGCATATATTCGTCCAATCGAGCGTGCTGCGTCGTGAGTAGATAGTCGCGCTGCGCCAGTTCGGCGCCGGCCAGCGATCCATAGAGATTGGCCAGGCTGGCGCGCACATCCTGGGTGTGCGCGACCCATTGGACGGAGTTCGCGAACTCGACACTGGTTCGGTATGTATAAGTGCCGCCGAACAGGAGCAGCGACATGGCCAGCAGGAAACCCGACAGGATCTTGATTTCGACGGTTGCAAGCAGCATCGGTCGTCCGTTCCCCTCGGGTATCGTCTTCAGCACGCTAGCTGAAGCAGTTGCCGCACTGCGATACCGTACACAATCAGACTTAGCTTCTACACCACCGGCCAGCGGAAATACCCTCAAGCTGTGCAGCCGGCAAACCCCCATTTGGCATTGGGTGAAACTCCGTCTCTGATGGGCTTAAAGCTCATATATTACCTGCCATCGTGCCGCGACTTGTGTGCGCGAATCGGCGCAACGGCGATTCACTGCAATCAGGCAAATTCAAGCCATTCCCGCGCGGCACGTTCGATCAATCGATGTATCGTTCCGGCCCACGAATACTGCGACGGTACTCACAAATCCCTATTTTTACGGGTTTTTCCGCTTGCGGATCGTGCCGTTCGAAGCGCACTGTGCAACCCAGTTTAAACTCGGGACTTTATGTGCTCATTCGGAAACACAGGCGCGCCGGCGGAATCGGAAAGGATATTGCGCCCTGATGGACGCGATCGTGACGCAGGACGGTTGATGGAACTAACCCGTGGCGACGACCATTACTCCCGTTGGGATCACTAGCGCGAGCGCCTGCAACGGGCCGCTCCGCACGCGCACATTGCCCGGCGCTGCCGCGGCGTTCTTGATGTTTTCCGTTTGCAGCGCACCGCCGGCCGCGGCGGCCGCGACCGGCGGTTCGACCATCGGCGAGCTGAAACAGTTGAACGTCGAAGATTTGATGAACGTCGAGGTCACCTCGGTCTCGAGGCACGCGGAAAAACTGATCGAGGCCGCTTCGGCGATTCAAGTCATTACGCAGGAAGATATACGCCGCTCGGGCGCCACCAGCATTCCGGAGGCGCTGCGCCTCGCGGACAACCTGCAGGTGGCGCAGAAGAACTCGCACGATTGGGCCATCAGCGCGCGCGGCTTCAACACCAACCTGGGCAACAAGCTGTTGGTCATGATCGACGGGCGGACGGTGTATACCCCGCTGTATTCCGGGGTTTTCTGGGACGTGCAGGATTATCTGCTGGCGGACATCGACCGCATCGAAGTCATCAGCGGGCCCGGAGGTGCGCTGTGGGGAGCGAATGCGGTCAACGGCGTGATCAACATCATCACCAAGAGCGCCAAGGACACGACGGGACTTTACGCGGACGCGGGCGGCGGATCGCAGCCTCGGGATTTTGCCGGCGCGCGCTACGGCGGCGCGCTCGGCCCGGAAACTCAATTCCGCGTCTACGGCAAGTACTTCGATCGCGCCGATGAAGTCGTGGCCACGGGAAGCTCCGAATCGGACTCCTGGAGGCAGGCCCGCGGGGGCTTTCGCATCGACTCGGAGGTTTCCCGGCAGGACAAGCTTACGCTGCAGGGCGACTTTTACGACGGCCATGAGGATGAGCAGGCTGCGGGCACCGCCGGTACCAGCGGCGGCAACGTCCTCGGGCGATGGACGCGCAGCTTCTCGGATGAGTCGGATATGAGTCTTCAATCGTACTTCGATAAGACGCATCTGGCCGATCCGGTGGCGCCGCTGACGGTCGCCGGATTGCAGTTCAGTCCCGCCGGAACGTTCTACGACGATCTGACCACCTATGACGTGGATTTCCAGCATCGATTCCGGCTCGACGCGCACAACCGGATCGTCTGGGGCCTGGGCTTCCGCCGCACGCATGATGCGGGGATCAACGCGCCGGCGCTCGGATTCTTGCCCGCGGTTCTGGACCAGAACTTGTATAGTGCTTTCGTCCAGGATGAAATACACTTGCGCAGGGATTTATCGTTCACTGTCGGCACCAAGCTGGAACACAATGACTACACGGGTTTTGAATTCGAACCCGATGCGCGTCTGACTTGGACCTTGACCTCGAGCCAGAATCTGTGGGCAGCCGTTTCTCGCGCGGTGCGCACGCCTTCGCGTATCGATCATGACCTTTCGGAGGGGACACCGCCCTACCTGGTGATCCTCGAGGGCGGCTCCGGCTTCACCTCCGAAGCGATGATCGCCTACGAATTGGGCTACCGTGCGCAGCTGAGTTCGAAACTCTCCACATCGGTCTCCGGCTTTTACAATCAGTACAACGACGTCCGCAGTACGAGCATCACCCCCGCGACCATCCTGCCGTTCTACTTCGCCAACAATCTGGAAGGGGACACCTACGGGCTGGAGTTCAGCGGCAACTATCAGGCGACGGACGTTTGGTCGCTGCACGCGGGCTATACGCTGCTCAGGGAGAATATGCGCGTCAAGCCGGGTCAGTTCGACCTGTCCAACGCCATCAACGAGACGGCGGACCCCAAACATCAGTTTTCAATCCGCTCGTCGTTGAACCTGCCGCGGAATGTCGAATTCGATGCCGCCTTGCGCTGGGTCGACTCGCTCCTGACGAACAATGGGCCGATGCCGGGAACGGTGCCGAGCTACTTCGAGCTGAACACGCGTGTCGCCTGGCATGCGAGCGAGCGGCTGGAGCTGTCGCTGGCGGGGCAGAATCTGCTGCACGACCATCACACCGAGTATGGCTACCCGGACCCTTCGCGTGTGGAGATTCAACGCAGCGCGTATGGAAAGATCGCGTGGCGATACTGAAGAGGGCCCTGCTGGCGCTGCTTTGCGGCGCGCTGGGGATGAGTGTGCCCCAGCGGAGCGCCTGCGGCGCGGAGTCGCCGACCGAGTATCAAGTCAAGGCCGTTTTCGTCTACAACTTCTCGCATTTCGTCGAATGGCCGCCCCAGGCGTTCAGCGCGCCCAACCAACCCTTCGTCATCGGAATTTTGGGCAGTGATCCTTTCGGATCGCGCTTGGATGAGGCGGTCCGCGGCGAGCAGATCGAGCAGCATCCACTGCTGGTGCGCCGTTTCCGCAGCGTGGGTGAGATCGGCGACTGTCAGATTCTGTACATCGACAGCTCCGAAAGCGGGCAGCTGCCGCAGATACTCGCCGCCCTCGAACATCGCAATACGCTTACCGTGTCCGATCTGGACGGCTCTTCGCAGCGCGGCGTCATGATTCAGTTCGTCACGGAGAACAATCGGATCCGGCTGCGGATCAATGTCGAGTCCGCGCGCGCCGCCGGCTTGACCATCAGTTCGAAGCTGCTGCGGCCCGCTGAAATCGTCACCACGGGCGGCAAGGACTGACGCATGGTCCGCCCATCGACACCCATCCGCCGCACTTTGATGCGCATGATATTTCTCTCGAGCGGCGCCGTGCTCGCGGTGACCACGACGGCATTCTTCGCCTATGAGTTCCTGACGTTCCGGCAGTCGAGCGTGCAGCAGCTTCAGATATTGAGCCAGGCGATTGCCAGCAACAGCACGGCCGCGCTGGCGTTCGACAACGCCGATGATGCCGCCGCCGTGATGGCGGCCTTCCGGGCCGATCCGCACATCGCCGCGGCGGCGTTGTACGATGCCCGAGGCAAGGTATTCGCGACTTATCCGCGCGGGCTGGCCGCGGCGAGCTTTCCGGTTCGGCCCGGCACGCCGGGCTACACCTTCGGGCGCACCGAGCTGATCGGCTTTCAGCCGGTCGCGGAGGGCTCGCGGCGGCTGGGCACGCTGTTCGTCAAATCGGACCTCGGCGAGATGTATGCGCGAGCCGAGCTGTACGCGCTGATCGTCCTCCTGGTGATCGGCATCTCCCTGCCGCTGGCCTATTTGATTTCCCGCCGCCTTCAGCATCAGCTGCTGCATCCCATCCTTGCGCTCGCGGAGACGACCCGTGCGGTATCGGAGCGCCATGACTACACCGTGCGCGCGGTGCGGACCGGCGCGTACGAATTCGATCTGTTCACCGACACTTTCAATCACATGCTGACGCAGATTCAGCTGTCCGAAGCCAAACTGCGCGCCCAGCTCGGCCGGCTCGGGCTGCTGCAGCACATCACGCGCGCAACGGGCGAACGTCAGGACTTGCCGAGCATTTTCCAGGTGGTGCTCGGCAGCCTCGAGGAGAATCTACCGATCGACTTCGGCTGCTTCCTCTTGCACGACGCCGCCGCGCAGTCGCTGACCGTCGATGTGATCGGCGTCGCCGGCAGACCGTTCGCCGACAAACTGGGCTTCACGGAGCGGATGAATGTGCCGCTCGACGCGAACGGACTGTCCCGCTGCGTGGCGGGGCAGGTGGTCTACGAGCCGGATGTTCTGCAGGTGCCATTCCCGTTTCCGCAGAAGTTGGGTGCCGCCGGCCTGCGCTCCGTGGTCACCAGTCCGCTGATCGTGGAGAACCAGGTATTCGGGGTCCTGGTGTGCGCGCGCCGCGATCCCGAGGCCTTCAGCAGCGGCGAGTGCGAGTTCCTGAAGCAGCTCAGCGAGCACGTCGCCCTGGCGAGTCACCAATCGCGGCTGTACGGCGCCCTGCAACAGGCGTACGACGACCTTCGGCTGAGCCAGCACACCGTGATGCAGCAGGAGCGGCTGCGGGCGCTCGGGCAGATGGCGAGCGGCATCGCCCACGACATCAACAACGCGATTTCGCCCGTTTCGCTGTATACGGAATCGCTGCTGGAGCGCGAACCCAATCTCAGCGAGCGCGCGCGCGGCTATTTGACCACCATACAGCGCGCCATCGAAGACGTGGCGAGAACGGTGGCGCGCATGCGCGAGTTCTACCGCGAGCGCGAAGCGCAACTCACCCTCGAACGAGTCGACCTCAATCGCGCCGTGCGCCAGGTGGTGGAACTGACCAAACCGCGCTGGGGCGATCTGCCGCAGCAGCGCGGGGTGATGATCGATCTGCGCACGGAGCCGGCCGACGCCTTGCCGGATGTCATGGGCGCGGAACACGAGATACGCGATGCGCTCACCAATCTGATCTTCAACGCGGTCGACGCGATGCCGACGGGAGGCACGCTGACGGTGCGGACCCGCACGGTCGCGGGCGGCGACGCGGGGGATCGTGTGCTGGTCGATGTGAGCGATACGGGGATCGGCATGGATGAAGACACGCGCCGCCGTTGCCTCGAACCCTTCTTTACCACCAAGGGCGAGCGCGGGACCGGGCTGGGTCTCGCGATGGTCTACGGCATGATCCAGCGCCACAGCGCCGAACTCGAGATCGAGAGCACGGCCGGCAAAGGCACCACCGTCAGCCTGAATTTTCCGGCCTACACGTCGTCCGCGGTATCGACGACGCGGGTGATCAAGGTCCCGGTGCTCGGCCGGCGGCTGCGAATTCTCTTGGTCGACGACGATCCGCTGCTGATCAAATCCTTGCAGGACACCTTGCAGGAAGACGGGCATCAGATCACGGCAACTCATGGCGGTCAGGCCGGCATCGACGCTTTTGCCGCCGCGCAGAAGCGCGGCGAGAACCTCGACATCGTCATTACCGACCTCGGTATGCCCTACGTGGACGGCCGCAAGGTCGCGGAGTCGATCAAGGCACTGTCGGCCAAGACGCCGGTCATTCTCTTGACCGGATGGGGCCAGCGGCTGATGGCTGCGAACGATGTCCCGCCGCACGTCGACAAGGTGTTGAGCAAGCCGCCGCGGCTGAACGAACTGCGGGCGGCGCTGGCGGAGCTGATTACGTGAACGCCGCCGCCGCCCGGCTGATCATCGTGGACGACGAGTCGGCGCAGATGCGTGCGCTGTGCGATACCTTGGGGGCGGAGGGATACGCGGTTCATGGCTACAACTCCGCAAAGCAGGCGCTGGCGGAGCTCGGTCCCGGTCAGTTCGACCTGCTGCTGACCGACTTGAAGATGCCGGAGATGGACGGCATCACGCTGATCAACGCGGCGCGGCAGATCGACCCGACTCTCGGCGCGATCGTGATGACCGGCCACGGCACCATCGACACCGCCGTGCAGGCGATGCAGGGTGGAGCGCTCGACTACATCCTCAAGCCGTTCAAGCTCAACGTCATCCTGCCGGTCATCTCGCGGGCGTTGGATGTGCAGCGATTGCGGCGCGAGAATGCCGAACTGCAGGAGCGCGAACTGCGCCGGTCCGAAGAACTCGCCGCCGCGTATCAGGACCTCGAATCCTTCTCCTATTCCATTTCGCACGATCTGCGCGCGCCATTGCGGACCATCGACAACTTTGCGCAGGTCCTGGAGGACGATTTCGCGCCGACGCTCGGCGAGGAGGGGCGGCGTGTGATCGGCATCATCCGCCGCGGCAGCCAGAAAATGGACCAGCTGATCGTGGGTCTACTGGAGTTTTCGCGGGCCGGGAGAGAGCACCTCGATCTTCAGCACATCGACATGACCGCGCTTGCCGGTTCCGCCGCCGCCGATGTCGTCGCGGCGTACACGGGCCCCAAGGCCCGCATCGACATTGCCGAGCTGCCGACGGTCGCGGGAGATGCGACGGTCATTCGTCAGGTCTGGTGCAACCTCATCGGCAACGCCCTGAAGTACAGCGCGAAACGGCCGGAACCCAGGATCGCGATCAGTGGTCGGATCGAAGATCGCGAGGCGGTTTACCGGGTGCAGGACAATGGGGCGGGTTTCGACATGCGTTACGCGGACAAGTTGTTCGGGGTCTTCCAACGGCTGCACCGGACGGAGGACTTTTCCGGAACCGGCGTCGGACTCGCAATAGTGCATCGCATCATATCGCGCCATGGCGGACGCATTTGGGCAGAGGGCGCGCCCGATGCCGGCGCATGCTTTCAATTCGCATTGCCGATCGCGGCGGCGGAGACCCGTCCGCCATGAAGGCTGAATTGCGGCTGGTGATGGTCGAGGACAACGCTGCGGACGCGGAGCTCGTGGCGAGGAATTTGGCCAAGGCCGGCCTGAACTTCGCCATTCACCGGGTCGAGACGGAACCTGACTTCGTACGGGCGCTGCAAACGATCGAGCCTGACGTCATTCTCTCGGATTTCTCCCTGCCGCAGTTCGACGGATTGCACGCATTGCGAGTGGCCGTCGTACACGCTCCTGAGACGCCGTTCATATTCGTGTCCGGCACGATCGGCGAGGAGCGCGCCATCGACGCGCTGCGGCGCGGAGCCACCGACTATGTTCTAAAGACCAATCTGTCGCGGCTCCCCGCCGCGGTGGAGCGCTCACTGCGCGAAGTGTCGCTGAAAGCCGAGAAAGCCAAATCCGACCAGCAACGGCGCGATCAAGAGATCCGGCTGCAACGCCTGACGCGAGCCCTGCGGATGCTCAGCAGTACCGGCTCGGCCATTCTGCGCTTGCGCAATCGGATGGAATTGTTCGACGAAGTGTGCCGCATTGCCGCCGATCAGGGCGGCTATGATCGGGTTGTCATCAGTCTGATCGATCCGGACGCACGGACTTTGCGGCCGCGCGCTTGGGCCGGAACGGATTCGGCGGCCCTGCGCGCCGCGGATTGCGTCGAGCTCGATTCCGGCCCGGGGTCCGCCGGCATGGCGGAACGCGCGATCCGCTCCGGCGAGCCCTCCATCCACAATGACCTTGCCCGCGAGCCGCAACCGTGGTCACGGCACGAAATTCTGATCGCCCACGATTATCAGGCGGCGGCCTCGCTGCCGCTGCTCATCGACGGCACCGTCATCGGCGTCATCTCGCTGTTCAGCAAGCAGCACGACGTATTCGATCCGGCGGAATTGGACGTCTTGTTGGAGTTGACCGCCAATCTGGCCTTTGCCCTTCAATATCTCGAGAGGGACGAAGCCGTCCATTTTCTCTCCTATTTCGACAGCCTCACGGGGCTGGCCAAGCGCCCCTTGTTCTGTCAGCGCCTGGCTCAGCTCATGAGCTTCGACGCGTTCGAGGGCGGCACTCTGACCGTCGTGGTGTTCGACGTGCAGAAACTGGGGGCGATCAATGATTCGATGGGCCGCTATGTGGGCGACCGGCTGCTGGAAAAAATAGCGGTCCGGGTGAGGCAGGCCTATCCGGACTCGGAGTGTGCGGCATATTTCGGCGGCGGAACATTTGCCCTGATGCTCACCGGCGGCGGCAATACCGCGGATACGGGCCGGATTCTGCAGAACGCCGCAACTCAGTTGTTCATAGAGCCCTTCCACATAGACGGCCAGGAATTGCGTCCGGCGATCCGCTACGGAGTCGCGTTCTATCCGCATGATGCGGATACGGCCGATGCGGTCGTGCAGAACGCCGAGGCCGCGCTCAAGGCGGCGCGGGAAGACAACGAGAAGTACATGTTGTTCGGACTCGTCACGGAGCGTCCGACGTCGCGCGGTCTGGCGCTCGAGGCCCGCTTGAGCGGAGCTCTGGACCGCGACGAGTTCCGCCTCCACTATCAACCGAAGGTCGATATCGACAGCGGCCGGATCGAGGGTCTCGAGGCGCTCCTGCGCTGGCAGGACACCGAGGACGGCGTGGTGCCGCCGTCGATTTTCATCCCTTTGCTCGAGCGCTCCGGCGCCATCGTGGATGTCGGAGAATGGGTTCTGCTGCAGGCGGTCCGCGACATGCGCAGTTGGAGTGCGGCCGGACTCGCCGCCGTTCGAGTGGCCGTGAACGTGTCGCCGCTGCAGCTGCGGCGGCGCGACTTCGTGGACCGGGTGCTGGCCAGCGTCGAGCCCGCCGTGACGCAGCCGTGCCGCTTGGATCTCGAGATCACCGAGAGCATGCTGATGCAGGACTTGGAATTGTCCATCCGCAAGCTCGCGCAGCTGCGCGAGGCCGGCATCGGAATCGCGATCGATGATTTCGGGACCGGCTATTCTTCGCTGCGCCTCCTCGCGAGGCTCCCGGTCGACACGCTCAAAGTCGATCGATCATTCATACAGAGCATCGGCGATACCCCGAATATCATGACCCTGGTGTCGACCGTGGTCTCCCTGGCGCGAGCCTTCAACATGCGCACGGTCGCGGAGGGAGTCGAGACAGCCGAACAGTTGCGGATTCTGCGCGCCATCAAGTGCGACCAGGCCCAGGGCTTTCTGTTCGGCCGCCCGACGCCGGCTTCGGAAGTTCCGGCCGCGATCGCGCGCCTTTCCCGATCGGAATGACGGACGACCGCCGAGTGGACCCATCGCCCGCGTACATCTTTCTGTAACCAGAAGTTCATCTTCCCCCGCTAAAAAGGCGCCAGTCATTCTTGCGCCAATCATTCGAGGGGATTCCATGCAGAAGTCGATCGTTGCTTTTACGGCGGGTATGCTTGCGGCCGGCGCCGTTCTCGGTACCGCGTCCGCGGGAGAGAGTGTGCACGGCGGAGGAACCGCAACTCCGATCAAGCACCTCGTCGTGATCTTCCAGGAGAATGTCTCCTTCGATCACTATTTCGCGACCTATCCGGTCGCGGCCAATCCGTCGGGCGAGCCCCGGTTCATGGCGGCCCCCGGCACGCCTTCGGTGAACGGCCTCAGCGGTGCGCTGCTGACCAACAATCCCAACGCGACGAATCCCGTCAACGGCGTCGGCAAGACCAATCCCTTCCGCCTGGCCCGAAGCGAAGCCGCGACCGCCGACCAGGATCATGACTACACGGCCGAACAATTGGCGTTCGACCATGGCCTGATGGATGCCTTCCCGGCTTCGGTCGGCACCGCCGGTCCGCCGCCGAGCGGCAGCCCGATCGTCGCCACCACGGGACTCGCCATGGGCTACTACGACGGCAATACCGTCACCGCGCTTTGGAACTACGCGCAGCGCTATGCGATGAGCGACAACTCCTACAACACGACCTTCGGGCCCTCGACGCCGGGCGCCATCAATTTGATCTCGGGCCAGACCAACGGCGTGACCACGGACGTGAACGCCGGCGGTGCCACCATCGGCGACGGCAACGGCGGCGTGACGCTGATCAGCGATGCCGATCCGGTGGGCGATGTGTGCTCCACCACGACCGGCGAACTGGTCCAGTTCGGCGGGAAGAATGTGGGCGACCTGCTCAACGCGGCCGGCGTGACCTGGGGATTCTTCGAAGGCGGCTTCGATCTCACCGTGACCAATTCCAACGGCACCACGGGCTGCAAGCGCAGCACCACCTCGACGGTGACCAACACCAAGAAGGCGGACTATATTCCGCATCACCAGCCGTTCCAGTACTACAAGTCCACGGCCAACTTGACGCACGCGCGTCCCAAGTCGGCGGCGAGCATCGGCCACAACGGCGACGGCGCGAATCACCAGTACGACACGCACGATTTCTTCGATGCCGTGAGCGCCGGCAATTTTCCGGCGGTGTCCTTTCTGAAAGCGCCGGGCTTCCAGGACGGCCACGCCGGTTATTCGGATCCGCTGGACGAGCAGACCTTCATCGTCAACACCATCAATTTCCTGCAGAAGCAGCGCGACTGGGAGTCGACCGCGGTGGTCATCGCGTACGACGATTCGGACGGTTGGTACGATCACGCGCTGCAGATCGTGAATGAATCCGCCACGGATGCCGACGCGTTGAGCGGAACCGGCCTGTGCGGCAGCGGCGCCGGCGCATTGCCGGGAATCAATCCGGCGACACAGCACGCGCAGGGACGCTGCGGCTACGGACCGCGCCTGCCCTTGATGGTCATCTCGCCCTGGGCGCGCCGCAACTTCGTGGATCACACCGTCACCGATCAGTCGTCGATTCTGCGCTTCGTCGAGGACAATTGGCTGGGTGCCCAGCGGATCGGCGCGGGGTCGTTCGATACCGTCGCCAACCCGATCAACCACATGTTCAATTTCGAGCGTCCCGAGAACTCGGGCCGCTTCAACCTCGATCCCAGCAGCGGCACCGTGGAGGGCGGCGACGGCTGGTAGGCAGCCGGACATCGGGTTACCCCTGGACAGGGGCACGGGAAATCGGTTCCCGTGCCCCTGTCTCTTTGTCGGGGATGGAAGTAGATTGCGCGCTTGACCACTCGCCGCAGATTTCTCACCGGGTCGGCGCTTGCCGCCGCCGGTACCATCGTTCCCCGCGCCTTTGGGCACTCCATGCCGCGCACCGCGGCGCCCGCGATACCGAATCTCGACCCCAACAGCCTTGCGCGCTTCGTCGATCCGCTGCCCCTGCCCCTGATGGCGAAGCCCGTCGGTCTCGGACCCGTCCCCGGTGAGCCGGGCGCACGCGTTCCCCTCTACCGCGTGGCGATGCGCGCCATCAAGACCAGACTGCATCGCGATTTGCCGCCGACGACTCTGTGGTCCTACGGAGGCCGGGTTCCCGGGGTCACCTTCGACACCCGGAGCGGCCAGGGTCTGCTGGTCGACTGGGTCAATGGCTTGCCGGCGAAGCACTTTCTGCCCATCGATCACACGCTGCACGGCGCGGAAGCCGGCACGCCCGAAGGACGCGGCGTGGTGCACTTGCACGGCGGAAAGACGCCTCCGGACAGCGATGGCTATCCGGAGGATTGGTATCCGCCCGGCCAGTCGCGCACCTACTACTACCCGAACCAGCAAGATGCTGCACTGCTCTGGTACCACGATCACTCGATGGGCATCAACCGCCTCAACATCTACGCGGGTTTGCTGGGACTGCACGTGATCCGCGATGAGGCGGAGGGGGCATTGCATCTACCCGACGGCCGGTTCGAGATCCCGTTGACGCTGTTCGACCGCGACCTGCGGCCGGATGGGCAGTTGAGTTATCCGGTGTCGGCCGATCCTGCGCGGCCGTGGGTTCCCGAGGCATTCGGCGAGGCGCAACTGGTGAACGGCAAGATATTCCCTTATCTCGACGTCGAGCCGCGCAAGTACCGGTTCCGAATCTTGAATGCGGCCAATGGCCGGTTCTATCGACTGTCGATGACCCCCCAGGTGCCGATGCACCAAATCGGCAGCGACCAGGGGCTGCTGGCGGCGCCGATCGCCAGCGCGAATGTGCAGTTGGCGCCGGGGGAGCGCGCCGATCTGGTGGTTGATTTTGCCGAGCATCGCGGCGCCCGGGTACTCCTGGTGAGCGACGCGTTCGTGCTGATGCAGTTCCGGGTGGGCGCCTCGCCCGTGTCGGATCCCAGCGAGCTGCCGGCGACGCTGCGGTCCCTGCCTCGTCTGGCGGAATCCTCCGCCGTCCGGACACGCAGACTCACGCTGGACGAGCAGACGAACATGGTGGCCGAGTCCGAAGGGATGCTGCTCAACAAGACGCCGTGGCACATGCCCGTCACGGAGCGGCCGGTGCTGGGCAGCACCGAAATCTGGGAATTAGTGAATTTGACCGACGATGTGCATCCCATTCATCTGCACCTGGTCAAGTTCCAGATCCTCGATCGCCGCCGTTTCGACGGCTTTCAGTACATGACGGCCGGCACTCTGCGTTACA
>Ga0307470_10000378_pt1 | contig 24160 bp, 20 predicted proteins | sample atmos_gasesAM3C__FD_204565 | JGI IMG/M metagenome (GOLD analysis project Ga0307470, IMG submission 204565) | Hardwood forest soil microbial communities from Morgan-Monroe State Forest, Indiana, United States - atmos_gasesAM3C_05 | ecosystem: Environmental > Terrestrial > Soil > Temperate forest... | reverse complement strand
ATGGAAGTGCGGGGCGTCGAGCGCGGCGTCACCGTCATCGACGACTTCGCCCATCACCCGACCGCCATCGACACGACTCTTGCCGGCGCGAAGCGGCGGTATCCGGGCCGGCGGATCTGGGCTCTCTTCGAGCCGCGCTCGATTACGTCCAGCCGCAAGGAGTTCGAACGCGCTTACATCGAGGCTTTCCACCAGGCTGATCGCGTGATCATCGGGCCGATCTTCCACAAGGGTCGCTACGAGACCCGCTACGGCCTCGACAAGATGATGTCGGTGGCCACGATCGCGGAGCGATTGAACGCGGACGGCATTCGCACGGAGCAGATCGACGACTTCGATGCCATCGCTGACGTGGTCTCGCGCGAGGCACAGCCGGACGACGTCATCATGGTCATGTCGTCCGGCGCCTTTGGCGGCGTACACGAGAAGATTCTGGAGCGGCTGCGGGCATCATCGTAACCACCACAATCCCGCCCACACCTTCACGTCGATTCAGAAGAGACTACCTTGCGGCGTCGGCCGCCGGAAAGCATCCGTCGACAGGTTGTACGTTTTCTTGTTCAGGCCCAGCTTGCGGCAGGTGACCGCAAACATCGACTCGATCTGCTCGGCGAAGATCCCTTTACCGCGCTGCCGGACGCCCCACTGCGGGTCGTACAGCTTCCCCTCCCGAAGATCGCGGACGCGGTTCATCACCTTCTCCTTGCGGTCCGGATAGTGTTCATCGAGCCAGCGCTCGAACAGCGGCGCCACGGCCCACGGCAGGCGCAGGACGACGAAGCCGGCCGATGTCGCGCCGGCGTTTGCGGACGCGGAGAGAATCGCCGGCATCTCGTGATCGGTGATCGCCGGAATGATCGGCGCCACGATCACGCCAACCGGGATCCCTGCTTTCGCCAGCATCTCGATCGCGTCGAGGCGAAGCTCCGGCCGCGAAGCGCGCGGTTCCATCAGATTCGCGAGGTGCGGATCGAGCGTGGTCACGGAAATGTGGACCGCCACGGCGTCGTGCCCGGCCAGCTCCTGCAGGATGTCGATGTCGCGCGTGACCAGGTGGTTCTTGGTAATGATGCCGACCGGATTGCGGAACTCAGCCAGCACGGCCAGGCAGCGCCGGGTCAGCTCCAGCTTCCGCTCGATCGGCTGGTAGGGATCGGTCACGCCGCTGATGGCGATCGTTTGCGGCGTGTACTTACGCGACATCAGCTCCTCGCGCAGAAGCTCCGGCGCATCTTCCTTGACCAGGATCTTGGTCTCGAAATCGAGCCCCGCCGAAAACCCGAGGAACTCGTGCGTTGGCCGGGCGAAACAGTAGATGCAGCCGTGCTCGCAGCCGCGATAGGGATTGATGCTCGTGTCGAAGCCGACGTCCGGGCTGTCGTTGTGGGCGATGATCGTGCGGGTCGGGTCGCGCAGAAACAGCGTTCGCGGCAGTGGCGCGGGCTCGTCTTCGTTCTGCGAGTCCTCGTCATCGCGAACGTATTCGAGACGCTCGAAGCGGTTCTGCGGGTTCCAGCTCGCCCCGCGGCCCTTGATCGGTTCCGGATTCGACATCGCATCGAGCCTATCGCGGCCGTCAAGAAATTCTACGGATGGTAGGAAACTTGCGTTCACGTCGATGTTCGTGTGAGGGCGTCGATCTCACGCATCTTCCGCAACTGCGGCGACCAGGCCATCGTCAGTGCCACCACCACGAGCGTCATGATGCCGCCGAAGATCACGGACGGCACGGTGCCGAGGATGCGCGCCGCCACGCCCGACTCGAATGCCCCGATCTCGTTCGAGGAGCCGATGAAGATCTGGTTCACCGACGACACCCGTCCCAGGAGGTGCTGCGGCGTCAGTGTCTGAAGGAGCGTCCCCCGGATGATGACGCTGACGTTGTCGGCCATGCCGCTGACCGCCAGGAGCGCGAGAGAGAGCCAGAAGTTGCGCGAGATGGCGAAGACGATCATGGTCAGCCCGAAGATCGCCACCGAGGCGAAGAGCGCCCTGCCCGTGTCCCGCATCGGTGGCCTGTGCGCCACGATGATGCCCGTGACCAGCGAGCCCGCTGCCGGCGCGGCCCGCAGCACGCCCAGTCCCTGCGGTCCGGCGCCGAGGAGATGCGCAAAGATCGGCAGGAGAGCCACGGCCCCGCCGAAGAGAACCGAGAAGAGATCGAGCGTCATGGCCGCGAGAAGAACGCGCTTGCCCAGGAGGAACTTGATCCCGATGCGCAGGCTCTCGCCGATTGGTATCTCGTCGGCCAGTTGCGGCCGGGCATCATGCGCGATGAGCCAGAGCGCCGCCAGCGCAAGCGTCATCAAAACGCTCACGACCGCGTACGCCGCTGCGGCGCCGGCGAAACCGTAGATCAAACCGCCCATGGCCGGGCCGAGCACCGCCGCGAATTGCCAGGTCGAGCTGCGCCAGGCCACCGCGTTTGCGAACAAGTCCCGCGTGACAACCTCGGCGGACAGCGCGGTGAAAGCCGGCCGGATGAAACTGCGGGCGATGCCGCTGAGGAAGATGACTAGATAGATCGGCCAGACGCGACCCTTCCCGATCATGCCGCTGGTCGTGAACAACAGCAGAGCGATCGCGGACAGGAGCATGGCGAATGTGCCGGCGATGGCGATCGGCCGCCGCGGCAGGCGGTCGGCAACATGTCCCGCATACAGCGCCACGGCAATGAACGGCAAGGCCTCGGCCAGGCCGATCATCCCCAGCGCGAGTGGATCGCGCGTAGCCTCGAAGACCTGCCAGCCGACCACGACGATCTGCGCCTCGCGCGCCACCGTCGACGTCGCGTACCCGAGGATCAGCCAGAGAAAGTTCCTGACGCGTAGCGCGGCATATGGATCGTGCGAAGCCAAGCGGGCGCGGAGCGTACCATCGTCAAATGAGGTTGACGAAAACACAGACCGCCTACGCGCTGCTCATCATCTGCGCGGCCGCGCGGTTGCTTCTGCAGATGGCTGCGATGCCGCCATACGCCGGTCTCGATGAGGTCTACCACGTGGCGCGGCTGGCGTTCGTTCGCGCCGAGCATCGCAATCCGACGACGATGGAGCCGTCGATTCCGCCCTACCTGATGAAGAGCATCGCCGCGGCGCAGGATGCGATGCCGTCGATGGGCGAGGCGGGCGAGCGATGGTCGTCCATCGTGGCCCAGCGAACAGAACGCGTGATCGTCGATCGGCCGCTCACCCCGACGGACCTCAAGCCGTACGTCGTCAAGAACTATGAAGCGCAACAGACGAGTCTCTACTACTCGCTCATCGCGTGGCTGGTTCCAGTGCGCAGCGCGCTCTTCGAACTGCGGGCGTGGCGCGCGCTGTCGCTTCTCTTCGCGCTGATCGCGGTGCTGGCAACCGCCGAGATCGGCCGGCGCTGGTTTGGACCGATCGGCATTCTCGGTGGGGCCGTTCTGGTCTCGCTCCCGACATGGGAAACGCTCGTCGTGCGCGCCGGCAACGACGCCTTCGCCTGCATGCTCGCAGCGGTAGCGGTGGCCATCAGGGTTGCCGGACCGCGGCGGCCTCTCGCGATCGCGGCGGAGGCGTTGGCGTGGGGGCTGGCGCTCAACGCCAAGATGTACACGTGGCCGCTGCTGATCATCCTGCCGGTGCTCTGGTGGCGAGGGCGTGTGCCGAAATGGCGCGCTGTGTTGGTCGCGGCAGTGTCGCTCGTTGCCATCTGCCTGACGTTTGCGGAACTGTCCTCACGCACGCACAACCCGCTCGGCGTCGTCGCCTTCGACCGGCCGGGTGGCACGGTCTACGAAGCGAAGGTCAGCATCAGCGAAATCGTTCGCGTCACGATCGCCAGTGCGGCGTGGACATCGGGGCAATTCAATGATGCTTTGCGGCCGGCAGCGATTGCGCTTTACCTCGGGCCGGTTGTCTTGATCATGCTGTTAGCGGTTCGGCCGCGTGGCGAAGGCGTAACGCCAGCGCTCCTGGCCCTGTTCGCATTCGCGCTGGCCCAGACCTACAACGTCATCGCCTGTGTCCTGGCGAACCGCGGCGGGAATCCGATCCCGATCGGCGGAAAGGAAGGGTGGTACTGGTATGTCCTGGCGCCTGTAGTCATCCCGGCGTTCCTCGTCCCCGCGCTGGTGCGCTGGCGCGCCGCCGCGTGGTGGCTCGTGGCGTGGGATGTCGTCATCACCGAAACGGCGCTCTTTCACGGCTTCGCGGGCCTCTCGTCGCCAATGCATGGCTCAATGCTCTTCCGCTGGGGTCCGCTGCACGCACCATTCACAGCGCACCTCGGCGATATCGGCGCCGGACCGCTGGCCGGATGGACAACAGTGATTCGACTCATCCATCTATCTGCCTTCTTCAGCTTAGAATCGCTTTTGCAATACTTCAGACGGAAAGCTGAGAGCGAATGACTGAAACATTGACACTGCCCGCACACGCCGACGCGCGCCGCGGCGAGCGCATCCCGGTGGCGGTCCTCGGCGCGACCGGCTCTGTCGGGCAGCGCTTCGTACAACTCCTCGAGGCGCACCCGTGGTTCCGCCTCGCGGAAGTTGTCGCCTCGGAGCGCAGCGCGGGAAGAGCGTATGCCGATGCCGCCGACTGGCGTCTCGACACGCTCCTTCCCAACGCCGCCGCCGCTCTGGCCGTGAAGCCGCTCGGCGCCGATCTCGAATCGCGACTCGTCTTCTCCGGGCTCGACTCCTCGGTGGCCGGCGAAGCCGAGGACGACTATGCGAACCGCGGCTGCGTGGTCGTCACCAACGCCCGCAATCACCGCATGGACGCCGACGTCCCGCTGCTCATCCCGGAGATCAACGCCGAGCACCTCGGCGCGATCGATCGGCAGAAGCACCGCCGCGGCGGCAACGGCTACATCGTCACGAACCCGAACTGTTCGACCATTGGACTGGCGCTGGCCATCGCCCCGATCGAGCGCCGCTTCGGCATCGACCACCTCCACGTCAGCACCATGCAGGCCATCTCCGGCGCCGGCTACGCGGGCGTCTCGTCGTACGCCATCCTGGACAACGTCATCCCGTACATCGGCGGCGGCGAGGAGGAGAAGATCGAATCGGAGCCGCGCAAGATCCTCGGTCGCTGGGAAAACGATCGCTTCGCCGACGCGCCCTTTCGCATCTCCGCGCAGGTCAACCGCGTCCCGACGATCGACGGCCATCTGATGACCATCTCCCTCAAGCTGCGCGACGGAGGCGCGGATCTCGACGCCATCCGCGACGCCATCCTTTCGTTCACGGGCGAGCCGCAACGCCTGAACCTCCCCTCGGCGCCGAAACAGCCGGTTCACTACGCGAGCGAACCCGACCGCCCACAGCCGCGCCTCGATCGCGACCGCGAGCGCGGGATGGCCGTCACCGTCGGCCGCCTCCGCCCCTGTCCCCTTCTCGACATCCGCATGGTCGCGCTCGTTCACAACACCATCCGCGGTGCCGCCGGCGCGGCGCTGCTGAACGCGGAGCTGCTCGAGGCGAAGGGGATGTTGTGATTGTCATCAAATTCGGCGGCACCTCGGTCGGCGATGCGGTGCGCGTAGCCGCTGCCATCGACATCGTCGCCGAGCGGCGGCATCTCGATCCAATCGTCGTCGTCTCCGCTCTCGAGGGCGTGACGAACGACCTCATCGCCGCGACGGATGCGGCCTGCGAAGGCGACGGCGAGCGGGTCAACGACATCATCGATCGCATCCGGCAGCGTCACGAAGACGTGGCCATGCGTCTCGTGCAGCAGAAAACCGACTTCTTCGATGCGTTCGTCAAGCGCCTCAGCAAGCAGATCGAAGAGATTCACACCATCCTCAGAGGCATCACGCTGCTGCGCGAGGTCACGAAGCGTGCGCACGACAAAGTCGTCTCCATCGGCGAGAAGCTTTCGTCAGTCCTCTTCGCCTACTCGATGATGATGCGCGCGCTTCCTGGCGAGCACGTCGAGTCCGAAGACGTCATCTGGACCAACGACCACTTCGGCGGCGCCACGCCGCGCATGGATCTCACCTCCGAGGCCGCGCGAAAGACGCTGCTGCCGCTCGTGGAGCGCAAATGCATCCCGGTCATGGGCGGCTTCATCGGCCGGACCGTTGGCGGCGCCACCACCACCCTCGGCCGAAACGGCTCCGACTACAGCGCGGCCATCGTCGCCGCCGCCGTCGGCGCCGATGAGGTGCAGATCTGGACGGATGTCGACGGCCTTCTCACATGCGATCCGCGCTTCGTGCCGTCGGCGCGCGTCATCGACCACCTCTCGCACGAGGAGGCGGCGGAGCTTGCCTCATTCGGCGCCAAGCTCCATCCGCGCACGCTGGAACCGGCCATCGAAGCCGGCATTCCGGTGCGCATTCTCAACACGCGGAACCCTGCCTCGCCCGGCACGCTGATCACGCGCGAGGGGATTGCGCGCGCCACCGGCCCACGCTCTGTGGCCCGCAAGCGCAACGTCACGGTCGTCCACATGACGTCGAACAAGATGCTCGGAGCCCACGGATTCCTGGCGCGCCTCTTCCACGTCTTCGAAGAGCTGAAGATCTCGGTCGATCTCATCGCCACGTCCGAAGTGTCTGTGTCTGTGACCGTCGACGAACAGCTCAACATCGAGGAGCTGCAGAAACGATTGAGCGGCGTGGCGGATGTCGAAGTCATCAACGGCCAGTGCATCATCGCCATCGTCGGCCGCAACCTGCTGGCTGATTCACTCGTCGGTGCGCGCGTCTTTGAGGCCATGCGCGGCGTGCCGATGCAGATGCTGTCGCTCGGCCGGTCGGGGCTGAACCTCAGCATCGTGATCCACGACGCCGACTCCGATCGCGCCATCCAGCAGATCCACCAGGCGCTCTTCGAGCAAACGGTGGCCGTATGAAGATCGCCATCCACGGCTACGGCAAGATGGGGCGGACGATCGAGAAGGTCGCCGTCGAATCAGGCCACCAGGTCGTCTGCATCCTCGATATCGATCGCGAGGAGCCGCTGGGTGATGCCGAGGTCATGATCGACTTCTCGCACGCGGGCGCGCTCGACGACACGCTCGCCCGTGCCTGCAGCCACAAACTAAACCTCGTCATCGGCACGACCGGCTGGAGTGACCGGCTGGCGGATGTGAAGCAGCGCGTGGAAGAGGCGGGCATCGGCTGCGTCTATGCTTCGAACTTCTCCCCGGGCGCCAATGTCGTGTTCGCCCTTGCGCAGCGCGCGGGAGAGCTCGTCGCACGCTTTCCGCAGTATGCCGCCGGCATGGAAGAGCGGCATCATTCGCAAAAAGTGGATGCCCCGAGCGGGACGGCGCTCCGCATCGCCGCATCGGTGAAGTCCGGCAGCGACGGCAAGCTCGAGCCGCCCGTGGTCTCTTCGCGCGTCGGCAGCGAGTTCGGCTTGCACACGCTCTTCTTCGACTCCCCCGACGACCTGATCGAGCTCTCTCATCGCGCACGCGGCCGTGAAGGCTTCGCCCGCGGCGCGGTGATGGCAGCGCAGTTGCTGCGCGGCCGTAAGGGACTGTTTCGTTTCGAAGAGCTGGCGTTCAACGAAGGATGAATGCGGAAGGATGAAGGATGAATAGCAGCATGCGCGAACTTCATCCTTCATCCTTACGCCTTCATCCTTTGGAGTTCTTATGACGATCTTCCGTGGCCTCGGTACAGCCCTAATCACCCCGTTCACCCCGAGCGGCGCGCTCGACGAATCAGCGCTCGAGCGCTTCGTCGACTTTCAGATCGACGGTGGGGTCGATTTCCTCGTTCCGTGCGGTACCACGGGCGAGAATCCGGCGCTGAGCGCGGCAGAGCATCGGCGCGTGGTCGAGCTGGTCATTCGCCGCGCACACGGCCGCGTCGCCGTGCTCGCCGGCGCGGGCAACAACAACACGGCGCGCGCCGTCGAGCTGGCAGAACAGGCGATCGACCTTGGCGCCGACGGCGTGCTGACGATCACCCCGTATTACAACAAGCCAACACCTGACGGACTCCGGCGCCACTTCGGTATGCAGGCCGAGGCTATCGAGAGGAAGAAAAGCGGCTTCCCGATGATCATGTACAACGTGCCCGGCCGCACCGGCGTGAACATGACCGCGGAGACGACGCTGCGGATGGCGGCCGAGATCCCGAACATCATCGGAGTCAAGGAAGCATCGGCGAACCTCGAGCAGATCATGTCGGTCATCCGCGGGCGGGCCGCAGGCTTCCTCGTGCTGAGCGGCGACGACGCCTGGACCCTGCCGGTGATCGCCGCGGGCGGGGACGGCCTGATCTCCGTCGCCTCCAACGAGATCCCGCGGCTGATGAGCGATCTCGTGTCGGCGGCGCTGCGCGGCGACTTCGCCGCCGCCCGTGCCGTCCATTACCGCGTCCTCCCGCTCCTCACCGGCAACTTCATCGAGTCGAATCCGATCCCGGTCAAGACCGCCTGCAAGCTCCTCGGCATCATCGACAGCGACACCGTCCGCCCTCCGCTCGCGCCGATCACTGACGGGAATCGGAAGAAGCTCGAGGCGATCCTGCACGAGTGTGGACTCTTCGAGACGGTGACGGTCTGATGGCCACGACGATCGAAGAGCGCCTCGCGGCGATTACTCCCACCACCGACCGGATGGAGATCGTCAAAACGATCGGACTCTTTCTCGCGGAGCTGGAGAAAGGGACGATCCGCTCCGCGGTGCGGGACGCGGACGGCGAGTGGCATGCGCAGACGTGGGTGAAGGAGGGAATCCTTCTGGCGTTCCGCGCCGGCGTGGCCGCTGAATTCGCGTCGGGCGCGCTCTCGTTCATCGACAAAGACACCATCCCCACGCGGCGGTTCCGTGCTCAGGACGGTATCCGCATCGTGCCGGGAGGTTCGTCGATCCGGCGCGGGACGTACATCGCCAAGGGGGTGGTGATGATGCCTCCGGCGTACGTCAACATCGGCGCGTACGTCGACGAAGAGACGATGATCGATTCGCACGCGCTCGTCGGCTCGTGTGCCCAGGTCGGCAAGCGCGTACACCTCTCCGCCGCCGCGCAGATCGGTGGCGTGCTCGAACCGGTCGGGGGACTGCCGGTGATCATCGAAGACGACGTCGTCGTCGGCGGCAACTGCGGCATTTACGAGGGGACGATCGTCCGCTCGCGCGCGGTCATCGGCGCGGGCGTGGTGCTGACCGGATCGACGCCCGTTTACGACAATGTCCGCGGCCAGATCTACCGCAAGACCGCCAGCCGTCCGCTGGAGATTCCCTACGGCGCCGTCGTCATCCCTGGCTCGCGCCCCCTCAAAGGCGAATTCGCCGCCCAGCACACGCTCCACATCGCCACGCCTGTGATCGTGAAGTATCGCGACGAGAAGACCGATTCGGCCACGGCGCTGGAGGATGCGTTGAGGTGAGGTGGGAGTTACTGGGGTTGCTGAGTTACAAGGTTGCTCAGTAAAGACTTCGTGCCTCAGTAAACTGAGCAACCCAGCAACCTAGCAACCCAGCAACCCAGCAACCTAGCAACCCAGCTTCCCAGCAACCCAGCAACCCAGCAACCAACCATGCAACCCCGCCCCGCCCACCGCCTCGCCAACATCGAGATCTCCCTCATCCGCCAAATCAACGCGCTGGCCACGCCGCTCACGGTGAACCTCGGCATCGGCGAGCCGAATGTGGAGCCGGACGAGACGCTGCGCGAGTTCGCCGTGCGCGCGGCGGCGACCGGCTCGTGGCACTACACGGCGAATGCCGGAACGCTGGCGTTGCGAAAACTCATCGCCGAGGGAAGCGAATTCGATCCGAAGTCGGAGGTCTGCATCACCGCCGGCACCGAGGAGGCGCTCTTCTCGATCTTTCAGGCCTACGTCGATCCGGGCGATGAAGTGCTCGTTCCCAATCCCGGCTTCCTCTCCTACGTGACGCTCGCTAGGATCGCCGGCGCCACGCCGGTGACATACGACTTCGATCCCTCGGACTGGCGACTCGACGTCGATTCGCTGCTGGGGCGGATCACGAGGAAGACGAAGCTGATCATCGTTAACTCGCCGTCGAATCCGCTCGGGAGCGTCATCGACCGCGAGACGCTGGAACGGATCGCGAACGCCGGCGCGCTCGTCGTCAGCGACGAGGTCTATCGTGAGATCTGGTACGAAGAGCCGCCGCCTTCCATGATCGGGATGTCCGAAAACGTGATCGTCGTCGGGGGGATGTCGAAGAGCCACGCCATGACCGGTCTTCGCCTCGGCTGGGTGCTGGCGCGCGAGGCGTTGATGAAGCCGATCATCACAGCACATCAGTACGTCGCCACCTGCGCGTCGGCGTTCTCGCAGTCACTGGCCGAGTCGATCCTGTCGGACGCCGCCTGGAATCGCTCCTGGCTCGAAGGCGTCCGCGCGCAGTTCGGCGCCCAACGTGAGGCGGCGCTTTTCGCGATCGCGCGCGAGCTCGATGCGACCATCCGTCCGCCCGCGGGGGCGTTCTACGCCTTCGTCCCGGTGCCCTCGTGCGACACCGTCACCTTCGCCAGGACGCTGGCCACCGACGCCGCGGTGCTCGTCATTCCCGGCGTCGCCTTCGGCCCGCTCGGCGAAGGATTCGTGCGCATCTCGTATGCGGCCTCGCTGGAGGAGATCACCTCGGGGATCGAGCGTATCGGGCGTTGGCTGCGCGCAGCGCGACGGTGAGCCGGCACGGCCGCGGAGAATGTTCTGCCGCGCGGACTCCTGGATTCAGTACCATTCGCCGGGCGATGACATCGAAGACCAGATCGGCCGTGGAGACGCTGCCGCCCGCCGGCTCGGTCGCGGCATCCGAAGTCTCGCTTTATCGAAGCGTCCTCCAGATCAAGAAGGACCACGATCTCGAGGAACTCGGCATCTCCTTCTGGGATGCGCAGACGACCATCCAATGGTCCTACAACGCCGACCACTACTTCCACGCCGCGTCGACGATGAAGCTCGCCGTTCTCCTGGGCGTTTTCCGGCAGGTCGATCGCGGCGAGCTGGCGCTCGATTCGCCAGTTCATGTCCGCAACCGTTTCACGAGCATCGTGAACCAGGAGCCGTTCATGCTCGACCTCGGCGGCGACGCCGATCCCGACGTCTACGGCCACCTCGGCAAGACCCTCACGGTGCGCGAGCTGGCTTACTGGATGATCACCAAGTCGAGCAACCTGGCCACGAACCTCCTGGTCGACGTCGTTGGCATCGGGATGATTCAGCGCGCGCTCGACGATCTCGAGATCGACGGCGTGCGCGTGCTCCGCGGTGTCGAGGATCAGGCCGCGTTCGACGCCGGCATCAACAACGAGGTAACCGCCAATGGATTGCTGAAAATGCTCCGCGTCATCGCCGAAGGCCGGGCCTACTCGGAGGCTGCCAGCCACGAGATGCTGACCATCCTGCTCGACCAGCAATTCCGGAGCGGCATTCCGGCCGGGCTCCCGAAGGCGGCGCGCGTTGCCCACAAGACCGGCAACATCTCCACCGTCCATCACGACGCAGGGATCGTTTTCCTGGAAGGCCGCGAACCGTACGTGCTGGTCATTCTCACGCAGTTCAGCGCCGAGACTGCTCGCGGCACGGCGGTGGCCGACGTCTCGCGCGACATCTACAACACGCTGGCCGGGCTCACGGATGAGTGAACCGCTATCGATCAAGGTCGTCGATGCCTGTGATCTCGATGATGAGCTGCGGTCGCTGCTCAAGCCGGGCGAGATGTTGCACGACGCGGAGGGGCGGCGCCATCGCCTCCCGCGCTATTTCTATGAGATCCCAAGCCACGAGGCCGCGGCGGACATCCGGCTCTCGCAGCACTTCGGCCTCAATGAGTTCACCCTCGTCGATCTGAAGGAGGCGCCGCGGCTGCTGGAGTTCCCGCGGTATGTGCCGTGCGCCGTCACTGTGCTGGCCTTCTATCTCGAGCAGTTCCGCCGCGACGCGGGCGCCTCGGTACACATCCCCGTCAACGGCGGCTACCGTTCCCCTTCGCACAAGCTCTCCCTGACCGCTACCCCTCACATGTGGGCCACGGCCGCCGATATCTACCGGATCGGCTCGACCATCCTGAAGGGGAAGGAGTCGATCGAGAAGTACAACGGGATCGCCGAGGATGTGAGCGACGACATTCACATCCTCCCGTACGGCCACGTCACCGGAGCCAACGCCGACGATCATGTCCACATCGACCTCGGGTACATCACTGTCATCCCGAGGGAGATCAGCGAGGACAGGATGGAAATGCCCCAGGAGACCCTCCCCCGCTTCGCCTTCGAGGATCGCCGCCGGCGCGAGCGCCGCTCGGTGCCGGGCGAAGAGACGGAGACGTAGTCGGGTTGTCCCCGAGCCGATTGCGGGTCATCCCTACGTCAGTCCCCAAGCTCGTTACGGTCAATCTCGAGGATAGGCATGGGGTATCTCGAGGATAGGCATGGGGTATCTCGAGGATAGGCGTTGGGTATCTCGAAGATAGGCATGGGGTATCCCGAGGATAGGCATGGGGTATCCCGAGGATAGGCATGGGGTATCCCGAGGATAGGCATGGGGTATCTCAAGGATAGGCATGGGGTATCCCGAGGATAGGCATGGGGTATCCCGAGGATAGGCATGGGGTATCCCGAGGATAGGTATGGGGTATCCCGAGGATAGGCATGGGGTATCCCGAGGATAGGCGCGAGGTATCTCGAGGATAGCGACGGCGTATCCGGGGGAGCTACGACATGTCTCCCGAGGATGTTTCTTACCTTCTCAGGGATGCCTTGCTGACCGATCGAGGGTACGTATCGGTCCGGATCGAGGTCTGAGCGACGCTTCCCGAGCGTTGTGTCGAGCATCCGCAACCCCGTGAACCCCCGCAACCGCGAGACCCCGCAACCGCAGTACGGCTCAGGCCTGCCGTTTGCTATGTCTCTCAGCAGTAGCTGAGCATGCCAAGAACGCCAAACGCCAAGGATCAGAGGGTAGTAGTCGACAGGCTACTCCAGCGGACCCGGCTGCAGATGCCGGTCATCGGCATGGAGTCGGAGTTCAACGTCTGGCTTGACGAGGTGGAAGTCGATCCGAGAGCGTACTGGGGGCACCCGGGGGCGTTCATCGACCGGCCCCTCCTCCCTCGGGAGAAGACGTCGCTGCAACTGCCGACCGGCGGCGCGGTCTACTTCGACCGAGGAGTCATCGAAGTCGTCACGCCCGTCATCGAGCTCGCTCCGCACTCGACGGCCCGCATGGTGCGCAACCTGTGGGAGCAGATAGGTTTCGTACGGGAGCAGCTCACGAAATGGGAGAAGGCCAACGGACACACGGTGCGCCTCAAGGCCTACAGCAGCCATTACAACATCTCCTACGAGATCCCCAAGCGAGAGCAGAGAGCCGGCCGGAACGAGAAGGCGCTGGCCCTGCTGCTCGCTTACATCCTGCCTGTTCCGGTCATGCTGGTCGCCTCGAACCGCCGCTCCACCGGCGTAGGTGTCCGCCCGCGCGGCGGCAGAATCGAGGTTACCGTCGACTTCACCCCCGATCCCGGCCTGATGATCGCCGCGGCGACCCTGATCGTCGGCATCGTCCGCGAGGTGATGCAGTGGCCGACATATGACCTTTCCGTGCTCAGGAGCCTGCCGATTCCGGTCGTCGAGGGGGTCGTACCCGGCAAGCACACGACGCGGAAGGGCTGGTTGACGAAGGACTTTCACTATCCTCAGAGCCCGTACACGTCGGACGTGAATGCTCCGATCTGGAAGACGCAGTTCGGCGAGACGATCTCGCTGAGAACGATGGCAACACGGACTGCCTGGTACTTTCGCCACTCGATCCGCAAGTACTCCGATCCGTTCAGCATGCGCCTTCTCTTCGCCATCCTTTCCGGCCGGGCGCCGTCGCTCCTGGAACTGGCCGACCGTCCCTCCGCGTACGACGACGTCGGCCATCTCTGCCGCTGGGGATCGGTCATTCACGAGCTGAAGAATTACGAGGCGGAGCAGAGTCTCATGCAGCCGAGGCTGGAGATCTGGGAGAGCCGGTCAATCGACGAGCATGTTGCCGAGCGTAGCAATGCCCGGCGCGTCTACTTGACAGAGAGGGAGACCACCAAGTTCACGGATCCCAAGATTGACATCCCACCGCCCTCGGTCGCCCGTCCTGCCGCGTCCTTGGGCCGCCCTCGCGTGCTCTCGCGTCGTCGCGGCGATAGGCATGGAAAGCTGCTGCCTCCGCGGCCGTCAGAGTATCTCGACCGCCGCGGTACCTCGCTGCTGCAGGGCGATCGATCGAGTCGCGAGCGCCGCCGCGCCAGCGATCGCCGGAAGAAGAGCTACAACACCCCGTTCCCCGACCGGCGGCTCACGCGATCCGCCTACGAGCGGGTTTTCCTGAGGCTGGTCTCCGGCGGCAAGCTGCGCATGGATGACGGACTGTACAGTCCGATCGGGATGAAGGGCTGGTACCACGCCATCTTTCGCCGCGAGTCCGACGGCGCCGAACTGCTGTTGACGATCGATCAGTTGCTGCAGAAGATGAGCGATTGGCAGTGAAAAGGTGGATTAGTAGGTTGGTGGATTAGGCAGCGCTCAACCGCTAATCGACTAATCCACTAATCCACTGTCTTCCGCCGCTCCAGATCTTCCTTGATCGCCATCGTCGGCGAGCGATTCTCCAGCCGCGGTCTCTCGAGGATGGTGGCCAGGAAGTCAGCCACACCCCATGCCAGGAACGTCGTCGCGGCCACCGTGAAGAATTGAGACAGCGTGTGCAAGCCGAGGAGGAAGAAAATCGTCAGAGGGACACCGATCCCCATCACGATCACTCCGACGATCAAGCGACGGCCTGTCATTGGCCGGTATTGTATGCGGGTCTACTGAGCCGCCCCGGCCTCTTCTGCGTTTTGACTGTCGACGCGCACGCCGAGATCGTGCTGGAAGGCGCGGACCCTCCGGACGTAGTTTTTCGTTTCCTGGAAGGGCGGCATCCCATTGAAGCGGCGGACGTTCCCTTCACCCGCGTTGTAGGCCGCGATGGCCATTTGCTGATCGCCGTCAAAACGGTCCGTAAGGTAACGAAGGTATTTCGCCCCTGCCTGGATGTTCTGGGCAGGGTCGTCGAGGTTGTCGGCGCCCAGCCAGCGGCCGGTGCTGGGTACGAGCTGCATCAGGCCGACCGCGCCGCGATTTGAGCGCGCCGTCGGGACGAAGCTCGACTCCGTGTGGACCACCGCCGCTACAAGCTCCGGAGGGAGGTCGTTCTTCATGGCCTCGTCATAGATGATGCCGCCAAACGGCACCTCTTTTTGAAAGAACCGCTGCCTCACCTGCGCGGCGATACCAGCCATGACCTCGGGTGCCAGAGCGATCTGAGAGGGAGTCGAGGTCACTGTCTCTTCGACGTCCTGAACGGCTCCGGTGACACCACCACTGATGCCGCCTGCGACCTGATCGGCGATCTGCTTCGCTGTGGTCAGATCGTTGTCGATCAGAGCGTCGTCATTAAGCTGAGCGCTGGGTTGACGAGACGTACCCGCCTTGGCGGACTGGAGCAGATTGGTCACCTTCAGCGGGATGCCGATCCCGCCCAACGCCAGCGATGCGCCGAGGGCCAGGCCAGCGTACTTGCGGCGTAACCCACTCAGCCGGCGCGGTTTGACCTTCTGGACTTCCTCACGCAACCGGGAGCGGTTAAACCCGTCGAGGAACCTCTCTCCGAAGGGTCTGCTGGTTTTGATCTCGCTCACGGCTATCACCTTCCGATCGTCGATATCGACGAAGACTTATTCTGCAAGTTCAAAGCCATGCAAGCTCAGCAGAAATAGTTGATTCAAAAAGAGTTAGCTACGCTAGTTCAGTCCGCCATCGAGAACTGCTGGCTCGACCATTGAAATGCGGCTAAGATGGATGCCGTTCCGCCGCAGACCATGCTGAAGAATCTGACACTTGGCCTGTTCGTGGCCGGCGTCGTTGCCCTCGCGCAACCGGCGCACGCACAGAGCTTTCTCTGCGAGGAGACCTTCAAGCTCGACGATACGTCGATGCAGGCGTACCGCCTTGGTCCCTCCCCTCCACCACCCGCGCCCATCCCGCAGCCCGCCCCCGACCCCCTCAAGCTCCGAGCCCTCAAATACTCCGCCCTGGCGGTGAAACATCGCCTGACGGGTCTGGCAAGCTACTACTCGACATCCCTCGACGGCACCCTGACCGCGAACGGCGAGCGCTACCACAACAAGGAGATGTCGGCCGCCCACCTGACGCTGCCCCTCGGCTCATGGGTGGAGATCACGGCGCGGGCCACAGGCCGCAAGCTGCGCCTCCGGGTGAACGACCGCGGCCCCTACGTGAACAAGTTCGCGATCGATCTCTCCCAGGCAGCCGCCCGCTACCTCGGCGTCGACGTTGCCGAGGACCGCTACGTCATGATCCGCATCATCGGCCTCCCAGGCGAGGATCCGCTGCCCGAGGACGTGATCGACGGACCGAAGGCGCTGGCCGCGGAGGAGACGGCGACTGCGTCGACCGGGGCCGCGCAGTAGGTATGGCGTAGCGCCGGCGGCTCGCCGGCCGGACCGCTGCCGCCTGCCCTGAGCGAAGCCGAAGGGGCTCGGCGGCGCGTTGGTTAACGTTAGCGAGGTATCGTGAAGCAGACGGTCGTGCCCTGATCGAGCACCGAGTCGATGCTGATCGAGCCTCCGTGACTCTCGATGACGCGGCTGGCGAGATAAAGGCCGTATCCCGGACCGCCGCCGCGCGACTTGTCCAGCTTCAACCCGAGGTCGAAGATCTGCTTCGTGTAGCGAGGATCGATTCCGATGCCGTTGTCGCGGACGCAGACACGGTACCCGTCAGGATCGGCCTTGCAGTCGATGGTGATGGTCCGTTCACCCTTGGGCCGGTCATTGAAAAAGAGGGCGTTGGCGAACAGGGCATTGATCGCCTCGCCCATCTTTTCCGCGTCGACATTGACGGTGGGCAGATCGTCCGGGATAGCGATCGTCACCCCTCCTTCTTCGATCTGGTAGTTGCACTTCAGGACGACCTCCTCGAGGATTTCCCGAAGAGGCGTCGGACGGCATGTGTTCGGGCGGGACAGGAGCTTGACGAGGTGCGACATCTCGTCCAGCACCCTTTTCATCTGCTGCGCGCTGGAGCGGATGCGGCGGAGGAAGTCCTGTCCCTCCTCGTCCAGCTTGTCCTTGTAGTCGCCGAGCAGAAGATCGCTGAAGCCGTCGATCGAGAAGATCGGCGACTTGAGGTCGTGCGACAGCACGCTGAGAAGGCGGATCAGCTCCTCGGTCGTGAGAACCTGTCCACTCTCGCTCTCTGTCTCCAAGCTAGGAATCGGCAGCCTCCGCAACGGACACAGCAGTGCAACTAGCGGGCCTGAGCCTTCCGGAACGCGGTGACGTTGCCGCCGCCGACGATCTCGGTCTCGCCGTCGCCTCGGATGGCCAGCGCCGTCCCGGCGGGGATTCCAAGTCCGAGAAGCGTGTCCGGAGCGGACATCAGACGCCGCAGGTTCACGTCGTTGTCCGGCTCGAAGCCTGTGTCGATGACGGTATTGGCCAGCCAGCCCAAAGCCGGCAGTGAAGCGGCGATACCGTGCATGTCGCGCGCGGCGATACCGAAGCAGGATGCCGAGGCACCGATGGCGGCAATGACGGTCCCCTGCGACGCCGCCTCGCGCATGGCCAGATCGGCAGCCGACTCGCGCAGCACCGCCAGCAGGTTGTTCGTCACGCCCCCGCCGAGGTAGATCAACCCCGCCGAGAGGAGCTGCGCCAGATTCTTCTGCCGGCGGCTGTCCCGCCCTCGATAGATCGGGACGTTCACCGTCTCGACCGCCGGGTCGATGCCGTGCAGATACTTGCCGAAATGCCCCGCGTACTCCGCCGACCCCGACGCCGCCGGGATGAACGCCACCGTGCGCCGGTCCGCCGGCATGCTCTGCAGCAGGAATTCATCGATCTCGCGCGTCTCCCCGAAGGAGAACTCGCCGCCGCCGATGAGCACGAGGAGGGTCACGGGAACGGCGAGGTCTACACGAAGGACGGTCACGGCAGCATCGTACTTATGGCGTCAACGCCTCGCTGCTCCGCGGCATCAGCAGCACCTCATTCGCGTTCATCGTGAAGTCGATCCACTCGGGGACGGAATCCTTGTGGCGGATCAGGAACTCCGATAGCTCGTCTTCGATGTAGCGCTGGATGGCACGCCGCAGCGGACGGGCGCCTGAGTTCGACTCTTCTTCGGCCCGCCTGAGCAGCCAGTCGATGACCGAGTCGTCGATTGCGATCTGGACTCCCTTTGGCACGAGCGCCAGGTTCACATCATCGACGAGCAGGCGGCAGATCTCACGAAGCTCGATCTGGGTCAACGGGTTGAAGATGATGATGTCGTCGATCCGGTTGATGAACTCGGGGCTGAATTCTTTTTTCAGCTCCTGATGGATCATCGCCTCGGCGGACTTCTGGTCGGCTTCGCTCGACTTCTCGCGGAAGCCCATGTGTCCCTTCGTCGTCAGGAAACGCGTGCCGAGGTTGCTGGTCATGATGATCAGCGTGTTGCGGAAGTCGACCTGGTTGCCCAGCGAGTCGGTCAGGATGCCGTCCTCGAGGATCTGCAGCAGGATGTTGGAGATGTCGGGGTGCGCTTTCTCGATCTCGTCGAGCAGCACCACCGAGTACGGATTGCGGCGCACGCGCTCGGTGAGCTGGCCGCCTTCTTCGTGGCCGACGTAGCCGGGCGGCGAGCCGATGAGCTTCGACACCGCGTGCTTCTCCATGTACTCCGACATATCGAAGCGGATCAGATGCCGCTGCGAGCCAAAGAGGAACTCGGCCAGGCGGCGCGCCACCTCGGTCTTGCCGACGCCCGACGAGCCGAGAAAGATGAACGAGCCCATCGGACGGTTCGGCGAGGCCACGCCGAGACGCGAGCGCCGGATAGCGCGCGAGATGGCGCGGATGGCCTTGTCCTGACCGACGACCCGCCTCATCAGCGAGTCTTCCATGTTGATGAGCTTCGCGGCCTCGTCGGCCTCGATCGAGGTTACGGGGATGTCAGTCCAGGAGCTGATGATCTCCTCGACATCCTTCTTGGTCACTTCCATCAACTCTTCGCCCACCGCCTCGCGCTCCTGCTTGAAGCGCTCTACCTCTTCCTTCAGCTCGATCTCACGCTCGCGGAGGAAGACTGCCTTTTCAAAATCCTTGTCCGAGATCGCCTTCTTCATCTCCTTGACGATCGAACGGATCTCCGACTCCAGCCGCCGCAGGTTCTGCGTATCGGCCACGCGGCGCAGCTTCACCTTCGCGCCGGCCTCGTCGAGGATGTCGATGGCCTTGTCAGGGAAGAAGCGGTCCGTGATGTAGCGGTTCGACTGATAGACCGCGCTGCGGATGGCGGTGTCCGAGTACTTGACCTTGTGGAAGCTCTCGTAACGCTCCTTGACCCCTTCCAGGATGGCCAGTGTCTCATCCTCGTTCGGCGGGGCGACATTGATGGCCTGGAAGCGGCGCAGCAGCGAGCGGTCCTTCTCGATGTAGCGCCGGTACTCGCGGATCGTGGTCGCACCGACGCATGAGATCTCTCCGCGCGACAACGCCGGCTTGAGGATGTTGGCGGCGTCGAGCGAGCCCTCGGCGGATCCCGCGCCGATCAGCGAGTGGATCTCATCGATGAAGATGATGATGTCGGTGTTTTCCTTGAGCTCCTTGATGATCCCCTTGAGTCGCTCCTCGAACTGGCCGCGGTACTTCGTGCCCGCCACGATGAGCGAGAGGTCGAGCGAGAGGATGCGCTTGTTGGCGATGAAGAGCGGGACATTGCCGTCGACGATCCGTTGCGCCAGGCCTTCGACGATGGCTGTCTTGCCGACGCCAGGCTCCCCGAGGAGGATCGGATTGTTCTTCGTGCGCCGGGAAAGGATCTGGATGATGCGCTCCACTTCCTTTTCGCGGCCGATGAGCGGATCGAACTGCGCGGAGTGCGCCATCGCCGTCAGGTCGCGCGCGTACTCGGCCAGGAACGGTAATTCCTTTTTCTGCTTGTCCGCCTCGCGCTCCTTCAGGATCGAGATCGTCTCCTCGCGCACGCCATAGACGTTGAGGCCCCTGGCGGTGAGGATACGCGCCGCCGTCGACGACTCCACGCGCAGGATGCCGATCAGCAGGTGTTCCGTGCCCACGTACTGATGGAGCATCGACTCCGCTTCGTGCGCGGCGTAGGCGAGGATCTTCTTCGACTCCTCGGAGAGAGGCAGTTCGGCGGACGAGGAGATGCGATCGACGAAGGGCCGGTCGCCCTCCACCTCGCGGCGGATCTGCTCCGGCTTCACGTTGAAGCGCGAGAAGATTTCCTTGATGATCTCCTCCCCCTCGCGCAGGACGCCGAGGAGGATGTGCTCGGACTCGATGACGCGGGAGCCGAGCTTCGAGGCTTCGTAACGGGCAAAGAAAAGGGCGCGGCGGGCTTTCTCGTTGTATTTTTCGAACATGGGCGTTGGCTGTAGTTTAACCCCTCACGCCAGCGCTCATCTCGAACACCCGGTCGCATCGGGCTGCCAGATCACGATTGTGTGTGACGATCACACTTGTCAAGCCGCGTTTCACGTGACATTCCCGCATCAGATCGAACACCCGCTCACTGGTCTCCAGGTCGAGGTTGCCGGTCGGTTCGTCGGCCAGGAAGAGGAGCGGGTCCGTCAGCAGCGCGCGCGCGATGGCAACGCGCTGTTGCTCGCCGCCGGAGAGTTGATTCGGGAAGTGACGCGCGCGTCCTTCCAGCCCCAGCTCCGTCAGCAGCGCTGATGCTCTGCTCAACGCTTCGTTCTTCTCGAACCTTCCGATCCACCCCGGCATGGCCACGTTCTCCGTCGCCGTGAACTCGGGCAGCAGGTGGTGAAACTGAAACACGAAGCCGACGTTGCGATTGCGAAAGCGCGCCAGCTCATCATTGCTCATCGATGAGACCGTGGCGTCAGCGACTCGGATCGTGCCGGTGTCAGGACGATCAAGCCCGCCGAGGAGGTGGAGCAGAGTCGACTTGCCGATGCCCGAAGGACCGACGATGGCCAGCATCTCCCCGCGTTCCACGGTGAGCTCCAGGTCGTTGAGCACCGGCACGGGAACCTCGGCGTTGCGATACGTCTTTGAAAGCGAACGCGCTTCGAGAAAAGGCATCAGGGCGCAGTATACGTAGGGGCGCCACCACCTCGTGCGGCTGCGCCGCACTGCACAGACAGGAGTGTCTGTGCCGCAGATAGAGGTCGATGTGGCACAGACACTCTTGTCTGTGCTCTGTGACGCCTACCGCGTCGTCGTCGCCTGCAACGCGGCGGGTGGCGGTGTTGGCCCCGTACCGACGCCGACCGTTCCCGTCACCGCGAACACCGGCATCTTCTGCTGGAGCCCCTTCAGCGCGAACTCGCCGAGCGATTCGGTCTCGAAGCTGCCCATGATCCGGTCCATCGTGTTCTGCGAGATGACCACCTGCCCGGGCTTGGCCACGCCGCTTTCGAGCCGCGAGGCGATGTTCACCGACGTGCCCAGCACCGTGTAGTCGACGCGCTTCTCGGTGCCGACGTTGCCGACCACCGCCAGGCCGCTGTTGATCCCGACGCGCACCTTCACCTCCGGGAGATCGGTCTTGGCCCGTTCCACGTTCCAATCGTTCACCATCCGCTGAAGCATCAGGCCCGTCAGAACCGCGCGGTCGGCATGATCGTCCTGCGCCAGCGGTGCTCCGAAGAAGGCCATCACCGCGTCTCCGATGAATTTGTCGAGCGTTCCGCCGTAGGCGAAGATCGACTCCACCGCGCACGAGAAGAAGTGCGACAGGAACTCGGCGACCTCTTCCGGCTTCTTCGTCTCCGACACCGTCGTGAAGCCGCTGATGTCCGCGAACAGAATCGAGACATCGGTGCTGCGCACTTCCGACTCCGTGGAGATGGAGATGGAGCCCTTCACAATCTCGTCGACCACGGCCGGCGAGTGGTAGCGCTCCATGCGCGCGCGGATCTTCCGCTCCTCCTCGATCTTTTCGGCGAGCTGGGCGCGCTCGATGGCCACGGCGGCAAAGTTCGCCAGCGCCGTCAGCAGATCGAGGTCTTCCTCGGTGAAGCTGCCGATGTGGATCGGAGAGTCGACCTGCACCGCGCCGATGACGCGCTGGCGGTTCCAGAGCGGCACGCACATGGCCGAACGGATGCCGTGGATGGCGATCGACTTCCCGCCGAGGAGACGCGCGTCCTCCAGCGCGTTCGAAGTCATCAGCGCGACCTGTTGCTGCGCCACCATCTTCAGGATCGTGCGCGAGATGGGGATGTCCTGTTGTTCCGCGCCGTCGATGAACTTGGTCAGCTTCGGGATGGGGTTGCCTTCGTCATCGAAGAGGATGATCAGTCCGCGCTCGACCGGCAGGTACTTGAAGATGATGTCCATGACCGTGGTGAGCACGACTTGCAGCTCTTCGGACGCCAGCAGTGCCTTGGCCACCTGCACCAGGACCTGGAAGATCTTCTCGCGCGACACGGCCGGCTCGCGCAGGCCGGGCTGCGACGGCGGCCGAGTGACGCCTGCTTTGTTGTCGAGGGCCTCGGAGATATCGAGGCCGAACTCGGAGTTGAAGTCGGAGATGCGCCGGATGACCGTACCCGAGGGGTTGTCGAACATCGAGTCGGCGTTGAAATCGACCGACGGCAGCGCCCGCGCGTCGAGCAGAACGGAGCCGACCGAGATCTTGTCCCCCGCCGCGACCTGCGCCTCGGTGATCAGGTTCCCGTTGAGTTTCACCCCGTTCGTCGACTTCAGGTCGATGACCCACCAGAACTCCCCGCGCAGCTCGAACTTCGCGTGCTTTCGCGATACCGAGGGGTGATTCAGGATCAGATCATTCCCCTCGGTGCGCCCTACCGACAGCTCGTGCTTCAGGTCCATGACCCGCGGCACGCCCAGATCGACGTAGTGAAGTTGGAGCTGCTCCATCGAGGGAAGTGATTATAGCGGGTGGCGCTGGTGCTGCTGTTCGATCACAGACTCACCCGATCGCCAACCCCTCGATATCCAGCTCGTGAATCGGCATCCCCAACGAACCCAGCGGCTCGCGGATCTGCGCGGCGTTGCCGACGATTACGATGATGGCGCGGTCGGGGTCGATGTACTTCTGCGCGACGTGCTCGACGTCCGATTTCGACACAGCGCCGATGTTCTCGCGGTAGCGGTCGAAGTAGTCGGTCGGGAGGTCGTAGAGCTCCATGTCGAGGAGACGGCCGGCGATGTCGCTGGAGCTTTGTACGGTGGAGGGAAAGGAGCCCATCAGGTAGTTCTTCGTGTCGTCCAGCTCCTGCGTCTCGACGTCGCCGGTGCGGATGCGGCGGAGCTCGGAGAGGACCTCGGTGACGGACTCGCGGGTGACCTCGTTGCGCACGGGGGCGCTGACCACGAACGGGCCGGCCTGGCGGCGGAAGGCAAACATCGAGCGGGCGCCGTAGGTGTAACCGTGCTTTTCGCGGAGGTTGAGGTTGATGCGCGAATTGAAGACGCCGCCGAGGAGGGCGTTCATCACGGAGAGGGCGAAGTAGTCCTCCGTGCTGCGCGCGATGCCGATGTGGCCGATGCGGATCTCCGACTGCACGGCGGTGGGTCGGTCGATGAGGTAGATGCGGCTCGATTCGAACGTCTTCGGCGAGATCTCCGGCCGAGGGGGAAGCTCAGCGGCCGGCCAGTCGCGGAAGAATTGCGATGCCGCGTCGAGCGCGGTTTCGGCATCGACATCTCCGGCGATGACGATCGAGCCGTTGTTCGGCACGTAGTGTGTGGCGTAGTAGAGGCGGACATCGTCGACGGTGATCCGGGCGACCGACTCGGGGTTGCCGATGACCGTGTTGCCGTAGGCGCCGTTTCCGTAGATGAGATTGGAGAAGCGCTTGCCGGCGATGGATGCAGGCTCGTCGCGCTGCTGGAGCAATTCCATCAGCCGCTCGCTCTGAACGCGCTCCAGCGACGACTGCGGGAGCATCGGCTGGCGATTCACGTCGGCGAAGATGGCGAACGCCTCGGCGAAGGTGCGCGAAAGCGAGTCGACCGAGATGTACGACGCATCCCAGTCGGCGCCGCTGCCGAGGGATGCGCCGAGCAGGCCGAGGTCCTCGGCGAGACGGACGGCGTCCCGGGCGCCGGCCCCTTCGTCGAGCAGCTCGCCGGTGAGCGAAGCCAGACCGGCCAGCTCGGGCGTGTCGTAATCGGCGCCGGAGCGGACGAGCGAC
>Ga0307470_10000377_pt1 | contig 24177 bp, 15 predicted proteins | sample atmos_gasesAM3C__FD_204565 | JGI IMG/M metagenome (GOLD analysis project Ga0307470, IMG submission 204565) | Hardwood forest soil microbial communities from Morgan-Monroe State Forest, Indiana, United States - atmos_gasesAM3C_05 | ecosystem: Environmental > Terrestrial > Soil > Temperate forest... | reverse complement strand
GAGCCCCGATACCATAGATTCCGCCGCCGTCGAGCCTGCCTTGCGCAGGATACGCGACGAGGGACGCATTCGTTTGTTGGGCCGGCACGAGATCGCGTTCGACGAACCGCTCAATCTTCTGTTCCACACGGATCAAGTGCTGCCCGGCCATTCCAACGGCATGCGCTTCACGGCGCATGATGCGGCGCTGCAAGTCTTGGCGCGCGAGGAGTACTACAGCATCGGCGGCGGTTTCGTGGTGCAAGCCGGCGCCGAGGCGAATGTCGGCGCCGCACGCCCCGAGCCTCCCTACGAGTTCAATTCCGGCGCGCGCCTGCTCGAGTACGGACGGACTGAAGGATTGGAGATTCACGAGCTTCTGCTCGCCCGCGAACGCACGTGGCGCAGCGATGCCGAGATTCGCGCGGGCCTGATGCGTATATGGCAGGTCATGCAGGATTGCGTGCGCCGTGGCTTCGAGGCCCAGGGCCTGTTGCCCGGCGTGTTGGGAGTACGCCGGCGCGCGCCGAAACTCTATCGGCAGCTCATGAGCGGCGAGCCCCAGAGCCCCATGCATGCTCTCGATTGGGTCAATGTGTTTGCGTTGGCGGTCAACGAGGAGAATGCGGCCGGCGGCCAGGTGGTGACGGCGCCGACCAATGGCGCGGCCGGCATCGTGCCGGCGGTGCTGCATTACTACCGGCGCTTCGAGCCGGGAGCGGACGACGACGGCGTCATCCGCTTCTTGCTCACCGCCGCCGCGATCGGCATGCTCTACAAGCAAAATGCATCCATTTCCGGCGCCGAGATGGGATGCCAGGGCGAGGTCGGCGTCGCGTGCTCCATGGCGGCCGCCGGATTGGTGTCGGCGCTCAACGGCAGCAACGAACAGATCGAGAATGCCGCCGAAATCGGCATGGAGCACAACCTGGGGTTGACCTGCGATCCGGTCGCCGGATTGGTGCAAATCCCCTGCATCGAACGCAATGCCATGGGCTCGGTGAAAGCGATCAATGCCGCACGGCTCGCGATGCGCGGCGACGGCTCCCACAAAGTCTCGCTCGACCAGGTCATCGCCACCATGCGCCAAACCGGACTCGACATGTCCACCATCTACAAGGAAACCTCGCAGGGCGGCCTAGCCGTCAACGTCCCCGAATGCTGAGCGCCGCCATCACTAACCGGTGGCCTGCAATCCCTGTGCTATCCCGCTGATGGTGGCGCGCAAAGCCCCGAACAACGCCCGATCCTCGCGCCCGGTCTTGCGCCAACGCTGCAGCAGGTCCACCTGCATGAGGTGCATGGGATCGATGTATGGGTTGCGCAGTTTGATGGATCGCTGCAGGGTCGGGTCGCTGTCGAGCAGACGCGCGGAGCCGCGCAGCCGCAGAACGTGCGCCGCCGTCAACGCATATTCCCGGCGGATGGCTTCGGCCTGCGCGCCCAGCGCATCGCCGGCCAGCGCATCGTAGTGACTGGCAATCTCCAGGTCCGTACGCCCCAACATGGCCTCCACGTCGTCGAGCAGGTGCCCGAAGAAGGGCCATTTCACCACCATTTCGGCCACCACGTCGTCGCCGTGCTGTTCCAGCGCGGCTGATAGGCCGCTGCCGAAGCCGAACCATCCGGGCAGCATATGGCGGCTCTGCGTCCAGGCGAATACCCAGGGAATGGCCCGCAGCGCGCGCACACCGTTGCCTCCGGCGCGCGCCGCCGGGCGCGATCCGATGTGCATGCGTTCGATCACGTCGAGAGGCGTCGCCGCGCGGAAGTACTCGAAGAACCCTGCGCTGCCGAAGACCAGTTCGCGATATGCCGAGAGACTGCGTGCGGCGATGGTTTGCATCGCCGCCGCGTGCGCCGGCGGTATCGGCGGCCTTTGTCCGGCATGCGCCGTCGCCAGGGCCACGGACGCGAACGTGCGCTCGAGCGTGCGCATGGCGATCGGCCGCAAGCCGTAACTCTGATTGACGACTTCGCCTTGCTCGGTCAAACGCAGCACGCCGCGAATGGCACCGTCCGGCACCGCCTCGACCAAGTTCTCGGTGCGTCCGCCGCCGCGCGCCGGCGTGCCGCCCCGGCCGTGAAATATCAACACCTTGATGCCGGCCTCGCGGGCCGCTTCGAGCAGCTGTTTCTGGGCCACTTGCAGCGCCCAACGGGACGCGGCGATTCCACCCTCTTTATTCGTGTCCGAATAGCCGATCACCACCATCTGGCGATTGCCGCGCGCGGCCAAATGCCGCCGATACGCGGGCTCGCTGCACAGGGCTCTCAAGATATCGCCCGCCCGCTCCAGGGAATCGATGGACTCGAGCAACGGGGCGACATCGAGGGGCGATTCCCCGGTGCGTTTATCGGTGATGTCCGCCCATCTGGCCAGCAGCAGCACCGCCAAGACGTCTTCCGGCCCCTGCGCGGCGCTCACGATATATTCGCCGATCGCCCGCCCGCCGAATTTATGGCGCGTCTGGGCGATGGCTTCGAACACCCAGAGGCTGCGCCGGCCGATCGCGTCGAAGGCCGAAGTCGGCCCCTGATCGCGCGCCAGCAGATCGCGCAGTTGCCGCAGCCGTTCTTCGGGCGGCAGCGCCGGCCAATCCGCCAGCCCCAAGCCTTGCGCAATCACCTGGTCATGCATGTGAGCGTGCTGCGTGACGTCGAGCGTCGCAAGATGAAAACCGAAGGTCCGTACCCTGCGCATGAACCGCCGCACCAGGAAATATCCGGCGTGGCGTCCGCGGTTCTCGAGCAAGCTGTCGGCCGCGCATCCCACATCGGCCAGCAATTCGTCGGGATTCTGGTACGCGTTCGGCCGGCCCTCGTAAGTCGCCTTGAGCCGCTCGCCGATCTGACCGAAGAACACGCGGTACGGCATGCGGTCGTGGCGGGCCGGCGCCAGCGCTTGGGCGCCGGGCAATATGGCGCTGTAGGAATCGATGCGCGAGGCGAGCGCTGCGCTCACGCCGACGCGGTTCGCGCTCTGGCTCAGCGTTTCGGCGAGCTGGCCGCATTCGGCGAAATAAGTCGACACGATCACTTGGCTGTGCCGATGCAAGGTCTCGCGGATGGTCTTGCCGTGCACATCCGGATTGCCGTCCATGTCGCCGCCGACCCAGGAGCCGAAGTGCAGAATGCTCGGCACGTCGAGCTGCTCCATTGGAACAGAGAACGCTTTCGCCAACGCCGCCTCGATTTCTTCGTAGAACAGCGGCACCACCCGGTACAGAATGTCGATCAGATAAAAGAGCACATGCTCGCGCTCGTCGACCACCGTCAAGCCTTCGCGCGGATGCTCTTCGGTCTGCCAGATGCTGGTGACCTCGAGCCGGATGCGCGCCCACAGGGTATCCAATTCGGTGGAGGTCGAGGCCGGATTGAGCCGGTCCAGCAAATCCTGCGCGATATGCTGCTGCTTGCGCAAGATCGTGCGCCGGGTCGATTCGGTCGGATGCCCGGTGAATACCGGTTCGATGCTCATCGAGGCGATCAATTGCAACGCCTGCTCGAGCGTCACTCCGTCGCGCTGCAAGCGCGCAATGCAATCCGCGATGCCGCCGGGCTGCGAGGTGCTCGAATCGCTGAGATATTGGCGCCGCCGGCGAACTCGATGGACCTTTTCCGCGGTGTTCACCGCTTGGAACCAAATCGAGAATGCGCGCGTCAAATCGGTCGCCGACGCCGGCGATCGGTTCATCGTGCGCTCCTGCAGCTTAGGCGGCTCCGCGGCATCGCCCTCGCGGCGGTGAATTGCCGCGAGGCGGTCGTCTTCCACGAGCTTGAAGAACTCTTCGCCCCCTTGGTCGCGAAGCATCTCGCCGATCAAGGCACCGAGGGCATGCACATCCTCGCGCAGCGCGGAGTCCTTGATGGGAAATTGAATGCTTTGACGATACATAATGCTAGGCTCTCGAGGACACAAGGGAGAAATATTATGAGCTTGTTGGCGCAGATCGCTATATTTCTCGCCGCGGCGGTCATTGCGATCCCGGTATTCCGCTACTTCAAATTGGGTTCGGTTCTCGGCTATCTGGCCGCCGGGATCATCATCGGCCCCGCGGGCTTCGGACTCATCAGCAAAATCGATACCACCCAACACGTTGCGGAGTTCGGCATCGTACTCCTGATGTTCGTCATCGGCCTCGAATTGCAGCCGTCGCGCCTCTGGGTGATGCGCAAGCCGATCTTCGGATTGGGACTGGCGCAGGTTCTGGCGACCACCCTAGGAATCGGTTCGATCGCCTACTTCGCCTTCGGGCAACCCAAGGGTTCCGCGCTGGTCATCGGCTTCGGCCTCTCGATGTCGTCCACCGCGCTGGTGCTGCAACTATTGGCCGAGCGGGGGCAGCTCAGTTCTCAATACGGGCGCTCCGCATTCAGCATCCTGCTGTTTCAGGACATTGCAGTCCTGCCCGCCCTCGCCTTGCTGCCCCTGCTGGGCGTCGCCGCGGCCAAAACCGCGGGGCCGGGCGGCTGGCTGCTGCTCAAGTTCATCGCCGTGCTCGGCGTGGTCGTCGTCGGCGGCCGCTATGTGCTGCGCCCCATGCTGCGGATCGTCGCCGCGACCGGCGTCGCCGAAGCCTTCACGGCCGCGGGATTGCTCGTGGTCATCGGAACTGCGCTGCTCGTCGGTCAGGTGGGGCTATCGCTGTCGTTGGGCGCGTTTTTGGCCGGCGTATTGCTCGCCGACAGCGAATTCCGGCATGAGCTCGAGGCCGACATCGAGCCGTTCAAGGGCCTATTGCTCGGGCTGTTCTTCATCACGGTGGGAATGTCGGCCAACCTGGGGCTGGCGCTCGAGAGGCCGGGACTCATCATCGGGCTGATCGTGGGGTTCATGCTGCTGAAAGTCGCCGTGCTGCGCGCGATCGGGCGATTCGCGGGGCTCGCCCCCGCGGCCGGCCGCGGTTTGGCCTTCAGCCTGCCGTCGGGCGGCGAATTCGCGTTCGTGCTGTTCGGCCTCGGCGCGACGCTCGGCATCATGGACACCGAGATTGCCGAACTTCTGGTTCTGGTGGTGACCGGTTCGATGATCTTGAGCCCGCTGCTGCTGACGCTTCACGACGCCATGTTCAGGAAAAAGGAATTGAACGACGGGCCGTTCGACACGCCGGAAGAGCTGTATCCCAAGGTCATCATCGCGGGTTTCGGCCGCTTCGGACAAATCGTCGGCCGAATCCTCGCCGCCAAGAAAATCTCCTTCACCGCGCTCGAGGCCAATCAAACTCAAGTCGACTTTCTGCGCCGCTTCGGCAACCAGGTGTTCTATGGGGACGCGTCCCGCTTGGAATTGCTGCGCTCCGCGCACGCCGAGAACGCCGAAGTCTTCGTGCTCGCCATCGACGACGTCGAGGCCTCGGTGAGGACGGCGGAACTGATCCGCAAGCATTTCCCGCATTTGAAGATATTGGCGCGCGCGCGCAATCGCCAGCATGCGTTTCGACTGATGGATCTGGAGGTGCGATTCACGATTCGCGAAACCTTGGGATCCAGCCTGGAGATGTCCGAAAAGGTCCTCGAAAACCTGGGGCTGTCGAAGTCCAAGGCGGTCGAAACGGTGCGCCGATTCCGCGCTCACGACGAGGCGACCATGGCGAAGCAGCAATCGGTGAAAGACGACGAAAGCAAGTTTCTGCAGACCACCCGCGAGTCTGCCGAACAATTGCGGCATTTGTTCGAGACCGACGAAGCTCAGCCCGAGGAGCCCGTCGCGCGGCGCCGGGCCGCGAGTTCTCAGTGAGGATTGAGCAATACGGTCGTATCGAAGCTCTCGAAACCGGTGAGCACGCGCCGGTAGGCGTTGTGCATGATGCGTTCCGCGTTCTTGTCGGCGCGGGTGCCCAGCAGCATGCGGATCATGACGTCATCCTGCGGCCGCGTGACATCCTCGCCCAATATCTGGTAGGCGAAGCGCGCCAATCGCTGCGTCATCTCGTTCGCAAACCGCAGACGCACCGCGTCGTTGCCGTCGCCGGCGCCCACCTTCGCCTCCTCGGCAACCTCGAAGATCAGGCGCGTGACGAACCGGGCCTTGTCGACCAGGCCCAAGTCGCTGAAGAACTCGATTTCCGATTGTATGTTCATCCTGCGGGGAAGAAATCTATGGGTTTGGTGGCCGTCAAAGCCGCCACATCCTTGGCCTCGAATTTGAAGAGGCGGATGCGCGCCAGCAATTTGCTTTCGAACTCCTTGTCGTTGAGTTCCGAGGAGATGATGCGCGCGGCGGTGATGTCGCCCGACGGGGCGATGGTCAACTCGAGCACCACCTTGCCCTGCAAGGCGGGGCTGTCGCGCAGGGCGCGCGCGTACATGGCATCGATCGCACCCTTGTTCTTGGTGAACACCAGGGCGATCTCGTCCGCGCTGCGCGACGCCTTGCCGCTGCCGCCGGCCCGCGTGGCCTGGCCGGATGCGCCCAGGTTCGGGTCCTTCACCTGCGTCGTATAGATGCCGCGCAGCGAGCCTGACCCCGCCGCGAGGCCGCTGCTGGTGGGCCCGCTGATGCCGCCGCTGGAGCCGCCGACCTTCGAGGAGATGATGTTGCGGCTTACCACGCTCACGTCGCCCGGGTCGGTCGTCTTTGGCTGGTCTTTTGCAAATTTATCCATATCGACATCGCGCAGTGCCGCGAGTTGGTCGAACACCTGCAAGCTCTTCTGCGCCTTGACGCGCGGATCCACGGGCACCACGGGTTTGGGCACGGCCGGCGCCTTCTCGGCGGGCTTCTCCGGCTTGGGCGGCGGCGGGGGCGGTGGAGGCGGCGGCGGCTCCATGACCAATTGCACCACTCTCTCGGGCAGTGATTCGGTGTTCACGACGATCTGATGCCGCGGCAAAAAAGGCATGATGACCGCGATGATGGCGAACACGATGGCCAGATTGCGCAGAATGGTGCGGAAGCGCCGCTCCATTTCCTCCGAGGGCGACCATGGCAGTTCGTAGCGCCGGTAGTACGGCGGCAGTGCCGTGGGAACGCGTTGCGCGGCGGGGTTTGCGGCTGCCATTTAAGTCGCCGCCCTTTCGCGCTCGACCACGGCGAAGGACACTTTGCCGTATTCGGCTTCGCTGCAACTGAGCATGATCTTCTTCAACAGACTGTAAGGCGTGCTCTTGTCGCCCATGATGGTGACTTCGCGCTTGGCGATGTCGGCCTGCGCCCCAGTCTTGAGACTCTTCTCGTTTTGCGCCATCAAGGCGTTCTTGAGCGGTGCGAAAAAAGGCCCCTGGTTGGCGGCGATATCGCTCACCGACCCCACCAGCTGCCCGTCCACGTACACCGAATCCTTGGTGACCATGACGACCACGGCGGCGCTGGGCTTGCGCTCGGACAACGACTGCGGAATCGAAATGTTCTTGGTGTTCGGCAGAATGTCCACCTCCGCCGTGTGCGCCAGCAGGAACACCACCAGAATGGTCATCATGTCGATGAATGGAATCAGCGCGAAATGATTCGCTCCATGGCGCCGTTGACGATGGCGTTTGATGCGGTAAGACGTCATATGGGCGCATCCCCGATGGAGATGTCCGGAAACAGCTCCGCCTTCGAAAATGGCTTCACGGGCAGCTGATAAACGCGCACCGTGTCCATGACCTGCACCAAGGTGTCGTAGGTGGTATTGGGGCTGGACAGAATGGTCGCGTCGCTCATTTGCGGATACTGCGATTTGATCCTGCGGATGAATTCCGACAGATTGTCCAGATCATAGCCGCTTGCCGTATTGGGAAGGACCTTGAGCGGACCTGAGTTGCGGTCGTTGACCACGATGTCGTCGGGACGAATGATGACTTCGAGCTTCAGGTCCTTGGGCAAGTCGAGCGGAGAGGCATTGCTGCTGTTGGGCAGGTTCATCTGAAGGATATTCGTCTTGGAGAACACCGCGGTGAAAATCAAGAAGAACACCAAGATCACCATCATGTCGATCATCGGCACGATGTTGAGATCGTCACGGCCCTGGTGATAGCGGGCGTGATTGCGTCGGACGAGGCGCGCGGACTTTGACTTCATCTGGGGCAGCCCTTATGAGCCTGTGGTCTAGATGCTGCCGCGCGCAGCGGCCGGGGCCCGCGCGGTGGGTGGCGCCGGAGCCGCGGGTTCATGCGCCGGCTTGTCGGTTTGCCGCTCGGTAATGGAGTTCAGGAATTTCACCGACGCGATCTCCAAGCTGTCGATCAACGACGTGGTCTTCGACTCCAGGAACATGTGCGACGTGAGCAGCGTGATCGCCACCGCCAAGCCCGATGCGGTGTTGTTCATCGCCACGGAAATGGCCGCCGCGAGCAGACTGGCCTTCTCGGCCGGATTTGCGGTCGCCACGGCGCTGAAGGCGCCGATCAGGCCGGTGATGGTGCCGAGCAAGCCGATCAACAAGCCGACGTTGGCCAGCGACGACAGATAGTGGGTACGCTTCTCGATGCGCGGAATGACCTCGAGCAGACTCTCGTCCATGGCCTTTTCGATGTCGTCGCGCCGCCGTGCGCTCGCGACGCGGGCCACGCCGTAGTTCAAAATCGTGGCGATCGACGCCTTGGAGTTCTGCGTCAGGCCGACCACCTGCTTGAAATTGCCGGCGCTCAAGGCGGGCACCAGGTCATCCCACAGGCTGCGGTTGCGAAAGGTCTCGCGGGTCAAATATACGTATCGTTCGATGGCGATCGATATGCCGACCACGAATATCAAGGCCAGCGGATATAGGAACAAACCGCCGTCCTTGAAGAAATTGACCACTGAATTCATGAAATTCATCTGCGCGCTCCTAAATAATGCTCATCCGCTTCCGAACTTGCGATTCAACCAGATTCCGTAAAATCGGCTATGACTTACTTCTCACCCTGCTGCCCCGGCTTCGGCGGTGCACCATTTTGAGACGTGTCGTCTTGCACGGCGTGGTAGTAAATGACCTCGCGTTTGAAGACGTCCCGATCGACGGGTGCCAAAATCTCATCAACCAAGCTGTTCATGGGCTTGCCCGCCAGATCGCCGATATCCGAGCGCTTCCAGGGGACGATATACATGACTTTGGGCTGCTCCCGGTCGCCGGTCACGGTAGCCGTGCCCAGATCGAGCCGATCGGTCTTCTGAGCGGCTTTCTGGCCCGTTGCTGCGGCCGCTGGCGCGGCGCGGCCGGCCGGTCCATGAGCGGCCTGCGCGCCCCGAGTTGACGGCCCAGACGCTGCGGACGGGGCCTGAGCCGCTGCCGGCTCATTCGACGTGTCGGCTCTCGGATCACCCGCCTCGGATTGCGCCGTCGCCTGGCTCGGCTTCGCCGCCGGTGCCGCCGGCGCCGCCGGCGTCGGCGTCGCGGCGGGGGCCGGCTGCTGCTGCGCCACCGCGGCCGCCGACGCGGTGCAACATAACGCCACCAGGCTCAAGTTTCTGATCGCAGTGTTCATACAGGCTCCTTTTTGGGCGCGGGCGCCGGCGCTCCGACGCGCTTGCGCAGTTCCACCACCCAGCCGGCGACCTGTTTGTTTTCGCCGGCAATCTCGATGTAGCGCTCGAATTCATCGAGCGCCTTTTGCGGCTGTGCAAGGTACAAATCGTAGAGTACGCCCAAGTTCAGATGCGCCGGGGCGTAATTAGGTTCAGCCGCTATCGTACGCTGGTAGGCCGCTTCGGCCTCTGCAAATTTGCCGAGCTTGCGCTCGACGATCCCGAGCTCATTGCCCGCCACCGCATTGTTGGGCTTGAGTTCTAGGGCGGTCTTGAAGGCGGCCTCGGCCTCGGGCAAACGTGAATCGCGCAGGTACAGCAACCCCAGGTTCAATTGCGGTCCCGCCAATTGCGGATAGCCGATGGCCAGCTCTTTGAACTCCAGCTCCGCATCGGTATTGCGCCCCGATTTCATGAGCTGCAGAGCCTGCGCGTATTGCTGAGCCGCGCGCTCCGGGATAGGAGCCGCTTCGACTGGCGCGGCGTTGGCGGCAGAGACGCCCGCGGCCGCAGCTGTGCTTGGCGCCGCGGCAGCTGTGCCTGGCGCCGCAGGCGCAGCCATGCTTGACGCCGCAGGCGCGCCGGCAATCGATTCGACCGGCTGCTCACTGATTTCCACCTTGCCGTAACGGCCTGGATTGAGTTGCGCCAGCGCCGCGAAGCTCTTTTGCACCCATTCATCGTCGGTGCCGTCCTTGGTTCGCGCGACATTGACTTCGTGCAATTTGATCGCCTTCTCTTCGAACGGGAAGGCCTGCTCCTCGAGCAGCACGTCGTACTGCTCCAATTCGTCTTTGGATAGATTCTTCGGGCGCTCCGAGCTCATCAAGTCCTTGCCCAACTGGCGATACAACTCGGCGCTCTCGAACGTGGCCGCGGTGGTTACTTCGGCGACCTGGTAGTCGGCTGCCTGCTCGTAGGCCTTGAGCGCCGCCTCCATCGCCTTGCGCTTCTCGGCCAGTGATTTCTTGAGCGGCGTCACGAGTTTGATGCTGCGGAACTGCTCGCGGGCCGGAGCCGCCAAAGTCAATGTCGCCCTCGCCGCCAAGGCCCGGCTGCGATCCGTTCGCGCCGCGCCCGCCGCGCGATCGGCCGCGATGATGTCCCTGAGCCAGAAATCACGAGCGGCGGTGTCGCCGGACTTGGCCGTCATCAAGCTCAGCTTGTTGCGCGCTTCCATCGCCGGATTCAGGGGCTGCGGGAAATGCTTCACGAATGCCTCGAGCATGGCGCGCGACTTTGCGGCGTTGCCCGCCTTGTCGTACAGATCCGCCGCCTGCAAGGTGGCCTCGCGCTGCACGTCGGGCGATTCGCCCTGTGTCTGCGCAATTTGTTCGAACTCCGCCGCCGCCTGCCCGGGGCGATTCGATTCCGTGTATGCCACGGCGAGATCGCGCGTGACATCGGCCTGCAGCGGACTTTGCGGAAAATTGCGGCGAAATCCCTCCAACACGACGACCGCTCGATCCCATTGCTTGTCCTTGATGAGCAGCGCCGCCGCATCGAAGTCCGCGTTCGCGCGAACCTTCGAAGTGGGCGCCAACGCGGCCACGCGCAGGAAATCGTCGACCGCCGCCGCACTGTCGCCGGATTTGCTCTTCTGTTCGCCCTGCTTGTAGATCGATGCGGCCAGGCGCTCGACGATCACCGCGCGCTCGGGGTCGTTGGCGGGCATCAGCGTCTGTGCATGGCCGTAGGCCGCCTCGGCCTTGTCGAATACGCCCTGCTCGAAGTTCGAATTTCCGATCACCGTCCAGGCCACGCGTTGTTTGGTGGCGTCCGCGGGGGGCTGGCGCGCCAGCAGGGAGTCGGCCGCGGCGATTGCCCGCGGATAATCCTTGATCGAATAGAGGTCGGTGGCCGCCCGTGTCAACACCGCCGCGCTCTCCGGATGAGCGGGAAAGGTTTGGGCGAATTTCAGCGAGCTGTCGATGCTGCGGCTGTGCACCGACGCTTTCGCCTCGCCGTTCAGCGACTCTTCCTGCTTGCCGTAGGCAACGATTGCCGCATAGCCTGCCGCCGCCGCTTTTTCATGGTCGCCGTAGCGATACGCGGTGCTTTCATATTCCTTCGCGGCGTCGAGATATTGCTTGCTCTCGAACAAGGTGTCGGCGAGCAGGTAATTGGTGACGGCCGAATCCGGGTCGTCCGGGAAGGACGTGAGATAGCTGTGGTACCACTTCGCCGCCTCCTGATAATCCGCCACATTCTTGCTGCGCTGCGCCTGCGCGTGGTAGTACTGCGCGACGTCCTTGAGGTTGGTCTTGAGCTCGGCCACCACTTTCGGTTCTTTCTTGGCATCCCGGCCCTGCCAGTACGCCGTCCCGAAGCTGTAGTTCTCCACGAATTCCTTCTTGCCCTGCAGCACGAGCTGCGGGAACCCGCCCTTTTGGTAGGCCTCGATCGCCTGCATCTCCAGCAGCGGCGCCTTTTCGTTATTGCGGTCCTGCGACACGAAGGCGCGGTAGCAGTCGGCCGCGTCCGTATAGCGCTCCTTCTCGATGTACAGATCCCCCAGGCGCGCGTACAGCAGATACGAGTAGGGCCGCGGTGCGCGGCGCTTCACGAAGTCGCCGATGGTCTTCGGCCCGTCGAGATACGAGAAAGTGATGCTCATGACGCGGAAGGTGTCCTCCACCAGCTCGCGATTCGGCCGGCTCAAACTTTCCAGCTCGACCAGCTCCGAGGGGCTGCGCTTCGAGATCAGCATCGAATCGAGCACGCCCGCAAAGGAATCCAAGCTGCGCTCGTTCTCGCCCTGCTTGAACAGCGACCACCCATGCTTGTAAAGACTCTGGTTGTAGAACGCGGACGAGGACCCGATCTTGATGACGGCTTCGTAGGCGTTCTGCGCCTTGGGATAAGCCTTGTTCGAGAACAGCAATTCCCCGCGCCGGAATTGCGCTTCGTCGAGGTAATGACTGTTGGGGTAAGCCGCCACCAGCTGATCCAGGGACGCCAGCGCCTTGTCGGGCTGCGCATTGAGCTCGTAGGCGCGCGCCAGCTGGTAGAGCACCGAATCGTTGCGCTCATACTTCGGATACGTTTTCAGCAGCGCGGAATACAGGTGGATGGCTTCGGTGGCGCGCAGGCCCTCGTTGGTGATGAGCTCGCGCTCGATGCGCTCCGTCTCGGAACTCTCGAGATTCAGATCGCCCAGACGGCGCAAGGCTTCCGCACGCAACGCGGCATCGCCCGCGTTAAGATCGAGAAAGCGCTTGTAGCTGTCCATGGTCTTGTTGGCGTCGACGTTTCTCGGCGGATCGGTGTTGACGTCGACCTGCTGCGCGTCGAGATCCTTGATGGTCGGCGGATTCTTGTTCGCGGCGTAGCTCGGCGATGCGCACCACGCCGCGAGCAAAGCCGCAGCCAGCGCCGCCCCGCCCGCCTTGCCGCCAACTGCCGGGCGCGCTTCCATCAGGGCTTCGCCTTGGGCTTGTCGTTCGCGGCGCGGTCGTAAATGGCCGCCAATTCGTAGCGCGCCTGGATTTGGTAAGTCGAGATGCGCAGCTTCTGGCCCTCGAGTTCGCGGATGGCGAGCACCTGCAGGAATCGATTCTGCTCCGCCGACACATCGGTCAGGCGCTGCTGCAGCTGATCCATGCGGGCGCGTATCGCGCCGATGCGCCCGGCGTAGGCCCCGGTATTGGTCGGCATGCCGGCCCGCGCCTGTTTGACCAGCACCGCCCGCTTCTGGGTTTCCTTGAGGGCGCCTTCGAGCTCCTTGACCGAGCGCCGCTCGTTCCACAGCCGGGCCTTGAAACTCGCCGACAGCCGCCAGTACGTGACGCCCTTCATCAGGCGGAGCTTTTCGCGCATTTCCGCGAGATCCGGGTCGTCCGGATGCGCCGCGAGGTAATCCTCGATGCGCTTCAATCGGCCCCACGTCCGCTGCTCCTCGGGGGTCCCCAAGGCCGCGACATCGTTGGATTTCTCGATTTCGTTGAGACGCGACTCGAAATCCACGCGCTTTTGCGTGAGGCCGCCGAGATCGGTCGCAGCCATGACCGCATCCGCCTTGGGCACGCGCCGCCTGTAGGCCTCTTGGCGCGTATCGAGCATGTCATCGTAGGCGGACACGTCCTCGCGCCAATTGTCCAAATTGCGGCTCATATAATTGAGTTCACGGTAATTCTTGAGACCCTCCTGAAATTCATTGCTCGCCAGCAGCTGGTACAGATACCGCGACTCGGGTGCGTTCGGCAGCGTGCTGAGCTGCCAATACCACGTCAATGTGTCTTTTTTGTCGTCGTCCAGCAGCCGGTCGAGCAAGTGGCCGCTGCGGATCTGTTCGACCGAGTCGTCGATCCGCTTCATTTCGGCGTCGAAGGACTCGATGGCGGAGTTGTAGTACTCGGCCGCCTGACCCGTCGCCGACAATTGATTGTAGGCGTAGGGCACCGTGAGAAAGGATTCTTGCACCGCCGAATCGAGCAAGTTGCGCTTGCGCAGCGTGAGCCAGGGCACCAAGGCGCGTTTGAATTCACCGACTCCGGCGTCCGCCCAACCGACGCCGAGCAGCGCCTTGCTGGAATAGGGACCCTCGAGACGCACCCGCTGCAGGATGGGTTTGGCGTCGGCAGCACGCTGCGCCTGCAGCAGCGCGAACCCCAGCGCGAGATTGGCTTTGTCCCTGAGCGACAGCAATTCCTCGCTGCGGGTTTCGATGCGCCCCACCCGGTCCAAGTACGGTATGGCGTCGGCGAGCCGGTTCTGACGGACCAACGCCACCCCCAGGTTGAATTGAGCGTAGGCGGTCCAATCGGGGGCGCCGTGCCAGTTGCTCAATGCCGCGATGGCGTCGTCATAGCGCTGCTGCCGCATCATCAGCTGCGCGAGCAGCATGTAGCGCTCGGCGCTGATGCGCGGATCGATCTTATCCGACACCTGCTTGAGCGCGCGCTCGGATTCGTCCAGGTAGCCGCGCTGATACCAGACCTTCCCCAGGTAGAACCAGGCTTTGTTGCGCACGGCTTCGGAGGTGTTTTGATTGAGCAGCGCCTCGAAGATCCTGCCCGCCTCGACGTGCTCGCCCAGAGACAGGTACAACCCGCCCAAGAGCAGCTCTGCCTCGCCCTGGGTGTGCGGCAGGCGGTCGAGTTGGCGCGCCGCAAGCAAGCGTGTAATCGAATCGAAATAATCGTCCTGGAAGAAATAGAACAGCACATCGCCGTAGTGCAGGTCCTTCACGTCCTGCGGCGCCAGGCCGTTGGGATCAGGCTTGACGTTCTTGGCGCAGGCGTCCGTCCACGGCAGCGCCAGCAGCAACCCGCCCAGGATGATCGGCCGGAGTCTGTTAATCACACCTTGCACACATCATTCCCAGTCTTTGATGGTGAACTCTGGCTGATGCTTGGCCACCCGGTCCGTGATCTTGAGCTCCAAATACTTGGCGCCGACGCCCTTGTCGAAGTTGATCGTGGCACCGCGCTTGTAGTCGCGGTCGGCCGGTCCCTTGCCGGTGAAAAACGCCACCAGCTCATGCTTGCCGACCTTGAGGTTGCCCAAATAGATTTGCTGCACGCCGCCCTTGAGCAGAGCGTCCGCTTCGCGCGCGGTGTACAAGTAATTCTTCACTTCCTTGTTGTCGATCTTGACGGTCACCGAATCCAACGCGAAGAACGTGCCGACGTCCATCGACACGTACAAGGCGACCTGGGTGTTGGCGGGAAACAGCAATTCCTCCTCCAACACGAACAGATCCTTGTTCAGATCGATGACGTCCTTCTTCAAGCCTTGCACTTCTTGGTCCAGCGTCTTGAAGTCGGCGGACGGCGCGTCGGGCGCCGCAGCGCCGGCAGCGGCGTCCGCTGCGGGCGCTGCGGCGGATGCAGGGGCCGGAGGTGCGGTGGCGGCGGGCGGATTGGCCGCGGCGGCCGGAGGTGCCGGCGCAGCTGCGGCTGCCGCGAGCGCCGCGCCTGCGGCGCAGGCACAGGCCAGCAACGCACCGCGCGCAAAGGTGGACACAACTCGATTCTTGGAATTCATAACTGCCCTATCGTTTACTCGCGCAGCAATTCGCGGATGTGATCGAGATATGCGCGCTCGTCGCCGCGCTTGAAGCCGACGTTGGAATAGCGCACGATCCCCGCGCGATCCACCAGAATCGTCATGGGCATCGTCTGCAGGCGGTAGTCTCGGCCGATGTTGGAGCCGGTGTCGAACATGATGGGATACGACACCTTCATGGCGTCGGCGAACTCGCGCGCCCGGGCCAGATCCTCGTCGACCGACACGCCGAGCACCACCAAACCGGCGCGGTTGTAAGTCGTGTTGATTCGATCGAGGGCCGGCATTTCCTGGCGCGAGTCGCCGGCCCAGCGCGCCCAGAAATTCACCAATACGACCTGGCCGCGAAATTCGGACATGCGCAAATTTCTGCCGTCCATGGCCTTCAGCACGAAGTCGGGCGCGTCCTTGCCCACCAGCGTGGGCGCGGCCGCGGTCGACGGCACGGTCGACAAGGCGCCGAAGATCAGACTGCCGGCAAGCAATACTCTACGCATGCGATACGGCCTCAGCGCGGCATTCTCGAGCCGATTGTCTTCGAGCCGCACCCGAAGCGCGGCAATACATCATTCACGCTGGTAACCCCGCTGTCCTAGACTTTGATCTCTTTAAAGATGGGCCCGTAGACCGGAAGCTTTGCGCCCTCGCCTTTCAGCGAGTTTGCCCTGATCAGATCTTATGCAAAATCGCACAATGCAAGCCGTAGTGTCAACGCGGCAGCCTGCTGCTTTGCTAGATTTCTGTATGACTTGGCGCACATTCAAGGAAATAGCATGCGCACGCCTCACCGGTGCCGCACACATTACAAGCGGCCGAGCGTCGAGTGTATTGTCTCTGGAATGAGACAGCCTGCGCGCGCTGAGCGAAACGCTGCCGCGGACCTAGGAGACCTTTCCGTTCACCAGACTGGCGAGGGGCTGGTACGCAACGAAGGTATCCAGCGCCGAGCCCAGGGTGTTGTTCAAGGGTTGCGTGGGATAGAGATGCGCGAAGGTATTCGCGGCGCCCGCGCCATGCAATGCGATGTAGTTGAGCACCACCATCTGCACCAAGTTGAACACGTTGTTGCCCGCGGGGCTGCCCGAGGTATTGAGCGAACCGTCCGGATTGAAGTTGCCGATCTGCAAGCTCATCTCGGGATTGTTCTGCGCCGGCAACGGTTTGGCCTTGGGATCGAACACCAAGAAATAGGTGGCGGCGACGTTTTGATTGTCCGCCGTCCAGACGCCCTTGCCGCGGCCGCCGACCGAACTGTCGATCATGCCGCTGCTGGCGAGGGAGCCGTCGCTGAATACATAGATCATCACGGGCCTGTTGACCCGTGCGGCGTACTCGAGGCAAGCGCCGATGCAGACGCCGGCGTTGAAGTCGCGCTCCTCGCCGGTCATGCGGTCGCCGGTATGATAGTCGAAGCCGCCCATTTCGATGGTCCCGGCGGCGGCGTTGCCGTCGATGACCAGCTTCATGATCGCGGCGGTCTTCTGGAAATCCGAACTCCCCTGATATTCCGCCGTCGTGAAGATCCCGCCCGGACCGACGATGTTGGGATCGATGTCGGGATTGACCGAGGCAGGGTTGCCATATTTGTCGACGACATACGCCGCCTTGGTATAGCCGCACGCCTCGATTCCGGTGGCTCCCAGCGCCGCCGTGTTCAGAGTCGTATCGGTGTAGGCTTGTACCTTCAGGTACTTGGCATCGCTGATGCGCTTGACCGATTCCATCACGTTGGTCACGTCCGCCGCCGGCAGCAAGGCACCCAGCTGACCGGTGTTGACCAGGCCCTTGGTGTCGCTGGAACTGGAAATCTTCACCGGTGCGGCGCTCGGGTCCATCATGGTCATCGGCGCCATGGAATTGCCGCCCGACGGCGAGCTGTCGGAGCCGATCAGGTCGAGCAGTCCGCCGCGTGCGCCGTACTGCCAAATGCCGTACATGGGATTGTGCGGATTCACATTGGTATCGTTCTGCGACAACGCCGGGATGACCGTGCCCATGGTGTTGGCCATGGCCTTGGCGCCGGTGCGCGTCTTCATGCCGCGCAGGTGTGCGCTGTCCGAGTGATAGCGCAGCCCGAAAGTGCTGTCGATGAAGTTTCCGCTGAGGCTGGGACTCGGCACCATGGTGCCGGGAAGTCCGAGCTTGTTGTAGCCGGCGACCGATAGAAAATCCAGCTGCCCCTTGAGGCCGCCGACCAGCACATTGGAGCCGGCGATATTGCCGCCGCCCGCCAGGTCGAAACAGATGAAGGGGATTTTGCCTGCACCGGAGGTGATGCCGCAGGCAACCTTCGCCTGCTCTATGTCCGAAGACAGTGCGGCTCGAGCCATGCGCGGATCGGCGAGCAGCCCCAGCAGCGTGGGCCCCACGACGGTGGCGGCGCCGGTCAGGAACCCCTGCGCCACGAATTCACGGCGCGTACGCGGGCGCGAGTGATCCGGATGGCGCAGCGGTTCGTTCAGACCGAGACCTTTGGGCGGCTTCTTATGCATATGAACCTCTTCTCTCTCTGCTTGCTGCTAGTTGATCAACATGTCGGCGCTGCTGAACGCCGCCGCGCAGGCTGCGCTCGCGACCGCCATGACGCGTGCCTGCGTGGTACAGGCAGTCGCCTGGCAGAGCTTGCCGATCATGGTGTTGAGTTCCGCCGTGACGGTCGACGCCGCCGGCTGGGTGGCGAGTTGCGAGCCGAGCACCCGCGCCGCCAGCGCGTTGCTCACCAGGCTGACTCCCGGGGCGGTTCCGGTGGCGCCGAACAGCGAGCTGCTGAAGGTCACCCCGGGGAACAGCTGCGCCGCCAGGCTCGGGGTATTGACCGCCACATTGCAGTACTGAATCGCAACCTGCACGATGCCCACCTGGTTGGCCGACGAGAAGCTTTCGAGGGTGGGAACCGACGGCAGCTGCTGCTGCACGGTCACATAGGTCTGCGAAACGGTCGGGTTCGTGGTCGGTACGCCGGTCAATTTCGACAGGCTGGCGTTGATCTGCGCGAAGGTACGCACGCCGATCGAGGCGGCCGGCGGCGGGTAGCCGGGTGCGATGGTGGAAATCGGCACCGGATCGGTGGTCACATGCGTCTTGGTGCCGAGCTGGTCGAAGCTCAGAAAGAACGTATCGGTCAGCGGCCCGCTCTGAATGGCGATGACCGTGCCGATGTTCGAGAGCACTTCGCCCTGTGGCGTGTACTTGGCCGCCGTTACCGTGGTATCGAGCGGAATGTACGCCTGGCCGACGGTCGGAATGGTGCCGTTGATGCCGATGCGTATGCCCTTGACGGCGATTCCATCCGGCTTGACCGTCTTGTCCAGCGAAATGAAGGTCGGCGCCGTGAACAGGTAGCTCGCGCTGTCGTATTGACTGGCGGTGAACATGACATAGCCCTGCGACACGCCGGTGACGGCGGCCACGTCGAACAGCAGGTAGAAGCGCTGGCCGACGCCGGCCTTGTAATTCTGCAGAGCCTGTGCGGCGGTGAGGGCGCGATCGTGGATGGCGACGAATTTGATGAGGCCCTGCCAGGAGCGGTCGCCGGAGACTTCATTGCCCAGCACCAGGGCAAAGGTATCGTCCCAGTTGCCGAGGGTTCCGCCCTTCTGCGGGTCGGCGACGCCGGTACTCTGGCCGTTGACGAAGATCTGCCGCCCGTTGACGGGATCGTAGGCCATGACCACGTGCTGCAGAGAGGCCTGCAGCACCATCGCCGCCGTCGGGGTCGCGAGCTGCGGCATGCCGTTCAGATCCGAATTGGAGCTGCGCATCATGAAATCGTAGTTTTGGTTGGTCTGGCCCAGCGTGAAATTTCGCAGCGTATCGCCGCCGGAATAACTGACCATGTAGGACTTGTCGGCCGCCACCAGCGCGGGGGCAACCCAGGCCTCGATGGTGTATTCGCCGGTGGCCTCGATCAGGTCATGGATTTTCCGGCTCGCGGACGTCGATGCCTGGGCCTTGCCGCCGGCGCCCACCGTGATGCCCCAGCCGCCCGCCCAGGTGACGCTGCCCGACAGGGTCAGGTCCGCGGACGGATCCACGCCGCTGGTGTCGTATGCAGTCAAACCCGTCCCGGTCTCGAATTCGTACTTGGCGATGACATTGGCGTCGAAGCGGTTGGCGCCGCTCGCGATCGTGCCCTGAGTGAGCGTCAGCGCCTTGCTGGTGACCAAGTTCGGATCGACGGCGGTCGACGGCACCATGCCGGCGAAGGCCTGGATCTTGGCCAGCATGAGGGCCGCGTCGTCGGAGCACTTGCTCCAGCAATTGTGCATGTCCACCGCCAGGCGGCTGACGAACCGGGAACTGCTCGGCGTGTTCAGATTCATCTTGGGAATGGCGAACTGATAGGCCTGGTTCACATCCGACGAGGCAAAGAAAGGCGATTGCGGCGTGCCGGCATCCGGGGCGTGACACTTGCTGCAATACTGGGTGAGCAGCGGCCATACCGTTGCTTGGAAGTCGGCCGCGGTTGCCGGGAAATTCTTGCTGTTGCCGACGCTCTGCACGGGCGGGGCCTGCAGCTGCACCTGCGTGCCCGTGCCGACGGCCGATCCCGCCCAGTTGGTGATCCAGGTGGTCAAGATCTCACCGCAGGCATTGGGGTCGGCAAGCCAGCAATTGTGTCCGCCGCTCACCTTGGTCACGATCAAGGAGGTCGACGGCTGCTGCAGATTCACCACCGTGTTGGCCTGCGCGTAGGCGAGGTTCACGTCGTCGCTGCGGGCGAAGTTCGGCATTTGTGCCGGCGAGGTGGCGTTGTGGCACTGTCCGCAGCGGTTCTGGACGCGCACATTGGCCCAGAAATTGACCGCAAAGGCCTGGACGTCGGCCGTCGCCGGCGCCGGTCCCGTGTAGGCATTCGCGGAGCTCGTGGGCGCCGTGGCGCCGGTGGCCGTCGTCGGGGCGCCGCCGCCGCCGCAGGCCGTCAGGGCCGCGCTTGCCGCGAGCAAGAACACGCCGGCGAGGCGCGGACTAACGATGCGTGTGAAGTTCATGATTACATCCCCGCCGTGCAGTAAACAGCGGCGTCAATGAAGGCTTGCCGCAGCGAGTAGCCGTTCGACTTGAACGAGGCGGCCATCGAGACCACTTGGCTGCTATCGGTGGAATTGCTGGGCGCCCGCAGGCACACGTACTTGAACACCCGCGAGACCTGGCAGTTGGCGAAGGCCGCACTACTTTCCAGCTCCTGACCCAGGCTCTTGGCGCCGCTACCGCCGCCGGTCGGGTTCTGCGTCGTATCCCAGCCCAGCAGCGAATTCACCCCGCCGCGCCAGCGGTTGTCCCAGTGATCGTCGGGAGTGACATAGCCCTGCGGAAAATTGGTGTTGTTGATGAAGTATTTCGGCTGTACCTGTCCGGCCGTGTAGACGATCCGTCCGGCGTCGCCCGTGGGGTCGGTGGCGGCGTTGTAGCTGTAGTTGTAGTACGCGAACGCCTGCGCCATGGGGTCCATGCCGCTGTGGCATTCGATGCAATTATTCAAGAACAAGCTGCTGTCGCCGCCCGGGCTGCGGGTGACGTCCTGGCGAATCCGATCCGGGGGGCGCGTGGTGTCGGGGATGGTCTGCAGATCGGCGCACAGATGATTCATCATGGTGAACCGAAACATCCTGCGGTTCGTGCCATCCATGAAGAAGGCATTGGCCGCGGCGCGGGTGGTCATGACGCCGGCGGTCGCCGCCGCCGGTAGGCCGGTCACCGCCGACTGAGTGGTCTTGGCGAGATGCACCGACAGGTCGGCGCCGTCGTTGTCCAGCGCCTGATACAGGTCGTTGTTCGCCGGCGAGTAGGCCGGGACGTTGGCGGCGGAATCGGCTATGTAGAGAATATCGGCGCTGAGCAGAGTGTTGAACGGAACGTCGTCGCGCACCATGCCGACCACGGTGGCGATGTAGTCATTGAGCGGAACGAACACCGACTGGTCGCGGTTGGTCCAGGGGGCCGCCAGGTTCCGGATCGTGTTGTTGTAGAACGATGGATCCTGGGTGGCGAGCTTTGCCGCGGCGCTCGGGGATCCGGTGGCCACCATCTGGCTGATCTGCGCGTCGGTCGCGGGCACGCCCGCGATGCGATCGTAGATGCGCTTCGCCTGATCCTTGCTCATCGCGAAAGCGTTGGCGCCGACCAGCGTCAGGGCGGTTGCACAGACGATCGCCCGCAACAGATGTGTTGCCGGGCGCGGCGCCGTTGCAACCCGCCGCGCACCGTCCATTTCCGGCATTGCCATCCCATTCTTCATATGCACATCCACTCGCGTGAGTTGTGATTTCTACGTGGCGCAAATATACCTAGCAAAAAAGGCCCCGAGGAATGTCTCATCGGAACGACGTCGGTGTTTCGCGACATATCGACGGCCTAGTGTCCGGCTATATCCTGCAACCTAATTTGCGAAGGTCAGCTCGCCGGTACACAGAGAAACGGATGTGGCGAAGTTCTTCTGTGAGTGCGTTAACAGAATGGGCACCGGCATCGAACGAAGATGCGGTTCTGAGATCAATTAAGTTCAATGACTTCGCGCGAATAGGCACACTGATCGCTGAATGGACGATTCAACGCAGGTATCCCGAACCATGAAGACTTTGCGCGCACGTGAACTCCGTCACGGTACTTCGACCCTGGCGGCGCTGCTGCTCCCTGCATTGTTCATGGCCGGCTGCCAAAGCGGCGTCAGCGGACATGCGCCGGGTGTTGCGGGCGTGCAAACCCAGGATCCCGGCACCCTGAATTTTCCGCTGGCCTATGTGAAGCGTCCCGCGCCCGCGACTCCGCAGGCGGATGTGGATGCGCGCGATCTGATCACGTCCACCACCGGCGGCGATCTATACATCCGCGAGCAGGCCAGTCCGGGTTCCCTCGAAACCAATGTCACGAAGTCGATCACCTTGGGGCTGGGCGACGTTCGCGACCTCGACGTGTCTCCGGACGGCAAGAAATTGGTGTTTTCGCTGCGTCTGCCATTGAATCCCAACAAACCCAACACGGACGTCACCCAGCCCAACTGGAAGATATATCAGTACGACGCCGTCGCAAAAACGGTGACCCAACTCACCAACGACGACACGACCGCGGGGCACGACGTGGGCGCGCATTACCTGCCCGACGGGCGCATCGTGTTCGCCTCGTCGCGCCAGGCGGCGACTCAGGCCATTCTGATCGACGAAGGCCGCCCCCAATACCCGGCGCAGACCGATGACCGCAAACAGGCCATATTCCTATTGCATGTCATGAACGCGGACGGCAGCGGCATCCATCAGATCAGTTTCAACACCAACCACGATTTCGCGCCCTCCGTCCTGGCCAGCGGTCAGATCGTGTTCTCGCGCTATGAGTCCATCAACGGAGATCAGATCAGTCTGTACCGAACCAATCCGGACGGCACCGGGCTCGAGCTCTACTACGGCGAGAACAGCCACGCCACCGGCGCCGACATCGCCGGGACCAACAAGAACGTGATCCAATTCTTGAACGCCCGGCAGCGCGCGGACGGCAAGCTGATCGCCATTGCACGGCCATTTCTCGGCACGCAGCAAGGCGGCGATATCGTCGAGATCGACGCGGCGAATTTCGTGGAAATCAATCAGCCGTCGACGCCGATGGGGTCGGCCGGCACGGCGCAGACCAGCGCGACCACGCTCGGAATCACCACCGATGCGGACCGGCCTTCCATGGGCGGCCGGTTCGCGTCCGCGTATCCCCTATACGACGGCACCAATCGAATGCTCGTCAGCTGGGCTCCCTGCCTGGTCCTGGATTCGACGGTCACCCCGCCCACCACCAGCATTTGCACGGCCGCCAACACCAGCGGCGCCAATGTGCAAATGGCGCCGCCGCAGTACACAATTTGGATCTACGATGTCGGCAAGGGAACCTTGAGCCCCATCCTCGCCGCCGAGGCGGGTACCGTCATCGTCGAACCGGTCATCATGCAGGCACGTACTCCGGTGCCGGCGTTCATTCCGGATTTCGTGCCGACCGGCGCCGCAGCCAATTTGGCGAACAACAGCAATGGCGGATTGGGGCTGCTGGTCATTCGCAGCGTCTACGATTTCGACGGAATCGACATGGTTGCCGCCGAGACCGCCAACGCCTTTCCCAATATTGCGGCCTTGGCCGATCCAAAACAGGCCAAAGCCGATCAGCGACCCGCCCGTTTCGTGAGGATCGAAAAGGCCGTGGAGATTCCCGACAAGACCGTGCGCAAGATCGACGCCAACGTGTTCGGCCCCGCGGGCATGGGAATGCGCGAGATTCTCGCCTACGCCCCGGTCGAGCCGGACGGCTCCGTGAAGATCGAATTGCCGGCGAACGTCCCCTTCACCATCGATATTCTCGACAAGAACGCCCGGCGTATCGGCGCGCGCCATACCAGCTGGATGCAATTGATCCCCGGCGAAACCAGAACCTGCAATGGCTGCCATGTCGCGGGCAGCAAGAGCACTCCGTCGCACGGGCGCTCCGGACTCACCGCCTCGGTCAACCCGGGAGCGACGGCCGCGGGCGCGCCGTTCCCCGATACCGTCTCGACTCTGCCGGCCGCGAACGCCGGCGACACCATGGCCGACACCCGGGCCTGGAACACCTGCCAGACCGGCTCCACCACGGTGTGTTCGCAGGTACCGAGCGCCGACGTGATCTACGCCGACGTCTGGACCGACCCGATCAAGGCGGCCCGCCCGAAAGACCTGAGCTTCTCCTATCTCTATTCGGATCTGACCACCCTGAAGCCCACCAACGGGCACTGCACCCCGTGGGATCCCCTG
>Ga0307470_10000376_pt1 | contig 24290 bp, 15 predicted proteins | sample atmos_gasesAM3C__FD_204565 | JGI IMG/M metagenome (GOLD analysis project Ga0307470, IMG submission 204565) | Hardwood forest soil microbial communities from Morgan-Monroe State Forest, Indiana, United States - atmos_gasesAM3C_05 | ecosystem: Environmental > Terrestrial > Soil > Temperate forest... | reverse complement strand
GGCCGGTGCGCACCCCGCCATCGCCGCCGTCGTCGTCCGGTAGACGCGGATGCGCCGGGAGTCGACGCAAAGGGAGGGGACCTTGAGACCTCCTGTTACTGGAAGTAGAGGTACGTTGAACGGGTAACCCTCTCAACCCCAGAGACTTAGCTCTGTAAGAGGAGTCAGTAGGTGTCTGTTAGGTGACATTGGCGGCAAAGGCCAAACTGTCAATAGCCGAGCCGGCGCGCCGCGCAAAGCTACGCTGAGCCGCCACGCACGGCTCGTCGGCGGGAGGCGTATCACCCTGCCCCCAGAGCACGCGACGAGACGAGTATTGGGCCGCCTCAGCAAGCGCCACAGCTCGGATCGGGCCATCCCGGCAAGGTCTGCGATCGTGGGCGCGACCTGTAGCGCCGGTGTCGATGGCGCGGGCTGAGAGCGCGAGATCACCTGGAAATCGCTCGGCCCCCGAGAGCGGCGACGAACTGCTGCCTGGGGCGCTGCTACGGGACGGATCGGCTACCAGCGACGACGTTCGCTCAAACGTCCTGACCGCTATCGCTAAGAGATACGCGCACGCATCGCGCTTGCTCGACGCGCGGCTGACTGCCGATCGGTGCCCCAGCTCCCGGGGACAGTGCCGAAATCCTCTCCGGGGCCGCAACCGCGGACGCACCACAAGTCTCTTCGCAGAAGGCGAGAGCTGAGACCTGAAGAGTGCCGCCCCGTGCTACTGAAGGCCGCAGGCGTAGGGACAGTATATGGAGGTAGAGCAATACATCCCCATGGCGTAGCAGTCGTCACAGCTGTAGACGCAAAGGACGTCCGCAGCAGCTCCGTTCACGCCATTCTGGGGATACTCGCCAGGCGCCGCAACCGGATTAGTGGGAGGATCGAGGGCAACAGAGAGACTCCCCGTCACCTCTCGCCTGGTCGCGGGTGTGGTGGGAGCGTCACAGGAACTCCAGCCATCCCGGATCGAGCTCTGGCACGATTCCTGACCGTTACAACTGGACGCGAACGGGCCGTCTGGGCAGAGCGCGCTCGCTTGCCGTGCGCCTGTCCCAAGAGCGATAGCGATTATCGCCAGTAGCAGCCTGCCAATTTTAACCATTTCACACCCCTTCTTCTAAGAAGTAACGATAATAGCATAAATACCGCTCCCCCGGGCCGGAGATACCGTCCCGCGAATCGTGAGGACCATGATGGCGAGAATCCGTTTACGCCGACCGGTCGCACGGCCTCCTCAGTCCGCCGGATCGTGAGGAGGGGGTTGTAGCGCGCCGCCGTCCCGTCCGTTGTCGGATCGAAGCGGAGGCAGAGGCGGCCGAGCCTCCCTCTTGCGATGGCCGGCCGTCAGGCGCCAGAGCTCGGACTTGATGTCCAAGACAACAGCCGAGCCAGGTCGACGCCGCGTTGGCGCCGGGGGCGTTGCCCGAGCTGGTGCAGCCGGCGGCGCCGGAGAGGTCGGTCCAGGCGGCGTAGACGTCGTTCTTGAGCGCCGTGCGGTAGGCGCCGGCGGTGGCGTAGATCAGCGCCTTGCGGTCGTTGAAGGCCGGCACGGGGATCTCGAACGAGGCGAAGGTCCGGGCGACGGCGACCGGCGCGGCGAAGGAGGCGCCGCCGTCGGTCGAGTAGAAGACGGCCTGGCTGCCGCTGCCGACGACGTCGTTCGACGCCGCGATGATCTTCTGCGGGTCGCGGAAGTTGATGCGGATATCGGACTCGCTCCGCGGGTTGGCCACCGCGCCCGAGATCCGCCGCTCCGGCCCGGCGCTCGCCGAGCGCGCCGCCGCCGCCGGGGCGCTGCCCGGGCCGGGCTGGATGTCCTCACCAGCCGATCTCCAAAACGGACTCAAAAGTGTAGCACCTCCCCGTGCCGTTCTCTGATTACGCGACATCGTCGATCGGGGGGCCTGATTCCGCCCCATCGGCCTCGATGAGGTCTCTTTTTCCTCTCCATCGGATTCGTTCGAGAGAAAACGTAGGGGAAGATCGCTTCATGAAGTACCCTCGATGGGGTATTCTTTTCCTTGAACATGCGACGGGAGATCCCTTGCGGCGTTCCCTCCCCGGGCGAGGCGATGGTCCTCGCGTACCTGAAGGACCTGATCGAGCTGGAGCGCCGGGGGGACGCGCGGGAGGAGAGCCATTACCCGGCTCTCAAGACTCTGCTCGAGCGGGCGGCCGCGGCCGGCGGCCGCCCCGACGTCGGGGTGACGGCGATGCCCCGGCGGACGCCGGCGGGCGACGTCGACTTCCAGGTATGGGGCGCGGGCCGCCGGCTGGTGGGCTACGTCGAGGCCAAGCGGCCCGGCACGGACCTCGGCCTGGCGGCGGGGAGCGCGCAGGTGAGGCGCTACCTCGAGGCCTTCGGCAACGTCCTCCTCACCAACTTCCACGAGTTCCGCCTCTTCCGGGACGGGTCGCCCGCCGGCGCGGCGGCGATCGACGGCCCGCCATGGCTCGCCGTCTACGGCGACCGGCTGACCGCGCCGGCGGGGGAGGCCGAGCTGCTCGCCCTCCTCGGCCGTTTCTTCGACTTCTCGACGCCCCGCACCCTGGGCGCCGCGCCCCTCGCCATCCATCTGGCCCGCCGCACGCGCCTCCTCGCCGAGGCGATCGTCGGGCTGCTCGACGACGGCCGCAGCGCCGAGCTCGCCGGGCTGTTCGCCGCCTCCTGCGAGTACCTGATCCGCGGCCTGACCCATCGCGAGTTCGCCGATCTCTACGCCCAGACCATCGCCTACGGGCTGCTCGCCGCGCGCTTCCAGGAGGACGAGAGCTTCGGCCGCCGCGCGCTCGCCGAGATCCCCCGCGGCAACGGCCTGCTGCGCGACCTCTTCCGCTACCTGTCGCTCGACGAGCTGCGCCCCGAGGTCGCCTGGATCGTCGACGACCTGGTCGACCTGCTGCGCGAGGCGCCGGTCGCCAGGATCCTGGAGCGCTACTTCCGGCAGAACCGCGGCAAGGACCCCATCCACCACTTCTACGAGACCTTCCTCGCCGAGTACGACGGCAAGCTGCGGCGCCGGCGCGGCGTCTATTACACGCCGCCGGCGCTGGTCTCTTACCTGGTGCGCTCGGTCCATGGCCTGCTGATCGAGCGCTTCGGCTGGCGCGACGGCTTCGCCGACCGGCGGGTGCGCCTGCTCGACCCCGCCGCCGGCACCCTGACCTTCGTCATCGAGGCGCTGCGCGCGGCGATCGCCGCCTGCCGCGCGGCGCACGGCGAGGGGGCGGTGCCGGCGCTCGTCCGCGAGCACCTGCTCGTCCACGCCTACGCCTTCGAGGTGATGATGGCCCCCTACGCCATGGGCCACCTGAAGCTCCACCTGGCGCTGGCGGAAGAGGGCTGTCCGCTGGACGACGCGGCGCGTTTCCCGCTCTACCTGACCAACGCCCTGGACCTCCGCGAGCTGGTGCAGTCGAACCTCCCCGGCACCTCGGCGCTGTCGCGCGAGGCCCACGCGGCGGGGGTGATCAAGCGCCAGGAGCGGGTGAACGTCGTCCTCGGCAATCCGCCCTACTCGGGCCACTCCACCAACCATTTCGAGGAGGTCGACGCCTGGCTGAAGAACGGGTACCCGGCCGCGGACGGCTTCAACGAGGGCTACTACCGGGTGGACGGCCGCCCGCTCGGCGAGCGCAACCCCAAGTGGCTGCAGGACGACTACGTCAAGTTCCTGCGCTTCGCGCAGCACAAGATCGACCAGAACGGCTTCGGGATCGTCGCCTTCGTCACCAACCACGGGTACCTCGACAACCCGACCTTCCGCGGCATGCGGCGCTCGCTCCTGCGCACCTTCGACGAGCTCTACCTGCTCGACCTGCACGGCAACCGGGAGAAGGGGAGGGCGGCGGCCGGCGCCGAGCGCGACGAGAACGTCTTCGAGGAGGTCGACCAGGGGCTGGCGATCGCGCTGCTGGTCAAGCGGCCGGGGCTCGCCCGGCGGGTCTTCCGCGCCGACCTCCGCGGCAGCCATCAGGAGAAGCTCGTCTGGCTCGCGGGCCACGAGCGGGCCGACACCGGGTGGACCGAGATCGCGCCGCGGGCTCCCGCCTATCTCTTCGTCGCCGAGGACGCCGCGCACGAGCCGGCCTACCGGCGCGGGGTGCCGCTGCCGGAGATCTTTCCCGTCCACTCGGCGGGGGTGGTGACGGCGCGCGACGCCTACGTCGTCGGCCTCCACCACGGCGAGCTGGCGGCGCGCCTCGACGCCTTCCGCGCCTACGGAGCCCTGAGCCCGGAGGGCGCCGACCGCCCCGTCCTCGCGGACAAGGGGAGCTTCCGGGTCGCCGCGTCCCGCGAGGCGCTCGCGCGGGACGCCGACTGGCGCGCGCGCCTCCTCCCCCTGCTCTACCGCCCGTTCGACGGCCGCACGATCTTCTACGCCGACTACCTGGTGGAGCGGCCGCGCCGCGCGGTGATGGAGCACATGCTCGCCGGCCCCAACTTCGGCCTCGTCTGCCCCAAGCAGCACAAGGAGGACGCGGGGGCGCTGCTGACCGACCGCCTCGCCGGCCACAAAGCGGTCTCCGCCTACGACGTCAACGACCTCTTCCCGCTCTATCTCTACCCGCGGCGGCGGGACCAGACCGGCGTGATCGCCGGCGTCCTCGAGGGCCGGCGCGCCAACGTGGCGCCGGCCCTCGCCGCGGCCCTGGGCGAGGCCTACGGTCTGGCGCCGCCGCCGGAGGAGCTCCTCTCCTACGTCTACGCCGTGCTCTACAGCCCGCCCTACCGCCGGCGCTACCGCGACCAGCTCCGCCGCGCCTTCCCGCGCATCCCCTTCCCGCGCGACATCGCCCTCTTCGCCCGCATCGCCGCCCTGGGCACGCGGCTCGCCGCCCTCCACCTGCTGCCGCCCCGGCTGCCCGGGCCGCCGGCCGTCCGCTTCGAGGGGCGGGGCAACGGCCGCGTCGGTGCGACGAAGCGCGCGGCGCGCGACTACCGGCCGGCCGAGGGGCGGGTCTACGTCAACGGGGACGGGCAGTGCTTCGACCACGTCGCGCCCGAGGTCTGGGCCTACCGCATCGGCGGCTACCAGGTGCTCGACCGCTGGCTCGCCAGCCGCGCCGGGCGCGAGCTCTCGCTCGCCGAGATCGAGGCCTTCGCCGCCGCCGCGGCCGCGATCGGCGAGACCCTCGCCCTCGAGCCCCTGCTGGCGGACCTCTACCCGGAGGTCGAGGCGGCGCCGCTCCTGCTGCCGGGGAGCGGGTGATCGCCGTGGCTCGTCAGGCGCGCCGAGTCGGCCGGCGGGGCCGGCTCTCCGGCGCGGCGGTGGCGGGGTCCTCCGGCCAGGCGTGCTTGGGGTAGCGGCCGCGCAGCTCCTTCCTCACCTGCGGGTAGCCGCTGCGCCAGAAGCTCGCGAGGTCAGCGGTCACCTGCTGCGGGCGGCCGTTGGGGGCGAGGAGGTGGAGGAGGACCGGCACGCGGCCGCCGGCGACCCGGGGGGTGGCCCGCCAGCCGAACAGCTCCTGGATGCGGGCCGCGAGGACCGGCGGCCGGCCGGGTTCGTAGGCGAGGGGGACCTCGCGGCCGGCGGGCACCCGCAGGCGCTCGGGCGCCTCGCGGTCGAGGGCCTGGCGCTGCGCGCGGTCGAGCGTGCCGGCGAGGACCTCGGCGAGGGGGGCCTGGCGCAGCTCGGCGAAGGAGCGGCGGCCGGCGGCGAGGAGCGGCAGGAGGCCGATCAGCTCCGCGTCGTCGAAGGGGGGTAACCCGAGCTCGGGCATCCAGAGGGCGAGCGAGCGCACCCGCGCGAGGAGACCGGCGACCGCGGGGTCGGCGAGCGGCAGCGCGCGGTCGAGCCGCTCGGCCGCGGCGGCGGCGAGCACCCGCTCGGCGGAGCCGTCGGCGGGGAGCGGCGCCTCGCTCGCCGCGACGACGAGGTCGCGGTAGCGGGTCCGCCGCCAGGCGACGACCCGCTCGCGCCCGGGATCGAATTCGAGCTCGATCCCGACCTCGACAGGGGTCGCCAGCCGCGCGGTCGTGACGTCGGCGAGCTCGACCGCCGAGGCCAGGCGGACGAGCGCCTCGGAAGCGGGCAGGCCGGGGCGGCCGCCGCCCCCCTTGCGGTCGTCCAACTCGACGGCGACGAACAGCTCGGCCGCGAGGACGGCGCTCTCCGCCGCCAGGCGGACGCCGCGCCCGCCCACCATGAGGGCCCGCGGGCTCCCCGGCTCGCGCCGCCGGCACAGACGGTCGGGATAGGCGGCGAAGAGGGCTGAGAGGAGGATGTCGTCGCGCTCGCCGGGCGGCGCCACGGATCGTTCCAGCTCCGGCAGCGCGCGGTGGAGCGTCTCGGCGAGCTGATCGCGGGCGGCGAGGACGAAGCGGGCGGCGCCGGGGTCGAGGCGGTCGCCGAGCGGCGGCGAGGCGATCCGGCGGCGGGCGAATTCCTCCAGGGCGTCGGCGCGGTCGAGGAGGTCGGAGCGCGAGGCGCGGGCGGCGCGCCGCTCGTCGAGCGAGCCCGCGGGGCGGCGGAAAGGGTCGCGCTCGGCGAGGAGGGTGGCGACGAGCGCCGCCTCGCGAGCGACGCCGCGCCGCCCTCCCTCGACGAGCAGGCGGCCGAGCCGGGGGTGGACGGGGAGACGCGCCATCGCCCGGCCGTCGGGGGTCAGGCGGCGCGCCCCGTCGATCGCCCCGAGGTCCGCGAGGAGGCCGAGCGCGCGCGCCAGGGCCGCCGGGTCGGGCGGCTCGAACCAGCCGAAGCCGGCGAGATCACGCTCGCCCCAGGCGAGGAGCTGGAGGGCGGGGGAGGCGAGGTCGACGCGGGCGATCTCCGGCGTCTCGCGGGGCGGCAGGGCCGCCTGCTCGCGCTCCGGCCAGAGGCGGATGGCGAGGCCCGGCCCCTCTCGCCCCGCCCGCCCGGCGCGCTGGTCGGCGGCGGCGCGGCTGATCCGCGCCAGCTCCAGGCGGTCGAGCCCGGTCGCCGGGTCGTAGCGCAGGCGGCGGGCGAGGCCGCTGTCGACGACCGCCGTCACCCCCTCGACGGTCACCGAGGTCTCGGCGACGTTGGTGGCGAGCACCACCTTGCGGCGGGCGAGCGGCCGCAGCGCCGCGTCCTGGCGCTCCGCCGGCAGGTCGCCGTAGAGCGGCACGACGGCGAGGTCGCGGCGCTCGGCGAGGGGCGCCAGCGCCGCCGCGGCGCGCTCGATCTCGCCCACCCCGGGGAGGAACACCAGGACGTCGCCGGCGGCCGCGGCGGGGTCGTCGAGCGCCTCCTCGACGGCGTCGCGGACGGCGGCCGCCAAGGGCGACGGTCCGCCGCGAGCACGGACGTCGCGCTCGGCGGGGCGCTCGCGATAGCGGATCTCGACCGGGTGGAGGCGGCCGCGGCTCTCGACGATCGGACAGGCGGTCGAACCGTCGCCGAGGAAGGCGGCGAGCGGCGCCGGATCGAGGGTCGCCGACATGGCGAGGAGCTTCAAGTCCGGCCGCACCTCGCGCTGGGCGTGACGGGTCATGGCGAGGGCGAGGTCGGTCGCCAGGCTCCGCTCGTGGAACTCGTCGAAGACGACGGCGCCCACCTCGGCGAGCAGGGGGTCGGCCTGCAGGCGCTGGACGAGGATCCCCTCGGTCACCACCAGGACGCGGGTCGCCGGCCCCGCCCGGCGCTCGAACCGCACCTGGTACCCCACCTCCTCGCCCACCGTCCAGCCCCGCTCGGCGGCGATGCGCCGCGCCGCCGCCCGCGCCGCGATCCGCCGCGGCTCGAGCACGAGGACCTGGCGCCCGCCGCCGATCCCGGCGAGGGCGAGCGCCGGCGGCACGCGCGTCGTCTTGCCGGCGCCGGGCGGCGCGACGAGCACGGCGGCCGGCCCGTCGCGGAGAGCCGCCAGGAGCTCGGGCAGGACGGGGTCGATCGGCAGCGGCGACAGGTCGTTCGTGACGGCTCTCCCAAGCGGCTCAGGTTGCGAGAAGCGGGAAGAGCTTCCCTGATCTCGATGACCGGCGCGATTCTCTCTCGCGGTGAAAAAGTTCAGGCGAAGCGGACTCCGAGGCGGCTTTCGCGCTGGTTATTCGGCTCGAAGGGTAAGCGTGGGCGATTTACGTAACTCCCTGGGGTCATGGGATTTAGTTGCTTCGAGCGAGATGCTGGCTTACAGTCGGCGGCATGCCCCAGGAGCCGGGGGACTTCAGCCTCACGCTCGCCATTCTCCGCCTCTCGCGCGGCTGGAGCCAGGATCAGGTGGCGCGCACCGCCGGCCTGACCAACAGCGCCATCTCCGAGTACGAGCGCGGCAAGAAGGTCCCCGAGCTGCGCAACGTGCGGAAGATCGTGGCGGTGCTCGGTTACCGGCTGTCGGCGATCGAGCGCACCGAGGACTTCCTCGCCGGGCTGCGCGCCGAGGGCGTCGACGCGGCGCTGGAGACCGCGGACGGCGGCTTCGTCCTTGCGCCGGCCTCGCCGGCGGAGCTGGCCGAGCCCGGAGGGGACGAGCGGGCGCCCCTGCGCCACCGGGCGCGGCGGGTGGCCGCGCAGGTCGGCCAGGCGGCGACCGGCTTCCTCCTGCTGCTCTTCGAGATCCTGCTCGGTGGTGCTCGGGGCCACGACCGGGGCCGCGACCGCGCGCGCCGGTGACGGATATCTCCCCGTCTATATTTAGTACAGATGTAACAATCCTCTCGCTTGCTCCGCCTCTCTTCCCAGACCGGCCCAGGCTCGGGGATGTACCCCGGGTCACGCCCCCGCGACGGACCCGTCGCGGGGGTCCTCGGACCGATTGGGAGGAATCATCGTGGCAGATCTCAAGTTCAACAAACCTCACGAGCAGGTCAAGGCCGGGGCCGTTGCGGCCGCTGCCGCCGTCGTCTCGCCGGCGCCCCTCGTGGGCACCTGGACCAACTGCGACAAGCACACCCGAAACCTGGTGCGGATCGTCATCCGTAGCGTCGGCGGCAAGCTGCACGTGCACGCCTTCGGCGCCTGCACGCCGACCCCCTGCGACTGGGGGGAGGTCGTGGGTCTGGACTATGCCAGCTCGGTCGCCGGCGGTCCGGCCGTCGCCTTCAGCGCCCTCTACCCAGCCGGCTTCAAGGATACGATCCTCACCGGCCATCTCGACGGTGCGTCGCTCATCGTCGAGGACTTCAATACCTTCAAGGACGGGAGCGGGAGGTCCAACTACTTCACCCGCGAGCACTTCTGCAAGGATTGACCCGCTGCGCGCGGCGTCCGCCCGCGTGCCCGCAGCAAGGGGCACACGGGCGGACGGTCCGGCCTCGGCGCTAATGCCTGGCGAGCGGCTTCAACAGCACCGCGAGCAGGTCCGGGCGGCTGGCGTCGCGCTCCAGGTGCGGGTGCCGGGGACCGTCGTGGTAGTCGATGGCGAAGGTCCGGTAGAAATCGTTGCGCATCGCGAGGACCTCGATCTTGCGGGCGGCGGCGCCCTTGGCGGTGAGCATCGCCGCCTCCAGCCGCTCCTTGGTCCAGGCGCGGCCGTCGATGGCGGTCAGCTTGTCGCCGGGAGCGAGCCCGGCTGAGTCCGCCGGGCCGCCGCGGATCACGTCCCGGATCGTCCCGTCGTCCTTGACCGTGATGCCGAGGGAGAAGGTCCAGTCGGTCCACTTCGAGCGCGCCTCGGCGTCCTCGCTCGCCTCGTTGGGGCGGTCGCCGTAGGCGAGCTTCCAGCCCGCGAGCGCGAGGCCGCCGAGCGGCGCGTGGGGGGCGAGCGAGGTCAGGCGCTCGGTGAAGAAGGCGGCCCAGTCGTGCGGCGCCACCGCGTTCATGGCGGCGACGACGTCGTCGAAGGTGTAGGGCTTGAGCGCGGGGGCGCCGCCGGGGCCGCCGTAGAAGGCGTGGCAGAAGTCGTCGAGCGAGCGCTTGCCGCCGGTCGCCTGGCGGATCAGCATGTCGGCCTCGAGCCAGATGAGGAGCGACTCCTGGTAGTAGTCGGCGCCGCGCCGCCAGGCGGCGTATTCGTGGCCGCCGCCGAAGCCCATCTGCGCGGCGATCGCGGTGTCCTCGAGCGGGCGCCAGGTGCGGCCGGGCTCGTGGTCGAGGGTGGCGGCGATGAGCGCCACCTCCTCGCGGTAGTGCGCGGGCGTCCACAGACCGCTGCGCGCCGGCAGCAGGTAGCCCAGGTACTCGGTCAGGCCCTCGTAGACCCATAGCAGGTTGCCGCGCATCGGCTGGTGGTAGTCGGGGTCGAGGAGCCCGGTGGGCCGCCGGTACTTGCCGTTCCAGGAGTGGACGAACTCGTGCGCCAGGAGGCCGGCGAGGCCGCGCCGCCGCCCCTCGGTGCCGAGCGTCGGCTCGTCGGTGCGGTCGTCGCTCGACTCATGGTGCTCGAGCCCGAAGTGCTCGACCTTCTCGGAGAGGGTCAACAGCCAGTGGTAGTCACGGTAGTGGCGGGAACCGAAGAGCGCCCCCGTCTCGGCGACCAGGTTGGCGTAGAGGCCGGCGAAGTCGGCCGGCGCCGCCAGGGCCTCCTCGCTGTCGGCGACGATGTCGATCTCGTGCGGCGGCGTCTGGGCGACCGGCACTTTCTTGAGATGGGCGCCGAGGACGACCGGCGAGTCGATGAGGGTGCTGAGCGGCGCGGTCTGGAAGCGCACCGTGTCGCCGGCCTCGCCGGCGACCGGGAGCGCCGTGGCGTACTTCCAGCCGGCGGGGAGCTTCAAGGAGGCGTCGACGGGCAAGTCGTCCGCCGACCTGCCCTGCGGGAAGAGCACGACGGTGTTCCAGGAGAGGATCGAGAGGGTGGGCGTCGCGCTGGGGCCGGAGGTGAAGTTGCTCTGCCCGAGGGGGGTGAGGAAGTCGAGGTCGACGGCGAGGGAATCGGCCCCCGGCGGGACGGTCAGGTGGAAGGCGAACATGTCGGCCGGGTCGCGCTGCCAGGCGATGGCGGCGCCGCCGGCGTGGAACTGGAGGCCGGCGAGCCCGCCGATCGGCCCGGTCGGGCTGTGCTCGCCCGGGATCCACTTCGGGAAGTAGAGGGTGAGCGGGCCGGCGGGGACCGGCAGCGTCAGATGGGCGTGGAGCATCTGGCGCGGCGCATCGGTCGCGTCGACGGCGAGGGTCGCCGCCGGCGGCGTCTGACCGGAAGCCTGGAGGCACCAGATGAGGCCGGCGAGCACCGGCAGGACGCGGAGCGAACGGCTGCGATGGGATGGCATCAAATCTCCTTGGACGAAGGCGCCGCCTGGCGGCCGGCGGCTGGCTCGGCTCGACTCGGGAAGACGGCGGGCTCGGGGAATAGTACCGCCACCGGCGGGAGAGCGCGCGGCCCCGGGATAGTATTCCCGCGGCCGTCGCACTTTCCCTTCCGGAGGAGACCATGAAGACCGTCCTCGTCGTCCGCGCCGCGTTCGTGCTGGGCACTCTGGGAGGCGCGGCCCTGCCCGCTCTCGCAGCCGCTCCCGCCGCGCCGCCGGCGGGCGAGGTCGCCTCCCTCGCGCGCGCCATCGACGACGAGCTCGTCGCCTGCGGCACCCGCCTCTCGCTCTCCTCGTGGACCGATCCCCACCGCGGGGTCGGCTGCGGGCGCGACGTGGTGGTGCGCCGCTTCGAGGCCGTCTCGAAGGCGACCGGCGGCCGGCTCAAGGTGATCGTCGACCGCTTCCAGGCCACCTCGCCGCGCACCGGCAACGTCGCCGTGCCGATGGAGAACGTCTACGGGCTCCTGCCGGGCCGCGATCCCGCGCTCGCGAAGACCGCCTTCGTGATCTCCGGCCACTTCGACTCCATGCCCTCGGACGTCATGGACCCCAAGGCCGACGCCCCGGGCGCCGACGACGACGCCTCGGGCACCACGGTGTCGATCCTGGTGGCGCGGGCGCTGGCCGCCGCGGAGCCCGCGGGGAGCCGCGCGACGCTCGTCTTCGCCGCCGTCTCCGGCGAGGAGCAGGGGCTCCTCGGTGCGAAGCGCATGAAGGAGTGGCTCGCCGAGCAGGGCTACCAGGTGGGCGGCATGATCACCGACGACATCGTCGGCGCCACCAACGGCTCGGCCGACCGCCGGCCGCGGATGTTCAGCCAGGGCGGCCCCGACGGCGTCGAGTCGCCGGGCCGCGAGATGGCGCGCCTCGCCGAGGAGCTCTCCGGCCGCGACCGGATACGGCTGATCTTCCGCGTCGACCGCTTCGGCCGCGGCGGCGACCACATGCCCTTCGCCGAGGCGGGGCTGCCGGCGGTCCGCGTCACCGAGCCGCTCGAGGACTACCACCACCAGCACCAGACCCCGCGGGTCGAGGGGGGCGTCCAGTACGGCGACCTGCCGCGCTTCCTCGACTACGGCTTCATCGCCGACGTCGTCGAGCTCGACCGCCGGCTGCTCGCCGACCTCGCCGCGGCGCCTTCGGCCCCCACCGCGCTGACGCTCCGCGGCGCGGTCTCCCCCTCGGTCCGCCTCACCATCGCCGCCCCCGACGACCCCGAGCGCCGCGGTTTCCAGATCCTCCACCGCGAGACGACCGACACCCGCTGGAGCGTGCTGCGCGAGGTCGCCGCTCCCGGCGAGGTAACGCTCGAGGGGACGAGCACCGACAACGAGTTCTTCGCGGCGCGGAGCGTGGGGAAGAACGGCGCCTTGAGCCTCGCCGTCCCGGCGGTCGCCCCGTCTCGCCCGCCGATCGGCGCGGTGCCGGCGCCGCCGGCGCCCAAACCGCCCGGGCGCTAGCGAGCGCTTAAGCGGCGGCCGAGGAGCCGCGCCAGGAGCGCCGTCGGCGCGGCGCCGCGCGCCCGCACCGCCTCGGTCTCGGGGTGCGGCTCGCCGAGGAGGACCTCGCGGGCGCGCAGGCGGCCGAGCTCGATGATCCCCTCGATCACCGGCCAGCGGCGCTCGGTGAAGCCGAGCGGCAGGCGGTGGCGCGGGCGGATGACCACCGTGCGCTCGGCGTAGGGGGAGGGGATGACGTGGTCGGTGTCGCGCGGGCTGCGGTAGAGCCCGCCCTCGCTCTCCCCCTTCATGGTCACCAGCACCACGGCGTCGCAGCCCTCGGCGAAGGCGCGCTCGTAGGGGAGGTTGTCGGAGAGGCCGCCGTCGCCGTAGCGCTCGCCGGCGATCCGCGGGGCATGGGTGTAGTACGGCGGCAGGTAGTTCGAGGCGAGGAGGAGCGCCAGCGGATCGTCGACCTCACGGGCGTCGAAGACGACCGGCCGGCGGTCGGCGAGGCGGGTGACGCCGACGAAGAGCGGCAGCGCGCCCGCGCGCCGCACGCCGTCGCGCCCGACGTAGCGCCCGAAGGTGCGGCGGTGGAGCTCCGCGAAGCGGAAGGGCGAGTGCTCGCGCGCCAGGTTGGTGAGGTCGAGGTAGGGCATGCGCAGGAAGGAGCGCCAGTAGTGGCGCAGGCGGTGCCGGTTGCCGGCGGCGAGGGCGGCGGCGGTCCACGCGCCGGCGGAGACGCCGATCAGGACCGCCGGATGGACGCCGAGCTCGGCCAGGGTCTCGACGGCGCCCACCTGGAAGGCGCAGCGCGCCGAGCCGCCGGAGAGGACGAAGCCGACCCGCCCGGCGGCGCCGAGGAGCGCCAGCGCCGCGGTCGGCGGGGCTCCCGCCGGCCCGACAGGGGCCGGCCGCGCCGCGGGCGTACCGTTCGGCGGCTCCGGGTCCGACGCCGCCACGCCTATCCGCCGGCGGGCGGCGGGCTCCCCTTCTTGACGTAGACGGCGTCGAAGGCGACCGTCCAGGCCTTGCCGTCGCTCGAGCTCTCGAGGAACTGGCGGACGCTGCCGTCCGGCCGCGGCGTGAAGGTCGCCCGCCGGGGCTGGCGGGTGCCGTTGGCGCTCCTGGTCTCGCCGTGCAGGCGCATCGCCCCGTCGGCGAACGCCCCCTCGTACCAGACGACCTCGCCCCCGTCGCCCACCCAGTGCTGCCGCCATTTGCCGTCCACCGGGTCGAAATAGTTGATGCTCTTGCCGCTGTCGCCGCCGGCCCCGGTCCAGCTCTCGAGCAGGGCGCAGCCGCCGGCGATGCGCTCGATGCGGTTGCCGCCGATCCGCTGGCCCCCGGATCCGGTCGCGTAGACGTCCCAGTCGCCGATCCAGAAGTCGAAGGCGCGGTAGCGCGCCTCGCCCTCGCACGGATGCGCGGCCTTGGCGGCCGCGGCGACCAGGCTCTTGAAGCGGGGGTCGTCGCGGACGGAAGCGAGGCCGGGGTGAGAGTTGAGGACCGCCGGCGGTACGCCGGCCCGGATCGCCCGGCCGAGGTGGTCGAACGCTTTGTCGCGGTCGTTGCGGTCGCCCTTGGCGACGTAGGCGATCGCCAGGCTGGTCTCGGCGAGGGCCGGGTTGTAGCCCCTGTCGAGGGCCGTGCCGAGCGACTGGATCGCCGCGTCGTACTGCTTCATCTCGCGCTGGGCGAGCCCGAGCCGGAACCAGGCCTCGGCGCTGCCCGGCGCGCGGCCGGCCGCCGCCTGGAACGCCTTCGCCGCCCGCGGCAGGTCGTTGGCCTGGAGCGCCGCGAAGCCCTCCTGCATGGCGGGATCCGCCGGCGGCTCGGCGGCGCGGAGGGCCGGCGCGGCGGCGAGGAGCAGGGCGAGGACGAGGATCGGGAGCGGCAGGGCTCGGTGGCGGTGCATGGGACCGATTGTAGCGTCAGAGTTCGGTCGTGGTTCAGTTTGGTCCGCTGCGGGCGGCCGCCTTCGGGCCCCCCCTCCCCTCACACCCTTCCAGGCGGCCGTCCTCGGGACCAAACTGAACCACTCATCGGCGTTCGGGCGCGCCGTCGTGAAACAATGTCCGCCCGTGCCGAACCCGTCCGCCGACCCCGCGGGGCAGCCCGCGGTCTCCGTCGTCCTCCCCTGCTACCGGAGCGCCGGCCTCGCCCGCCGCTCGGCCGGCGCCCTGGAGCGCTACCTCGGTGCGGCCTTCGACTCCTTCGAGGTGGTGGTGGTCGACGACGGCGGCGGCGACTTCGACGGGTCCTGGCCGGTGCCGGAGGAGGGGCCGGTGCGGCTGATCCGCCTGCCGGCCAACCGCGGCAAGGGGGCGGCGGTGCGCGCCGGCATGCTCGCCAGCCGCGGCCGGGTGCGCGTCTTCACCGACGTCGACCTGCCCTACGACCTCGAGCTGATCGCCGCCTCGGTGCGCTACGTCGAGGAGCGCGGCTTCCACCTCACGGTGGGGGACCGCACGCTCCCCGGCTCCTCCTACGCCCTCGAGGTCGGCTGGCGCCGCCGGCTCGCCTCGGCGGTCTTCTCGCAGCTCGTCGGCACCTTCCTGACCGGCGGCTTCTTCGACACCCAGTGCGGCTTCAAGGCCTTCCGCGCCGACGTCGCCGAGGCGCTCTTCGGGATGGCGCGGATCGACCGCTTCGCCTTCGACGTCGAGCTGCTCTATCTCGCTCTCCTCTACCGCGCCGACATCAAGCGCATCCCGGTGCGGCTGCGCAACAACGAGACCTCGGCGGTGCGGCTGCTGCGCGACTCGCTCGGCATGCTGCTCGACGTGGCGCGGATCCGCCTCCTCGCCTGGCGCGGGGCGTATCGGTGCCCGGAGCTCGCGGCGATCGTCGCCGGCGACTTCGCGGCGGTTGCAGCCGGCGCGACCGGCGCGGCCGAGGCGGCGGGCGCCGCCGGCCGCCGACTGCGCGGCCAGCGCACGGGAAACTAGACCGCCTTGGGGCTCGCGGGGCAACTCTCGGCGGCCGCGCTCTACGCCGCCTTCGCGGCGGCGCTCCTGCTCCTGGGCCATCGGCTGGTCGTGCGGCTCACCTGGCGCGCCGCCCTCGCCCTTGCCATCCTGCCCCTCTGTTTCACCGGCCGCGCCCTGCTGACCGGTCAGGTCTATGCGCCGGTCGACCTCGCCTACAGCAGCACTCCGCTCGCCCCCTATGCCGCCCGCTACGGGGTGGGCGCCCACCGCCGGGGCATCCTCTCCGACGTCCCCAGCGCCATCGTCCCCTGGCGCAAGGCGGTCGCCCTCGCCGTCGGCCAGGGCGAATGGCCGCTGTGGAACCCGTACATCCTCTGCGGCGACCCGCTCGCCGGCTCGGCGCAGCCGGCGCCGTACTACCCGATCAACGCCCTCTCGCTCCTCCTGCCGTTCGCCCTCGCCTTCACCTTCGGCGCCGCGGCGCAGCTCTTCGCCGCCGCCCTCGCCGCCTTCCTCTACCTGCGCGACCTCGGCTGCCGCGAGGTGGCGGCGCTCCTCGGGGCGGTGGGCTGGGCGCTCTCCTCCTTCGTCGCCTTCTGGCTCGAGTGGCCGCTGGGGGCGGCGGTGTCGCTGGCGCCCCTGGTGCTCCTCGGAGCGCGGCGGGTGGTCCGGCGGCCGGGCTGGCCCGCGGCGCTCCTCCTCGCCCTCGGCCTCGCCCTGACCGTCCTCGCCGGCCATCCGGAGAGCGCCGTCCACGTCGTCGCCCTGGGCGCCGTCCTCGGCATCGCCGAGGCGGCCGCGGTGCCGCCGCGGCGCTGGCGAGCGGTCGCCGGCTGGACGCTCGCCGCGGGCGCCCTCGCCCTCGCCCTCTGCGCCGTCTACCTGCTGCCCCTCCTCGAGGTCCTGCGCCAGACCCTCCAGTGGGCGCTGCGCCAGCACACGACGGCGCTCGCCACCGCCGCGCCGCCGGCGCTGGCCTTCTCGCGCCTGCTCGCGAGCGCCGTGCCGCCGGCCCTCGACCTGCCGCCGGCGGGCGGCCCGCCGCCGCTCCTCCTCCCCCTCGCCTCGGCCTACGCCGGGAGCGTCCTCTGGGGGCCGGCGCTCTACGGCCTGGCGCGCGGCCGCTGGAGGGGGCGCTTCGTCGTCGCGGCGCTCGGCGCCATCGGGGTGTGCGCCGGCGCCAAGATGCCGGGGATCTACACCCTCCTCGGCCACCTGCCGCTCTTCGCGACCGCTTTGAACGAGCGGCTGGTCTTCGCCGGCGGCCTAGCCGTCGCCCTTCTCGCGGCGCTCGGCGTCGAAGCGTGGTTGAGCGAGGCTGAGAAGGAAGGGGCGCCGGCCGGCCGCGCGGCGCGCGGGATCACGAGGGCCGCGGCGCTCGCCGCCGTCTCCTTCCTCGCCGCCCTGGCCTTTCTCTGGCCCGCCTGCCGCGCCGCCGGCTTTCCCGCGGGACAGCTCGCGACATGGGCCCTCTGGGCGCTCGCGCCGCTCGCCGCGGCCGTCGCGATTCCGCTCGCCACCCGGCGCTCGCGCCGGGCCGCGGTCTGGGGGGCGGCCGCCCTCGTCGCCGTCCTCGCCGTCCAGCGCACGGCGGAGATGGGGTCGTTTTACCCGACCCTTCCGGCGCGCGCCTTCTACCCGCGGGTGGCCCCCCTCGACGCCCTGCCGGCGGCCTCCGACGACGAGCCCTGGCGCGCCGTCGGCGCCCACTACGAGCTGGTGCCCAACCAGGGGACCTTCTACGGCATCGAGGACGCCCGCGGCTATCAGGCGATCCTCAACCATCGCTTTGCCGAGCTGCTGCCGCTGTGGACGGTGCCCCACCCCAACTGGTTCCTCAAAGTGACGGACCTGTCGCCGCCGATCCTCTCCTTCCTCAACGTGCGCTATGCCCTGGCCGGCGCCGGCGCGGGGGTCCCCGGCTGGCACCTGTTGGCGCGCGGCCCCGGCTCCTGGCTGTGGCAGAACCCGCGGGCGCTGCCGCGCGCCTTCGTGCCGCGGCGGGTGCGGCTGGGGGTCCCCGCCGGGCGCGAGGTCGCCGAGATGGCGGTGGAGAAGGACTTCGGCGAGCGCGCCTGGATCGCGCCGCCCGCCGGCGAGTCGGATCCCCCGGGCCCGCCGCGCGAGGAGCCCAACGGCCGCGGCTGGGTGGTCGCCCGCCGCCATGGGACGGGATTGGTGCTGACCGCGCGCATGAAGCAGCCGGGGTGGGCGGTGATCTCGGAGACGGCGTGGGCCGGCTGGCGGGCGCGCCTCGACGGCCGCGAGGTGCCGCTGGGGATCGCCAACCACGCCTTCCTCGCCCTCGCCCTGCCCGCCGGCTGGCACCAGGCCGAGCTCTTCTACCGCCCGCGCTCCTTCGAGATCGGCCTCGCCCTGAGCGCCGCCGCCCTCGCGCTGCTCGCCGCGGTGACGCTGGCGTGGGCGTTCGGGCGCCGCCGGGGGGGAGGGGAGACCGCCGGCGCGGCGCCGGGCGGCCGGCGGGTGGGGGACCGCATCGCCATCGCCGGCGAGTACCAGCACCGTGCCTTGCACGCCGGTCCGGCGCCGCAGCGCTTCTGGCACCGCGCCAAGCTCGCGGAGGCGCTCGCCTGCCTCCGCCTGGCGCCCGGCGACCGCGTGCTCGACGCCGGCTGCGGCTCCGGGCTCCTCGCGGCGATGGCGGCGGCGGCGCCGGGGACCACGGTGGTGGGGGTCGACGCCAACCCGGCGGCGGTCGAGTTCGCCTCGCGCACCTTCGCGCGCGACAACCTCGCCTTCCGCCGCGGCCTGGTCGACGAGCTCGACGCGGCGCCGGGGAGCTTCGAGAAGATCTCCTTCCTCGAGGTGATCGAGCACCTCTCGCGGGCCCAGGGCGAGGCGATCCTGGCGCAGTTCGCGCGCCTCCTCGCGCCGGGGGGGCGGCTGGTGCTGACGACGCCCAACCGCGCCAGCCCGTGGCCATTGATCGAATGGCTGCTCGACCGGCTGCACCTCGTGCCGCAGCTCGGCGGCGAGCAGCACGAGGTGCTCTACGATCTCGACGAGCTCACGGCGATGGGGGAGGCCGCCGGCCTGCGGCTCGCCGAATGGCGGATGATCGACACCGTCGCCCCCTGGCTCGCCTGGTGGCCGGCGCTCGCCGACGCGGTCCACCGGCTCGAGGTGCGCCGGATCCGCCGGCACGGCTGCATCATGGTGCTGGCGTTCGAGCCGGGGGCCGCGAGCTTGTCGGCCCCGGACCGCTCTGTTACATTGCCTGGCATCGAGACTTCGTAACTGGAGGGCGGGCGCCGGGCTCGCGGCGGAAGGTCATGGCGACGGAAGCAGGGCAGGCGATCGCGGCGCCCAGCGGCCGAGCATACGGCTGGCTGCGCGGCGCGCCGTTCGACCTCACCTTCGTCGCCGGGGTCGCGGCCTTCGCCATCGCCGTCTCGCTCGCCGTCGTCGGCCACCCGCGCCTGTTTCCGCTGGTGCTGGTCGTCGACATGTGGCTCCTGGGCTTCCACCACGTCGTCTCGACCTTCACCCGCCTCGCCTTCGACTCCGAGAGCTTTCGCGCCCACCGCTTCCTGGTGCTCGGCCTGCCGCCGCTGGTGCTCGCCGGGGTGATCGGCCTGGTCTTCGCCGTCGGCACCTGGACGCTCCCCACCATCTACCTCTACTGGCAGTGGTTCCACTACACCCGGCAGAGCTACGGCATCGCCCAGATCTACCGCCGCAAGGCCGGGGCGCTTGCCGCCGACTCGCCGTGGCTCGGCAAGGCGATGATCTACCTGCTGCCGCTGTGGGGGATCCTCCACCGCTCGCAGCAGCACCCGGCGACCTTCCTGCGCCAGCCGATCAAGGTCCTGCCGGTGCCGCTGCCGCTCGTCCAGGCGGCGGCGGTCGCCACCATGGTCACCATCGCCTGGTGGCTGGCGCGGCAGGTGCGGGCGTGGCTCGAGGGGCGGCTGCCGGTTGCCTACACCCTCTACGTGCTCTCGCACGTGGTGATCTTCACCGTCGGGTACCTCTCGATCGAGAACATCAACTACGGCTGGCTGACGATCAACGTCTGGCACAACGCGCAGTACATCCTGCTGGTCTGGATGTACAACAACAACCGCTTCCGCCACGGCGTCGACCCCGAGCACCGCTTCCTCTCGGCGCTCTCGCAGCGCAACCGGGCGGTCCTCTACTTCCTCGTCTGCCTGGCGATCTCGAGCGTCTTCTACCTGGCGCTCGACGGCGCCTTCGGCGCCGTCGGCCTGGGCGGCCGCTTCTCGATCCTCACCCTGACCCTCGCCGCCTACCAGACGATCAACTTCCATCACTACATCGTCGACGGCGTCATCTGGAAGGTCCGCCGGCAGCGCCTGCAGGCGAACCTGGGTCTCGCCGGGTAGGCGTGGCGTGCACTATCCGGCGGAGTGAGCACTCTCACCAGCGTTGGAGGGTGACTGTTGTTTGAGCCAGTAGTCCAGAGCCTGCTTAAGGCGATTTATTCCTTCGGCAGAGGAGCAATCAACGATCTGACGCTCGCTAATGAGCATGCTCATGCCATGCAGCAATTCGACCGCCTCTAATTGGACAGGTACGATAGTCTTATTTAGGGCATCCGCGTACTTTACCTCTCGCCGCACATACCGAGAGCTCACTGCTTCTTGACTCAGGAAGACGATAAGGAGATTGCATCTCTCAAGATGGTCTTCGATTACCTCATCCCAATCGGATCCACCGGGGATCTCCCGATCGTACCAGACTCTGTATCCCCACTCCACCAGCTTTCGCAGCAGAGGTGCGATCCTTAAAATATCCCTTCTCTTATAGCTGACAAACACATAGTCACTGCTTCCCTGTGGTGCGGGAATCTCGCAATCGGTTGGCCACTCCGATTCCGAAAGCTCCTCTACTCCCGCGGGCGATGCCCTTCTTCCCTGCAGGGAGTGTAACGACATGAGTCCTTTGTAGTCGTCCGCCGCCGGACACCAGCCAAGCAGATCTACGATTCCCGGTTCTTCCAAACAGGTCGAGCAGATCTCTTGAACCGACGGCTCTTCAAAAGCGCTACTCTGCCTCGTGGCGAGTAATAATAACTCGTGGGCGTCCTCGTTGAAAGAGAACTCTGGGGCCTCAATTCTCATCTCGCTATACGCCTCGCCGAAATGACGCCGTAGCGCTCCGCCAAGCCATTCTGCGGCTTCGAGAGATTCCACCCCGAACAGCTCGTCGGTGAGGTAGCGCGCTGTTTCTAGTCTCCTCGCCAAATCCTCCTGATAAGCCGCCAAGCTCGGTGGCACACCGGCAATCGATCCTACATGGAGAGCGTTTCTACGCGCCTCCCGTCGTATAAGCGAGTCGACAGTAATGGGCTCGAAGTTAGCGTGATAACCGAGCTGATAACCGAGGGCTGCGGCCTCCGCTAAGAGTCTGCTCAACAGAGGCGGCCGCGCGCTGAAGTTACAACTTATCCAGAGATTGCTTGGCAGGGTATAGGTCGGAGGTACGACAAGACATCTGTACCTTGGAAAGACCTTGATCCAGTCATCATGTTCCTGTCTCTGTCGTGACACCTGAATCGAGTCTTCAGCCAAGATATTTAGTCTCATGAAAGAAGCAAGACAGCGACGCAGTTGGTTCTCATGATCGGCCTTAGCCATGACGAAGATTGTACGATTGAGGTCAGCACTGGTGAGGGAAAGACGATAGCCGAACCGAAGATGTGGGGCGCTCGGCAATGCGCTTACGATATGGGCAAGCAGCCGCGACCATTGAGTTCCGGATATGGAAGCCTCGCAAAATGACAGACGCAGGATACCTTGCAGCCACTGTTCGCCTGTAAACTCAAAACGGGCGAGATACATAAGGCTGATGCTATCCGACTCTCTTGAAGGCTGCCTTGAGCCTCTCTTTCACGGGCTCCTTTTTTTCACCAGTGAGACCTTGCCGCTCTCCGCGGAGTATCTTGAAGTCGATCTCCTGATCGATGCTCAGCTCCTTGATGAAATCTTTAGAAATCATGACTATCTGCGCATGAGTCCATTCCATGAGGCAGTTTAGATCAATGAGATCGTATTCGGAGATACTCTGAGTGCCAGGGTTGACAATAGTTATAGAAGTTGGCATCCGCGTCGTTCGATCGATACCCCTTGCAACCTGCTGCTCTACCCACTGACCGTAATTGATGTGACCGTCCCAGCCGACATAAAGATCTTTGCCGTATTGGTAAATTTGACAGAAAACTAGGCCGCGGCCGAGGGTAAGAACGATCTGCTCACGTTCCTCTTTTCCGTCAAGTCCCCAGTACCAGACCTTTTCGAGATGCCAACGGAATCGGTCAGTGGGTGGAGATTTCAGTTGGCTCATAAACCGTGCGCGGAAGGAGGACTCTTTGTCGCCGATACCAAAGATGACGGTTTGCCAAGAATCTACCCGAGTAAGGAAGCGTGGTTCACGGTCGGGCTTGCCTTCGCAGCGCACCCACAGTGGACGTCGCGCTCGTCGCCAGAGCAAGATTAATCCGGTTGCGAGAAGCAAGAGGGCGAGTAGTGGCGTAAGATCGCCGAATATAGGTGAGAAAAAAATAAACAACGACACAAGAACAAGCAGATAGCCGCTTTGCTTTAGGTAGTCGGCCTTAATCTCACGGATCTTGTTCTTCGGACGCCAGAAGAGCAGCTGTTGTCCAGGTTCGCGAAATCTGACTAACCTCGGTTTTCTTCCCTTTCGCAGCAAAAAGCGCACGACTTCGGAAAGCTGACTCTTGTCGAGGGCTGAGATACGGGTTATGTTCTTTTTTTTACCATTGAGTTGATATGCCAGATTGTACTCGAACTCATGCTGGTGATAGGGACGCGGCTGAATTGAGATTGTGAAGCCTGCACGATCGGTACATATCTTGCTTTGCGTCGGCATCCAAATCTCGACGTTCACCCAAATTGGGAAGACGAGAGGCGGAGATTTCAGAAGCAGCGGCTCGATACCCTCCGCAGAAACAATGTTGGTTAGCAGGTCGTACATCGAATCGCGTTCCCGCTCTGCGCGGTTCCAGAGATTGTCCCGATTGCGAGGAAGAATCGGCTGCACGTCGATGCGTACTTCTGTTTGGCTGAGGACGGACGATGAGGCCATGGGTCCTCCTTCAAAGAGACGAATGACTATAAGAGTCTCAGAGGCTTAGGACTTCTATAAAGATAATAGCACCGAGATGGAGCCTTTGGGGCTCGCTTCCTTACAGAACGGGAGAGAGGAGCCTGGCTGCCCGGTCGCCCAGCTTGTGGGCGAGGCCGCGGCGGTGCCAGGCCGCGGGGTCGACCTCCGTCGACTGCTCGAGGTCGCGGCGGAAGGCCTCGGCCATGCGGCGCCCCAGGTCGGCGTCGAGGACCACCAGGTTGCACTCGGCGTTGAAGACGAAGGAGCGGAAGTCGAGGTTGGTCGAGCCGACCACCGAGGCGTGCTCGTCCGCCACCATGCACTTGGCGTGGAGGATGGAGCCCTGGTACTCGAAGATGCGCACGCCGCACGCCAGCAGGCGGTCGAAGTTGCCGTGCCCGGCGTGGCGCACGACCGCCGAGTCGGTCTTGCCCTGGAGCAGCAGCCGCACGTCGATGCCGCGCCGGGCGGTCTCGCACAGCAGGCGGATCGCCTGGTGGCCGGGGGCGAAGTAGGCGTTGCTCACCCACACCGAGCGGCGCGCCGCGCCGAGCAGAGCCGCCATGGCGGCGGCGGTCTCGCGGTAGCCGCGGCGGTGGCGGGCGTCGAGCACCAGGATGCGGGCCCCCGGTGCCTCGGCGGCGGCGGCGGGCAGCGGCTCGAGCTCGAGGCGCCGCCCGCCGGCGCGCAGCCAGCCCTCCTCGAAGACGGTCGCCATCTCCCACGCCGTGGGGCCGATCACCCGCAGGTGGGTGTCGCGCCAGGTGATCGAGCCCTCCGGGGGAGGCGGGGCCGCCGGGGCGCCGGCGCGGCGGCGGGTGAGCCTCCTTCTGCGTTTCCCTGAGCTCGGGATCGAGCCGTATTCGGCGCCGATGTTCATCCCGCCGGTGAAGCCCACGCGGCGGTCGACGACGAGGATCTTGCGGTGGTCGCGGAACGGCTGGTACCAGAGCTCCGAGATCAGGGGATGGAAGATGCGCACCGCGATCCCCCGGCGCTCCATCTCGCGCCAGAAGCCGGCGCCGGTCGAGAACGATCCCACGGCGTCGGTCAGCACCCGCACGGTGGCGCCGCGGGCGGCGGCGGCCGCCAGCACCTCGAGGAACCGCCGGCCGGTCGCGTCGTTCTTGAAGATGTAGGACTCGAGGAGCACCTCGTGCCGGGCGCCCCCGACCGCCTCGCACATGGCGGCGAACGCGTCGTCGCCGGAGAAGAAGGGGAAGACCTCGTTGCCGCCCAGGACCGGCGCCGCGTCGATGCGGGAGAGCAGGGCCTCGAACCGCGGATCGCGCAGTCCATCGGCGAAGGTGGCGGCGAGCCGGCCGACGCGGCTCGCCCGCAGCTCGCGGGGGAGGTGGTGGCCGACGTGCGGGCGGGGGAAGGGACGGAACTGGCGGAAGCGCCGGCGGCGCGGCGCGATCGTCGCGCCCTCGCGGGCGCCCGGTGTCCCCTCCCTCTCCACGAGCCCTCCTCTGCAGCGCCCGCCGGCGCGCGGCCCCGGACGAGCGGTCACGGCGATCGATCGCCAGTATGACAGAAGGGCTCGAGCCGGCCGGTCGTGGGGGGGGGGGGGGCGGGGGGGGGGGGGGCCGGCGACGGCCGCGCCCCCCCCCCCCCACCCCACCCCCCGCCCCCCCCCGCCACCACCAACCA
>Ga0307470_10000375_pt1 | contig 24371 bp, 16 predicted proteins | sample atmos_gasesAM3C__FD_204565 | JGI IMG/M metagenome (GOLD analysis project Ga0307470, IMG submission 204565) | Hardwood forest soil microbial communities from Morgan-Monroe State Forest, Indiana, United States - atmos_gasesAM3C_05 | ecosystem: Environmental > Terrestrial > Soil > Temperate forest... | reverse complement strand
TCGCGCCGAGGATCGCGACGATACTGCCGGCCGGATGGAAGGATGCGCCTTCTTTCGGACGAAAAATCAGGTGAGTGATTAATCCGCCGACAATGGAACCGACGATGCCGAGCACAACCGTCCAGAGAAAGGACATGTGCATGTGCATGACCGATTTCGCGACGACGCCCGCGATCAAACCAACAATGATGTACCAGATGAGATGAAGCATAATGTTTCCTCCTTGAATAAGAACTAGCCGAGACGGTCGAGAGAGATATCACGGCGCGCTTCCGGGAAGCGACTAAAATCGGAGCTTCGATGAGTTTCGCCGATCATAGAACGCCGCTACAGAATTCCGTGGTCCTTAGGAAGCGCCAGTCTCTCCGCCAATCCGATAAAAATAAGAGCGGTCTTCAATCAGGATACACCCCGATTTCCGGGCAAATTCCACATTCTCTTTCGCGTCTGAATCGGCCACGAGTTTCTTTCGGTACTCTTCGTAAGCGGCCAGGTTTTCGAATCCGATCAGGGTTATCGCGATATTATCCGCGCCGCCGTATCCTTTTTTCGGCAGAAAATATCCCAAGGGCTCGCCCCCGCAGCGTTTGATGATCCCGCCCTCCATCCAACGTCGCGAGTAAGCTTCGAAATCAGCGGTCTTCCGCGGATCGATCGTGTAGCGAATGCAGTGATAAATCATATCAGCACGGTAGCTGGAAACGCTGAAAGTTGAATGCTGAAGTCCCGTGTTTTCCGATTGAGATCCTGCTCGGCGGCTCTCGGCCGAGCAGGAGCAGAATCGCGCAGAGCGCGAAAAAAGCTCGCCCGCGGTTTCACCTTTGTTAAATCTCTGGAGGGCCGGCCGCATGAGCAACCATGTTTTCGTAAGCCATTCGCACAAGGATGCACCCGCCGCCGGGCTGATTGTCCAGGCGCTCGAAAAGCGCGGCATCGCCTGCTGGATGGCGCCGCGGGATGTCCCCGCGGGCGGCTCCTATGCGGAGTCGATCCTGAATGCGATCGAAAGCGCGAGTTGTTTCGTCCTGATTTACAGCGAACATTCCAACGTTTCCTCGCACGTTCTGCGGGAGGTGGAACGGGCCTTGAAGTTCGATCTCAACATCGTGCCGGTCCGGTTCGATGATTCGGCGCCATCGAAGAGTCTCGATTACCTCCTGGCCACGGTGCATTGGCTGGCGATCGGTCCAGGGAACCAGACGCAATCGATCGCCAAAGTCGCGGAGCAAATCGCCGCGTGCATGCCAAAGGCAGGAAGCACGGCGCCGGGCGCAGAGCCGGCTCGAGTTCCCACTACCTCACCCAAGCCGGCAGCGCTTGTCGCACCGCGCGGGAAGCGATCCTTAATTTGGATAGCGTTCCCGCTCGCGATAGTGGCGGCGTTGATCTGGTGGCTCGTTTCCAGAAACTCCGCGGCCGGTCCGAAAACCGAGAAGAACGCAATGGCGGCGAATTCATCGGCGATGCCGACAACTACAGCCTCAGCGGAGTCGGACGAGCTCCCGGTGGCGGTGACGCAGCACTATTTTTCCCTGTTAGGCAAACGCAATGCGACGGCGGCCTACAATCTCCTCTCGCAGGATTTTCGCCTGCACCTTTCTATTCAAAAATTCTCCCGGACCGTCAGCGCGAAACCGGTGGTGAAATTGGTGGAAGCCACCGAAGTTTCCAAAACCGATCGGGCCGCGACCGTTGCGGCCGTTTTCGAGGATACCGATCCGGCGGCGAATCAGGCTCGCTGGAAAGGAAACATCGATTTCATCCTGGAATCCGGGGCCTGGCGCGTCGCCGCGATGAAGGGGCTCTATCCAGCGAGCGGCCGACTTATCCGCGACTCGGACGAGGAAACAACCCCGAAGGTCAGTCCAACACCTGCGCTTACACCAACCCCGCAGCCAACTCCGTCGCCAACGCCCGCGCCGTCACCCTCACCCGTTTCGTCGCCGACCCCGGCGTCTCAAAAAATGCACGGGATCGTGCGCGGTCCGGAAGGAAAAGCCGCCCTCCACGAACAACCTTTTGCCAAGGCCAAAGTAGTGACGCCGTTAAAGAACGGGGATCGCCTCGAGATCGATCGGATCGAAGGCGACTGGCTCCATGCGACGACGCAGGACAAGAAGACCGGCTTCGTTCACAAGAGCAAGGTCACGATTAATCCCTAGCTGGCGCGCGCGACGGCACGCTGTAGCAACGGCGCTCTGTCGCCGTTCGGTCCCCGAGCGTGGATACGTTAACGACGCGGCGACAGAGCGCCGCGGCTACAGCGATTACGCCTTCGCGTAAACTTCAGAACCCTTCTCTGTGAACTCCGTTGCCTTCTGTTCAAGTCCTTTCTTTATCTCGCGTCTTCTGCGATCCCTTGCTCCGCTGCGAATTTTCGGACGTCCTCCGTAATCTTGACGAGCGTCGTCGCCCCGCGACGCCCGCCGTGCGAGTGACCTTGAATGTCATCTATCCGGCTGCTCCCGCTTGATGCCGTATTCATCGAAGACTTTATTACTTGCGATAGTCGATCTTTCCCTTCGAGAATTCGACTAGCCGAAGATTGGCCCCTTCAGTCAGCGAGGCCTGAAACGCAGATGCCAACTTTAATGACAAGTCACGGAGATCTCCTTCTCCCTCGCCTCTTAGGCACTTCCCGAAATTCTTCATAGCGCCAGACACGTCTGGCGACTCCACCATGACCAGAGGTCCCCAGTAAAGCATCCAGAACTTAGCCTCCGCTTTGCGCCGCTCTTCAGAGTCACTTGTGGTTGCAATTGTCGCAGCGGCCTCGGATGCATCGAAATAAATGGCGACCTGTCTCTCCCACAGTGGCCTGAGAAATTCGCGGTCGCGACTCTCAGCAGCGGACATTCGATTTAGTGACTGTTGCTTCTGATATTGGAAAACACCAAAGAGAAATCCTGCAACCGCAACGAGGGCTGTAATCAGAGTTGTAAAGTGAGTAAAGTTATCGCCCGGAGGATTTGGCATAAATCTCGCCTTCTTTCTTGATAAATTAGGCGGCTTTTTCTTCTAGGCCGCGTTTAACTGCTTCTTCTTCCGTCATGCCTTGTTCCGCCGCATATTTCCTGACGTCTTCAGTGATTTTCATGGAACATCCGCCTTCGTCTAGACTATGGCGGACAGGAAAATGCGCGTCCAAATCGGATCCTCATGGCTTGGAATAAATTTCCTCCTGGATATAAGTGTCGTGCGTAGCGTATGCCATCAAGAGCATTCAGGTTTCGCGCGAACCAGCAGATGCCGGAAAAGCATTAAACAGAACATTGAGACGAGCCATTAACATTCCCGTGTACACGGCCCCAAATTTCTGCAGCCACGGGGCGTAAGCCTTCTCAATGAACATCTTTCGGAGATCGGCGGGCGGATGGGTGTGCGGATCAATCTGTTTTGCCTTCGTGCCCATTGATATCAAATGGCCCCACAGCACGAGTGTGAGATTGATACCGGTGAAATCCCAACACAAGCGAAGAAGGCTCGTTTCATCGAGATTTTCTGGATTTTGTCCCAACGCGCTAGCGTTCACGCTATCCTGAAGCAGCTTCGCACCTAAAAGGTCGCAACAGATTTCGTCAACCCAATTCTTCTCGTAGGCTGACGGCACTTTGAGCGACCGTGCTGCCACGGTGAGTTCTTTGATCGGAACCCGAAACCCGGCGAAGGAACCCTCGGTTTTCCATAACAGGATGTGACCGAGTTCGTGCGCCAGCGTAAATCTCCTCATTCCCCCAACGACGTGATCCAACACGACGAGTTGATGAGGAAGCAGTCGCTGAGCGATCGTGTCGGTTTGCGGTATGGCGAGCTCGCCCAGATACCACGCGATTGCCGCCCGTAGAGAATCGTTAATTTCTTTGGCCGTGACCTCGTGCGTTTTGTCCTCCGAAATCCGAACCCTTGCCGCGCATGACTTGGCTGCCAGTGATGAGATCAAAGAAAAACCGTGGCTGATGGTTAGAGTGTAAATTTGAGGAGTGCCGAATTCGCCTTCGGAGACCTTGCACGTGCTGGGCTCTAGGCCCTCGATACCGCCCTGGCACTCAATCACGATTTGTTTCGTGAGTTCGTCGGCCGGAACTTGCAAATAGCCTGCTGCTATCGGTAGCAGGGCTATAAACTCTTGCTGAAGCCATCTTTTTAGCGGGCAGTCGCCGAAGCGATGAATATCCATCGCTTTAATGAGAGCCTTCCCAATCCGCTGGTCTCCGTAGAAAGCAGGAAAAACAAGAAATCCATCCACGTCCGCTAAAGAAGCTCGATTGCGCAGGTTTTCCAAACTTTCGGGCGACAGATTGGCCGCATCCTGCAATTCGTGGTTTACAATCTCGATGACCTTCTTCTGTAATTGTTCTTGAACGGATTCCGGCGGTGGCCCAGTTAAGCCGATTCGAGCGTTCAGATGACGTTTGCTCTTGGCGAGAGCGTCAAACAGAGCCTTGTGTGCCGAGCTAAGCGGGATTGCGCTGCGAAATAGAATATCTCCCGAAGGAAGCTTTTGGGGATGACTGGTATAATCCTGTAACTCTGCCTCGGATCGAATAGGCACAATCGGACGGCCTAAGGCGTCCTTTTCGTACTTCTGCAGTCGAAAGCAATGAAGAATGCGGTCCAATGACATAATCAAACCGCTACCATCGGACAAGATTGGCGAACTTCTCCCCCGGCGACCGCCGTGCCGCTTCATTGACACTTGGAACCAAATTTGCTTGTCGTCGCGAGGGCGAGGTTCGAGTCGAGGCCCAGGCGGAGACAGCAAGTGGAGCCGTCGCGCCCAAGTGTGCAACGCGAAGAACAGGGACGCCATGAACGTCGCCGCTATAGGAGAGAAGCCCTAGGAGTCCGCCAAGAATGACGAATGCTGCGACCGGTACCCAGTAGCCCGGTTCACGCCAACGACTACTGATAACATCTAGCTTGTGCCACTTTGCCACTTTTGCCAATTCTACCATGATAGGGCCCGCCATCCCTGAGAGAAGGATTTGCCACCATGTGCTCGCTACCATCGAGAGTCCTTTCCCGTAAACAGAGTTAATCGAGTGTACAGAAACCGGATCATTAGCCTCCCGCAACCAGAACGTTCACAACTCGGATAAATTTCTGCTCCAGCCTGTTGGGATTCTTCTGCCTTCTCCCGAAGTCCCTGTTCAATTGCGGTGCCGCCATCGATTCCTTTTTGTGCAGCAGATCTTCTAACGTCCTCCGTTATCTTCATGCTGCAAAAATGCGGGCCGCACATGGAACATTCTCCTTCGCCGAGGCTACGGCGCGATGAAGAACTGCGCTCTCAGACACGTCATCATGGTTTAGAATAAATTTCTGCTCCACTGTGCTGGAATTCTACAGCTTTCTCCTTCATTCCGTGTTCGATCGCGGCGCCCTCGTTGATTGCGTGTTCGGCTGCGTACTTTCTAACATCCTCGGTGATTTTCATGCTGCAAAAATGAGGGCCGCACATGGAGCAGAAGTGCGCGGTCTTGGCGCCTTCCTGCGGCAAAGTCTCGTCGTGGAACTCACGGGCGGTCTCGGGGTCTAACGAGAGGTTAAACTGGTCCTCCCAGCGAAATTCAAAACGCGCTTTGCTGATGGCGTTGTCGCGGTATTGAGCGCCGGCGTGGCCTTTGGCTAAGTCGGCGGCGTGCGCTGCGATTTTGTAGGCGATGACGCCGTCTTTAACATCTTTCTTGTTCGGCAGACCGAGATGTTCCTTAGGCGTGACGTAGCACAGCATGGCGCAGCCGTACCAGCCGATCATGGCGGCGCCGATGGCGCTGGTGATGTGATCGTACCCGGGCGCGATGTCGGTAGTGAGCGGGCCGAGAGTGTAAAACGGAGCTTCGTCGCACCACTCGAGTTGTTTCTCCATGTTCTCCTTGATCATGTGCATGGGGATGTGGCCGGGACCTTCGTTCATCACTTGCACGTGCTGTTTCCAGGCGCGTTGGGTCAGCTCGCCCTGAGTGTAAAGCTCTGCGAACTGCGCTTCGTCGTTCGCGTCGGCAATGGAGCCGGGGCGGAGGCCGTCGCCGATGGAGAAGCTGACGTCGTAGGCGGCCATGATCTCGCAAATTTCGTCCCACTTTGTGTAGAGGAAACTCTCCTGGTGATGAGCCAGGCACCACTTGGCCATGATCGAGCCGCCGCGTGAGACGATGCCGGTCGCGCGGCGCGCGGTCATCGGGATGTAACGCAAAAGGACGCCGGCGTGGACGGTGAAGTAATCCACGCCTTGCTCCGCTTGTTCGATGAGGGTGTCGCGATAAATTTCCCAAGTCAGTTCTTCGGCGCGGCCGCCGACTTTTTCGAGCGCCTGATAAATAGGAACGGTGCCGATAGGCACAGGCGAGTTGCGGATGATCCATTCGCGGGTGGCGTGAATGTTCTTACCGGTGGAAAGGTCCATGACGGTGTCGGCGCCCCATTTGGTGGCCCAGCGCATCTTCTCAACTTCTTCTTCGATCGAAGATGCGACGGCGCTGTTGCCGATATTGGCGTTGATCTTAACCAGAAAATTGCGGCCGATGATCATCGGCTCGGATTCGGGGTGATTGATGTTGGCGGGAATGATGGCGCGGCCGCGGGCGACTTCGGAGCGGACGAATTCGGGAGTGATCGGATTTTCGATTTTCGATTTTCGATTTTCGATTGGTTCCGAACCGGGATGCGCGAAGCCTAAATCATTTCTCCTTTCTCCTTTCTCCTTTCTCCTTTGCAGTCCGTGATTTTCTCGGACTGCAACGAATTCCATTTCCGGCGTGATGATGCCGCGCCGGGCGTAAGCGAGTTGCGTGACGGCGTTGCCGTTCTTGGCGCGCAGGGGTTTGCGGAAAACGCCCAACGCCGAACGCCGAACGCCCAATCTCGAATGACCATTTGCTCCGTTGCCGCCCTCTGATTTCGACATTGGACGTTGGACGTTGGACGTTGGACGTTTTCTTTCCGACGCAGACGCCGCGTGCTTCTCGGAGAGATAACCGTCGTCGATCGGGGTTACGGCCCTGCCATTGATTTCCTCGACATCTCCGCGGACGCGAATCCACTCAACGCGAAGAACCGGCAGGCCGCGTTCGACGTCGCCGTGAAAATCCGGATCGCCCCACGGGCCGCTGGTGTCGTAAACACGGACGGGTTCGTTGACTTCGATTTGGCCGGAGACGGTTTTCGTGGGAGCGAGAGAGATTTCGCGGAATGGGACGCGGAGATCCGGATGAAGCGAGCCGGTGACGAAAACCTTGCGGGAATTCGGGAGGTTGGAGCCGCGATCGGTGATCGCTGTGGATTCGGCGCCGTTGTTGTTGTCCATAAATTGAAAAAACCATGCGCGGGAAAACGCATGGCTGATCAATCCTACTTTCGGACCTCGCTCCCTTCGGCGGAATTACCCGCATCAGGTTCAAGGGGTTCGTCCAGGACGTCTCAGCCAATTCGGCTCCCCCGCTCTCTTTGGAAAGTAAGAAGGAAGAATTAAGAAGTAAAAGGAAATTAAGAAGGAAGAATTAAGAAATGGGACTCGGGCCTCCTCCTTTCTTAATTCTTAATTTTTAATTCTTAATTCCTACTTGGCCGCCGCTTCGGCCTTCACGTTGGTGTGGAAGATGGCCATCCAGGCGCCTTTTTCCATTTTCCAAACGGTGCCGCAGTTGTAGGTGCCGGAGTTGTCCTTCCCGCCCGACGTACCCTGCACAACGCACTTGTAGGTGGTCACGATCACGTCGGGTTCATCGGAGAACGCGGTGTAATCGCTGATGGTGAAGGACTTCATGTCCGTCTTCTGCATTTCGTCCAGTTCGGCCTTCAGATCGACCACGCCCTCGGCGTAAACACCGCGGAAATCGGCATCGACCACTTTCTTGAAGCCGTCGGCATTCTTGTCTTTGAATGCCTGCCAGGCTTCTTTTTCTTTCGCCATGATCGCGTCCTTATCGGGCGTGGCGGCGAACGAAAGGGCGATCGATGCGAACCATACTGTCACTGCGAGGCTGAAATATTTTTTCATAGATTCTTTCGGTTGAGTTCTTGCGCGGGGAGCCTAACGAGTTGAGGCGGAAGGGGTCAACGCCTAATGCGATGTAGCCGCGGCCCCGTGTCGCCGCGCAAGAAGACGCCCCGGCACAGCAGGGCGGCTACAGCTACGGTTCCGGCTCGTCGGGAGGATTGACAGTTGGCGGCCCGGTGGGCCGTGGCGTCGGCGACGGCGCGGGATTCATCACGGGGATGAACGGAGGGTTGGAAGCGGGCTCGAGACTCGAGGGCGGCAAGGCGAGATCGACAACGGTGATTTCGCCAGCGGCCTGGGCGCGATACTCCGCAACGAGCATGGGACGCTGCTTTTTCTCAACGAGGGCGCGGTATCCTTCGACGCCGACGGAGATCGATTCGGCGAGCTGTTTGCGCCATTCGGGATCGGCGATCCGTTTGGCGTCGCCGGTTTCGCTGACGAACCCGCCCTCGACGAGGATTGCAGGAATTTGGGTGCGCCGCAGAACGGCGAACCGGGCGCGTTTGATGCCGCGGTCAAATTCCTGGAGAAAATGGCCGCACATCGAATGATAAACGACCGCGGCCAGCTCGAAGCTCTGCGCCTCCATCGGGCTGCCAGCCTGCATGTTCACGAAATGCAGGGCGAGCGAGTCGTCGTTCGTGGAAGGCGCGCCGCGCGGCGTGAGCGAGAAAATTTCGAACCCGGTCGCGCTCGGATTCGAGCTGGTGGCGTTGAAGTGGATGCTAACGAAAATGGAATCTTTCGTCTGGTTCGCGATCCGGGCGCGGACTTCGAGCGGAATAAAGACGTCGTTCTCGCGCGTCATGATGACTTTGAATCCCTTGGCCTGGAGGAGCGGGCGCAGCTTCCGCGCGACATCGAGTGCGAAATCCTTTTCGTTCCCGAACGTGCTGGCAGCGCCTTTGTCGTAACCGCCGTGGCCGGGATCGAGCACGACGGCCTGGATCTTGCCGCTACGCTGGATCATTTGCGGCCGGAGCTGCGGCTCGATGGTTTTCGCGAGGTCGATGCGCGAGACGAGAAATTTGTTGTCGTGCGCGATAACGGGAAAACAGAGCCAGTTCCGGATGCCGTTCACGATCGCTTCGCGGCTGTCGAGAGTGACCTGGAGTTGATTGCGGCCGTTGTTGAGGACGACACTCTTACCGGTCGAATCGACGTTGCCGAGCAGTCCATAAAACTTGGCGATGTTATCGATGCTAAGGTAATCGCGCGGCCCGACTTTGATGACCTGCCAATCTTTGTTCGGTGTGGGTGAGGGAGAAGCGGAGGGTTTGGCGGAAGTTTTCGTCGAGGGCTTCGAGGACGATTTGGATTTCGCGAAGGAAACGGAGCCGAGGCAAAGGCAGAGAACGCCGGCGATGAGAAAGGAGCGGAGGCGCGGGGCGTTCATTATTAATAGAGGCGCAGGATGGGTGCCATAACCGTATCGGATGCCGCATTGGAGACGGTCTGGAGGCGGGGCGTTCAATTTTGGTGTAGCGGCGGCTGTCCTCAGCCGCGTTTTACTTGAGACGTTTGCGGGTGAGGACACCCGCCGCTACACCAAATCGAGAATTGGACAACGCGGAGGTTTCATCCTTTCGTGTTGGATGTTTAAGCCGATCGCTCTTTTGATCACGGGTTTGCTGGCAGCCGGCCCTCTGCTCGCGCAAACCGAACCGAACAAATCTCCCGCACCAAAAGACGCGGACAAGCCGCCGACCGTCAAAGAACCGGGAAAGAAGCCTGCGGAACAAAGTCCCCCACCCGCTGCGGGTCAAAGCCCGGCAGCCGCGCCGAACGTTTCGACTGATGCGGCCGCGAAACCCCAGGTCGATAAAAATCCGCCGCCGCTCGATCCCAAGAACATGGATATGTCGGTAAAACCCGGCGATGATTTTTACCAATTCGCCAACGGCGGCTGGATCAAGAAGAACCCGGTGCCGCCGGAGTTCTCACGCTGGGCTTCTTTCACGGAGCTCTCGGAGAGGAATAACGACGCTCTCCACGAAATCGCAGAGAAAGCGGCCGGCGGTAATGCGCCCGCCGACGCCTCGAAGGATTCGAAGAAAGCGAAGGGCAACGAGAAAACCACCTCCGCGGATGTCCAAAAGGTGGGCGACTTTTACGCGAGCGGGATGAACGAGACCGCGATCGATGCTGCGAAAGCCACCCCGCTCGCAGAGGAATTCAAGCACATCGATGCGATGAAGGATCGCAAGGATGTGCTCAAGGAGATCGGACATTTCCACGCCAGCGGCTGGCGGGCGTTGTTCTTTTTCATCTCCGGCCAGGACGACAAAGACAGCACGAAGGTGATCGCGCAAGCGTTCCAGGGGGGACTCGGCCTGCCCGACCGCGATTACTACACGAAGACTGACGAAGCGTCGCAAAAACTGCGCGACCAGTACGTTGAGCACGTCACGAAAATGTTGACGCTGGGCGGCACGCCGGCCGACCAGGCGGCGAAGGACGCCCAAAAGATTATGGCGCTGGAAACGTCGTTGGCGAAAGCGGCCCGGACACGGGTGGAGCTGCGCGATCCAATAAAAAATTACAACAAGATGAAGGTGTCCGAGCTCCAGGCGCTGACGCCAGACTTCACCTGGTCGGATTATTTCAAGGAAATCAAACTGAGTAACCCCGGCGACGTGAATGTAGGCCAGCCGGACTTCTTCAAGGCCGCGAACGAAGTTTTCAAGACGACGCCGGTGGAGGATTGGAAGCCTTATCTGCGGTGGCATTTGATCCGCGAAATGGCGCCGACGCTCTCGGCCGATTTCGTGAACGAAAACTTCCGGTTTTATGACGCGACTCTCCGTGGCACGAAACAAATCAAGCCGCGCTGGAAACGCGTAGTTACGAAGGAAGACGAGGAGATTGGCGAAGCGCTCGGCAAACTTTACGTGGCGGAAAAATTCCCGCCGGAAGCGAAGGCCCGTGCGTTGGAGATGGTGAACAACCTGAAAGACGCGCTGGCGGAACGAATCAAGACGCTCGAGTGGATGGACCAGCCGACAAAGGACCAGGCGCTGAAAAAATTGGCGGCGTTCCAGGTCAAGATTGGTTACCCCGACAAGTGGCGTGATTATTCAAACCTGAAGATCGACCGGACGTCCTACGCCCAAAACGTGATGCGCGGGGACATGTTCGAAATCGATCGGCAGATGAAGAAGATCGGCAAGCCGGTCGATCGGACCGAATGGGGAATGACACCGCCAACTGTGAACGCCTACTACAGCCCGAACATGAACGAGATCGTTTTTCCGGCGGGCATCATGCAACCGCCGTTCTTCGATCCGAAGGCAGATGATGCGGTGAACTACGGCGGCATGGGCGCAGTGATCGGGCACGAAATGACGCACGGGTTCGACGACCAGGGCCGGCAGTACGACGCGGTCGGGAACCTCCGCGATTGGTGGTCGAAAGCATCGGCCGACGAATACGACAAACGGCGCAAGGTTGTGGTCGCACAATATAATGCCGCGGAGCCGCTGCCGGGAATGCACATCAACGGCGAGTTGACCCAGGGCGAAAACATTGCCGATATCGGTGGCGTGAAGATAGCGTTCATGGCGTTCAAAAAAGCGCTCGCGAAAAAAGGTCCGCAGCCGACGATCGACGGGTTCACGCCGGAGCAACGGTTCTTCCTGGGTTACGCTCAGATTTGGCGGAACAACCAGCGCGACGAAGATCTGAAGCTGCAAATAAATACCAACCCGCATTCGCCGGGCCGGTTCCGCACGATCATCCCGCTCTCGAACTTCGACGAGTTCCAGAAAGCGTTTAATATTCCCGATGGCTCCCCGATGGTTCGGCCCGCGAGTGAGCGAGCCAATATTTGGTAAGAGCCACCTAAAAAGACTGAAGCTTATGAAACGCCTGCTCATCCTGGCCGTCGCTTTCACGCCGGCGCTCGTTCTCAACGCGCAAACCACTTCACCGACAAAGCCTGCGGTGGAGAAGCCTTCCGAGCATGCGCCGCCGCCGCCGATTCCGGAAGCGACGGTCGCCGGCGACAAATCGGTCACCCCGCCGGACAAGAATGCGCCGCCGCTCGATCCCAAGAACATGGATGCGTCGGTGAAGCCGGCGGAGGATTTTTATCTCTACGCCAATGGCGGTTGGATAAAGCGGAACCCGATTCCGCCGGAGTTCTCGCGCTGGGGCAGTTTCAATATGCTCGCGGAGCAGAACAACGACGCCTTAAAAATAGTTGCCGAAAAAGCCGCGACCGTTGCCCCGAAAGTCGCCGCCAAACCGAACCCCGAAAAAGCGGTGGAAGCCGACCTGCAAAAGGTCGGCGATTTTTACGCGAGCGGGATGAATGAGAAAGCCGTCGATACCGCAAAAGCGCAGCCGCTCGCCGATGAATTGAAGCGGATCGATTCGATGAAAGAACGCGGCGACGTTCTGAAAGAGATCGCGCATCTGCATTCGATCGGGATGCCGGCGCTGTTCCGTTTTGGCGCGAACCAGGACGCGAAGAACAGCGAGATGGTGATCGCTCAGGCTGGCCAAGGCGGACTCGCGCTGCCGGACCGCGATTATTACACGAAGGACGATGCGGGCTCGAAAAAGATCCGCGACCAGTACGTCGAGCACATGACGAAGATGTTTGTGCTGCTAGGCGAAGCGCGGGACCAAGCGGCAGAGCACGCAAAGAAAGTCCTGGCGCTCGAAACGTCGCTGGCGCAACCGGCCCGGACGCGCGTTCAGCTGCGTGATCCGCAAAAAAATTACAACAAGATGAAGCAGGCGGATCTCCAGGCGCTCACACCCGACTGGAGCTGGGAGAATTATTTCAAGGAAATGAAGTTAACCGAGCCGGGCGATATCAACGTGGGACAGCCGGAATTTTTCCAGGCGGCCGACAAAGTTTTCGCGAGCACCCCGGTCGATGACTGGAAGATTTATCTTCGCTGGCATCTGCTCCATGGAATGGCGTCGAGTCTTTCGAAGGAATTCGTCGAGGAGGATTTCAATTTCTTCGGCAAAACGCTGACCGGCGCGCAGCAGTTGAAGCCGCGCTGGAAACGCGTGGTCGCGAAGACGGATGAAGAGCTCGGCGAAAGCCTTGGCAAACTTTACGTGGCCGATAATTTCCCGCCGGAAGCGAAGGCGCGCGCGCTCGAGCTCGTGAACAATCTGCGCGAAGCGCTGGCCGACCGGATCAAGACGCTGGATTGGATGGACGACGCGACCAAGCAGGAAGCGTTGAAGAAACTGGCGGCGTTCACCGTGAAGATCGGTTACCCCGACAAGTGGCGCGACTATTCGCTGCTCGCGGTCGATCGCAATTCCTATGCGATGAATGTCCTGCGCGGCGACACGTTCGAACGCGCGCGTCAGATGGCGAAGATCGGCAAGCCGGTCGATCGCAGCGAATGGGGCATGACGCCTCCGACAGTGAACGCGTATTACAACTCGAGCCGCAATGAGATCGTTTTCCCCGCCGGAATTCTTCAGCCGCCCTTCTTCAACGCGAAGGCGGATGACGCGGTGAATTACGGCGGGATCGGCGCGGTGATCGGACACGAGATGACTCATGGCTTCGACGATCGCGGCCGGCAATACGACGCGGTCGGCAATTTGCGTGACTGGTGGACGCCGGAATCGGCGAAGGCTTACGTCGAGCGCTCGAAAGCGATCGTCGCGCAGTATTCCGGATACGAGCCGCTGCCTGGACTGCACATTAATGGAGAGCTGACCCAGGGTGAAAACATCGCGGACATCGGCGGCGTGAAAATTTCCTACATGGCGCTGCAGAAAGCGCTCGCGAAGAAAGGTCCGCAACCGAAGATCGACGGGTTCACGCCCGAGCAGCGGTTCTTCCTGGCTTACGCCCAAATCTGGCGAAACAATCAGCGCGACGAAGATCTCAAACTGCGGCTCAATACCGACCCGCATTCGCCGGGTCGCTTCCGCACGATCGGGCCGCTCTCGAACTTCGTGGAATTCCAAAAAGCGTTCGATATTCCGGACAACTCCCCGATGATGCGGCCGCCGGATCAGCGCGTGAATATTTGGTAACCCGCACCTTTTTTTTCCGGCGTAACTGCCGTTCGTTCAACGGCGCACGTTTTCGGCGGAAGAAATCTGCGAACTTCGCTTTCCAGACGCCGTATTAGGCGGTGGACGGGCAACAGTACCAAAATGTGCTGTTCCTCCAGCGCCTGATTGTTCCCCCCAGAATCCCCCAATCCTTCGTCCGCGTTTTAAAATTGCCAGTCTGCTGCGCACTCTTTACATCGTCGAAGGCAATGCGGCCCATCCTGGTTTTGCTCGGTTGTCTCGCCATCGGACTTACGCCGGGCTGTGCCGTTCACCGGTCGGCGGAGAAATCGCTCACCGAAAAACAGACGCGTGAGAAAGAGGCGCGCGCCGCCGCCACGGAATGGCTCGCGCTGATCGACGCAGGCGATTACCCGGCGGCCCACGCGCTGGAAGCGAAGCGATTGCGAGCGGCGACGACGGAGGAACAATTCGTTCGTTCCATGGAAAGCCGGCGCGCGCCGTTTGGAAAAATGCTTTCGCGCGCCTTCATCGGCGCGGCTTTTACCCGCAAGCTCACCGGGGCGCCGGATGGACATTACGAGAGCATCCTGTTTCGGACGTCGTTCGCCAATAAATCCGTCGCCGCCGAGCGCGTGATTCTAAGTTTCGAATCCGACGCCTGGCGGGTGGTCGACTATCGCGTCTATTGACGCTTTCCGGAGTTTAATGTTTGCCGCCAATCGCGTCCGAGTTAAGTTCGGCGCTGTTGGCTAAAACCAAAACCAGGAACCTAAAAAACAACCATGAAGCTTCACAAATATTTCAAAAAAACTTTGCTCGTTGGCTGCGCTCTTCTCGTTACGACTTTCGTCGCTCCGGTGGCGCCGGCCGCGGATGACAATTATTCCTTCAAGGTGAAAAACACGACCGACGAGTTGATCACCAAGATTCTCGTTTCGGAAGACGGCGAGAAATACGGCTACTTCGACATCGGCAAAGGTATCAAGCCGGGCGAAACGATGACGCTCGTCTGGGATAAATCGACCAACAGCAGCTCATGCCACCAATGGTTCAAAGCCGTTTGGGAGAGCGGCAAAGAAGGCAAGCCGGTTAAGTTCGACTTCTGCGAGAAGGATCTGCAGCTGGAGTTTTAAGCGGCTCGACCGGTCAGAACACAAATCTGATTTTGAATGCGGCAGAGTGAAACTGCACTCTGCCGCGTTTTTTATGAATCGATTCACAGCAATCGCGCTCGCTTCCCTCGGGCTCATCCGCCCGGCTCTTGCTGCGGAACCCGAGTCCGCCGATCTGCGTTATTTCCGAGAGCTCGTCGAAACGCGGAACTATTCGTTAGGCCAGCCGGTCTCACCCCAAATAACCCCGGACGGTAAAACAGTGATCTTCCTTCGCGGCGGGGCGCGCGATCCGGTCCTGCGCCTCTACGAATTCACGATCGCCGACGGGAAGGTGCGCGAGATCCTGACCCCGGAAAAGATTCTGCAGGGCGGCGAGGAAAAATTGACGGCGGAAGAAAAGAGCCGGCGCGAACGCGAGCGCCAGAGTTTGCGCGGCTTCACCAGCTTCCAGTTATCCAAGGACGGCGGCAAAATCCTGGTCGCGCTTTCGAGCAAGCTTTACGTCATCGCGCGGGCCGACGGGCGAGTCGATGAATTGCCGGGACGCAATTGGATCGATCCGCATTTCTCGCCGGATGGCAAGGCTGTCGCCGCGGTCAACGCAGGCGAATTACATGTCATCGACCTCGAGAAGAAGGCGGATGCGACCGTGACTTCGGGCGCGAGTGAAACGCTTCAGCACGGGACGGCCGAATTTGTGGCGCAGGAAGAAATGGACCGTCACCAGGGATTCTGGTGGTCGCCGGATTCGCAATCGATCGCTTATCAGGAAACAGACAACAGCGGTGTCGAAGCGCGATTCATCGCGGACCCGCTCCATCCGGAAATTGCGCCTGCGAAAAATTTCTATCCGCGCGCCGGGACAGCAAACGCGAAAGTTCGGCTGGGAATCGTGGCGCGTAGTGGTGGCGAAACACGTTGGATCGAATGGGACAGAGAAAAATATCCGTATCTCACGCGCGTCGTTTGGAAGGAAACCGCGGCGCCGCTTTGCATCGTTGTCCAGAACCGGGCGCAACAGGAAGAACTCGTGCTTGCCGTCGATCCAAGCATCGGCACGACTCGCGAATTGCTGCGCGAAACTGATTCGGCCTGGATCAATCTCGATCACAAGCCGCTGCCACTCTGGTTAACGGATGGAAAACAATTTCTCTGGACGACGGAGCGTAACGGCAGCTGGCAAGTGGAACTGCATTCAGCCGATGGCGCGCTTGTTCGCGCCGTGACGCCGCCCGATTTTTCACTCGAGGAATTGATCGACCTGAATGACGCCGACCGATCCGTAGTGGTGAGCGGCGGAGCGGATTCGCGCGAGCGCCACCTCTTTCGCTTTTCGCTCGACGCGAAGAGTGAACCGCAACGTTTAGCTCGCGATGCCGGAAGTCATACCGCGGTTTTTGGCGAATCGAAGGACCAATTCCTTCATCGGTTCGATCTGATGAACGGCAACGCCGGATGGGAAGTAGCACGCGCTTCGGACGGAAACAAAATCGCGGCACTTCCATCGGTCGCGGAGCGGCCGTCTTCTCTGCCGAAAGTTGAGCTGCTGCGCACGGAAGGCGAGCGGCCGATGGACGCGGCACTCGTTAGGCCGCGCGATTTCAAGAAAGGAAATCGTTACCCGGTCATTCTCGATGTTTACGCCGGCCCCGGTCACAAACAGGTCTTGGCGCAGCCCGATCGCTACATGATCGATCAATGGATGGCGGACCGTGGTTACATCGTGGCCCTGCTCGACGGACGCGGAACGCCGGGACATGGACGCGATTGGGAACGCGCGATCCGAGGAAATCTCATCGACGTGCCGCTCGCGGACCAGGTGGGTGGTCTGCAAGCGCTGGCGAAACACGAACCGGCGATGGACCTGAAACGCGTCGGCGTCGTCGGCTGGTCGTTCGGCGGATATTTCTCCGCGATGGCGGCGATGCAAAAGCCGGACGTTTTTCGCTGCGCGGTGGCAGGCGCGCCGGTCGTCACCTGGGAAAATTACGACACGCACTACACCGAGCGCTACCTCGGCTTGCCGTCGGAAAATGCGGACGGCTACAAGAAAAGCAGCGTGCTCACCTACGTTTCAAACTTGAATCGGCCGCTGTTGCTCGTCCACGGCCTGACCGATGACAACGTTTATTTCCAACACTCGGTCCAACTTTCCGAGGCCCTCTTCGTCGCCGGCAAATCTTTCAATTTCCTCCCGTTGCTCGGCACCCACATGGTAAGCGAGCCATTGCTGCGGTTGCGCCGGCAAATGCGCGTAATCGAGTTTTTCGACGCGGAATTGAAACCGAAAACGAAATAGCGCCGGCTATTGCGAGCTGCGCATCACCTTTTGCACGTCTGATTTCGTTCCGTCCTTATAGGTGATCTGAACCGCCGCGTATTGCGAGTTCGCCGGGACGCTAATGTAAACCAGGTCGTCTCCGCTGATAAACATTTTGTCACTCGGTTTGAACTTGAAAGTCTGATCAACCGCGTCGCTGTTGATCGAGTATCGAATCTCCTGAATGACCGGACGATAGGACAAGAGGTGAGTGAAATAGAGAAGCACCTTGCCGTCGTAGTCGCGGAAGGAGAGCCACGAACCCTTGGTCATTTCAAGAATCTGTTTGCCTTGGGCAAGTTGTTCGCTGGCGGTTGAAAACTTCAATGTGTAGGGGCCATTCGTCGCGCCGTTCTTGTCGGTGTACTTCACCTCCATCGTATGGTCGCCTGGAGCGAGATTGGGCATCGGCACAAACGTATTGATCATCGGCAAGCCGGTCTGCGGACTTTTTTGCGGGAGGTGTCCGGTCGAGACGAAGTCACCTTTGCGGTCGAGTCGATAAAACAGCTCCGTTGCCTTAAAATCCGTTAATGAAAAGATTGCGGCCCAACCGGAGCTACTCTGCTGCGTCGTCAGCGTGACCGGATTTTCCAGGACACGTTCAGGGGTGCTGATCAGTTTCGCATACCGGACAGCACCGGCATCGATCCATTTTTGCGCTTCCTTCTTGTCGATAAAATATTTCTCGAACTTCCCGGCAGCGTGCGCGGCGCGGAATTTTTCGAGCCACTCTTTCTCGGCGCGTTTGTCAGCGATGGTTTGCTCGCCCTTTCGTTCCTCGGAATATTCCTGGCTGATTAGCCACGGCAGTGGACCGAAATCCGGTTGCGCGTCGGCCAGCGCTTTCAATTTGTTTATGCGCGCTTCACCGTCGTCGAGCAGCGCCATCGCCGCCTGGTAGGAAACCGTCGGCGGCTTCAGTTTATCGCTGAAGTAGCGCATCGCCTCGACAGCTCCCGCCTTTCCTTCCGCCGATTTGAGCATGGTCTCGTAGCTCATCCATGGATCGATCGCCTCCAGATTGGAGACCAGATATTGCGCGTAATCCTGGCGAGCGGCGGAAAAGTTTCCTCCCAGTTCGTGAATGCGCGCGTTGTGATAGTGCTCCTCGGGCGTCTTCGCGTTCTGGATAATTCCCCCGTTCGACGCGAGCGCTTCGAATCGGTCGGCTATCTTCTCTAGCGTCGCCTGGCTCTTGTCGATCTTCGTGGACATTTTGCTTTGGCCGAACACGAGCCAGATAACAAGCAGCGCAACAAAGCCGAGCAGGGCCGCGATTCCCCACGCCCAACGCCGCGCGCCTTTCCGTAATTGCGTAAGGTCGTCGCGCAGCTTGAGCACGCCAGCCTCGAGCGCTTCCCGCGTCTTGAGCGGATGGAAAAGATGCGAGTCCGCTTTGAGCACACCTCGATAGGCCGCCTGGAGCTGGCGCTGCACTTCCGGCTCCGGCTCGTGCGGATCGATCGGGAAATCCTCGTCCATGAAAAGGTACCAGACCTTGATTCCCTTTTTCCGCGCGTAGAGCGCTTCGTATTGCGTATAGCTGACGCGCCCGAAATCCGGATCCGGTGAGGTGGGCTCCGCGCCATAGCATTGACCGACGAGCTGCACCACGCCTTTGCTCTGGTCGATCTTGTCCCGCAGCATCTGACGCAGGTCGCCGGTTTCCGTCCCGAAAATGTCCTGCCAGATCGGTTCGTAACCGAGGAAGGTCAACGTGTTGGAAACGAGTTGACGGGCACTGCGCAATTCCTTGCTGACAGCGGAGATGAAGATGGTAGGGCGCGGCGACATAACGATTTGAATACTCGAAGCGGTTGTAGCGTGACAAGCACGCAACTACCTGACGCGGCCGGCCTAACGAACTTGCGGAGAGAATTACGCCTCGATCGCCGTTGCAGGAGCCAGCGCGCCGGAGTTGCGGTCTCCGCACAAATATTCGGTAGAGTCAGGCTGCAGCTGGCTTGCGCGAGGCGGTGAGCTTGTTAAGAAGCTCGTTGGTTAATTTTTCCAAAGCGATACCCCAGGCGCTGATCACCGCCATCGTGGCCACGGAGATGAGAAGGAACATCCAGATCGGTTGTTCGCGGATACGCAGTCCCAGCCAGATGACATAAGGATGATGAATCAGGTAGATGCCGTAGGAGAATGTGCCGACAAGAGTGAAGATTTTTCCAAGCCACGCGAGGCGCGCAAGCAACCCGGCGATGCCCACAATGACGAGAAAGCAGCAGACGCCGGTGGCAAAATCAACAAAGACGTAGGTGATACCGTTATGATAAAGACGGAGCGCGACGGGATACAGTGCCACTCCGCAGAGCAAGCCGGCACCGCTGAGGAGAAATCGCTCCGCGCGCACGGCCGAGCGCGCGCACCACAAACCCAGCGCCATGCCGAGGGCAAATTCCGGCAAACGACAAATCGCAAAGCCACCCAGAATCCACATCCCGTCCTGCGGATATGGGAAGAGCATCAGGTAACGAACAAAAAAGCCGAGCCCGCCCGCGAACAGGAGGAAGACTAACGGTCCAAGCTTTCTGGCCGCTCCGAAGAGCAGCGGAAAAATCAGGTAGAACTGAATAAGCATGGAGAAGTACCACCAGGCGGCGTTAAGGTAGAAAAAGTTCATGCTGATATCGACAAAGCGCAGGCCAAGCAGACTGAGCACGATGCGGCCATCGATTCTCTCGAAGCGCGCGACGAATGGTGAGAGAAGGTAAACGAGATGCGCCACCCAGTACATCGGATAAAGCCGCAGAAGCCGCGCTCGATACCATCCGGCCCATTCGATGGGACCTGCTTGTGCCTTACGCACGGTTGATTGTGTCAGGGCCCAACCGCTAAGGATGATGAAAACGCCCACCGCGTGGAAACCGAGGCCCGAGACGAAGAGCCAGGCGACGCCCAAGGCGGACCGCACTGCCGAAAAAAAAGTACTCCAGTCGGGAGGCGACAGGGATCCGTGCTCGAAGTAGGTTCGGAAAAAATGAAAGTAAACTACGGTGAGAATGGCCAGGCCTTTGGAAACATCGAGCCAGACGAGCCGCTTCATCGCCGTTGGAGCTAGCAGGGCAGCCGCAGATAAGGAAGAAGGAACTCAGCCGTGGCGCTAGGACTGCGGCATCGTTAGGCGGGGCAACACGGCTTCGATGCTCGTCCGCTCAGGCTCGAGCCACGGCGGCAACACTAGCGTCTCACCCAGATGCGCCGGGTCTTCGTCAACGGCAAACCCCGGACCTTCCGTGGCCAGCTCAAAGAGCACGCCGCCTGGTTCCGGGAAATAGACCGACTTAAACCAGAACCGATCGATGACTGGCGTCGGCCGCGATCCGCCTTCACGGACACGGGTACGGACTTCGTCCTGGTGTTTTTCGTCATCCACGCGCCAGGCCAAGTGATGAATACTGCCCGTGCCCCACGCGCCGCGCGGCGATGTCGGCGATTCATAGAGATCGACATAAGCGCCCGATTTTCCGCCAGCGACTCCGTAACGGTGCCAGCCGTTTTGGGTCGCGACATGCTCGAACCCCATCGCGCCGGTCAGAAACGAAGTCGTACGAACGAGATCACGTTCAACCAGGCGCGCACTTTCGAGTCCGCGAATCTGATGCGGTTCCGGAATCGGACTTCCTTTCCATGGAGTAAAGGGACGGCCTAACGAGTCTTCATTTTCAACGAGAGCGACCCGCAATCCATGGGAATCGCGCAGCGGCAAGGCCGTTCGTCCGAAACGCGACTCCGGTTCGCCCACCGCGGCGCGATGTTTCCGCAACCGCTCGCTCCAGAAATCGAGACTGCCGGGCGGAACCGCCAGCGAAACTTCGCTGCTCAGCCCGTGCCCGTCGCGACTCGGCGCCATTTGCGCCCACGGAAAAAAAGTGAGGTCAGTGCCCGGATGCCCGTCCGCGTCCGCGTAGAAAAGATGATACGTGCCGGGATCATCCTGGTTCACGCTTCGCTTCACGAGACGCATGCCGAGCACTCCGGCGTAAAAATCCAAATTCTCCTGCGCCGGTCCGGCAATCGCCGTGACGTGATGAAGTCCGTGGACGGTATGCATCGCACGAACCATCGCGCGAGCCGCGCGCAGGCGCTATTGCAAATGATACGCTTCCACGAGTGCAACGCCGGTCGCGCCGTTCACGCCGCTGAGTACGGCAGTGTAATTTCCGGGCGCGAGATCGCGGACGATCGCTGATTCCAAATCGTTGCTCGGTGAAAGTCCGGTGCTCGCGATCGCCGCCTGCTGCGAATCCTTCCAGTTGTCGTTGGAAAAAATCTTCACCCCGTTGCCATCAAACAAATCCAACTGCGGATCGCTGAGCGCGTTTGAAATTCCGACGCCGGCAAGCGAGGGTCCGAGAGCACGGAAAACGACGCGCGCATTGTCCGGACCCGTGACGATCGCTCCACCGATCATTACGTTTTGGCCGGAGCCAACGAGGCCGCGCGTGCTGAGATTGCCGAGCTTCGACGTCGCGCTGGGTTGCAAATCGTAAGCTTCGACCAAGCCAATGCCGGTCGCATTTCCGTTTCCACGCACGATCGCGGTGTACGCGCCCGGCGTTAGCGTGACCAGGAGCGCGGACTCCAGATCGTTCGCCGGCGCGAGGTTTGCATCGCGCAACGCCTGGGCTTGGTTTTGCTGCCAATCGTTATTACTCGCCAGAAGATTTCCGCTCGAATCGTAGAGCTCGAGCAGCGGATCGCTCAGCGCGCCCTGCACTCCCACACTCGCCAGCGAGGGACCCAGCCCGCGGACCACAACTTGTTTCGATGAATTCCCGGTGATGATGAAACCGGCAATCGCCACGCTCTCCGCCGCGCCGACCTGAACGCGCGTCGCAAGATTCGCGAGCGCGTTGTGACCAGTCACGCGGACGACGACGGCATCGTAGGCAACCGTGTGAACGGCATCGTCGGCACTCAGCATGAATGTGTAAGTGCCGGGCGCATTGATCGTCACAGTCGTCGCCGGCTGGCTGGAATTCCCAAACGATGCACCGAGCGGTCCCGAATAAACTTTCCAGCCGATCGCCGCCCGGCCCGATGGATCGTTCACCGATCCGTTCAGCGAAATCGTCGCCGGAAATTCCAGAAATTGATCGGGCCCGGCATCAACGCTTGGAGTGCCCAGCGAACGCGGCCCTTCGCTCGGTCCAGTTGTCTGGACTACCTCGAAATTGCTGATGTCGATGCTCGCGAGGTGACCGAACGCATTTGAACTGAATCGATCGTCAGGAGCGACTGAGACCGAAAAGAAGTTTCCGTTGTCGGCCACGATCGCGCCGTACTTTTTCAAGGCGAGCAAGACCGCTTTTTCTTCGATGGTCCAGTTGGCAGGGATCGCGAAGTTCGCTTTCAGCCGCAGCCGTTGTCCCATCGCCGGATAATTCGTGGACGTCGCCGGAATCGAGGAGGCGTAGTGCGTCGCCGGATAAATATATTCTTTGCGCGTCCGCTTCACGACGAGGCGCAACGCGTGCTCGACCATTCCGCGTTCGCATTCATCGTAACGCACCGTCGCAACAAACATCGACAGTCCCGCGGCGTCGCCCGATGTCCAGCCCGCCGGACGCAGCGCGTTCGAATTCAAAACGAATTTCGCGCCGTTCGAGGCCTGCCATCCACTCTGCGTCAATTTCATCTGCCACGTTTCCCAAACCGAGCCGGCGCCGGGCGCGACCATGATTCCGTGGCGATCGCCGCCGCTGTTGTTCACGTCCTGCTGCCATTGTTGCAGGGTCAGGCTCCCGGTGCCTTTGGGCCAACTCTCGATCGGTTGGTTTGAGGGAATTGGATAGCGCCCGTTCGGATATGTGCCGCCATCGAGATCCGATTCATCCGGGTAATCCAGAAACGGAATTTGCACGCGCGACTGATTGTCCGGCACGAGGACGTAGTTCATTTCGTAGAACGGTTGCAACGTTTGCCGCGTGCCCAAGTCCGCCTTGATCTGCGCGATCATGGCGTCGGAGTTCGACAACACCGGCCGGCGCGAGATGTCTTCATTCCAGGGATTATCGCGCGGCATAATTTGCATCGCGGAAACGATCGCGTCGGCTGCTGGCGTGTTGAACAAGGTCGGCGTCGTCACCACCGGCGGCGCACCCAGAATGCGCCCCTCGTGATTGATCCGCTCCCCGCGCGCGAAACAGGTCAGGCCAAAGAGAAGCAGCAGAACGCGACGCATGATGCCCAAAAGGCAGCAGTAATTACGCCCGTACGTCTGTTGTAGCCGACCGCTACAACCAGCGTTTCCTTTTAAAATAAACGACCTGGAAAATGGCGACACCGACCATGAAGAGCAGACAGCCGATGTAGCCATAAGGCTGAAAAAGTTCTGGCATGTTCCAGGGGAGTTTCTTGCCGTCGACTTCGCGCGCGAAATTCATTCCGTAAACGCCCGCGATGAAAGTGAGCGGAATGAAGATCGACGAAATGACTGTCAGGACGCGCATGATTTCGTTCGTGCGAATCCCGACCGCGGACAGATACAGATCCATCAGCCCGGAAATCACATCGCGATAACTTTCGATCAAATCCATCAACTGCACGGTGTGATCGTAACAATCGCGCAGGTAAACCTTGGTCGGTTTCGTCACCAACCCGCCTTCGTCGTGCATGAGAGAGTTTACGAGATCGCGGACCGGCCAGACAAAACGGCGGATGCGGGCAAGCGCGCGCTTGTGTCCGTGCAGCTCAGCGACGGGGCTGCGGCCGGGCTGCAGATCGACGAGCGATTCTTCGATCACATCGATTTTCGCGCCGACATCCTCGAGCACTGGATAGTAGTGGTCGATGATCGAATCCAGAAGCGCATAGGCGAGATAATCGGGACCCATTTTGCGAATGGTGCCCGCCAGGTTGCGGATCCGAGCGCGGACCGGTTCGAAAACGTCGAACTCCGCTTCCTCCTGGAGCGTGA
>Ga0307470_10000374_pt1 | contig 24372 bp, 24 predicted proteins | sample atmos_gasesAM3C__FD_204565 | JGI IMG/M metagenome (GOLD analysis project Ga0307470, IMG submission 204565) | Hardwood forest soil microbial communities from Morgan-Monroe State Forest, Indiana, United States - atmos_gasesAM3C_05 | ecosystem: Environmental > Terrestrial > Soil > Temperate forest... | reverse complement strand
CTCGCCGACGCCGGTGTCGCCCCCGCCGAGATCGCCTTCGTCAACGCCCACGGCACCGGCACGCCGCTCAACGACGCCGCCGAGTGGCGGGCCCTGGAGCAGGTCTTCGGCGACCGCGCCCGCACCCTGCCGGTGGCGGCGACCAAGGGGGCGGTGGGCCACCTCCTCGGCTCGGCGGGGGCGATCGAGGCGGTGGCGACGGTCCTCTGCCTGGCCGCGGCCGCGGTCCACCCGACGCCGGGCGGCGGCGCCATCGACCCGGCGGCGCCGGCGGCGCTGGTCGCCGGCCGCCCGCTCCCCTTAGACCTCCGCGCCGCCGGCGCCGCGGTCTCCACCAACCTCGCGTTCGGCGGCTCGAACGCGGCCCTCGTGTTCGCGGGCGCGGACCGTCCGTCTTGAGCCGCCCGGTCGTGATCACGGGCCTGGGCACAGTGGGCGCGGCGGGCTGCGGCCGCGAGGGGCTGGCGGCGGCGCTCGCCCTGGGGCGGCCGCGCCTGACCGCGGTCGACCGCGCCGCGGGCTACCACCGGCGCGGCGGCGCGCGCTCGGCCTCCCTGGTGCCGCCGGGGGCCGTCGCGCCTTGGGTGTCGGCGCTCGAGGCGCGGCGGATGAGCCCGCCCTCCAAGCTCGCCGTCGCCGCCTCCCGCATGGCCCTCGAGGACGCCGGGCTGGGCCGCGCCTGGACCTCGCCCGCCCACCTCATCACCGCGGTGGTGGTGGCGACCGCCTACGGCCCGTCGTCCTACACCGAGGGCCTGCTCCAGCAGATCCTCTTCGACTCCCCCGAGGCGGCCTCGCCCTTCCTCTTCACCGAGAGCGTCGCCAACGCCCCGGCGGCGCAGATCGCCATCGCCACCGGCGCCCGCGGGGCGGGGGTGACGGTCGCCCAGCGCGAGGCGGGGCCGCTCCTCGCCGTCGCCCGCGGCGCCGCCGAGGTGGCGGCCGGCCGCGCCGACCTCGCCCTCGCCGGGGCGGTCGAGGAGATGACCCCGCTGCTCCATGCCGTGCTCGACCGCTTCGGCGCCCTGGCGACCCCGAGCGCGATCGTCGGCGAGGGCGAGGAGGCGGCGCGCCCCTTCGACCGCCGCCGCAACGGCTTCCTCGCCGCCGAGGGGGCGACGGTCCTGGTGCTGGAGCCGGAGGAGGCGGCGCGCTCGCGGGGAGCTCGGGTGCTGGCGCGGCTCGCCGGCTGGGGGAGCGCCTTCGACCCCACCGCCCCGCCGACCGGCTGGGGGGAGGGGCACGCCGCCCTCGGCGCCGCCCTCGAGCGGTGCCTCGAGCGGGCGGGGGTGGCGCCCGGCGCGGTGGGCGCCATCGTCTCCGGCGCCTCGGGAGGGCGCGCCGGCGACCGCCTCGAGGCGCTCGCCCTCGCCGCCGCCTGGCGGGGGGAGCCCCTGCCTCCCGTCCTCGCCCCCAAGGGGGTGACCGGCGAGTATGGCGGCGGCTTCCTCGCCGCGGCGGTGCTCCTCGCCGCCGGCGAGGCGATCCCCGGCCCCACCGCCGGCTTCGCCGAGCCCGACCCCGCGCTCGGCATCGTCCCCCACGCCGGCGGCCCGCTGCCGCGCCCGGCGCCCGCCGTGGTCTCGAGCCTGGCGGCCGGCGGCGCCGCCGCCTGGCTGATCCTCGCCGCCCCCGCCGCTCCCGCGCTGGAGGCGGCGGCGCGGTGAGATCGACCGAGCGCGTCGCCGCCGCCATCCCCGCCTACCAGGCGGCGCCCACCGTCGGCGCCGTCGTCGCCGGGGTCCTCGCCCTCCTCCCCGAGGTGCTGGTGATCGACGACGGCTCGCGCGACGGCACCGCCGAGGCCGCCGCGCGGGCGGGGGCGCGGGTCGTCTCGCTGCCCGAGAACCGCGGCAAGGGGGTGGCGCTCAAGACCGCCTTCGAGGACCTCTTCGGCCGCGGCGCGACCGGCGTCGTCACCCTCGACGCCGACGGCCAGCACCTGGCGGAGGAGATCCCGCGCCTCCTCGCCGCGGCGGCGCCCGACGCCGACCTCGTGCTCGGCGTGCGCGACCACCTGTTCACCGCCATGAGCCGCGTCCGCCGGGCGAGCAACCGGCTCTCCTCGCGCGCCATCTCGTTCGCCGCCGGCCAGCGCCTGGACGACGTGCAGACCGGTTTCCGCTTCTATTCGCGGCGGCTGATCGAGCGGGTCGGCTTCCCCGAGGAGCGCTTCGAGGCCGAGAGCGCCGTGGTGGTGCGCGCCGCCCGCGCCGGCTTCCGGGTGATCACCGTGTCGGTGCGGCTGGGGTTCGCCGACGGCCGCACGACGAGCCACTACCGCCCCCTGATCGACAGCCTGCGCATCGCCTCGGCGGTCACCAAGGCGCGGCTCGAGGCCCTGCGATGGCGAGAACCCTCGCGCCCGTCCTCGTAACCGGGGGGAGCCGCGGCCTCGGCCGCGCGGTGGTGGCGGCGCTGGTCGCCGCCGGCCGCCCGGTCGCCTTCACCTTCCAGAGCGACGCCGAGGCGGCGCGCGAGGTCGAGGCCGCGAGCGGTGGCGGCGCCCGCGCCTTCCAGCTCGACCTCGCCGACCGCGCGCGGCCGGATGCCCTGGTCGAGGAGGTGGAGGCGGCGCTCGGTCCCATGGTTGGATTAGTCAACAACGCCGGGCTCACCCGCGAGTCGCTCCTCGCCCTCACCCCTGACGCCGACTGGGACGCCGTCCTCGACGTCAACCTGGGGGGCGCCTTCCGCTGCTGCCGCGCGGTCCTGCGCGGCATGATGCACCGGCGCCATGGCGCCATCGTCCAGGTCGCCTCGCTCTCCGCCCTCCACGGGGTGCCGGGGCAGGGCGCCTACGCCGCCTCGAAGGCGGGCCTGCTGGGGATGACGCGCGCGCTCGCCCGCGAGGTCGGGCGGCGGGGGGTGCGCGTCAACGCCGTGGTGCCGGGCTTCGTCGCCACCGACCTGACGGCGGGTCTGGCGCCGGCGGCGGTCGAGCGCCTGCGCGCCGGCGAGTGCCTGCCGGGCGGGGTCTCCGCCGCGGCGGTCGCCGACGCCGTCGTCTTCCTCCTCTCGGAGGGCGCCGCGGCGATCACCGGCCAGGCGCTGGTGGTCGACGCGGGGGCCTCGGCGTGAGCGGCGCCGGCGTGGACGGTGCCCCCGCGGACCGGCCCCGGCGCCGGCTCGCCGAACGCCTCGCCGACCACCCCCGGCGGGTCCTCGCGCTCACCCTGCTGCTGACCGCCGCGGCGCTCTGGCCCGCCTCGCGCCTGCGCCTCACGACCGATCTGCCGTCCCTTCTGCCGCGGGACGCCCCGGCGGCCGCGGCCTACCGCGACTTCCTCGCCACCTTCGGCGGCTTCGAGAAGGTCTTCGTGATCGTCCGCTCCGCCCACCAGGCGGCGGCAGCCGGCGCCGCGGACGCCGGGGCGCTCACCGACGCCGCCGCGCGGCTCGCCGAGGAGCTCGCCAAGAGCCCGGAGGTGGCGGCGGCGCGGGCCGGCCTGACTCCCGACGACGAGGCGTTCTTCCTCCGCTGGATCGCGCCGCGTGCCCCCCTGCTGCTGCCGGCCGCGGACGCGGCCGGCTTCCGCGCCGAGGTCGCCCGCCGGCTGGCGCCGGAGGAGGTCCATCGCCGCGTCGGCGTCCTGCGGCGGACGCTGACCAGCCCGGCCGGCGGCTTCGCCGCCCCGTTCCTGACCGCCGACCCGCTCGGCTTCGCGGAGGGCCTGCTCGCCGCGGCGGGCGCCTCGCTGCCGCTCGATCCGGTCTCCGGGGCGTTCGTCTCCCGGCGCGGCGACGCGGCGCTCGTGGTGATCACCCCGGCGCGGGCCGAGCTCGACCCGGCGGGCGGCGGCGCCCTCGCCGCCGCCCTGGCGCGGGCCGAGGCGGTGGTCGCCGGCGAGGCGCGGGCGGCGGGGGTGCGGCTCGAGGTCTCCGCCTTGGGCGGCCCGCTCTACGCCGCCCACGACGAGCGGATCATCCGCGAGGACCTGACGCGCATCACCGTCGCCTCGGTCGTCACCGTCGCCCTCCTCCTGTTCCTCGGTTTCGAGGGGCTCTACGCGCCGCTGGCGCTCTTCGCCGTCACCGCCGTCGGCCTGATCTGGGCGGCGGCGATCGCCAGCCTCTGGCTGGGGAGCGTCACGGTGGTGGGGATCGGCTTCATCGCCACTCTCCTCGGCATGGGGGTCGACTACGGCATCCACGGCGGGGCGCGCTTCCGGCTGCTCCGGCTCGGAGGAGAGGGCCGGCGGGAGGCGCTCGTCGGCTCGCTGCGGCAGGCCGGGCCGGCGGTCGTCGCCGCCACGCTCACCACCGCGGCGGCCCTCGCGGCGCTGTCGCTCGCCCACTTCCGTCCGCTCCGCGAGCTGGGGCAGGTGCTGGCGCTCGGCATCCTCGCCATCCTCGCCGCCACGGCGACCCTGGGCGCCGCGCTGGCAGCCCTCTTCCCCCGCGCGCCCCTCCTCGCCGGCGGCGCGTTCCTCTGGCGGCGGCTCTGGATGCCGGGCATCGCCGCGGTGGTGGGCTTCGCGGGGAGGCGGCCGCGCGCCGTCCTCGCGGCGGCGCTCGCGGTGTCGCTCGCCGCCGCGGCCGGTCTCCCCCGGCTCTCGCTCAACGCCGACCTCCGCACCCTCCGCCCGGCCGACCCGGAGGCCGCGCAGGCCGAGCGCCTCCTCGTCGAGAGCTTCGGCCTGGGGCTCGACACCACGACCGTCGTCGTCCGCGGCGCCACCCTCGACGCCGCGCTCGACCGCGCCGCGGCGGCGCGCGGCGTCCTCGCCTCGGCCCTGGGCCCCGGCGCCGAGATCACGACGCCGTCCGACTGGCGGGTGGGCGGCGAGCGGCTCGCCGGCCGGCTGCGCCTCCTCGCCGGCCTCCCCTTCGCGCGGGCGGCGGCGGACCTCGAGCGCGAGCTCGGCGCCGCCGGCGTGCGGGTCGAGCGCTTCGCGGGGGCGATCGCGGCGCTCCGTCGTCTCGACCTGGGCGAGGACCCGGGGGCGCCGCCGGCGGCGGCCTGGCCCTCCTGGATGTCCGAGCTGGTGCGCCGGGAGGCCCGCGGCGGCTGGGCGGTCGCCGTCCATGCGCGGGCGCCCGCCGGGGTCTGGGCGGCGGGCCCGCCGCCCGCCGTCCTCGCCCGCCTCGCCGCCGCCGCCCCCGGCGCCGCGGTCGCCTCGGCGCCGCGGGTGGGGGCGGAGCTGCGCGACCTCGCCCTCGGCGACCTCACCCGGCTGTCGATCGTCGCCGCGGCCTTCGCCGCCGGGGTGCTCGCCGTCGCCTTCTGGCGCCGGACGGGCGAGGCCCTCCTCGCCGCCCTGCCGCTCGGCCTGGGGTTCCTCTGGACCTTCGGCTTCTGGGGGCTCGCCGGGCGCGACATCGACCTCCTCTGCATCGCGACCCTCCCGGTGCTGGTGGGGACGGGGGTCGATCTCGGGGTCTACGCCGTCTATCGCAACGACCGCCTGCCCGGCGGGATCGCCGGCGCGGTCGAGCGCTCGGGGGTGGCGCTCACGCTCGCCGCCTTGACCACCACCGCCGGCTTCGGCAGCCTCGACTCGTCGCGCGTGCCGGGCCTGGCGAACGCCGGGGTGATCGTCGCCCTGGGGGTCGTCCTGTGCCTCGTCGCCAGCCTCTTCGTGCTGCCGGCGATCGAGGCGCTGGCGAAAGACCGCCGGGGCCGGACGGCGGCGGCTACCGCCCCGCTGCCGGAGCAGGCCGCCGGGGAGGTGCCGCGATGAGCGTGGCCGCCGAGCGGCCGCCCCACGCTCCCGAGGCGGGCTGGGCGCACCGCATCCTGGGTCCGCTCCACGTCACCGGCGTCGTCTGGTACCGGCTGCACAAGTTCGGCGTCTCGACGCTGCCGCAGTGGACGATCCCGCTCAGCATCTCGGTCTTCACCACCTTCTTCTTCGTCGCTCTCCGCCGCATCCGGGGGGCGGTGGCGGCGAACCTGGTGCCGGTCCTCGGCCCCTGCGGCTGGCTCGGCCGCCAGGCGCGCATCTACCGCACCTTCTGGAGCTTCGCCTGGTGCCTCTCGGAGCGCTACGAGCGGCTGTCGACCGACCACCCCTTCGCCGTGGCGCTCGAGGGGGGAGACGCCTGGCGGGAGGTGGCCGAGTCGCCGCAGGGCTTCGTCCTGCTGACCGCCCACATCGGCAACTGGGAGGCGGGCTCGATGCTGCCGCCGGCGGAGGCGGCGCGGCGGGTGCACGTGGTCCGCGAGGCGGAGACCGACCCGCGGGCGCAGGAGTTCATCCGCGGCCTGATCGAGAAGCAGGCGGGGAGCCTTTACGTCACCCACTTCGCGGCCGACGACCCGCAGCTCGGCATGCAGCTCCTCGAGGCGCTGCGGGCGGGCGAGATCGTGGCGCTCCAGGGCGACCGCCCGCGCGCCGGCGGGCGGACGATCGAGGTGCCCCTCTTCGGCCGCCCCTTCCCTCTCCCGGTTGGCCCCGCCGCCCTCGCCCGCGCCGCCGGCGTCCGGCTGGTGCCGGTCTTCGTCTTCCGCGAGCGGCGGCTGACCTACACCTGCGCCATCCGCCCGCCGATCGCGGTGGCGCAGACGGCGGACCGCGCCGCCGACGTCGCCGCCGCCACCGCCCGCTTCGCCGCCGAGCTCGAGGCCGCCATCCGCCGCCGGCCCCACCAGTGGTTCTGCTTCCGCAAGGTGTGGAATTGAGGTTAGTTTCCCTGGATAGGGGCGGAGCTTGCCTCCGCCCGCAACCATGGCAGGCCACGGGTCCGGCGACGCGCTCCGGACCAGGGCGGAGGCAAGCTCCGCCCCTACCCAAGACAAGAGAATCGGCTAGGTACTCTGCAGTACGAAGACGACTCGGGTAGGCCCCTACTGCGCCGGGCTACTGCGCGGCCTTCTGCTCGGGGGTCTGCGCGCCGCCGACCTTCAGGGTCTGGAGGGCGGTCTGGAAGATCTGGTCCTGGTCGGCGAACTTGTCCTGCGGCGCGGTGAGCAGGAAGATGACGATGTCCTGCGCGCGCGGGATCGCCACCCAGTGCTGGGCGGTGGGGACGTCGCCGGTGGCGGTGAGCGCCGCGCCGGTGCCCTTGCCGTTGACTACCATCCACATCGCCCGCATGCCGCCGACGTCGCGCACGCTCTGCTCGGGAACGGTGGCGCCGAGCCCCTTCTGGATCGCGCTCGCGCTCTGCGTCAGGAGGGTCCGCGGGCTGGTGGGGCGGTGCACCTTCTGGACGAAGGCGACGAGGATCGTGGTGCCGTCGGGCGACCAGACGCAGCGCACCTCGCCGGGCACGGTGATGCTCGAGGTGTCGGTGGCGCGCTTCCACTCGTCCGGCCCCGTCATGCTGAAGTCGTAGCTCTGGTCCATGCAGTCGCGGCCGCCGCCGGGCGCCGGCGCGGGCCCCTGGGGAGCCGCGGCCGGCGGGGCCGCCCGCGGTGCGGGCGGCTGCGCGGCGGGCGGGGCCGCCGGTGGTTGCGCGGCGGGGGGCGCGGTCTGGGCGGAGCCCGGGGTGGTTTGACGGGAGGCGAACGCGGGAACGGCGCCGAGCGCCAGGGTGAGCGCCAGGGTGAGCGTGCGGTTTCGGTAGTCCATGCCTGTCTTTCCGCCGGGGCAAAGGGCGCGGGTTCATCGCCGCGCCGTGCCCCCGGCTGCGCCGGAGCGGCATGCAGGGAAGCTGCCAGCCGCGCTCGGTCCGCTGGATTCTATGGTGCGTCCGGGCCCGGGTGCTGGGTCGGATCCGGGGCCAGGTAGGTGCTGAGCGTCGCCGTCATGGCCAACTCGCCGTCCACTTCCACGGTCGCCTCGTAGACGGCGAGCGGGGGGGCGCTGCCGGTGGCCCGCACGGTGACCCGCAGGGGCCAGCCGGCGGCCAAATCGGCGGCGTGGAAGGCGGCGTCGCGCACCCCCACGAGGTAGCCCACCCGCGGCTCCGGCGGCCCGCCCGCGGCGCGGCTCAACGCCTCGAGCGCCGCGGCGGCCTGCGCCGCCGCCTCGATCCCCAGCAGGCAGGGCGCCCGGCCCCGCTCGACCAGGGGATGGTCGCCGGGGACGACGGCGATGCAGGTGATCTCCTCCGCCGCGAGCTCGGTGACCACCCGCACCAGGAGCGCCGGGTCGCGGTGGGGGAGGAGCGACTCGATCGCCGGCGGTCCGGTGCGCAGCGCGGTCACGGCCGATGGCCCGGCGGGCGCGCTCCGACCCGCGCGCTGCCCGTCGCGACGGCCTCCCCGGCACGATCGTCGCGGCGCAGCTCGAACGCCACCTCTGCCGGTGCCGGCTCGTCCGCAGCGCCCCTCGCCGCCTGGGCTCCGAGGCGCAAGGCGAGCGTGTCGCCAGGACCGACCGGACGGCGCAGCTTCAGGCCGCGCAGCCCGAGCATCTCCCCCTCGCCGCCCCGCCAGTCGTGCAGGGCGCGGGCGACGAGCGCGAGGAGGGCGACGCCGGGGACGATCGGCCGGCCCGGGAAGTGGCCGGCGACGAGCGGGCTGTCCTCCGGCACGCGCGCAGCGAGCGCCCAGCCGTCGCCGTCGGCCGCCGAGCGGAGGATCTCGAAGCCGATCTCAGACCGAGGCTCAGGTCGCGGCATGGGCGCCCACGGCGGCCTCGGCACCGGCCGTCGCGGGGGCGTCGAGGAGCGAGAAGATCCGCCGCCGCGGCGCCAGCGGCACCAGGCGCTGGAGGGCGACGAAGGCCTCGAAGGCCCACAGGCGCCAGCGTAGGTCGAAGCTCGGCTCGGGGAAGACGTGCGCGGCGAGGACCGAGATCACCGCGCCGTGGACGTCGAAGGGGCCGCTCCCCTCGAGGAAGAGGTCGCGGAAGGCGGGGTCGTAGTAGAGCCGCACCAGCCGGAAGAAGGGGGCGGTCGTGCGGTCGACCAGCCGGGCGTAGCGGCGGCGGGCGGCCGCCGGCCGCTCCTCGCCGCGGATCAGCCTGGTCACCGAGCGGGCGGCCTCGACGCCGGTCGCCATCCCCAGGCAGACGCCGGTCGAGAAGATGGGGTCGACGAAGGTCGCGGCGTCGCCGGCGAGGAAGTAGCCGGGGCCGGCGAAGGGCTCGCAGCGGTAGCTGAAGTCGGCGATGACGCCCGCGGTCGCCAGCTTGACGGCGCCGGCCGTCCGCTCGGCGAGGAACGGCGAGCGCGCGATCCCCCAGTCGAGCATGCGGTCGGCCGGCACGCCCACCCGCCGCGCCACCCCGGCGTCGATCACCAGGCCGACGCTGGTGCGCCGCTCGTCGAGGGGGATGAGCCAGAACCACCCCTCGCGGCACATGGCGATCACCGGGAAGCCACCGGGCGGGCCGGGGTCGCGGACGACGTTCTCGAACTGGCCCAGGTAGGCGACCTTCTTCAAGTCGGGGTGGACGCGGCGCAGCCCGAGGTGGCGGCCGACGACCGCCGCCTGGCCCGAGGCGTCGACGAGGAAGCGCCCGCAGAGGGTCTCGCGCTCGCCGCCCGCCTCGACCTCGAGCGCCACGTCGCCGTCGGCGAGGCGGAGGATCGCGCGCGCGTCCGCCCGGCGGACCTCGGCGCCGGCGTCGCGGGCGGCGGCGAGGAGCGCGGTGTCGAAGGGGGCGCGCTCGACGTTGAAGGCGACGCTGTCTGCCCCCTGGCGCGCCTTGAGAGCGTCGCGGAAGTAGAACGAGAGCTGGTCGCGGCCGTCGCCGTTGACGAAGGTGGCGCCCAGCTTCTCGACCTGGGGGACGGCGGCGATCCGCTCGGCGATCCCCAGCTCGCGGAGGATGCGCATCATCCCCGGCAGCAGCGACTCGCCGATGTGGAAGCGCGGGAAGGCCGCCCGCTCGAGGACGACAGTCGAGAGGCCGGCGCCGGCGAGGACCATCGCGGCGGTCGACCCGGCGGGCCCGCCGCCGAGGACGATGGCGTCGTAGAGCTCGGTGGCCATAGGAAAGGAGGAGCGAGCGGCGGGAGCGCTCCGGCGTCGCGGGTCGCGAGCTTAGCGGCGCCCCCCCTCAGGGTCAACCGCCTTGCCTTGGCGCGGCCCTTGCGAGATGGTGGCGCGGCGATGGCCACCTATGCGATCGGCGACGTCCACGGGTGCTTCGCGACCCTCCAGGGGCTGCTGAAGCGGGTGGCCTACGACCCGCGGCGCGATCGGCTGTGGCTGGTGGGCGACCTGGTCAACCGCGGCCCGCGCTCGCTCGCCGTGCTGCGCTGGGCCTCCCGGCTCGACCCCGAGCGGGCGGTCGCCGTGCTCGGCAACCACGACCTCCATCTCCTGGCGCGGGCGGAGGGGTTGGCGAGCCCGCGCCGCCGCGACACCCTGGACGAGGTCCTCGCGGCGCGCGACCGCGACGGCCTCCTCGATTGGCTCCGCGCCCGCCCGCTCTTCCACCGCGAGGGAGCCTGGGCGATGGTCCACGCCGGCCTGCTGCCGGAGTGGACGCTCGCCGCGGCGGCGGCGCTGGCGCGCGAGGTCGAGGGCGAGCTCCGGGACGGGGCCGCCGCGCGCCTCCTCGCCACCTTCCGCGACGACCCGCCCGGCCGCTTCCGCGAGAGCCTCTCGCCCGCCGCCCGCCGGCGCCTCGCCCTGGCCGCCCTCACCCGCCTGCGCACGGTCAACGGCCGCGGCCGCATGACGACCGACTTCAGCGGTCCGCCCGGCGAGGCGCCGCCGGGCTACGTCCCCTGGTTCACCGTGCCGCGCCGCAAGAGCCGGGGCGCCCAGGTCATCTGCGGTCACTGGGCCGCCCTCGGCCTCCACCTCGACGACGGCGTCGCCGCCCTCGACACCGGCTGCGTCTGGGGCCGCGAGCTGACCGCCCTGCGCCTCGACGACCGCAAGGTCTTCCAGGAGCCGGCGGCGGACTAGGCGGAACGCCCGTGTTCAAAGGCAGGAACGATGCTCAAGGAGTGGGTGGGAGCGGCGGGATCAGTCCTTCGAGCCGCGCCAATTCGGAGGCGACGTCGACGATCTGGCGAAAGAGGCTGGGATGGAAGGGGTCGGATACCGCCTGCTCGCGCTCCAGAGCGGCCACGATCGGCGCCAGCCGACGAGCGAGGGCGCGAAGCGTTGGGAGCGGTGGCTCGCCGCCAGGGCGCCCAAAGCAGTCGAGCATGCAGCGCAGCATGCCGATCTGCGTTCCGCCGTGGATGTGCGGGTCGTGCCCGTTCATGTCGCTCAAGCTCGCCTGCAATCGCCAGGGTTTCTCCTCGAGGACGAAGAGGCTGTGTTCGCGCGTGGTCAGGCGCGAGACGGCGTAGGTGAGCCCCAGCTCGAAAGGCATGTTGAAGCGGGGTACGCGTGTGCTTCGCGAGAGCGAGATGCGGGAGAGGTCGTGGACCGAGGCCCCGCAGCTCGCGATCAGCTCGAGGAGGCGGTCCAGACGGTGGCGCCCCGAGCTGGGCACCTCGAGCGCACAATGGGGCTTGCGCCCGAGAGCCGTCAAACCGGCGACGAGAGCCGTAAACATCGGCGCATAACGCCGGTCGAACGGGATGTTGAGGAAGACGCTCTGCCGATCAGGGGAGAGCGCGGGTTCCACGGAGTTATTGGATGATGCGCGGGAGACTCTACTTCTTGCGGGGCTTGGAGACGATCTTTAGGCGTCGGACACCCAAAGCCGATGCCTGTTTGCTTCGGGGCTCGTCGTACCCCAGCTCTCTCATCACCTTCCGGACGACCGCCCGATCCTCGTCGGTCACGCCCACGGCCTCTTGGATCTCGCGGGCGCTCGCAGGAGGGGCGATGTGACGGGTAGTGCGTGTCTTGTCGGCGATGCTCACGGGTGGATTCTACCTCCTCGGGTCTCCTGCTTCAACGCGCTGCCCCCCATCCCCGCCGGCCGGCGGTAGAATGACCCGTGGCCGTCACGCGCCCGTCACCGGGGCGCCCCTCTTGAGACCTCGACAGGAGCCGACATGAAGCCGCCCGATCTCGTCAGGCTGACCCCCGGCAAGCGGATCCTCTTCCTCACCAAGGACCCCGACCTCATCCGCCGCCAGCTCGCCGGAGATCTCGACCTGCGCATGGCGGACCTCGCGGTCGAGGACCTGCTCGACGACATCAACACCGACGCCATGACCCCGGCCTGGGTCTGCTTCAGCCACCGGCCGGAGGACATCGCCCGCGACGCCTACGCCGGCCTCGTCGTCGACGGCAAACGCCTGTTCGAGAAGGACGCCCTCATCGACGGCAACTTCGAGGCCATCGTCTCCGGCCATCGCAAGGGGGTCGGCAGCTCGCGCGAGACCGCCGTCCAGGCCGAGAAATGGTCGGGCATCCGCATCGCCATCGCCGCCTCGTTCGCCCCCATCCACGCCCGCAACAACATCAGCCAGGGCGTGCTGATGGGCGACCACGATCAGCTCCGGCGCCTGCAGGCCGGCGCCGCGATCCCGCTCGCGGAGTTCACCCGCGGCCACGACCCGATCACCCGGATCGTCATCCGCGAGGGGGGCCTCTTCCCCTTCTCGAAGGCGCTCTCCCGCGGCGAGATCGCGCTCCCACAGCCGCAGACCGGGCCGCGGCCGATGACCATGGCCGAGAAGATCCTCGCCCGCCACCTGCGCGGCCCAGGTCCTCCGTACGTCCCGCGGTACGTCAAGCCGGGAGACGCCGTGGTCGTCGACGTCGACGGCGGTTACTCGCACGAGTTTACCACCGCCCAGGTGCATTACTTCCTGGAGCAGGAGTACGGCCCCGGCTACACGGTCAAGAACCCCGCCAAGCTCGCGGTCTTCGAGGATCACCTGATCTATGCCGACGAGGTGCCCAAGATGCGCGCCTTCGCCGACAAGATCGAGACCCTGCGCGAGCTGCAGCGCGAGTTCCAGCGCCACACCGGAGTGCGCGACTTCTCGGCGGTCGGCGGGCGCTCGCCGGGGATCTGCCACGAGGTCGCCCGCGAGGAGCTGATCGACCCCGGCGACTTCATCCAGGCGACCGACAGCCACACCTGCATGGGCGGGGTGAACAACGCCCTCACCTGGGGCGTCGGCGCGACCGAATATGCCGACCTCGCCCACTCCGGCTTCACCCAGGTCGAGGTGCCGGAGTCGATCCGCTTCGAGCTGACCGGGAGGCTCCCCGAGGGGGTGACGGCCAAGGACCTGATGCTCCACATCCTCCTCGAGTACGCCAAGCGCGAGGCGACCCTCGACCGGGTGATGGAGTTCACCGGCCCCGGCGTCGCGACCCTCTCGATGGACGAGCGGGCGACGCTCACCAACATGGCGACCGAGTGCGCCGCGAAGACCGCCATCGTCTTGGCCGACGAGGAGACCTACCGCTGGCTCGCCGAGTGGCGGCCGGGGGTGGACGTCGAGGCGCTCCGCGCCCGCGCCGTCGAGCCCGACCCCGGCGCCGAGTACGCCGGCGGCGTCCACGCGATCGACCTCTCCGCGCTGCGGCCGATGGTCGCCCACCCCGGCGACCCCGACCGCGGCATCCCGTCGGACCCCACCAACGGCGCCTTCGTCGACGAGATCGGCGAGGTGCCGATCGAGATCGCCTACGGCGGGAGCTGTACGGCGGGGAAGATCGACGACCTCCTCTTCTACCACCAGGTGGTCAAGGAGGCGGTCGACGCCGGTTTGAAGGTTGCACCGGGGGTCAAGTTCCTCATCCAGTGCGGCTCGGCGGCGGTCGAGCGCTTCGTGCACGCGAACGGCCTGGCCGACACCTTCGCGCGCGCCGGGGTGACCCTCATCCACCCCGGCTGCGGCGCCTGCATCGGCTGTGGTCCCGGCGTTTCCGAGACCACCGACCAGGTGACGGTCTCGGCGATCAACCGCAACTACAAGGGGCGCTCCGGCCCCGGCAAGCTCTGGCTCGCCTCGCCGCTCACCGTCGCCGCCTCCGCCTTCACCGGCCACATCACCGCCTACCGGCCGGGGATGTTCCAGGAGATGAAGGACAGGGAGCCGGCGCTCTCGCCGGCGTAGGGGACCGCCGGCGCCGCGATCGGCGATCCGGTCAACGCCAACAACACGGCGAGCGCCACGACCACCGTGCTCTCGCCCGCCGTCGTCACCGGCACCGGGAGGTCCTTTCGGCGATTCCTGTGGCGCCGATCGCCTCAGAACCGCCAGCGCGCCGAGGCCGCCCACACCGACTCGCGCGAGGTGTAGTGGCCGGTGACGCCCGGGTTGATGATCTCCTGCCCGGAGACGTTGCGGGTCTGCCCCTGGTGGAGCGAGTAGGCGAGGTCGAAGGAGAGCTGCGGGAAGTTGTAGGAGATGCCGGCGGCGTAGACCGTCGCGTCGCCGCGCGGGAAGCCGGGCTCGGTGTTGCGGACCGGCGAGGGCTCGAAGCCGATGCCGCCGAAGAGGGTGATGGCGCTCGTCAGGTCGCCCTCGATGCCCAGGCGCAGGCTCAAGGTGTCCTTCCAGTCGCGGAGCTTCACCTCCGGACCGAAGCTCAGGGCGTCGGGGCTGAAGGTCACGACGTCGTCGGGGAGGCCCGACCAGCGCTGGTAGTCGCCGTCGATCTCCAGGCGGAGCTCCGGGTAGGGCGCGATCCAGACGCCGCCGGTGAGCTGGTCCGGCAGGTCGAACGACTCATGGGCGCGGCCGGAGACGAAGCGGCTGGCGACGGCGTCGGCGAGCCCGGGGACGCCGGCCGACACGTCGCGCGGCTCGTAGCCCAGGTCGCCGTTGCCGGTCAGGCGCAGCGAGCTGCGGTAGACCGCGCCCCAGCCCCAGGCCGGCCGCGCGTAGTGGACGGCGAAGTCCCATCCCAGGCCGTCGACGTTGGCGTCGGCGTCGCGCAGCACCTCGACCGGGATGAGCGCCGAGCCGGCCCGCACGCCCACGACCTTGTCGTCCCCCTGCTTCTCCGAGCCGTAAAGGTAGCGGAGGCCGCCGCCGATCGAGAGCGCGTCGGACAGGTTGAAGGCGATCACCGGATGCGCCTCGAGCACCTGGAGCTGGAAGCGGCGGGTGAGGAAGCGGCCGGGAAAGAGGGCGGGATCCCAGTTCTCGTCGTACCAGAAGGCTGCGTCGACGCCGACCCCGAGCGCCACGGCGCCGTTGCCGGGCCGCCAGGTGGCGTAGACGTGGGGCGGGAACTGGATGACGTGGCGGGCCTCGAAGCCGCCGCTCGCGCTGGTGTAGCGGTCGGTGGGGTTGTCGAAGTCGAGGCCGGCCGCGAGCTGGAAGCGCTGGAGCTTGGCGATCGCCGCCGGGTTGTAGAAGATCGCCGAGGGGTCGGAGGCGCGGGCGGTGAACGCCCCCGCCTGCCCGACGGCGCGGGCGCCGTGCTGGAAGAGGCCGAAGCCGGTCGCCGAGGCGCCGGCGAGGCGGGGCAGGGCGAGCGAGACGACGACGGCGGACAGGAGCAGCCGGTTGCGGCGCATGGTTCCCTCCTGGGAAAGGCACGGCGACTGCAGCGAGGCGAAGGCCGGGAGATCGAACGATCCCAGGCCACGGCGAGGATAGCGGGCGTCCGCTGAAGATGGAAGCGGCTCCCCGGTTTGCCCGCCGATCTTGATGCAATCTTTGTGCGCAGGGTTGGGAGAGCGGCCACCCGTCACTCGACGGCGAGGATCTCCGGCACGAGCCGGCCCTCGGCGACCCGGAGGATCGCGATCGTCAAGGGCAGCTTGAAGCGCCGCCCGCCGCAGGCTCCCGGGTTCAAGAGGAGGCAGTCGCTCTGCCAGGCGAGCTCCGGCCGGTGGGAATGGCCGAAGACGAGGAGGCGGAGCCGCGGCATCCACGCCGGGTCGGCGTCCTCCCGGCGGTGGATCATGCGGAAGGGGAGGCCGCCCAGGTCGCCGGCGATCGACTCCGGGAGCCGCCCCATGGCGTCGGTGTTGCCGCGCACCGCCTCGACCGGCGCGATCGCCCGCAGGGCGTCCAAGATCTCCGGCCCGCCGACGTCCCCTGCGTGGAGGATGCGGTCGCAGCCGGCGAGCCGCTCGAGGACCTCGGGGCGCAGGAGGCCGTGGGTGTCCGCGAGGACGCCGACGCGCATGGCCGGGAAGAGTAGCGCAGCTCCCGCACGGACTCGGGGCCCGGGGCTTCAGCGGAGGTCTTTGAACATCCCCTCGCAGGCGTCGCGGACGAGGCCGTCGAAGATCATCCGGCTGCTCGCCTCGACCGCGATGCCGCCGTAGCGGCCGTGGATCCCGATCTCGTAGCCGAGGGCCATCTCCTCCTGGGTGAGGCGGACGGCGAGCATCCGGTGCGGCGCGGTCGCCGCGAAGAGGCCGCGGTAGGAGAGGTCGCGCAGCGCCAGCTTGCCGCCCTTCATCTTGAAGGCTCCGGCGCGCAGGGCGTGATCGAAGGTCAGCAGGCTCGCCGCGACGTCGCGGTCGCGGTCCGGCCCGCCGAGCCGGTGCGAGTCGACGCCGAAACGGGTGCAGAAGTTCGAGGCGACCAGCTTGCCGGCCTCCTCCTCGCCGAGGATCCGGCCGGCGAGCTCGAAGGCGACGCCGTCCGACCGCCACTCCTCGACCGCGCCGTGCCACCAGGTCGCCAGGAGGCCCGCGCTCAGCTTGTGGGTCAAGCCGATGCCGGAGGCGTGGCCGGCCTCGTGGAACTGGTACTCCTCGTGCTGGACGATCGCCTGCTCCTCCGGCGTCTCCTCGATCTCGAGCAGGAGGTCGGCCGTCGCGGCGTCGAAGATCGTCCGGATGCACGCCCTGCCGCCCTCGACGAACCGCCGCCGCTGCTCGCCCATGTCGTTCAACGCCGGACCCCCGACGCTGCGCGGGAAGGCCCAGCCGTCGGGGACGACGAAGGCCTCTCCGGACTCGCCGCGGACGTTGCCGCAGCTCGCCTCGCAGGTGATCGGCAGGATCCTCGTCACCGGCTGACGCAGGTCGCGGAACATCTCGCGGAGAGCGCGGTCGAGATCGGGCGGCGGCGGATGGCGGATGACCGAGCCGTAGATGGCGCTGAGGACGAGGGTGATGCGCCCCTCGCGGTTCACCGCGTAGGGCGCGACGATCAGGAACCTGCCGGTGTCGCCGAGGAAGCGCTGCGCGAGGAAGCCTTCGGTCAAGAGCGCCCAGGCGTTGTCCCGGAGGGCCACGGCGGTCGCCACCAGCCACTCCTCCGGGAGCTCCCATAGCGCGTGGTCGCGGGCGAGCGCCAGGAGGAGGTCGACCGCCGCCCGGCTGGGCCCCGGATCGCCCTCGATCGTCCGCACCAGCCGCCTCGGGAGGGAAGCCTCGTCCTCCAAGACCTGCTGCAGCTCCACCCCCTCGGCCACCATGCGGGATGCTCCTTCACGGCCAGGCGATCGACGTAAGTCACTGTGCCACTCTGGTTTATGCGTGTCAAACCTGCAAACAAGAGATGATGGTCGAGCCGCGGATCGGCGCCTCGCGCTGCCTCTTCTCGCGTTGCGGCGCGGTGCTCGCCATGGCAGAATCGCGGCCGCGGCCTCGGGCGGCGGCGAAACCTCCAGACACCATGCGTCTCCACGTCGCCCAACCGGTCGTCGACCTCTTCCCCGCGATCACCCTGGGGGTCCTCACCGGCACCATCTCCGCCCCGCGTGGTGACGTCCGCGGGACGGTCGCCGCGCTCCGCGACAAGGCGTCGGCTTCCCTGCTCGCCGGCGCTCCCACCGTCGAGGCTCTCGCCGAGCACCCCCACGTCAGCCGGTGGCGCGAGGCTTACCGCGCCTTCGGCACCAAGCCCAACAAGCACCGTCCGACGCACGAGGCGCTGGCGCGGCGGCTTCTCAAGGACGGCGTCTGGCCGGAGATCAACCCCATCGTCGACGTCTACCTCACCAACCAGATCGAGCACCTCCTCCCCCACGGGGGATACGACCGCGCGGCGCTCGCCGGCGACCTCGCGCTGTACGTCTCCCCCGGCAACGAGGGCTTCGAGCCCCTGGGCGGCGGCAGCGAGCTCACCGAGGCGGGCGAGATCGTCTATCGCGACGAGCGCCGCGTCCTCACCCGGCGCTGGAACTACAAGGATTGCGACGCCACCAAGATCGAGGCGGCGACGAGCGCCTTCCTCCTCTTCATCGAAGCGCCCGGAGGGATCGATCCGGCGCGGGTGGAGGCCGCCTGCGCGGACCTCGCCGGCCGCTACGAGAGGGCGTTCGACGGCGACTTCCGCGCCGCCGTCTTTTCGGTCGACGCCTCGTGCCGCGACCTGCCGATCGATTAGCCGCGAGTCGGGCGGCTCTATGGAGAAACTCGGGAAGATGTCGAGGGAGGCCAGCCCGGATATCGGGCGCCGGTCAGGCCTGTTGCCTTGGGTAGGGGCGGAGCTTGCCTCCGCCCGCAACCGTGGCAGGCCACAAAACCCTGGCTACGCTCCGCGGACCAGGGCGGAGGCAAGCTCCGCCCCTACCCAAAGAGGAAATTGCCCGTTTCATCCCTTGCGGTCGCCGGTAGGCCGGTGAAGAGCTACCCATGAAGCCATCCCCGTATCGCATCGTCGACCTCTCGCTCGACCTGCGCCAGGCGATCGTCTTCCCCGGCGACGCCGCGCCCGCGGTCGAGGGGCCGCGCAGCTTCGTCGGCGGCCGGCATCGGGAGTTCGCCTACCGGTTGTCGATGAGCACGCAGGCGGGGACGCACGTCCAGGGGCAGCACTACTTCCTGGCCGGCGGCAAGCGGCTCGACGAGTACCCGCTCGCGCGCTTCGAGGGCCCGGCGGTGGTGGTCGACTGCGGTCCGGCCCGCCGGCTGGACGCCCGGCTGCTCGAGCGCGAGCTGCCGGCGGGCGATCTGGCGCCGCTCGCGATCCTCTTCTCGACCGGTTTCGTCGACGTCCTCCTGGCGCGGCGGACCGCCCGCGGCGGGCGCCTGCTCGCCGAGGACCTCGCGGACAAGCCCGGCCTGACGCTCGACGGCGCCCGTCTCCTGCTGGCGCGCGGCGCGCGCTTCCTGGGCATCGACTCGGTGGGCTTCGAGCCCTACCCGACGGACGACCACGCGATCAACCGCCTGCTCTGCGAGGGTGACGTGCTGCTGCTCGAAAACCTGACGCGGCTCGCCGAGGTGCCGAGGACGGGGAGCTGGCTCGAGTGCTTCCCCCTGCCGCTCGCCGGCGTCGAGGGCGCGCCGTGCCGCGCCGTCGCCAAGGTTCCGATCGAGCCGCCGGCCGAGGAGCGGGCCCAGGAGCCCCCATAGATGCGAGGCGTCGCAGCCTGGACCGTGCTCCTCGCCCAGGCGGTCCCCGGCCTCCCCAAGCCGACGCCGGCCGGTCCGGTCGTCGCCGCCGCGGCGCGGGCAGCCCAGGCGGCGCGCGAGCGGGCGCTCCTCGCCGAGCTGGGGCGCCCGAGCGCCTGGGGACGGGCGGGCCAGCGCCTGCTCGACCGCGCCGTCGACTTCCTGCCGGCGCTGGGGGCGGCGCTCGTCGTCCTCCTCGTCTTCTACCTCCTCTACCGCCTGGCGAGCCGGCTGCTCCAGGGGCTCCTGCACCGCACCCACGCGGACCCAGCGGTGCAGGAGATCGGCCTCAAGCTCACCAAGTTCTTCATCCTCGCCATCGGGCTCGTCATGGCCGCCGGCCAGCTCGGGTTCCAGATCGCCTCGGTGCTCGCCGGCCTGGGGATCGTCGGCCTCGCCGTGGGCCTGGCGGCGCAGGACACGCTCGCCAACCTGATGGCCGGCATCACCATCCTCTGGGACCGGCCGTTCCGCATCGGCGACAACGTGACGGTCGCCGGCACCTTCGGCACCGTGCAGGAGATCGGCCTGCGCTCGACGCGCATCCTCACCACCGAGAAGATCGACGCCATCCTGCCCAACAAGACGATCATCAACGAGAAGATCCTGAACCACACCCGCACGCCGCAGCTCCGGCTCGGCATCCCGGTGGGGATCGGCTACGGCGAGGACCTCGAGGCCGCGCGCCGCGTGCTCACCGCGGCCGTCGCCGGCCACCCCCACGTGCTCGCCGACCCGCCGCCCAGGATGGTGGTCAAGGAGCTGGGGGACTCCTCGGTCGTCGTCGAGGTGCGCGTCTGGTTGACCGACCCCCACCTCGAGCGCGAGGTGCAGCTCGACCTCCTCGAGCGGGTGAAGACGGCGCTCGACGAGGCCGGGATCGAGATGCCCTTCCCGACCCACACGGTGCAGATCGACGGTCCCCAGGCTGCTTCGCAGGCGCCCCCGGCTTCGCAGTAGCGTGGCTCACGTGGATCCGTTTGGTTCCCGGCGGGCGGCCGCCTTCGGGCCCGCCCTCCCATCACACCCTTCCAGGCGGCCGTCCTCGGGACCAAACGGATCCACTACCTGCCTGCGCCGTCGCGTTGACCCCCGCCCGGCCGGTTGCTACACTGGCCGGGCCTTCCATCCCCCCAGATGATCGTCGAGAAGCGACATGTGGACGGGTTCACCCTCCTGAACGTCGAGGGGGTCATCAAGCTGGGCGAGAGCGCCCAGTTCTTCGCCCAGACGCTCGAGCGGGCGCTCGCGGACGACCGGGGCCACGTCATCATCGACTTCTCGCGGATCAACTACATCGACTCGACCGGCATCGGCGAGCTGGTGGGCTACCTGGGGCGCTTTCGCGACTCCCACCGCGCGCTGATCCTCGTCCAGCCCGCGGAGCGGATCCGGAAGCTCCTCCAGGTCGCGCGGCTCGCCGAGCTCTTCCCCACCTACGACTCGGTCGACGCGGCGATCGCCGCGGAGAGATAGATCTGTTCGCCCGCCTCGCCACGGTGTTGAGGAACGGCCTGCCGGAGTCGTGGCATTTCGGGGCGGCGGCCGTGGTCACCCCCGAGGGGCGCCTGGTGGCGCGCCTGGGCGACCCGGCGGATCTCGCGGCGGCGACCTTCCTGCGCTCGGCGGCGAAGCCCTTCCAGATCCTCCCCCTCCTCTTGGCCGGCGGGGCCGAGCGCTTTAGCCTCGACGACGCCGACCTCGCCCTGATCTGCGCCTCGCACAGCGGCGGCGAGGAGCACGTGGCGCGCGCCGCCGCGCTCCTCGCCAAGGGCGGCTTCACCGCCGGCGACCTCCTCTGTGGCGCCCACCCGCCGTTCGGCCGCGAGGAGGCCCGGCGCTTGCGCCGGCAGGGGATCGCCCCCACGCCGCTCCACAACAACTGCTCGGGCAAGCACGCCGGCATGCTCCTCGCCTGCCGCCACCTCGGCCTCGCCAAGGAGGACTACGTCTCCCCCGACCATCCGCTCCAACGGCTGATCCTGGCGCGGGTCGCGCAGGCGACGGGGGTGCCGGCGGAGCAGATCGGCCTCGGCGTCGACGGTTGCAGCGTCCCCGCCTTCCGCCTGAGCGTCGTGGCGGCGGCCCGCGGCTACGCTGCCCTCGCCGACCCCGCGGCAGCCGGCCTCCCCGCCGACGTCGCGGCAGCGATCCGCCGGGCGGTCGCGGCGATGGCGGCCCGCCCCGAGATGATCGCCGGCCCCGGCCGCTTCACCACCCGGCTGATCGCGACGACCGGCGGGCGGGTGGTCGGCAAGGAGGGGGCGGAAGGGTTCTACGGGGTGGCGGTGCGGGGACCGGTGGCGCTGGGGATCGCGCTCAAGGTCGCCGACGGCGGCGAGCGCTGCCGCGACGGCGCCGTCCTCGACCTGCTGCGCCAGATGGGCTCGCTCGCGGGCGCCGAACTCGCCGACCTCGCCGATTTCTACCGCCCGGTGCTCCGCAACCTGCGCGACCTGGCGGTGGGGGAGGTGCGGCCGGAGGCCGAGCTCGAAGAGGTGGAGGCGGGCGCATGCCTGGGCTAGCGACGCGCCGGGCGCGAGCCTGGGCCTGCCTCCCGTTGCTGATCGCCGCGCTGCTCGCCGGGGGGGTGCTCCTGGGCGGCTGCCGGAGCGTGCGCAACCTCTTCCACCGCCGCCCCGGCCAGCCCTTCCGCCGGGTGAGCCCGGGGGTCGCCTACGAGATCGCGCGGGACAGCCCGGGGATGCTGATCCTCGACCTGCGGACCCCCGAGGAGTACCAGGGCGAGACCGGCCACGTCCCCCGCGCCCGCGACATCCCGCTCGACGAGCTGCCCTACCGGCTGGTCGAGATCAGCGGTTTCCGCGAGGAGACGCTCCTCGTCTACTGCCGCGACACCGCCTGCGGCGAGGAGGGGACGCGGGTGCTCGTCGCCTCCGGCTTCGAGGACGCGATTCTCATCGACGGCGGGATCGACGGCTGGATCCGCGCCGGCTACCGCACCGTGCTGACCGTCGAGGGGACGCAGCCTCCGCCGCTCAACCCCCCGGCCCGGAAACCGTTTCCACGGGAGATGACTCCATGACCGTCCACACCCCGCGCCCGACGACCGAGATCCTGGGCGAGCTCAAGGCCGCGCTCGGCGATCGCCTCCTCCTGGAGGACGAGGTCCGGGATGCGATGCGCTCCGACTTCGGCCGCATGGTCGACCGCCTGCCCGCCGGCGTCGCCCGCTGCCGGTCGGCCGCCGACGTCGCCGAGGTCGTCCGTTTCTGCCGCCAGCACCGCATCCCCGTCGTCCCCCGCGGCCAGGCCCACACCCAGAGCGGCCAGGCGACCACCGCGACCGGCATCGTCGTCGACACCTCCTCGATGCAGACCATCCACGAGATCGACGCCGACGGCCTCACGGCGACCTGCGACCCCGGCGTCGTCTGGGCCGACCTCGTCGACCGCACGCTCGCCCAGGGGCTCATCCCGCCCGTCCTCACCAACAACCTCGGCGTCTCGATCGCGGGCACGCTCTCGATGGCGGGCCTGGGGGTCGCCTCCTTCCGCTACGGCACCCAGGCCGACAACGCCCTCGAGCTCGAGGTGGTGACCGGCACCGGCGAGATCGTCACCTGCTCGCGCGAGGCGAGCCGCGAGCTCTTCGACGTCGTGCGCTGCGGCCTCGGGCAGTTCGGGATCATCACCCGCGCCAAGCTCCGCCTGCGGCGCTGCGCCGAGCGGGTGCGGATGGTCTACCTGCTCTACGACGATCTCGGGGTCCTGATGGAGGACGTCCAGAAGGTGATGAGCCCGGAGAACCCGACCTTCTCGAGCCTCGAGTGCTGGTGCACCCCGTGCCTCCAGGGCATGAAGAAGATCGGCGAGGGGATGGAGCTCGGCGAGGGGGTACAGACCTTCGCCCACTGGCTCTACCCGGTCCACCTCACGGTCGACCTCGAGCCCGGCGACGACCCGGACATGGAGGCGACGCTCGCCGGCCTGCGCCCCTACCGCCACGTCCACACCGAGGACTTCACCATGGCCGAGTTCGCCCACCGCATGGACCCGGTGTTCCAGCTCTGGCGGCGCAGCGGCTACTGGGACATGCCCCACCCGTGGATGGAGACCACCCTCCCGTGGGACACGGCGCGCGAGTTCATCGAGCAGGCGCTCGCGATCACCCCGCCGCAGGCCCTCGGCCCCGGCGGCCACATCCTCCTCTGGCCGGCCTATACCGGCACCTCCGACGTGCCGCTCTTCATCCACCCGGAGGGGGAGTACGTGATGGGCTGGGGGATCCTGCCGGCGGTGCCGCGGGCCTTCCTCGACCGCGCCCTGGCACAGCTCGACATGGCGAGCGACCTCTCGATCGTCTACGGCGGCAAGCGCTACCTCTCCGGTTACATCACCTTCGACACGGCGGAGAAGTGGGCGCAGCACTTCGGCGACCGCTGGCCGCGGATCCTCGGGGCGAAGAAGACGTTCGACCCCGACGGGATCCTGGCGCCGGGCTTCATCCAGTACGAGTAGCGGCTTTCGCTGGTGGCTCCGTTGGATCCCGAGGACGGCCGCCTGGAAGGGTGTGTGCCGGGCTCGAAGGCGGCGCCCGCAGCGGATCAAACGGAGCCACCACCCCCGCCGCGAGCGCCCCCGCGCCGATGATAGGCTCGCAGGATCCATGCCGCCGACGACCACCGCGATCACGACCAGCTCGCCGGCGCCAGCGGCCGCCCGCCCCCGCCGGCCGGCGATCTCGGCCATCGTCACGACGTTCAACGAAGAGGCCAACATCGCCGGCTGCATCGAGTCGCTCCTCTGGTGCGACGAGATCTTCGTCGTCGACTCCTTCTCGACCGACCGCACCGCCGAGATCGTCCGCGGCTTCGCCAACGTGCGCTTCTTCCAGCGCACCTACTACGGCTCGGCGTCGCAGAAGAACTGGGCGATGGACCAGGTCGCCCACGACTGGATCCTGATCTTCGACGCCGACGAGCGCTGCACCCCCGAGCTGCAGCAGGAGATCGAGGCGCTTTTAGCCGCCGGCCCGCGCGCCGAGGGCTACACCATCAAGCGGCGCGTCTATTTCCTCGGCCACGTCATCCGCTTCTCCGGCTGGCAGCACGACCAGGTGGTGCGCCTGGTGCGCAAGGGCTCGGCCCGCTACCCCAACCGCCGCGTGCACGCCGACATGATCACCCGCGGTCCGACCCCGGTGCTGCGCAACCCGATGGAGCACTACATGGCCGAGACGCTGGACGAGTACGCCCGGCGGATCGAGAAGTACAGCTTCTGGGGCGCCTCGCAGAACTGGCGCGACGGCCGCCGCTCGGGCTTCGTCGAGGTCTTCGGCCGCTCGATCTGGCGCTTCTTCCGCACCTACATCTTCCAGCTC
>Ga0307470_10000373_pt1 | contig 24382 bp, 21 predicted proteins | sample atmos_gasesAM3C__FD_204565 | JGI IMG/M metagenome (GOLD analysis project Ga0307470, IMG submission 204565) | Hardwood forest soil microbial communities from Morgan-Monroe State Forest, Indiana, United States - atmos_gasesAM3C_05 | ecosystem: Environmental > Terrestrial > Soil > Temperate forest... | reverse complement strand
GGCCCCTTCGGGGGCGGATTTTCCTTTTTCTTGAACCCACACCCCGGCGCGGTCCGCGGGGCTAGGTTGTCCAAGCGCGCCTTCGCGCGCGTCCCGACCGCTTCCCGGTGCAAACCGAAACGTCCAATCTCAAGAGATAGACTCCCGACACCATGAACCGCCTCGGCAACGAAACCTCCCCTTACCTTCTGCAGCACGCGCACAACCCCGTCGACTGGTATCCATGGGGCGAGGAGGCGTTCGCCAAGGCTCGCGCCGAGGACAGGCCGGTGTTTCTCTCGATCGGCTACTCGGCCTGCCACTGGTGCCACGTGATGGAGCGCGAGTCGTTCGAGAACGGCGAAATCGCCCAGGTGCTCAACGACAACTACGTCGCCATCAAGGTCGATCGCGAGGAACGGCCGGACGTCGACTCGATCTACATGGAGGCGGTGCAGATGATGACCGGCCACGGCGGCTGGCCGATGTCGATGTTCCTAACGCCCGCCGGCGCGCCGTTCTATGCCGGGACGTACTTTCCACCCGACGACAGGCACGGCATGCCGGGCTTCCGGCGCGTGCTCGAGCAGGTCGCGCACGCATACCACTCGCGGCGAACAGACATCGAAGCGGCGTCGGCCGAGGTGATCCGGGGATTGAGCACCGTGAAGTTCCAGGGCGGCGGCGCGCTGGAACACGACGCCCTCGATCGCGCGGCCGCGCGCATCGCCCAGAGTTACGACCCGGTGCATGGCGGTTTCGGCGGCGCACCCAAGTTTCCGCCGTCGATGTCACTCGACTTCCTGATGCAAGTGGCGTGGCGTACGCAGGATCGCAAGCTCCACGAGATCATCGTCAACACGCTGACGAAGATGGCGCGCGGCGGGATGTACGACCAGATCGGCGGCGGTTTTCACCGCTATTCGGTCGACGCCCGCTGGCTCGTGCCGCACTTCGAGAAGATGCTGTACGACAACGCCCTCCTGGCGCGGCTCTACACGCGGGCCTGGCAGTGGACGAAGGATCCGTTCTTTGCCTGCATCGTCGGCGAGATCCTCGGGTACGTGCAGCGCGAGATGACCTCACCCGAGGGCGCCTTCTATTCGACCCAGGACGCGGACAGCGAGGGCGAAGAGGGGAGGTTCTACGTCTGGTCCCGCGCCGAGGTGATGTCGATCCTCGGCGACGAAGAAGGGCGGATCTTCTGCGCGTTGTACGACATCACCGACCGCGGCAACTGGGAGGATCACAACATCCTCAACGTGCCGCGCGATCCGGCGTCGGTGGCGGCCGACTTGGGCATTTCGCTGGAGCGGCTCAGTGACATCGCCGCCCGCGGCAAGTGCAAGCTCTACGGAATCCGCGCGCAGCGGGTTTGGCCGGCACGCGATGAAAAAATCCTGGCCGGCTGGAACGGCTGGATGCTGGCCGCGTTCGCCGAGGCTGCCGTCGCATTCGACCGGGACGGCTACCGCGATGTCGTTCGCCGCAATGCAGACTTCCTGCTGACACGCATCGACGGCGGCGGCCGACTGATGCGCACGCCGAAGATTCCCGGCTTGCTCGAGGACTACAGCGGCGTGGCCTGGGGGCTTGCGCTGGCGTACGAGGCCACCCACGAGCGGCGCTACCTCGAGACCTCCCGCCAATTGGCCGACCAGATCCTCGAACGTTTCAGCGACCACGAGAACGGCGGATTCTTCGACACACCAACGGACCACGAAGCGTTGATCACTCGTCCGAAAGATCTGTTCGACAACGCCACACCCTCGGGCAACTCAGTCGCAGCAGACGTGCTGCTTCGTCTCGCCCTTCTGTACGGCGAGGAGCGCTACGCCGAGGCAGCGACGAAGACGCTGTCGGCAATCGCACCGCTGGCCGAGCGGTACCCATCCGGCTTCGGCCTGCTCCTCGGCGTTGCCGAGTGGCGCGCCGGACAGCCGAAGGAGATCGCCATCACGGGACCGATCGACGACGCCGGCTTTCGCGCGCTTCGCAGGATCGCCGGCGAAGAGTTCCTTCCCCATCGCGTACTCGTCGCCGGCAGCGGCTCCGCCGATCTTCCACTGATGCAAAACCGGCCATCCGATCGCACGCTTGCCTATGTCTGCGAGGCCTACATGTGCGCGGAGCCGACTGCCGATCCGGAGCGGTTGCTGGCGCTGTTGCGGGTGGGGGCGTAGGACGTCAGTTATCCAGCCCCTCTCTCAGGTACTCCTCCTCCATGAGCTGCCGGAAAAGCATCTCGTACTCGCGCGAATGCAAGGCCGGCGGCTTCTTCATCGCGGCGATGCGGCGCTTGACGTTCTCCTCGCGCTCTTCCTCGCGCTTCAGCTCGTCCGCCAGGGCGTGAGCGATCGACTGGCGGACCACTTCGCGCTCCTTCAGCAACGTGACGGACTTGGTGCGCGTCATCGCTTCCAGAAGGTCGCGCGCGAGCTGCGTCACGCGCTCGCGCGAGATGTTATGCATGTCTGATTGTACGTCGGCATCCATTTACTGAATCGTGTCGTCGTCCGGCGCTTCCGGATCATCCCCCGCTTCGATGTCTTCGCCCGGCTCTTCGTCGGTGTCTTCTTTGTCGACCAGCTTCACGGCGGCAACGACGAGATCGTTCTCGTCGATGTTGATCACGCGCACACCCTGCGTATTGCGGCCGATCGAGCGGATGTCGGCGACATTCGTCCGGATGATCATCCCCTGTTCGGTGATCAGCAGCACCTGGTCGTCCTCGAAGACGTACGAAATACCGGCGACCTTGCCGTTCTTGTCCGTCGTCTTGATGTTTGTGACGCCGATGCCGCCGCGCGACTGCAGGCGGTAGACGGAGACCGGCGTACGCTTGCCGAAGCCCTTCTCGGTGATGGTCAGGACCTGGCCGCGCTCGTCGGAGGCGACGATCTCGGCGTCTTCGGTCTCAGGCTCGCTCTCGACGATCTCCGGCTCTTCGCCCTCGGCCAGCGGCTCCGGCACAGGCTCGCCGGACGCGGGCAACACGTCCATCTCGACGACGTAGTCGCCTTCGCGGAGAGAGATGCCCTTGACGCCGGCGGCGCCGCGGCCCATCGGGCGCACGCCGTTCTCATTGAAGCGGATGGCCATGCCGTCGTGCGTGCCGATGAAGATCTCGTCGTCGCCCTGCGACAGGCGCACTGCGTAGAGATCGTCGCCTTCGTTGATGTCGATGGCGATGATGCCGGAGGCGCGCACGTTCGAGAACGACGTCAGCTCCGTCTTCTTGATCTTGCCGGCGCGCGTGACCATCACAACGTACTTGGCGTCATTGAAGTCGCGCACCGTCAGCAGAGCGCGCACGCTCTCGCCCTGTTCGACCGTTAGAAGATTCACGATCGCTTTGCCGCGCGCGTTCGAGGCCACCTCGGGAATCTGATGCACCTTGATCCAGTACAGCCGTCCGCGATCGGTGAAGACGAGTACGTACGCGTGCGCGCTGGCGACGAAGAGGTGCTCGACGATGTCTTCCTCTTTCGTCTGCATGCCGATGCGCCCCTTGCCGCCGCGGCGCTGGGCGCGATAGAGCGAGAGAGGCGAGCGCTTGATGTAGCCGCCGCGCGACACCGTGATGACCATGTCTTCGTCGGCGATCATGTCTTCGATGGTGATGTCGCTGGCCTGCGGAACGATCTCCGTGCGGCGCGCGTCACCGTAGGCTTCCTTGATGTCGCGAAGCTCGGCGCCGATGATCTCGAGGACGAGTTTCTCCGACCCTAGGATCTCGCGAAGACGGCGGATCGTGGCCTGAACCTCCTCGTACTCGGCGACGATCTTCTCGCGCTCCAGGCCGGTCAGACGCTGCAGGCGCATGTCCAGAATGGCCTGGGCCTGGACATCGCTGAACTGCCAGCGCTCGATCAGACCGCTCTTCGCCTCCTGCGGCGTGCGGCTGCCGCGAATGAGAGCGATCAGGGCGTCGATGACGTCGAGCGCTTTGACGAGACCTTCCAGGATGTGGGCGCGCTCTTCCGCCTTGCGCAGGTCGAAGCGCGTCCGGCGGACGACGATCTCCTTCCGGTGCTCCACGAAGTGGTTGAGCAGCGTCGGGAGGTCCATGACCTCCGGCCGGTTGTTGACGATGGCCAGGAAGATGATCCCGAACGTCGTCTGCATCTGCGTGTTGCGATACAGATTGTTCAGCACGACCTCGGCGATAGCATCGCGCTTGAGCTCGATCACGATGCGCATCCCCTCGCGATCCGATTCGTCGCGAAGATCAGAGATCCCGTCGATCCTCTTGTCGTGTACCAGCTCGGCGATCTTCTCCAGGAGGCGTTTCTTGTTCGTCATGTACGGAATCTCCGTCACGACGATCTGCTCCCGTTCGCCCTTCTTCATCGCCTCGATGACGGCGCGCGCGCGCACCTGGATGATGCCGCGGCCGGTCTTGTAGGCCTCGTAGATGCCCTCGATGCCGAAGATGAAGCCGGCGGTCGGGAAGTCGGGCCCCGGCATCACGCCCATCAGCTCCTTCACCGACGCGTGCGGGTTGTCCATCACCATGAGGCAGGCGTCGATCACCTCGCCGAGGTTGTGCGGCGGGATGTTCGTGGCCATGCCGACGGCGATGCCTGACGAGCCGTTGACGAGCAGGTTCGGATACTTCGCGGGCAAGACGGACGGCTCGCTCTCTGTGCCGTCGTAGTTCGGGATGAAATCGACAGTCTCCTTGTCGATGTCGTCGCGCATCAGCTCTTCGGCCAGGCGCGTGAGGCGGACTTCGGTGTAACGCATGGCCGCCGGGTTGTCACCGTCGACCGAGCCGAAGTTCCCCTGGCCGTCGACGAGCTGGTAGCGCATCGAGAAGTCCTGCGCCATGCGGACGACGGAGTCGTAGATCGCCGAGTCGCCGTGCGGGTGGTACTTGCCCATCACGTCGCCGACGATGCGGGCGGATTTCTTGTACGCCTTGCCGGCCGTGTTCCCCTGCTCGTACATCCCGTAGAGGATGCGGCGGTGTACCGGCTTGAGGCCGTCGCGGACATCCGGCAGCGCGCGGCCGATGATGACCGACATCGCGTAGTCGAGATACGACTTGCGCATCTCGTCCTCGATGTTGACCGGGAAGCGCTGCTCGTTGTGGGTCGTGTAGTCGAAGTCGTCGCTCATTAGATATCGAGGTTCTTCACTTCCAGCGCGTTGTCCTGAATGAACACGCGTCGCGGCTCGACCTGATCGCCCATGAGCACCGTGAAGAGCTCCTCGGCGCCGACGCCGTCTTCAATCTTCACCTGCAATAGCCGGCGCCTCTCGGGATCCATCGTCGTCTCCCAGAGCTGCTCGGGGTTCATCTCGCCGAGGCCCTTGTAGCGGCTGATGGCGAGGCCTTTCTTGGCCAGGTCGTAGATGCGCTCGATGAGATCGTCGACGGTGACGACGACATCCGAGGCCTCGTTGTGCTTCAGCGTGTACGGCGGCAGACCGAACGCGGAAAGCAGCTCGAACGATTTCGCCATCTGGCGATACTCGTAAGTCGAGAGCAGCGCGCTGTTGATCAGTACCTTCTTGCCGGTACCGTTGCCACCCACCGAGAACTGAATCGTCGGTGTTTCGGTCTCTTCGTCGGTCATCAGGCGGACGTGCTCGAAGCCGTGAGCCGTGAGCGCCTTCGCCAGAGCAGCGAGCTTGTCAGGATCGCCCATCGCGCTGCGGTCAAGGAAACCCTCGGCGAACAGAACGTCCAGCGCCTCGCGCGGAACTCCGCGCGACTGCAGCTTGCGTGCGTGGCCCTGGTACTCCTCCATCCGCTGCAGCATGTTGACCAGCGCTTCGCCCTTGATCGAGATGCCGGCCTGCGGCGTGATCTCCACGCTCTCCGAGACGCGCGTCAGGAGGAAGCGCGACAGCTCGCCTTCGTCCTTGATGTACGTGTCCTTCTTCCCCTGCGAGACCTTGAACAGCGGCGGCTGCGCGATGAAGAGAAAGCCGCGGTCGATGATCTCGCGCATGTAGCGGAAGAAGAACGTCAGGATCAGCGTGCGGATGTGCGACCCGTCGACGTCGGCGTCGGTCATGATGATGATCTTGTGATAGCGGAGCTTGGCGATATCGAAATCGCCGGCGCCGATGCCCGTGCCGAGGGCGGTGATCATCAGCCGGATCTCCTCGGAGGACAGCATCTTGTCGAGGCGCGCCCGCTCGACGTTGAGGATCTTGCCCTTCAGCGGCAGGATGGCCTGGAAGCGGCGATCGCGCCCCTGCTTGGCCGAGCCGCCTGCCGAATCGCCCTCCACGAAGTAGATCTCGCAGAAGCGCGGATCGCGCTCCTGGCAATCGGCGAGCTTGCCGGGTAGCGAAGCCGAGTCGAGCGCGCCCTTGCGACGGGTGAGGTCGCGAGCCTTGCGCGCGGCCTCGCGGGCGCGGGCGGCCTCGATGACCTTGTCGACGATGCGGCGCACTTCCTTCGGGTTCTCTTCCAGGAACTCGCCGAGACGCTCCCCGACGACCTGTTCGACCCATGTCTTCACGTGCGAGGAGACCAGCTTGTCCTTCGTCTGCGACGAAAACTTCGGGTCGCGGATCTTGACGGAGATGACGCAGCTCAGGCCTTCGCGGATGTCGTCGCCCTCGAGGCTGAGCTTCAGCTTCTGGAGGACGCCCGAGGCGTCGATGTACTTGTTCATCGTCCGCGTCAGCGCCGCTTTGAAGCCGACTAGGTGCGTGCCGCCGTCGAGGTTCTTGATCGTGTTGGTGAAGCAGTAGAGGTTCTCGGTATAGCCCTCGTTCCACTGCAGCGCGATCTCGACCGCTTCGCCGTCTTTCTCGTCGCGGATGAAGATCGGATCGTCGTGCAGCGGCACTTTGTTCTTGTTCAGATCCTTGACAAACGAGACGATGCCGCCCTGATAGCAGAACTCGTGCTTCTTCTCGGTGCGGTCGTCGGCGATGGCGATGAAGACGCCGGAGTTGAGGAAGGCCAGCTCGCGAAGACGCTGCGAAAGCGTTTCGAAGTTCATCTCCGTCACGGAGAAGATCGCCGGATCCGACTTGAAGGTTACGCGCGTGCCGCGCTGCGCAGTTTTCTCGCCGCGCGCGATCGGCTTCGTCGGCACACCGCCCTCGTAGCGCTGGCGCCAGATGTAGTCGTCGCGATGGATCTCCAGCTCCAGCCACTCGGAGAGGAAGTTGACGACGGAGACGCCGACTCCGTGCAGACCGCCGGAGACTTTGTACGAGTTGTTGTCGAACTTACCGCCGGCGTGCAGCTCGGTCATGATGACCTCGGCCGCGGAGCGGTTCTCTTCCTTGTGAAGATCGACCGGGATGCCGCGGCCGTTGTCTTCGACCGTTACCGAGTTGTCGGTGTGGATCGTGACCAGGACTTTGTTGGCGTAGCCGGCAAGGGCTTCGTCGATGGCGTTGTCGACCACCTCGTACACCATGTGGTGAAGGCCGCTGATGTCATCGGTGTCGCCGATGTACATGCCGGGGCGCTTGCGAACGGCGTCAAGGCCTTTGAGAACTTTGATGTCTTCCGCGGTGTAGTCACCGGCGATCGAGGGAGTCTGAGGCGTGATTTCTGACGCGTCAAACTCCGTCTCATCACTCCTCTCAGTACTTCTCTCATCAATGGTGTAGTCGTCTGCCATTCAATTGCTTTCCAGAGCTGATTTGTGCGGTAGGTTGGCGCGTCTCCCGACGAGCCGTTTGGGCGAGGGATACGCCACGATTGAGAACGCTGAATTATAGCGCGAATATTGCGTTCCACGGAACGTTTCACGGCAAATCGGTTATCGATATAACTCGCCCGTTTTCAATGAGTAAGCGCCGATGTGGCCCGGCCTCCAGCGTTCTCAGGAAGCGCTCCTTTGCAGAGGTCGCAAAAACCTGCGTCCGGGAGGGCAGTTTGAGGAGCAGTCGTTCGAGGATTTCGAGGTCGAGCTCGGCATCGATATCGTCGAGAAGGAACAGAGCCGGCTCGTCAAAACGGCGCCGGAAAAGGGTCAGTTTCGCGAATTTCAGGAAGAGCACGACCATCTTCTGCTCGCCACCGGACAGCACCTCGGCGGCAGGCCTTCCATCGACGGAGAACTCGAGCAGGTCCCGCTGCGGTCCGACAAGCGACATGCGCGCCCGCAGCTCGTCGCGGCGAATGCGCGCCAGATCGTCGACCGCGCTGGGATGGTAGGTGATCGTGAGGTTGCGGATGTGGTAGCCGTGCTCCGCGACGATCTCCGCGAACGCTCCTAAGAGAGCCTCGGTGTACGCGGCACGGCCAGCGCTGAGCGGCGCCGCTGCCGCGGCGAGCTCCGCATCCCATGCGTTCAACGACGAAGTGTCACCACTCGCCAGGAGGGCATTGCGCTGCCTCAGGGCGCGCCCGTACCGGCTGACCGCTTCGAGATACGCGGGATCGATGCTGGCGATGCCGCGATCGAGAAAGCGCCGGCGCTCTTCCGGCGCGCCGCGAAGAATGTCCAGCCGCGCGGACGAGTACGCGAAGACGCTCATGGTGTTGACATACGCCGCCAGCGCCACACGTTCGCCGTTGAGCATCAGCGCGCGGCGCCTGGTCTCGCCGGTCTCCAACCCCACGGAGATCGTCTTGTCGACGCCAAAGCGATGCAGCAGGCCGGCGACAAAAACACTGGGAGAGCCGAATTGAAAGAGACTGGCAACGCGCGTCGTGCGAAACGATTTGGTGGTGGCGAGAAAGTAAATCGCTTCGAGAAGGTTCGTTTTCCCCTGGCCGTTGCGGCCGACGACGACGTTCACCTGATCGTGAAAGGTCACCTCTTCCGATGCAAGGTTGCGGAAGCTTTGGCTTGTCAGGCTACGGAGAATCACGGGCCAAACACCTAACAGCCTGCGCGGCAGAACATTCGAGCTGCCGGTCTCGCTGGCTTACGCCGTCAGACGCATCGGCATGACCACGTAGAGGTACTCGTACGCCAGGTCGGCGTCGTTCGAAGAGGGACGGCCGATGCACTGGCTGTTCTCGTCTTTCAGGTCAAGAGATACCTGCTGCGTGTCGACAGCGCTCAGGAAGTCGGTCACGTAGGCGGCGTTGAGACCGACGAAGAAGGGATTGCCGGCGTAGTCGATGGGGACGGTCTCGCGCGCATCGCCGAGCTCCGGGTTTGTCGACGAGACGGTGAGCTTGCCCGGTGCAAAATCGAAGCGAACGGCGCGTGTTCTCTCGTTGGCGACCAGCGAAATCCGGCGGATCGTCGCCAGCAACCGCTCCCGATCAACGAGCACTTTGCGGTCGTTGTCGCGGGCGATGACTTCCATGTAGTTGGGAAAGTTGACGTCGATCATGCGTGCCAACAGTCGTCGCTCGGCCGCTTCGAAGAAGAGGTGGTTCTCCGACACTCCGAAGCGTACAGAACCGTTCTCACCCGGCTCCAGACGAAGGATCTCTTCGAGCGCTTTACGCGGGACGAGGATCGTCAGTTCGTTGACTTTGCCTTTCCCGTTGCTTCCTTGCGGAAAGTTGATCAGCGCCATGCGATGGCCGTCGGTAGCGACCATCTCCATCTTCGTGGGCATCACCTTCAGCAGCGCACCGTTAAGTTGAAACCGCGTCTCCTCATGCGTGATGGCGAACTTCACCTTGGCGACCATCGTCTTCAGCTCTTCGAGCGGGATGTCGTACGCCTCGGTGACGTTGACGGTCGGCAACGTCGGGTAGTCCTCGGCAGGCAAACCGAGGAGACGGAACTTCGCGGTACCGGAGTCGAGAAGGAGAGAGTTGTTTTCCTGCAGCGTGATGTGAACGTCATCGTCAGGAAGCGAGCGGACGATGTCGAAGAGTCGTTTCGCTTCGATCGTCACACCGCCCGGCGTGGTGATCCGCGCCGGACAGGAGCTGAGAATCGTCACATCCAAGTCCGTGGCAGCCATCTGCAACCGGCCGTCTGCCGCGCGGAGCAGCACGTTCGACAGGATCGGTATCGTCGAGCGTTTTTCGACGACTCCCTGGCAGAGCTGCAACTCTTTCTGAAGATCAGCCTTCGCGACGGTCAGCTCCATGTCTCTTCCTTCGAAACAAAGTCTTTATTCTTAGTAGTGGAAGCAGTAGATGCGTGCGGAAAAACTCGGCATCACACTGCAAAGGTTTCGAAAGTATAGCAGTTCCTCCCGCGGTGAACTTGCGGGTTTCCATGCGGAAAACCGAAGGAGATTTCGGCTGTTTTCCGCAGACGAATGTGGACGGAAGGTCGAAGCCGGTTTTGTCCGCAGGATTTCGACGGACCTTTCCACAGAGGCTGTGGAGAGTGGTTCCGAAGTCGCGAGGTCATGATGTTCCTGGGTGGGTGTAGCCGCGAGCCTGCGAGATCCCGCTACCGTGTAACCGCTTAGCGAAACTGCTTCATGAGCCCTTCCATGACGCGCGTGAACTGCGGGTCATTCTGCATCTTCTCGTCGATCTTCTCGACCGAGTACATCACGGTGGAGTGATGCTTGTTGTTGAAGACGCGGCCGATCTCCGGGTACGAGAGATCCGTCAGGTGCTTGCACATGTACATCGCCACCTGCCGAGGGAAAGCGATGGTCTGAGCGTTGGACTTCGATTTGAGGTTCGTGACCGTGGTTCCGTAGTGCGCGGCGACGACACGGATGATCTCCGGAGGCGTAATCGGTTTGTTGTCTTTCGAGAGAAGATCCTTCAGCGCTTCCTTCACGAGCTCGAGGGAGAGCTCGTGCCCGCTCATCGACGCGTAGACAGCGATGCGGTTGAGAAGCCCTTCGAGCTCGCGGATGTTCGTTCGCACACGCTCGGCGACGAACAAAGCGGCATCGTGAGGAAGGTCGATCTTCTTTTCCTCCGCCTTCTTGCGCAGGATCGCCACCTTCGTCTCGAGGTCGGGAGGCTGGATATCGGCGATGAGTCCCCACTCGAAGCGGGAACGGAGGCGATCCTCGAGCGTGGGGATCTCTTTCGGCGGCGCGTCGGATGTGAAGACGATCTGTTTCTGCGCTTCGTAAAGCGCGTTGAACGTGTGGAAGAACTCTTCCTGCGTCCTTTCCTTGCCGGCGAGAAACTGGATGTCGTCGAGCAGGAGTGCGTCGACCTTTCGATAACGGTCGCGGAACTGCTGCATGCGGTCGTATCGAATCGAGGTGATGAGCTCCGTAACGAAGGAGTCGGCCGACATGTAGACGACCTTGGACCCGGCGGTATTGTCGCGGAGTTGCTGGCCGATGGCCTGGATGAGATGCGTCTTGCCGAGGCCTGCTCCACCGTAGATGAAGAGCGGGTTGAAGGAACCGCTAGGGTTTTCGGAAATCGCCTTCGAGGCGGCGAAAGCGAGCTCGTTTGATTTCCCTACCACAAAGGTCTCAAAACGGTACCGAGGATTGAAGATCGTAGCCGGAAGATCGACGGATGGCGGCGGACCCAACGGAATCGCCATCTCGCCACTACCCTCGGTGTCCGCAACGAGGTGGAGGTTCAGATGATCGGTCGACAGCTCGTCGAGGATGGTCCGGATCTGCTGGGCGTAGTTCTGGCGGATTTCGCTGACGAAGCGCTGCGACGGCACGCTCACATCGATCGTGTCGCCCTTCTGAGCCAGGAAACGGGTGGGGGCAAACCAAGCCTCATACTGAGTGCTGTCAATAGTTTGCTCCAGCCGATCGAGGACTTGCTTCCAGAGATTCATCGCGAGCTCATGGCGGATGGAGAGGGGACCTATCTTTCTGATAATCCACAACTTTTCCACATCTGTGGAAAATCCGGACGTGAAAAAGGGGAGGCGAATATAGCATACCCGCGCGGCCCTGGTTACGTTGGTTTCGGGGTCTCGCAGTCTCGCGGTTGCGCGGGTAAGTGATCTCGCGGGTTCCACGTGACGAGCCGTTTGGAACCCTGCCGCCGCGAGACCCCGCAACCGCGTAACCGCGAGACCCCGAGAGGAATAGCCCACTACCACCCCACGTTCCGCCCGGTCGCTGGCTGGTTTGACGACCCTCCGACCCGCCGCTATACTCCCCGCTTTCTTTTCAGAAGGTTAAGGAAAACATGAAGCGTACATTTCAGCCGAACAACCACCGCCGCAAGCGCACGCACGGCTTCCTGGTCCGGATGCGGACCAAAGACGGGCAGGCGGTGCTTTCGCGCCGCCGCCGCAAGGGCCGCAAGCGCCTGGCGGTCTAACCCTTTGCCTTCCGATGCCGGCGGACTTTCCGCCAGCTCCGAGGCTCTGCCGAAAGAGAAACGATTGGCAAAACGTCGCGAGTTCCTTCGCGTCTACGAGGCCGGCCGCAAACTCTTCTCCCGCTACAGCGTTCTCTTTTTTGCCGCCAACGGTCTGGCGTACTCCCGCGTTGGCATCACCGCGACGAAGAAAAGCGGCAAGGCGAACGTGCGCAACAAACTGAAACGGTGGACTCGCGAGGTCTACCGCCAGCAGCGCGGGCCGCTCGGCATCGACAGCCGCGCGCTGGACGTCGTGGTAAACGTCAAGCCGAACGCCGCGCAAGCTGCCTGGGCCGAATACAGTCTCGATCTCCGGCGCGCCTTGCAGCGCGTCGTGACCGAGAGCGGCGCCTCCCGATGAGTCATGCGTGCCCTTGCTCTCGCACCGCTCCGTTTTTACAAGCGATTTCTCTCGCCCTTGCTGCCGCCGATGTGCCGTTTCGATCCCACCTGCTCGATTTACATGATGCAAGCGATCGAAAAGCACGGCACACTGCGCGGCGTCTGGCTCGGCTTGCGGCGGATAGCCCGCTGCCACCCGTTCAATCCTGGAGGTTGGGACCCCGTCCCTTGAGATGGAAAAACGAATCTTTGTAGCAGTACTGATCTCGATCGCATTCCTCGGGCTCTGGGCAGTGGTTGCCCCGAAGCTTTTTCCCGATCTGATGAAGAAACCGCTTCCCGCGAACGAGGCGGTGACGCAGACGGCCACGACGGCTGTCCCCGCGCCGCCTGCTGCTCCTCCGGCAGCGACGACAGCGACGACGGCCACAGCACCTTCGCCCGAGACGCCCGCGGTCGTTCCGGCTGCCGAGCCGATCGCGGCTAAGGCACAGACGATCTCGACGATTCAGACGCCCGACTTCGTCGCTCGCTTCTCAAACCGCGGCGCGGAGTTGGTTTCGTTTCAGCTCGCGCATTACAAGGCCAAACCGAGCTCGAAGACCGACCAGACCAGAGTCGAACTGGTCAAAGACCGCGAGCCGAGCCGAACCGACTTTCCGTTCGCCATCGAGGCCGCGGACGCGAAGTTCACGCATGTCGCGAACAGCGCGCTCTACGCCGTTCATGAATTCGACGAGAAGACGACGCACGTCATCGAGTACCGCTGGTCCGACGGCGCCCACACGGTCACGAAGACGTTCCGCTTCACCAGGGAGTACCTCTTCAACTTCTCTGTCTCCGTGACCCCGCCGGTCGCCTACCGCGTCGCCATCGGGCCCGGAATCAGGACCCTCGCGCCGGAGGAGAAGGACAACCAGTTCATCATCACGGGCAACGGCGTCGTTCAGCGCGACGACAGCCTCAAGAACATTCGCCGCGAAAAAGCGGACACCTTGAGCATCTTCCCATCGGTGCAGTACGTCGGCGTCGAGGACAACTACTTCCTGGCGGTGCTGCGGCCGGAGAAGTCGTCCGGAGCCATTCTGCGCGCCATCGACGTGCCTGCCGGCGCCAATAACGAGAAACGCCGCGAGCTGTATGCCGCCGTGAACGCGGCGCCGGACGGCGTCGTTTCCGGGGCGGCGTTCTTCGGCCCGAAGGAAGCCAACGTCGTCGACCGCTTCGGCTTCGAGAAGACGCTGCAGTTAGGGTACTTCGGCATCATCGCCCGCTTCTTCCTGGCGGCACTGCTCTGGCTGAACCGCTTCATCGGAAACTACGGCTTCGCCATCATCGTCCTGACGATCATCATCAAAGTCGTGCTCTATCCGCTGCAGCACAAGTGGATTCTGTCGATGAAGAAGATGCAGAAGCTGCAGCCGAAGATGGAGGCCATCAAGGCCCGCTACAAAAAGGCCAAGACCGATCCGGAACAACGGCAGAAGATGAACACGGAGATGATGAAGCTGTATCAGCAGGAAGGGATCAATCCTGCCGGCGGCTGTCTCCCGTTCGTGCTGCAGATCCCGATCCTGTGGGGCTTCTACGGCCTCCTGACGCACGCGATCGAGCTGCGCGGTGCGCCGTTCATGTTGTGGATCCAGGACCTGTCGATGAAGGATCCGTACTACATCACGCCGGTTCTGATGACGATTACCATGTTCATCCAGCAGGCCATCACGCCATCGACGGCTGACCCGGCGCAGAAGCGGATGTTCCTGATCATGCCGTTGGTCATGGGTTGGATTTTCAAGGAGTTCCCGACCGGCGTCGTGCTTTACTGGCTGATGCAGAATGTCTTGACGATCGCGCAGCAGCTCATCATGAACAAATTCTGGAAGGATCACCCGTCGGACCCGCAGCCGGCGTGATTGGGGCGGAACAGGCCATGGCGCAACGATTCGAAGGCAAGAATCTCGATGAAGCTCTGACGATGGCGGCGGAAGCGCTCGGCGTCGAGCGCGTACAACTGACGTATCACGTCGTTCTCGAGAAACGAGGCTTTCTCGGCGGCTTCAAACGGATCGTTGTCGAAGCCGAGGTCAACGAGGCCGCGGTGGACAAACCGGCGCAGCAGCCTGCGGCTGCTACCGCTCCGGGAGATCCGACGCGCCGCGAGGGCGGAGCGGGGCGGGGACGTGGCGATCGAGGACGGGGACGTGGACTCGGCGGCGATGGCCGCGATCGCGGTGGACGTTCTTCCGGCGGAAACCGCGGACGCGGACCGCGTCGAGAGCACGAGGACGACTTTCAGACCGGTGATTTCGAACGCTTCGCCGGCGAGATCCCGGAGCAGGGGCCGGAGTCAGAGCAGGCCGGCGTCGTTCGGGCCTGGTATACGCGCGTGCTGGAGCTGGCAAAGCTGCAGCTCGAGATCCGCACCGAGGAGAATGAGACGCAGATCATCGTCAGGCTGTTCGGCGGCGACGCGCGGCTCTTGACAGAACACCACGGCGAGTTGCTCGATGCGATCCAGGTCCTCGGCAACAAAGCGCTGGTCGGCCGCAAAGTCGAAAAAGAGATCGAGCTGAATTGCGAAGCGTTCAAAGAGCGCCGCGCCGAACAGCTCGCGGAGAAGGCTCGTGATCTGGCCGACCGCGTCCGCTCCAGCGGCCGCGAGCAGCTCCTGCCCGCGATGACTCCGATCGAACGTCGCATCGTTCACCTCGCACTGCAGGAAGACGCGGATGTGACGACTGAATCGCGCGGCGACGGCTTCTACAAACGAGTGGCCATCATCACGCGCGAGAAACCGGCAGAGTAGTTGCCGGGTTGCCCGGTTGCCGAGTTGCCTCGGGCATGGATCGGTAACCCGGCAACGTGGCAAAACCGCAACCAGAGCTCGACACCATCGTTGCTCCCGCCACGCCGCTCGGCAGGGGAGCGCTCGCCATCGTTCGTATCGACGGACCGCGCAGCGCCGCGATTCTGGAGACGCTCGGAAACGTCGCGCCGGAGACGAGGATCGCCACCCTGACGCAATTAATGCGCGATGGTGAGCCGCTCGATGAGTGCATTGCCGTCCGGTACGCGGCGCCTCATTCGTTCACCGGCAACGATCTCGTCGAGCTGACGCTGCACGGAAGCCCGATGCTCGTCGGGCGCGTGATCGCCGCGGTGATTGAGCTGGGCGCGCGACTGGCCGAACCGGGAGAGTTTACGGAGCGGGCGGTGTTGAACGGCAAGCTCGATCTGGTACAGGCGGAGTCGATCGCCGATCTCATCAACTCACGCACCGCGCTACAAGCGAAGCTGTCGCTCGGCAATCTGCACGGAGTATTGAGCCGGCGCGCGGCCACAGTCCGCGAGGCGCTCCTCTTCGTCATCTCGCGGCTCGAGGCGGCGCTCGACTTCTCAGAGGAAGGATACGAGTTCATTTCGCGCGACGACGCGCGACGCGCGATCGAGCAAGCGATCAAGGAGACGAACGCGCTGGCGGAGACTTACAGCCGGGGCAGAGCCACGACCGCGGGTCTCACGGCTGTGATCCTGGGGCGGCCGAACGCGGGCAAGTCGACACTGCTGAACCGGCTGGTCGGCAGCGACCGCGCCATCGTTACGCCCATTCCGGGCACGACCCGGGACATCGTTCGCGAGACGATCGAGATCGGTGGATTACCGGTGACGATTGCTGACACGGCAGGTCTCCGCGCTAGCGGCGACATCGTTGAAACGATGGGCGTCGCGCGCGCGAGAGAGGCAGCGGGGACCGCTGACATCATTCTCTACCTCGTTGATTCGGCCGTAGGTCTGACTTCCGAAGACGAACTGGCTGCGTATCCAGGGGCCATTGTTGTTTACACGAAGATCGATCTAGCGCCGACGCCTGCCGGTGAGCTTGGGATCAGCGTCAGCGACGAGCGAGGGATCGACGAGCTTCTTGGCAAGCTCGATGGGTTGGTCCGCGATCACTTCGCGGCGCCGGAAGGCAGCCTCGTGAACGAGCGCCAGCGTCAGGCGGTGCTCGGCTGCGAAGAGGCGCTTACGACGGCGCTAGCCGCGCTCGACGGTGGACTGGAGGAACAGATGATCCTCGTCGATCTCTATCGCGCCTCGACCTCCCTCGGCCTTCTCACTGGAGCGATCACGCGGGACGAAGTCTTCACCGAGATCTTCTCCAAATTCTGTATCGGGAAGTGAGCACTCTCGCACCGCTGTTCCACGTGAAACATGTTCGATGTCATCGTCATCGGTGGTGGCCATGCCGGCGCGGAGGCGGCGCGCGTCTGCGCTCGCGGCGGAGTACGCGTTGCCTTGGTGACGATGTTGCGGGACGCCATCGGGCGGATGTCGTGCAACCCGGCCATTGGCGGACTTGCCAAAGGGAACCTGGTCAAGGAAATCGACGCCCTCGGCGGGTTGATGGGGGAAGCGACCGATCGCGCCGGCATCCAGTTCAAGGTATTGAACCGTTCCAAAGGTCCGGCGGTTCAAGGACCGCGCGCGCAGTGCGACCGAGACCTTTACGCATCGGCGGTCCGGCAGATCCTGGCCGATGAGCCGAACCTGACGATCATCGAAGGTTCTGTTTCCTCGCTTCTTCGCGATGGGGCGGCGGTTCGAGGGGTCGTGCTCAAGGACGGCACGCGCCTCGATGCTCGCGCCGTGGTCGTGACCACCGGCACGTTCCTCCGCGCCCTGATGCACTCCGGCGAGGTAAAGACCGCCGGCGGGCGGTTCGGCGAGCCGGCGTCGGAAACGCTTTCAGATTCGCTTCGCGATCTCGGCCTGAAGCTGGGCCGGCTCAAGACGGGAACGCCGCCGCGCGTCGACCGGAGCTCCGTCGACTTCTCGAAACTGGAGGAAGCCCCCGGCGATGCCAAACCGCGGCCGTTTTCGATACTGACCGATCAGCTACTGCTGCCGCAGGTGCTCTGCCATCTCACCTACACCGGCTCTGTCGCGCATGATGTGATCCGCGCGAATCTGCACCGGGCGCCGATGTACTCCGGGCAGATCCACGCTACGGGCCCCAGGTATTGCCCGTCGATCGAAGACAAGGTGGTCCGGTTTGCGGAGAAAGAGCGCCATCAGGTCTTCGTCGAGCCGGAGGGCCTCGATCATCCCTGGCTTTACCTCAACGGCATCTCGACATCACTTCCGGCGGACGTTCAGGACGCCGTCGTCCGTTCGCTGGCCGGCTTCGAGAACGCCGTCATCGCCCGCTACGGATATGCGGTCGAATACGACTTCGTCAATCCTGAGCAACTCGATCCAACGCTGCAGGTTCGCGGCGTCGACGGTCTCTTTCTGGGCGGACAGATCAACGGCACGTCCGGGTATGAAGAAGCGGCGGCGCAGGGGCTGCTCGCCGGAATCAACGCGCTTCAGAAGGTCCGCGGCAGCGAGCCGGTCATCCTTCGCCGCGATCAGGCCTATGCCGCGGTGATGATCGACGATCTGGTCACGCAAGGCACTGAAGAACCGTACCGGATGTTCACGTCGCGCGCGGAGCACCGCCTGCTCCTTGGCTGTGACTCTGTTTACGAGCGCCTTTCGCCCGTCGCCGCGCGTCTGGGCATTCTCGACAGCGAGCGCAAACGGAGGATCGACGCGCGGGTTGCTCGCATGCAGCGGGCGCGTGAAGTCGCCGAATCGGCAAGCCTCACGCCCGACCGGGAGACGCTGGCGTGGCTCTCCGCCGCGAATATCTCGCTGAACGAGAAAGCGTCGATCGCCCGTCTCATGCAGCGGGCGGACTTTGTGATCGAGCGCTTCACCGATGTCTGTGAGCCCGTTCTGCCCGATGTTTCGGATGCGTTCCGAGCCTTGAGCGAGGAAGAGTCAGATGGCGTCGTCAGCCAGCTTCGCTACGCCGGTTACATCGATCGGCAGCAACGTGAAGCGGCGCGCCAGGCCGATGAGGAGTGCTTGCGGATTCCGGCGGACATGTCGTATCGACTTCCCGGGCTATCCCGCGAGATGGTCGAGAAGCTGAGCTTTGTCCGCCCGGTCTCACTCGGCCAGGCCGGCCGCATCCCGGGCGTGACGCCTGCGGCGATCTCCATCGTCCGGATGCACCTCCGTCGCGGCGCCGTCCGGATCGCATGAACGGGCTGCTCGAGACGTACAAACGGGAGCTCATCCGCTGGAACGAGCGCATCAACCTCATCGGTCCCGAAGCAAAGGCCAACCTGGACGACCATGTTGCCGAGGCCGTCACTGCTGCTGGCATTCTCAAGCCGGCCGGAGACGTACTCGACTTTGGCAGCGGGGGAGGGCTTCCAGCCATTCCGATGGCAATCGTTTCGCCCGAGGCGCGGTTTCATCTCGTCGAAGCCGACCAAAAGAAGTGGGCTTTTCTGAAGCACATCGTCCGTGAGTGCGAATTGAACGCTGTGGTTTACGGTGATAGATTGGCGCGCGCCGTGACCCGGTTCCCTCCCGATCTTCGATTTTCTCTCGTCACTTCGCGCGCAGTTGGAAGTCCAGAGGAATGGCTGCCGACGGTGGCGCCATGGATGGAACCAGGCGGGCGCGTCGCTCTCTTTCGGAGCATGCCCGACCTTCCACCGATTCCACGATTTGAGACAGGGGAGGTATTTCCACTACCTCGCGGCACCTCGAATTACCTCGTGACCCTCACGTTCCACGTGGAACAGACGAACTGATGACGAAGATCGTCGCTCTGGCGAATCAGAAGGGCGGTGTCGGCAAAACGACGACCGCGATCAACCTCGGCGCATCGGTCGCCGCATGTGAGCGGCGCGTCCTGCTCGTCGATCTCGATCCGCAGTCGAATGCAAGCTCAGGCATTGGTGTGACGGACGCCGAGCCCTCCATGTACGACGTGCTCATCGAGAACATGCCGCTGCGGGAGATCATCCGTCCGACCGAGATCCCGACGTTGTACCTTGCTCCCTCGTCGGTCGACCTCGTGGGCGCCGAGGTCGAGCTGCGTGACGCCATCGGGCGCGAGTATTACCTCAAAAGGGTTCTCGATCCGATCGCTGCCGACTACGACTACATCCTCATCGACTCGCCGCCGTCGCTCGGATTGCTGACGGTTAACGGCCTGACCGCTGCAAACTCCGTCCTCGTCCCTCTGCAGGCAGAGTACTTCGCGCTCGAAGGTGTTTCCCAACTCCTGGCCACGATCGACCGCGTGCGCGGCGCCGTCAACCGCGAGCTGGAGATCGAGGGGATCGTCCTGACGATGTACGACGAACGGATGAACCTTGCTCGCCAGGTGGCCGAAGAGGTGCGCACGCACTTCGGCGACAAGGTCTACAAAACGGTCATCCCCCGGAACGTCCGACTCAGCGAGGCGCCATCGTTCGGCAAACCGATTATTCTTTACGACATCCGTTCGCGAGGAAGCGAAGCGTACGTCAGTCTGGCCCGGGAATTCATCCAGCGCGCGGAGAACGTGATCTGATGAACCACAAGAAAGTGCTCGGACGCGGACTCGGCGCTCTCATCCCGCAGCGGCAGGAAGTGCTCGAGGCTCAGGTGACCCCCGGTCTCGCCGAGATCCCGATCTCGCAGATCCAGCCGAATCCCTTTCAACCGCGCAAGACCTTCAACGAAGCGTCGATCGAAGAGCTTGCACGAAGCGTCCGCCAGCATGGGATCGTTCAGCCGCTCGTTGTCACGCGAGCCGGAGACAAATACAAACTCATCGCCGGCGAGCGCCGGTTCCGCGCGGCGCAGAAGGCCGGTCTGACCACGGTTCCTGCTCTCATCAAAGAGATGATGCAGGAAGGCGACGCCCTCCAGATCGCCCTCATCGAGAACATCCAGCGCGAGGATCTCAACCCGATCGAAGAGGCGCTGGCCTATCACCAGCTTCACGACGACTTCCAGCTCACGCAGGAGGAGATCTCCAAACGTGTTGGCAAGGAACGCTCGACAGTGGCCAACTTCCTGCGGCTCCTCAAGTTGCCAGACCCGGTGAAGAAACTTCTGGCCTCCGGACAGCTCTCCATGGGACACGCAAGGGCGCTGCTGGCCATCGACTCGCCGAAAAAGCAGGAGCAACTCGCTGACCGGGTAGTCCGAAAGAACCTCAACGTCAGGCAGACGGAGATGCTGGCTTCGGAGAGCTCGCCGAAGACTGTGGAGAAGAAAGAAAAAGAAAAAGATGTCTTCACGCGCGACGCGGAAGACAAGCTTCAAAGGACTTTACGTACGAAAGTTGAAATCGATCGCAGGCGACGCGGCGGTGTGATCCACATCCGATACGGAAGCGAAGACGAGCTGATTCGCGTGGTCGACGAATTGATGGGGAGACGCCGTTAACGGAACGGTTATCGCGGCAGCGGCAATCGTGATCGTGGCGGTGATCGCGGTGGCACTGGTCATGCGCGGCCGGCAGGAGAAAGACATGGGGGATGTGATGAAGAACAAGAGCGGTGAACTGAATGGCTTTCTCGACCGCGGCTCGTCGTTTCGCGGCGAGCTGGAGTTCGAGGACACGATGCGCATCGACGGCCGCTTCAACGGCAAAATCGTGTCGAAGAACGAGCTGATCGTCGGCGAGAGCGCCCACATCGAAGGCGACGTTCACGTTGGCCGGATCGCCATCAGCGGAACCATCGTCGGCAAGATCGTCGCCGCGCAACGGGTCGAGATCCATCGCAACGGCAAGGTCTACAGCGACATCGAAACGCCTGCGCTGATCATCGAGGAAGGCGCCATCTTCCAGGGCAACTGCGTGATGGGCGACAAGAAACCGGCGACGGTGACGAACATCGCGGCGAAGGCGTAGTAGGGGTTGCTCGGTTGCGAAGTTGCTGAGTTGCTAAGTCGTCCAACAGTAAGTCGATGACGTATCGACACGGGAGGCCCCCGCCGGAGGTCTTCGATACTTCTCCCGATGGTCTTGATGACTGTCAAGGAGGTTCGCGAACCACTCCGGGTGGATCTCGATACCACTCCGGTTGGCTCGTTGCCACTCCGGATGGATTTCCATACCACTCCGGGTGGATCTCCATACCACTCCAGGTGGTTCTTGACACCACTCTGGGTGGTTTCGATGCCTCTCGATGTGGATCTCGATACCACTCCAGACGGATCTCGATACCACTCCGAGTGGATCTCGATACCACTCCGGGTGGCTTCAATGCCACTCGTCGTGGTTCTTGACGCCACTCGGGGTGGTTCTCGATGCCACTCGTCGTGGTTCTTGACGCCACTCGGAGTGGTCTCGATGCCACTCGGGGTGGTACTCGATGCCACTCGGAGTGGTACTCGATTCCACTCGGAGTGGTTTGGGTGCCTCTCAAATGACTTATTGGATGAAAGATTGCTCTGGTCAAACGGTCAAAACCGTGTCGATACGTCATCGAACTTACGGTGGGAACGACTAACTCACACACCCACTCAGCAACCAGTAACCTTCTTCACCAGCCTCTTAGCCGTGCGACGAGCACGATGGCCTCGGGGATGGTGTACTCATCCTCGGCGCCGAGCGCGTCCTCCCACTGCAGGTCCCACGCGGCAGCCTCGCGCTCCGTCTGCGGCGCCTCGCGGAAATTCAGCTCGCAGATGTCGCCGATGTAGTTCTCGCCATCGCGCAGCGGAAGGCCGAACGTACGGCAGACGAGCGGGCGATGCTCATACATCAGACACTCGCCGCGCTCGTTCAGATTCGGGCACGGCGTCGATGCCGTTCGAGCGAAAAACGACTCCTTTTCGGCCGGTGTGCACTGACGAAGATCGGGGTGTTTCGACGAGGCAACGACCTCTTGCGCTCGCCGGATGATCATCTTGCGACGGGCGGGATGCAGGGTTTCGAGACCTTCGGCAATCAGCGGAACGTCGCCGGAACCGATCTCGAAGAGACCATAGCAGCAAAGAGAGCATCCCTTACCGCACTGCAGGTTCCGCGGCTGGGCCTCGGCGACGGAACGAAAGAAATCGTCCGCGCGACCGAGAATGCCCGTGTACGTTTCATCCCGCGTTTTTTCTGACACGGAACGAGTAACCGGCGAGGTGACAACGTTCTTTCCCTTGTGGTATACAACCGCCGCCTCGGGGTTGGGCGTCGGCTCTGCGCGCCCTGTTTTCCGGCATCCAAACAGTCTATGCAAATCAATCTGACGCCCGATTACTCTCTGCTCGCGATCATGGTGATTTTCATCCTGAACTACCTGATCGTGAGCAAGTTCTTCCTCCGGCCGATCAATCAGGTGATCGAAGCCCGCGAGAACGATGTGCGCTCGGCTAACGAGGTCTACGAGCAATCCATGGCGCGCTTCAGCGAAGCCACGACGCTGATGGAAGAAAAGCTCCATGCCGCCCGACACGCCGCGGCCGATGTGCGCGACCGATTCCGCAAGGAAGCCGCCGCGTATCGTGCTTCGATCGTCGAGAAAACCCACAACGACGCCGGAAGCATCGTCAACGAGGCCGACGAGAAGCTCAAAGGCGACGTGGCCGAAGCGCGCGCGAAGATCGCACGCGAATCGGAGGCGCTGGCACAGCTGGCCGCCGAGCGGATTCTCGGGAGGCGGGTCTGATGCGCCGCGGGCTCCTCATCCTTCTTCTTCTGTTCGTTCCGGCACTCCTGGTCGCGCAGACGAACAACAACGACGCGAGCAAGGTCGCGCAGAGCGGGGAAAAAGCCTCGCCCGAACAGACGCATCCGGAAGAGGCTCACGGCCAGGAGCACGAGGAGTCGAAGTCCTACTTAGGCATTCCCGGCTGGATCCTCAAGCTGGCGAACATGATCCTCTTCATCGGTGCTCTCACCTGGGCGCTCGGCGGACCGATCAAGAAAGCGCTCACGAATCGGCGCATGCAGATCCAGACGGATGCAGAAGAGGCCCGGACTCGGCGCGCCAAAGCCGACCAACTGGCGGCTGACATCCAGGCACGGCTGACCCAGATCGAGATCGACGTCCGCGCCATTCAGGAGCGCGCTCAGGCGGAAGGCGAGAAGCAGAAGAGAGAGCTCATCGCCGCCGCGGAGGCCGAAGCGCAGAGAATCCTGCAGTCGGCGCGCAACGAAGTCGACAACCGTCTCAAACATGCCCGGCATGAGCTGACCGAATATGCCGGGGAGCTCGCCACGCAGCGTGCCGAGCAGATTCTGCGAGAAAAGGTCACGGACAAGGATCGCGAGCGGTTGTTCGAGGAGAGCGTCCGGGAAGTTGCCGAGGCGCGGTCATGATCCGCCGATTCGCCAGACCGTACGCCCGCGCGATCATGGATGTCGCGCAGACGCCGGCGAAAGCGGCTGCACTCCGGGACGAGTTGACCAGCTTCGAGCAGGTGCGCAAGTCGTCGAAGGATTTGCAGGATATGTACGCAAATCCCGGCATCGACTTCGAATCGAAGAGCCAGGTCACGGACGCGATTTCCAAACGTCTCGGTTTGTCCGACCTCGCCGTGCGGTTGCTCGCCGTGCTCATTCGCAACCGCCGCATCAACGACCTGAAGGACATCGTCGCCGGGCTGGCAACGATGATTCGCGAGGCCACCGGCACAGTTGCCGCCGAGGTGCGCTCCGCAAGCCCGTTGTCATCGAAGGAAGAAGCGGAGTTGCGCGCCATGCTGGAACGCAAAGTCGGTGCGAAGGTCGACGTCGACATCACGGTCGACCCGGCGCTCATCGGCGGGTTCGTGGCGAAGATCGGCAGCGAGGTCTACGACGCCTCGGTGTCCGGGAAGATCGAGAAGTTCCGCGAATCATTAGCTTGATCTATTTTCGGGAGACTTTATGGCTGTGGATTTGAAAGCAGAAGAAATCACAGAGATTATTCGACAGCAATTAAGCGGAATCGGCCGCGGCGTCGACGTCTCTGAAGTGGGCACCGTCGTCTCCGTCGGAGACGGCATCGCGCGCGTTTACGGCCTCGATCGCGTCATGGCCGGTGAGCTCGTGCAGTTCCCGCACGACATCGCCGGCCTTGC
>Ga0307470_10000372_pt1 | contig 24384 bp, 42 predicted proteins | sample atmos_gasesAM3C__FD_204565 | JGI IMG/M metagenome (GOLD analysis project Ga0307470, IMG submission 204565) | Hardwood forest soil microbial communities from Morgan-Monroe State Forest, Indiana, United States - atmos_gasesAM3C_05 | ecosystem: Environmental > Terrestrial > Soil > Temperate forest... | reverse complement strand
AGCGCTGGACTTGCCAGCCCAAGGAGAATGATAAGTCCAGCGCTGATACGGTTCATGATGTGCTCGTGCAGATGTACATGATCTTGGAGCTAGCGTTCGAAGTCTGTGTAATAGTGAGGACGGTGGTGGAGGTTGTCCATGACATCGCGGCGAGAGGGCCTGATGCCCAAGATACTACACAGGTAGGGGCTGCACCGAAGGCTTGCCCAAAGGTAACAGTGCAGGAAGTGGAGGCAGTGGTGCCAGCGGTGATGGTGCCAGCGAAGTCAGTGCCAACAAGGGTTGGGGAGCCGCCGGTGACGCAGGCGCCGAGAGTTGGTGCAGGGCGATTGACGCCAGTGGATAGGATGTGCCCTGGGAAGTAGATACCGCTGTTGGTGTCGATGCCGAAGGCACCAGAGGTGTCTTGACTGAACTGCATCCCGCGGGTGAAGTTCTGGGCAAGACCCGGGGTGAACCAGACGAGGCTGAAGCCAAGGGCGAAGCCAGCGAGGGCTAAGAGGAGCTTCCGCATCACGGTGTCTCCACCCACTGAGCGGTAATGTTCAAGACGCCCGAGGAGACGGTGACGCCATTGAGGTTCACACAGACCTGTTGGGTGGTGTTCTTTTGAAGTATGAGGCCATGGGTGAACCAGCCAATAGTTTCACCGTAGGCGGTGACTGGGGGCTGAGCATTGGCAGTGGTGGTGACCGCAAGGGTAGGTTGGATCACGTCCATGAGGACGGGAGAGGAGTCCACCACCGTGGGGTTTGCGGTGTAGGCGACGAGAGTGGCAGTGGAGGTCCCATCCGCTGGGTTGAGCTTCGCCGCCACTGGAAGTGCCAGCGAGGTTGCTGGAGTGCCACCAGTGTCGAGGGACACACGCCGGTAGACAAGGAACGGCGTGGTGACGGCGGTGCCAGCAGTGCCGGTGATCTTGATCGAGCGAATCGAGATGTTACGGGAGGCACCGGGGGAGATGCACCAGATGTCAGTGGCCGAGGAGGCAGGGACGAGGCCAACTGACGAGGCGGTGTAGGTCGGCTGCTTCTGGATTGCAGAGATGACGCCAACCTGGGGAACGGTGTTGACTGCTTGGGCAAAGGCAGCCGAAGCTGCCCCTAGCCAAAGCAGAGCACCTAGAGTGAGATGTTTGAGCTTCATGGTGTGCCTCAGTTCGACACGGTGATGCCAGCGGGGTAGCCGGAGTAGAGGCCGGTGGTGCCGACGATCTGGTCGTCACGGTCGATGACAATGTTGGCTTCAAGGGCACCCGCGGTGTGCGTGCCTACAGTGATGTAGCGCAGGCGTAGGAACCGTGGGAGGACTTGGCCTGCGACTGGGCGAGGGACATCGATGTTGGCGAGTTGCATGCCAGCAACGAGGGTGGCCTCGACGACGGCGGGGCCAAGCCACATCACAGTGTAGGCACCGGGGACCCCAGAGCCGTTGTCAGGGGCACCAGAGAGCTCAAGCTGAAGCGAGGTGCCTGAGGCAAAGGCGGTGGTGACCAAGGCTGAGAGCTTCAGCGAAGGGTGGTCGCCGACGCCAATGTCACGCGCGCCACCGCCGTTGGCGGAAGTGGGAATGCCCAAGATGACACCAAGGTCGATGATGTTCGAGGCGACTTGGGTGCCAATGGTTGGGGAGTCAGTGGGGGCTGAGGGTGAAGCCCCAGTGAAGGAGAGTAGCCAGTCTAAGATCATGATGGGTCTCCGTGCTCAGGTCACTTGAGCTTCGTTGTTGAGGATGGCGTCCACTGTACGAACAGGGATGCCGCGGAAGGTGGTCACCACTCGGCCGTTGAACTCTTCGAGGCGAAGGAGCACGTTGGTTTTGTTCATCGCCTGAAGGTCCAAATACGTCCGGATGATCCTGTTGCAGTAGATCATCACCCGGCCCATGTTGGCGCGGACCTCAGGGGAGTCGGAGGTCTGGATCGCCGTGGCTTGGGTGGGGGCAGTAGGCAGGCGGTAGAGGCCGCGCACGATCAGGTTGATCAGGTTGGCGGCGGAGACGCCTGTCAGCTGAGTTACATCGATGTTGGCGATGCGGACGCAATAGCGCCAGTCGCGAAGCGTGAGCCCAACCTCCCACTTGAAGTGGTCGCGGTAGGCTTGGTAGGTGTTGCCAGAGGCATCGGCCACGGGCCACTCGCCCATGTCACGGTGCTGAAGGCCAGTGATCTTGCCTTTGGGGAAGATGCCGTGCAGAGTGTCGCTACCCCAAGTAGGAATCCACATAGAGGTGTTCGTGGAAGCAGTTCCACCCGCATCAAGAACGTTAGCGGCAGTCTGAGAGTTCGAGGAGTTGACGGTGGAGTACCGTGGAGCAAGGCCAGTGAACCGCTCGGGGTTCAGGTGCTGGTTGCCGTAGATGAAGGTTGAGGCGACCTGCTGGGACATGCCCTCGAGGAACGCACGGACTTCGGATAGGCGGAACTCAGCGGTGTTGCCGTTGAGGTCCGCAATGTCCTTGTCGATGACGGAGTAGGTTTCGAGGTTGCCGCAGGTGTCGACGATCTGTGCCGTGGTGGACTTGGCGTTGGGGACACCGGCGTTGAGCAGGCGCCATGTGGCCTGCGGGAGGCCGGTGCGGACTGTGGTCTTGTGCCCAGTGGGCAGGTTGCCTTCCATGACGAGGATGTCGTCAAGGATTTCGTTGGTCTGGGAGAGGAGCTCGATGATGGCGGCGATGCGATAGCCGTCGTCAACTCGTTTTGCCCAGTCCGCGTAGCTTAACGCGAGACTTCCTTGCGTTGCCATGAGTTATGGTCCTATAGCGGGTTGTGGTGGGACGTAGAAGTCCCGGTGAAGTTTTTCAGCCGCAACTTCAAAGGCAAGGTGAGCCTCTTCCGCTGAACTGAAGTTGCCCAAGAACTTCACTTGACCGCCGAATTGGATTTTGGAATACCATTGTAGGTTCCGCTTATCCAAGTACGCCCCTCTCAGGCCGGACTCGCCAGTTGGTCTTTGGGAATTACAGTTGTTCTGTGAACGGTTGCACAAGCGCAAGTTGGTTGGCGCGTTGTTCGCTGAGTTGCCATCGATGTGGTCGATTTCGTCGGGCCATTCGCCGTGGACGTAAAACCAAACCAAGTGATGTTCGTAGTACTTGACGTAATCGATAACGAGGCGTCGATAGCCATGAACGTCCAAGTAACCTGCTCGCTCGCCAGCTTTGGCGCGGCCACGACTGATTCGATTAACGAAGCGACCGTCGTCGTATAGGTCAAACAGGTCTACTAAGCGGTCGTAGTCGAGCATATTGCTTTAACCAGCTGCGCTAGGGAGCTTGGGGAATAGGGCTTGGGCTGGCGAGGGCTTGTCGGGGGCGCCGGGGGCCTTTTGGCCATGGGGCGAGGGACCGCCGCCATTGACGAACTTGCCTTCACCAAACAACTGCCCGAACTTGTTCAGGGCGCGCACGAAGGCGGGGTGGTCACCAACGCCGGTGGTGTTCATGGCCTGCTCGAACTCAGTGCGGAGGTCTGCTTGGCGCGGCCAATGTTGATCATGGCGGCGTCCACGCCGATCTTGCCATCGACGGCTGCGTTCTTGATGTCGGCGTGGGCAGCGGTGTCGGCGCGCCATTGCTTGACGGTGGCGTTGAAGGCTTCCTGGGGAGCGGAGATCAGGGCCTTCTGCTGCGTGGTGTAGAAGTCGAACAGCTTCTGGGCTTGGTCTTGGGAGAGGTTCAGTTCCTTGAAGATGGGGACCGCGGACTCGATGACCTTGGGGTCGACAGTGAGGCCTTCCGGGGCTTCGAAGTCGGCGTACTTCTCAGGGGCGCCAGCGGCGGGGTCGGGCTTCTTGTCGTCAGCCGGTTCCTTTTGGGAGGTATCGGCTGATGTCGAATCGGTTGTCTGCTTCGTCTCGGCTGGCTTCGTCTCCGTTGTCTGCGTTGTCGTCGGCGCTGGCGTCTGGTCCCTCACGTCCTTGATCTGGCCGTCCTCGGTCCTCGCTGCTGGGTCGTTCTGAAGCGGCGGATCGGTCGTCACTGTTGTGTCGGTCATTGGATTCTCTTTGGGCTTGAAGGTAGAGTTCTGGGCAAACGCGGAGGATGTCCCCGAGGAGCATCAGGCCAATGTTGCGCTCGCCCTCGAGGAAGCTGGACTGGCGCGAGTCGGCGGTGTAGGTGGTGCTGAAGAGGTGGCAACGGCCGAGGAGGTCGAAGGTCCATTCGCGGCCGTCGGGGGTGGACATCAGAAGCTTGACGACACCTTCACGACGGGCATCGGCAAGGCGCTGTGCCTTCTCGGCCTCGCGTACGGACTTGCGGTCGTGCGTGGAGGCTTGGGTCATGGCGCAGCTGTGGTCCCTGCCCCTGAGCCTGCGCCACCGGGCACGATATCGGTGAGGTTCTTGGCGGACTTGGAGAGTTGCTCTGCCATTGCGGCCTGTTGCGCCTGACGCTGCTGCGCGGCTTCTTCGTCCCGCATTTGCTTCAACTGCTCAGGACTTCTGATCATCTTGGGATCATTGTTCTGAAGTTCGGAGTATTTGTCAAGGGCGTAGTCGATGTCGATGTTCATCATGGAGCCGGGTTTGAGGCCCTCGAGTTCACCGGCGAGTTTGAGGGTGGCTTCAATGCCGCCCGCGGCTGAGGCCTCCTGCGCTTGCTTCAACATCGAGATGTAGGTGATGTTGATCATCTGCCCTTGGATTTCAGGCGGCGGTGGAGGGAGGATGCCCACGCGGGTGGCGATGTCAAAGACGCGGTCGAGGACGATGTCGAGACCTTCGTAGTCGATGCGGTCGAGGGCGGGGCCAAGGGCGATCATGGACTCGGACTTGCGCATGTTCCATTCGAGTTGGGTGACGTTGGAGCGGGTTTCGAACTGTGAGGCAGTGAAGAGCACGTCGTTGAAGAAGGTCTTGGCGAGGCGTTGCTTGACCTCGGTCAGGTCCTCAGTGATGGCTTGGACGGGGAACTGGTGGGTGTCGTAGATGGAGGTGAGAGCGGGCTTGCCACCCGCGGCGGCCATGCCTTGAAGGTAGGTGATGCCGCCGGGGAGGAGGGAGGCAGGTTGGTTCTTCAGCTGGGCATCGGCAACGAGGGGTGGGTTCACCATCTTGTCGATGGCTTGGGCCTTGCGGCGGGTTTCCAACTGGACTTGCTTCTGGTCAGGCAGGGCGTCCATGCCGGGGCTGCGCCCGTAGGCATCGTTCGAGACTAGGTCCCAACGACCGGTGATGTTGGGCTGGGAGAAGTAGCCTTTGCGTCGGAGGAAGCCTTGGGGTTGGTAGTTGGAGCCTTGGGGGGACGCTGAGCCGCCCCACTCCCAGTAAAGTTCTCGGAAGGCATACCTAGAGCTAAAGCCAAACTGACTTGCTCGACCATCATCATTCGGTTCGATGGAGTGAGCGACAATGAGTTCGCGCGTAAGGTTCGCACCACCCGGATCGTCGAAGAGTTGTTTAATGGTGTCTGAGCAGTTTTCATAGCCGAACTCGTTGACTACTGCGCTTACCGTCATGGTGAACTCGCGGTAGAAGATAGTGGGGCGGTATTTGCCGTCGATGTCGATGTAGTATTCGCCAGCGCAGGGATTGATGCAGTTGATAACGTTCTCGAAGTCCTCGTAGATGAGCATTGAGGCCGTGCCAAAGATTACGAGGTCGAAGTACCACTGGGCGATGGAGTTGTAGAAGTTGGACTCGGCGAAGATGAGGTAGATGAGCCGTTCGCACTCGGCGAGCCAAAGGCTAACCGGGGATGTAGTTGTACTGTCCACAGTCCCTACACGCAATTTGAACCAAGGGCGGGTCGGACTGGATTTCCCGGATACGAGTCCACTGGCTAAGTTTCTGGCACAGATTACACCAGTGGAGTCGAGGATGTGCTGGTTGATCGGGCTGCCCCGGGCCATCTGGTTCGGAGTCACTATCCATTTGTACCTCCGAGGCAGGAAGAAGTCTGCGAGCTCACGCCAGTGGGTCCACCAAGAGTAGCGGTTCACGCGGAGGCCCATGAGACGGCCTTCGCTGTAGCGCAAGGCGCGCGTGTCGACGGTGTCGACAGGGCGCTCAGTTCGCGGGAAGGCTGTTGCCAGTTTGGCCACTAGGGACCTCGTTGGTGGGGTTGGGCTGGACTAGGCGGCCTTCGGAATGCATCTGGGCTGCGGCCATTAGGGCCCATGGTTCGTCAGGCGGGGGGCGCAAGGCGGAGGCGGCGCTCTGGGGTTTGCCTCGACGGCCGGAGGTGATAGGGACAACGGGCATCACTGACCCAACAATGTCTTTTGCCCAGACTGCACAGGCGGCGCAGCAGCGGCCCCAATGAAGCTAGGTTGGTTAGTGGCGCCTTGAGGTTTGGACTGAGGGGCAGAGGCGGGTGGGGCAGCTTGCTGGGGTGGGGCCACGGGGGTGGGTGCAGCGGCTGGGGCACCACCAGAGCCCTTGGAACTGAAGGCGCCTGTGGCGGCGGCTGTGGCAGCGCCACCAGCAAGCCCTGCGAGGGCGAGGCCGGTGAGGGTGATGGGATCCACGCAACACAGGAAGCGATCAGCTTGCCATTCTCTCAGGCGCGTATGGATCATATTCTGTTTCCACAATGGGAGGGTGTGGGAAGTCGCCACCGGCGTAGGCGTTCTTGGCCAAGGGGCCCCCGAAGGTCAGGACGAAGGCGTCGAGGGTGTCGAGGTCGAGGTCTGGGTTCTCGTCGAGGAGGTCCTCCTTCGACACCAATTGGATTTCGTCTTTCTTGTTGAAGGTGTACTTAATGGCGAGCATGGCGGTCCGCAGTTCAGGGGAGTCTGGGAGCATACCGGTGCGCATCCACTCCCGCGCGGCGCCGTACATGGCGGAGCGTTTGTTCGCATACTTCTCGCCTGTGTTGTTGTTACCGACGCCTGTGATGTCGTCCTTGCCACCGAACTGGACTTCCCAGACGAAGAGGCGTTGGTTGCGACAGTTGTCGACGACACCACCGCCGACACCACCGCCGTCGATGAAGATGCCGTCGGGGCGCCATTGGATGTAGCAGTCGTGGACCCTATTCGCTAACTCAGTGGTGCTGATACCACTAAAGCGTTTGATCTCAAGGCTGCGTCCATCACGGCCCTTACGGGGGTAGATCACGGAGTTGTTACGTCCGAAGCGGGCTACGTCCACGCCCAAGGCAAGCGGTGTGAAGGCATCAACGAACACTTCCCGATCAGGGGCCATTGCGGCGTCGATATCGGATTTGATGAAGAATTCCATCTCGCCGACGCGGGGGAACTGGCCCTTGACGCGGACCCGGAACCAGTCGGAGTCCTCGCCGTAGATTTTGGCCCAGCGTTCGAAGCGGGACTTGTTGGTGATGGCGACGGTGCGGCTGTCAAGCTGACGCGAGCGCCACATGTCGCTGTGTTTGCCATCGGCGAAGCACTCCCGGAAGCGGCCAGAGTTGCGAGTGGGGTTGCCAAAGACGAGCCAGATGATTTGGGTGTCGGAGTCGGTGGTGGCGCCCTCGATGGTTTCCCAGATGATGTCGGCAATGGCGGAGGCCTCGTCGAAGATGATCAGGAGGCGCTTGCCTCGATTGTGCATACCAGCGAAGGCCTCAGGGTTGGTTTCGGACCACGCGATCATGTCGATGCGCCAAGTGCGCTCGCGGGAGGGGTCCTTGGAGACGAGCGAGGTGGCGTTCAGGATGAAGTGGTCGCGGGTGAACCAACAGAGGTTGAACCAGCGGCCGAGCTCGGCCCAGGTTTTCGTCTTAAGCTGAGTCTCAGTGTTAGCAGTGACCACTCCTCGACAGTCTGGATAGGTAGTAAATGCCCACAATATAAGCATAGACACAAGGGCTGATTTGCCGACACCATGACCAGACGCCGTAGCCATCTGAATTGCTTGGTCCACGGTAAGAAGCCCCAATCGAACTCCTTCCATGATTTCCCGCTGCCAGTCCAATGGGCCATCGAACTTCTCCAGTGGTGTGCCTTCCTTGCCCCATGGGAACGCCCCTAGGCTAAAGGCCAAGGGATCGTCTGCTACCTCAGCCAGCCAAGCCCAGAGAGCAGTGGCATCCGCCGACTGTACGGCCTTTGCTTCCGAACCCTCTCGCAGGCCTTCGGCCATAGGGGCTAGCATGTGCGCCCCCAATGGGCAATGACCCAGGAGCTTCGCTCCCCAGCTTGGTCCCCCTGCTGGCGATCAGCCAGAGCTTCTGTCCGACGCGTCGCGCGGCGATCAAGCTCAGCAGGGGTTTGGGTGGGAGGCAGCGCTAGGCCCTCCGCATTTGGGCTGGCGCTTGAGCGGACTGAGGGGCAGCGGACTCAGGCGCCGGATTAGGGGCGGGACGCGTGGGCACAATCTCACCCTCAATTTCAACCAACGAAGGAGTAGGCCGGGCTCCGCGGGCACGCTGGCGCGCAGCCTCAAGGTTCGCGGCGAAGTCGACGTTGACGTTGACGTTCTTGTTGACCTTGCCATAGCCAGTGCGGTCGAGGCCCAGTTCGGCGATGCCAAGGAGGTCCCGGGTGGGGAGGTACTCACCCTTCTCCGCGGCCTCGTCGAGCTTGTCTGAGAGCATAGCTTGGGCTTTGGCGGCATTGCTCTTTAGGTATTGGAGCACAGAGTCTGAAGAGGCCCATTCGTCTGCGACCATACCACGGTAGTGAGCAACGAGCTCGCTGAACGAGGGGTCCTTGCGAAGCGTGGTGACGCGGTTGACGCTAACGCCGCAAGCCTCAGCGACCTCCCAGTCCTTAAGGCCCGAGGCCACAGCGCGCGCCATGCGGTGGTGGTTGTCCCGCAGCTGCTTCAACCGAGTGGGCGGCCGTGGCTCCGCAAGCACAGCAAGGTCCGCGCGGGTTAGTTCGCGCAGGTTAGTGATGTCGGGGAGGACAATGGGCTTGCGGATCGGGGGCATTGTGTTATTTCCAATCCCTTCGATGATTTGCACCGTTGGGGCTGTCTCCGTTTAGCCAAATCAGAACCTTTTGGTACCAAGATGCAGCCTGCCACGCTGCGCGGCGTCGGTTGTCACGGCTCTCAGCTATCTCTACCTTGCGGTCCAACCAACCGGGATCAATCCATGGCATTTGACTAGCGGCGCATCTGCTGCGCGGGTTGGGGGTTCAGTACGTCCCGCAGGGGCATCGGCTGTGGGGGCTTTAGCTTGATGTTATAGCGCGGGTGGTAGAACTCGATGAGGCGCTTCTCCAGTTCGTTGATCAGTTCCAGTTTGCAGGGAAGTACCCACACCTCATCGAAGAGGACGCCACGAAGCGACGCTGGCATCCACGCGGGCATGCGCTTCTTGCCCCAGTTAGAGCGATGGGCCTCGATCCGCGCCAGCATGGTCTTGCTGCCTTGGCCAATGTACACGACGGTGCCATAACGCACCAGCGCGTAGACGCCGGGGCGCAGGGTGGCCGAGACGTTGACGAAGCCCTCAAGCATGGCTAGTCCTTAACAGCTTCCTTCTCTGAAACCCAAAAGGAAACCGGGTCTGGGTAGCAGCTGAAGCTCTTCTCTCCACCGGGGTTCGGTGAGCCCTCGTAGTTCCCTTCAACAACATCCTTCACGACATGGCCATTGGCGTACGTCACAACCACATCGGCCCGATACTTGCCGTTCACATGCACTTTCACAGTAGTCGTCATAGTGTTCTCCATCTTCACCAACCACCATCGCACAGTTCCACCACAATGTCAACCCAACCATAGCGCCCTTGAGTATGGGCCTTTCAAAAACTGCACGTCGTGGTGGAAGCCTATCTGCCCCGACGGCAGACACAAAATTTTGGCCCCACCCCCATGGCGGGGGCAGGGCCGGAAGGTTGCAGGCGGTCGGAGGCTAGGCGCTGATCGGCTTGGTTGCAAGCAATGCAGCGTTAGCAGCAATGAAGGCTTGCAATTCAGGGGTGAAGGCAATGAGTTGTTCCCACTGCGAACGGTACAGCGTGACCGGGAAGCGGCCCAGACCGTACACGCTCAATGCGCCATCTGTGCCCTTGCCATCCTCTTTCTTCGCAGTGACTTTGCAGGTCAGCTTGCGGGCAGGTTGCGCTGCCATCTTGAGAACCAAGGTGCGCAGTTCATCGGCTGACATGGTGTTCAGGTCTTGAGCGTTCATGTTCGTTCGTCCTGTGTTAGGGCCATAGCGATTGTCGCTGGCCACGTCGCCACAATGCGCCCGCTGCGCCCCGATTGCAAGCGCGCTGTTCGCATAGCAGCCATGCAATCGGTGCATTGCTCCGCCATCGTCCCTCATGCCGCCCTCATGGTCCCCCTGTTCCCTCAATGGCAAGGCTCTGCCGTCCGTTCGTCCGTTCGGGTCTAAGTCCGATGGACCCACTATATATATACCAGCTAGCTAGCAGCCTAATCGAGCCCCAGACGCGAACGAACTAACTTGCGGAACGGTCGGAGTTGGATGAGGCCATCAAGGGGTTATGAGGGCTGCACGATGGCACGTGGCGTGAGCGCAGCAATTGAACCTGAACTTCAGTGTTGACAACCTGGGCCAAAGGGTGTATACTGTTCTTGTTACGCTGAGAGAGGGAGCACCAAATGGGCAAGTACAGGCAACCTGAGCAACCGAGTGTGGTGCAAGGGCTCAGTGCAGGCAAGGCCATGCAAGCACAAGCCCCACAGACCTTTGTGGATGATTTCACAGGGGAGACGTTGCCTATGCGTGCTGTGGGCGCAGCCCTGCCTAAAGTGCCACAAGGCAAGCCCAAGTCTGGCGATCAGTTGCATCAGCTTGCGCAAGCACAGGTGCAAGCACAGGCGGACCTAGTGTTGCAACAGGCTGGACTGGCGCCGAAGGCACCAAGGGCGCTTACGCTGAGTGAGGCTGTGCAGCGTGCCACGGTGTTGCACCAACTCAAACAGGGCACACGGAGATAGCTATGCGCCTAACCATTGGTTTCATTCTGGGGTTGTGCGCAACCGCTTTGGCGCAAGAACTACCCAGGGGCTCTGGTAATATCGACACTGTAACTATTGGCCCAGCTACGTTGATGGCTGGAACTAATCCCGACGGTTGGCCCGCACCAATCAAGGTTGATAGAGATGGCCATGTCATATGCTCGCATTAGTCTCGCGAATCTCACTACGACCCTCGCGGCGCTAAGGTGAGCGCATCACGAAAACGTGATTTGACGCGGCGGCAGCGGCGTGGTATTCTATGCGCTGTCGATCAGGGCTGTGGAGCGCAGCTCCTTCGGCAGAGGCATCGAGCTTAACCTAACTGGTGCTTAGTGGGGCCTAAACCACTGTGTCGGCGCACACTCGCCGGGCTGTTTGACAATGGCGATGGCTTAGGTGCAGGTCAACACTGCGCTCTTGACGCCTAGCCTACATTCAGGGATTGCATCGGCGAGGGCCAGCGAGGTCTACGCCATGCGTCATGTTATTCTAACCTGTAAGCATCACCCCAACTTGCGTTGGTCGTGCAAAGAGATCGCCTTTAGTGGCGATGGTTTAGGCTACAACGGTTGCCGTAGCATATTCTTCAACGGTGAACCCACAGGCCACGGCATGTTTCAAGACGGTAGTGGCCTTGACTGTTCCACATACTTCCCAGACCGCGAAGGCGAGAACAAGCTCATTCGGGAGTGTACTTGTTCACCCCGTGATCTAATCCGAGCGCCTGAGGATACTCTCGTTACCTGTTAACTCAAACAGGCCCTCCCCCGTGCAATCCCGCACGACCAATATGCTCTGACTAAGACCGCTGGACGTAGGGCCGCTGTCATTGCACAAGCTTGGAGTGCTGCCGCCGCAGGCGGGTCCAACTAGGGGTTCAGGCCCTTGGTTGCCCACTTACCGAAGCAGCCATAGCCAAACCTCTGTGTACCTAATGCCATGCTCTGTGACCGATCATAACAGTGGTGACTACCTGAGCATATACCGTGGGCACTTCCGCCCACACAAAAGAGGACTGTAAGTTATGGCAGACCTAGAAACTGTCGACGCGCCTTCAGTGGCCACCGAGGCTCCGGCCGAGGCATCCGCTGTCAAGATCGTCAAGGTCGCACTGAAGAATGGTGCAGGCGAGCTTGAAATTGACGTGAACCGTATCCCGGAGCACGTCTGGAACGAGGTCATTCTCCAAGGGCTCAAAGCCGTCTCGGAGCGTGCAACCTCAAAGGCGACGAAGGCACAGTACCCCGACGAGGCTGAGCGCAAGGGTAAAATCCTTGAGATCGCTCAAGCCAACGTCGCGGATATGTACTCCGGCAAGACCAAGATCACGGGGGCCAAGGCCGCCAAGGTCGCCGGTAAGGTGATGACTGAGGCCATGCGGCTCGCCCGCAACCTGATCAAGGACGCGCTGCGCAAGGCAAAGCGCAAGCAGAACTCGATCACGGCCAAGGAACTCACGGCAGCGGCCAAGCAGTACATCGCGGCAACCCCGTCGATCATTGCGCAGGCCGAAGCCAACCTCAAGGCACGCGAAGAGACCCCACAGCTTAACCTCAGCCAGTTGCTGGGTGTGGATGTTTCGAAGCTTGCCGAGGTCACTCCCCCGAAGCCGCCGCTGTCCAAGACGCAGTCTGGTAAGGTTGCGCCAAGGGCCAAGGGGGCTAAGGGCAAGGCTGGGGCCGCGGCGCCGCAAGGGGCTGCTAACCCAACGCTTCAGGCAAATCCGACGGCCTGAGCGGCACTGCTTGAGTGTGCACTGAGCGAGTAATTGGAAGCTGGTACGCAAGACTGCTTGTGGTGAAATACTAAATCAACCCAAGCATGATCTACCAGATTGGCACAGCCAAGGATCGCTCAGTGATCCCTTACGTCCGACTAACCCCAAGGTAGCGGGTGGTATATCCACAGCGCCCCTTGGGGTACTACCATGCAAAGACTGAGGGTAGAGGAGCTTGCTCCCACAGGCCCCAGTGAGCAATCAAACAGAAAGGTCCGACTATGAGTCCGCATGCAGTCAACAACTTCGTCACTGACTTGGTCGAGATGGCCAAGGCGATGGAGGAGCTTCCGAAGGTTCGCACAGACCTAGCAGAAGCGCACGCTGAGGTTGACACCCTCCGCTCAACTGTGCAGTCCTGTGAGGAGCGCATCCTCAACCTCAAGGCCGAGATCGAGTCGCTCAATCAGCGCAACCACAAACTGGAGGCAGAGCGTGATGACGCCGAGCTTCGGTTTCTGGAGCTTGAAGAAAAGCACGGCGGCCTTACCAAGCTCATTCAAGCTGCTGCTTCGGCTGTGGGCATGGTGGACAAGCCAGAGCCTGCCCCTGTAAACCCTACGGTACAGCCAGAGGCGCAAGGCTCGCAAGAGCAATCCTCTGGCCATACAGATGACTGGTACACCCGACACGAACCGATGCCATCGGATGGCATTGTGCAACCTCAGGGTCAGAGTGAAGCGGACCCTTCTCAATCTGCCGCTTCGACGGAAGGCCAGTACCATCCTGTTTCCTCTGTCGAGCCGATGGTCAGTGCATCGCAGTTCGGCGGTGACAGCCCTTTGCCTTTGAGCCCTGCCTCTGGGACCGCCTCCCCATCGCCCAATGCCCCATCCCAGCCTGCCGAACCCACAGGGTTTGTCTCGGACCGTGGTGGAAGCGTGGGTAAGTACGCAGGGAAGCGTTGGTCTGAGATCGATCAGAAGGACTTCTGGGATGGCTACAACAGCAGCCCACTGAGAGGCACCAAGGAATACTGGCTCGCCAATGGTGGGACTTTGGACAACTTCTACGCTTGACCCCACAAAGGGCAGGCGGGCCACAAACCCTCCTGCCCTTTTCTTTTAACAAGATGGAGAGATGGCAATGACACACTCAATCAAAGTAGCAGGTCTTATAGCGGCAGGGCTTAGCTTAGCGGCTTGTTCAAATGATGCACAAGTGGCTTCCTACAACCTCTCACAGGCCGCCGATAACTTTAAGATCAATCGCCGTATCGTGTTCTACAACGGCATAACAGGCGACTACATGCTAACCATTGAAGGGTTATGTTCTCAAGAACACTCAGATAAGAAACTCACAGTCACTTGTAAGGTTGGCGAAGGGGATTACAAGAAACACTTCCTTGGGCTCAGCGACAACGTGACTTACTTCTCTGAGCAGATGGAAGCCGCTAAGGTTGGCGTGTATCAATACCGCGTCACCTTTAAGCCTACGGCTATTGTGCCTTCGATTGAGCTTCGCTGACCACACCACACAAGCCCACACTAAGGCTATTGACTTCTTGGCCTTAGTGTGGTATACTACCTGCAGATAATGGGGAAGGCCATGACCATTGCCAATAAGCTATCCGACGCTATGGGCCGATGGAACATCATGCCTAGCGGCTGCTGGGAATGGTCTGGTTCAACTTGCACAAATGGCTATGGACAATTCATTATAGCCGGGCGCTATCAAATGGCGCACCGTGTTTCATGGCAATTGCATTATGGCCCAATCCCAAATGACTTAAATGTGTTGCACAGATGCGACAATCGCCTATGCGTAAACCCTAAGCATTTATTCTTAGGTACTCAACAGGATAACGTACACGATATGCTCCGCAAGGGGCGCAGAGCTATAATTAGAGGCTCCGCCAACGGCAACTCAAAGCTCACCGAAGCTTCAGTCAGATTGATTAAGAAGCGCCTCGCCAAGGGTGAAACCTGCGCTGAGTTAGCGCGCGAATACGACGTATCTTGGTCCGCAATAAACTTCATTCAAACAAACCGATCATGGAGGCATGTTCGCATGGCCTTATACAATTGTATGTCTAGTCCAAAAGGCTTTCGAATCACCAAGTTCGACGATTTAGGTGCAGTTGAATCCTCCTACCTATGTTCGGAGGAGGCTTGCGAATGCCCAGCGGGCACACGACATACCTGCCGACATAGAACTATGCTTCCAATCTTTAAGGAGCGTGGCATCATTGATAGCGTATGGTTCTACGACCACGACCGCCATGACGTCGTCGATCTCAATGGCATGACCAAGGCCACGTTTGATCGAATTGAAGCGAAGCTGCGCCCGCAGGGCGTACCACCCATTGCGGAACCTGCGACCTTCATCTACACAACCGATGAACCTCCGTTGCCAATCACTGGCGCGAAGTTGTTTGTTGATGTTGCTGCCACGCCACCCTCAACCCCCAGCCGGATGCGTCGATGACACCCCGAGGCGACTCCATGGACCCACACCCCCGCCCAGCTTGGCACATTGTCGCTTGGATCAGCGACGACGAGCACTCGATCTTTGTTGAGCTACCAATGAAGTCCGGCGGCCCACCGTTCATTCAACGCTACGATGCCAGCACTAAGGGCCTACTTGATGCCCTCGTCGTACTGAAGGCCCGCCGTGTCGAGAAGCAATCCCCTACGGCCCCACAGAAGTACGTTGAGCCTCTTGACCAACCCCAAGTCACCCGCATCAGTCGCACCGAAGCAGCCCGCAAGCGCCTCTATGCCGAGACCACTGAGGAGCAACGCTCGGCTGCTGAGATGATCCTTGAAAAGCTGGGGATTGGGAAGTCATGACCGAACCAAAGCCAATGTCCCTTGAGGATTGAGCGCGCGTGTCTGAAGCGAGCGTGGCTCAAATGAACTCGCACATAGCCAAGATGCTAACGCAGCGTAATGAGTTGCTTGATTACATCATGCCGCCGGAAGGGTTCAAACCTGCGCCTTGGTATAAGCGTTGGGCACAGCGGTTTGGCAATTCATTGATCAACTTGGGCATCAAGCTTGGCGGTTCCTATGACTACGACTGACCCCCACCTCGTCGCCTACGTCGTCAACGCCACCAGCCCCGAGCGCGCTCAGGTCGTCCTTACCGTCGCCACCCGCGACGTGGATGACGAATGGTATGACAACCATGATATGCATGTGATTCCATTTTGGGCGGTGGCGCTCAGTGACCTCTATACTGTACCTGCTGATGGCATAGGCTATTTGTCCATGGAGGTCCCCCCAATCCCCACCGGTTGGCTCAACCACCTGCAATCCGAAGCCGACAAGTTCGCCGCCAAGGCCACAGCCCACAAGGGCTCAGGGCTGCTTGCTTCCCTCGGCTTCGCCCTCCCAACGCAACCTATTACTCCCTCCAAACCGATGAGGCGCTAGTATGGCCGAAGAACGCAAATGCCCAACATGCGGCGCCACCGACTTAGTGCTAACTTCAGACTCCCCAATCGAAGGCTGGAACGAACTAGCCTGCAAGGAATGTAAGCGGACTCTTGAGATTGGGCGGCCGGGGGTTGGTCCACTAGTTGATCCTGAATGGGTTAAGAGGCCAAACTAATGCCCCACACCAACCACAAAGCCCGCTGCGTCGACCTCGAACGCCAACTCCTCGCTAAGGAACAACAGATCACCTACCTGATCCAAACCATCCGCGCCATGGATGACAAGATATTCTCCATGGGCTAGTGCACCTCGTGGGAAACCATGCGGCCACGGTTCCTGCAACTGCACGACGAGATGACAGCGCGCAAGGTTGCAGAGTCCAACCGCATCAGTGGGATCGTTACTAAAGAACTGAAGAACACCTATACCCCCTCGGGCTTTGCTGGCCCAGCACTGGAGTACAAGCCTAAATGAGCTCCCCCCTCCCCACCTCCGGCGGCTACGTCACCCCCGAGGAATGCTACATCAAACTTATCGACCACCTCGACAACGTGATCGACCTCTGCCACACCCTTGGGCACCTACGCAAGGCCGACGAAACCGCCATGAGCGATCTGCTAGCTAAGGGCTGGCACGGCATGGCCGCAATGTTCGACATGACCAAGAAGCAAGTGCAACAGCTTGCGATGAGGAGGATGAATTGAGCCTACCAGATAACGCCTCTGACTGGTTGGCCTTAATAGGCTTTATCTGTATATGCATTGGCCCTTCCCTCCTAATGTTTAGCGTGGCCCTCCGATGACCCCCACCGACGAACAACTCGCCATTCTCGACCACACTCGCGCCAACACCTCCAACCTCATGGTCAACGCCCTCGCCGGCACCGGTAAGTCCGCAACCCTCAAGCTAATCGACAAGGTCCACAAGACCAAACCTGCGCTCTACCTCGTGTTCAACAAGCGCAACGCTGAGGAAGCAGTGAAGTCCGGCGGCTTCAGTTCAACCACCACCATCAAAACCTTCAACGGCTGCGGTCACGGCATCTGGGCCAAGATGTGCTCAGGTCCTCTAAACCTCCAGAAGGACAAGATGCGCCAACTGTGGAAAGCCCACGTCGACGACCTCACCTATGCCGAGCGCGGTGAGGCGTGGCTCCACTATCAAGTCATCATGGACGGCCTTGAGAAGGCCAAAGCCCTAGGCTACGTCCCCGCCGACTGCCCCTACCCCCACCAGTCCCAGATCACCAAAGCCGACCTCATACGAGGCATGGATGAACACCCCACTCCATTTGCTATGGACCTTATCAACACCCTCCTTAGCCGAAGCATCCATCTCGCCTTCGACGGCCTCATTGACTTCAACGATCAAATTTACATGTCAGCACTGTTCGGAACAACATTCCCGAAGTTTCCGCGCGTCATGGTCGACGAGTACCAAGACCAGTCGCCGGTTAACCATGCGCTGCTCGCGCGACTGGTCACAGGTCGGCTTATCGGAGTTGGTGATCCAAACCAGAATATTTACGGATTCCGCGGAGCCCTCGCAGGAGGAATGTCCGCCGCAGTGCGCCATTACAATATGTCCGAGCTTCCCCTATCGGTGAGCTTTAGGTGTCCGAGCGAGATCGTCAAGGCAGCCCAGTGGCATGTGCCACACTTCAAATGGACCAAGGAGGGTGGAAGTGTCCGATCTGCTAAGACTTTTGGGGGCACTGAGTTCTCTGACGATAGCACTATTATCTGTCGCAACAATGCTCCACTACTTGGGCTTGCATTCAAGCTCATTAGTGCAGGGCGCTCTGTCCACGTTGTCGGTAGCGACCTTGGTCCTCGCTTGGTTACGATCATGAAGAAGCTTGGAGACCCCACCATGACCCGTGCCCAGACAGTCGCCGCCATCGAGGATTGGCGCGAGAAGAAGCTCGCCGCCAATAGCAAGTCCGCCGACGACCTCGCTGATTGCATGCGGGTGTTCTGTGAGCACGGCACCACTCTCTCCACCATGATCTCCTACGCGGAGCACCTATTCAAACAACAAGGGACCATCCGCCTGCTCACCGGCCACAAATCCAAAGGGCTTGAGTTCGACAACGTTTATTTCCTCGATCCCTACCTGCTGAACCTTGACCACGACCAAGACCGCAACCTAAAATATGTGGTGCAAACTCGTAGTATGAACACACTAACTGAGCTATGTTCGGAGGATATACTATGGGCATAATGGTCTGCCTGATTATCGCAATCCTTCTTGCCGCCCTAATTTTAGGAGCCACTCGTTGAGACTTTTAAAGGCTTCACACACAACTTTCATCAACCTCCTTGACTCTAGTCCCGCCTCGTGGTAAACTGGTACCTATCATGATCGAGCCAGTGACCAAAGCCAGAGTGATCCACGTCCAGTTGTCGCCACTGGAGCTTAAGCTCTGGCGGTTCATCAACGCCGAGCCCTGCACCATGGAGCAAATGATAGCCCACCTCTACGGTGACAACCTCGACGGCGGTCCACTCTACGCCCGCAACGTCATTCGCAGTTGCCTCAGTCGCATGAACAGCAAGCTGCTTCAGCATCGCATCGTATGCCAAAACGAACTCTACCAAGTCATCATCCCCGAGCGCCGCTACTTCCCCAAGTCCACCCGGCGCCGACAGCCGGTGTCCCTAACCCCACTCCCGTGGAATAAACCCCAATGAGCATGCCTACCTCACTCCGCGCCTACGCCGACTGCGAGGCCCTCTTCGACAATGCCACCGCCGACCCCAAGGGCTGCCGGGCTCAGTTCGCCACTGAGGCCTCCGCCATCCACATGCGTACCCGCATGCATCAGTTCCGTAAGCTCGACCGCGAGTACAACGCCACGCTGTACGAAGCTGGCGACCCCAAGCATGGCACCTCTCAATACGACGACTACGAGTGCCGAATCTTCCCCGACGAGGATGGCAGGCTATGGTGGCTCTATGTGGAGCCTCGGTCAGCGCGGGTGCTCACTATCGAGGGCCTAAGCGGGGTTGAGGGCTTGATTGAGGGCGAAGTGGTGCATGAGCGCCAACGGATTGAGGACAAGTCGAATGCAACTAACTGAGAACGGACACCCTACTATTGATGAAGAGCCCACTGAAGCCATGCTGCTCGCCGGGGCCAAAGCCGCCGTGGACCAAATGTACTACAAAGGCAACGCGTGGGATCGTGGTTACGCAGACGGCGCCAAGGATGATTTCCTCAACGCCGTAAAGCACGCTTGGAAAGCAATGGAGGCTATTCGCCGTGCCCCCTCGTCCTAGTCCGCTGATCTACCTCCCCCTCTTCGAGCGCGCCCTCACTACCGAGATCGGCATTGCCTTCACCGTCCGCAACGTCGACCGCAAATACTTCTGCAACACCCTCTATGAGTGCCGCACCCAAGCCAACGACCCACGACTAATGGACCTAATCATCTGGCAACCTGCGCCGCCACATGATCAGGACATCTACATCACGAAGCGGGAGGTTGAACTCGATGACTAACTTGAATTGGTTCTGCTTTACTTGCATGGAAAGTCACCCTGTGATCGACGGAGTTGTACAATGCCCGCGAAGAAGGACGACCCACTTCGAAAGGTCACGCTTAATTTGTACGACTCCGACTGCGACGAGATGAAAGCCTACTACGGCCACGGCTGGACCGAGCACGTTCGCACCCTCGTCCACGACCACATTCGCACTGCCACTGCACACCACAAAGTCCGACGAACCCTTGGAGACCTCCACGATGAACAATCTTCTTAACACCCTCATCGCTCCACCCCCGCCTTCCGAGCTTGACGAGCTCATCTCCCGAGACCCTTCGGACCTCTCCGCGCTCGACATCGACAAGATCATTGCCCTTCAACACCAGCACCGGGCGAAGCTTGCCAGTGGCACCCGCGTACGCAAGACCAAGGACGAAGGGCCAAGTGAGGGTGTGGACCTAACAAAGCTGGGGTTGCTCTCAGCTGCGCCGATGCCGACGCAGTCGGGTCCAACTTCGACAAGTGGCGGGGGGATGCGCAGGTGAACATCATAGCTCAAGCCCACCTAACAGAGGGAGCACAGTCTCCTTTCCTTCCGGGCACCAACATTCAGTATGCATGGGACAGCACCTCGTTATCTTACCTCAAAACCTGCCCGCGGCTCTACCAATACATCATGATCGAAGGCTGGGCCGGCCGCGACGAATCCATCCACCTCCGCTTCGGCATCGAGTACCACCAAGCCCTGCAAGACTACGATACGTCGCGGGCGAATGGAGTGAAGCATGAGGACGCTATTCATGACACCATACGTGCTCTTCATAGCCGGGTGTGGGACTGGATACCTGATCGCACAAGTCGCGCGGGAAAATACAAGAACCGCGAGAGTATTGTTGGGCTTGTGGTTGATTATCTTGATCACTTCGCTAACGATCCGGCTACAACCTTCATCCTAGACAGCGGCCAGCCCGCAGTGGAGTTGAGCTTCAGGTTCGAGCTTGATTGGGGGCCGCAGGCAGCAATCACGTCTGATCTTCGCGACAACGGTCAGCCCTACCTCCTCTCCGGCCACCTCGACCGCGTCGTTGACTACCAAGGCGGCCTCTATGTCATGGACCGCAAGACCTCCCTCTCGACCCTCTCCGGTCACTGGATGAAGCAGTGGACCCCATCAAATCAGATGACCCTCTACAGCTACGCTGGGCAACTAGTGTTGAAGTCCCCCATCAAGGGCGTCATCATCGACGCGGCCCAAGTCCTCTTGGAGAAACCAAACGCCTTCATGCGCGGCTTTGCCAACCGTACCCCTGACCAACTCGATGAGTGGGTTCAAGACCTGCGCTACTGGTTGGCCCTTGCCGAAAGCTACGCCACCCAGAACTACTGGCCTCAAAACGACACCGCCTGCCAGAAGTTCGGCGGGTGTATGTTCCAAGAGGTGTGTTCGCGAAGCCCACAGGTACGAGAGTCATACCTCAATGCTATGTTTACAAAGCAATCGCCGGAGGAGAGATGGAACCCACTGCGAGCAAGGTGAGTATATCCACACGTGTGAACAAGCTAGAGCAGCGCTTTCGCTCTGAGTGGGCAGGTGGTATTGGTAAAGACGCCACCTACAACGAGATATGCCTCGGCTGGTTTATTCACTTAGAGGGTTCTTGGGAGATGCTGTACGTTGGCTATTCCAAACCCGATCTTAACCCCGGCGACATGGTTCGCATAACATTGGAGAAGGTCCGTGCCCAGTCTTGCTAATCACCAATCCAACCAATTTGTGAAGTTACTTCTGAGTGGTGACTCCGGCTCGGGCAAGTCCGGCGCCCTTGCCTCGCTCGTAGGGGCTGGGTACAAGCTGCGCATCCTCGACTTAGACAACGGCCTTGATGCATTGAAGTCTTACGTCGAGAAAGACTATCCCGACAAGCTCAACGAAGTGGAGTTCCGCACCCTTCGCGACAACTACAAAACGACTGGTGCGGGCGTCCTCGTGGACAAACCCACCGCGTGGGTCAACACCATGAAGATGCTCGATCGGTGGCAGTACAAGGTCGCCGATGTGCCCAACACTGCGGGTATGTTTGAGGAGGTTGTGGACCTTGGGGCGCCTAGTGCCTTTGGGCCGGACGTGATCGTAGTGCTGGACAGCCTCACCTTCGCCAGCGACGCCGCGTTCGACTGGGCTAAGGGAATGAACCCCGGGGCTAAGGACCCTCGGCAATGGTTCTACACTGCCCAGCAACAGATCGAGTCTATGTTGGCTCTGTTGTCGTCCTCGTCGTTCAAGACTAATGTGATCGTCTGCTCCCACATTCGCTACTCCACCAACGACGATGGCACTAACAAAGGCTACCCCAACGCAGTGGGCTCTGCTCTAGGCCCTACCATCCCTCGCTACTTCAACCATTGGGCCCAGTGCAACAACAAGGCTGGCAAGCGCACCATCCAAACCGCCGCGACCAGCACCATGGACCTCAAGAACACCAAGCCATTCGAGATGAAGGCCACCTATGACCTAGGCACTGGCCTCGCCGAGTTCTTCGCCGTACTTCGTGATCCTCCAGCAAGGGAGAAGCCCAAGAGCGTAACCTTAGTCCGTAAATGATGCCACTATTCCCATCCACCTTTAGAGGTTTCAACCAAATGGCCAACGCCACAGCCCAACGCTCTTTCGAATCCATCCTCGACACACCCGCAGAGGAAGTCGAACGCCCGATCCCCCTACCGGAAGGCACCTACGAAACCATCCTCGTGGGCATGCCCGCCCATGGCGAGTCGGCAAAGAAGAAAACCCCCTACGTCGAGTTCACTCACAAGCTTCAGTCAGCCCTCGACGATGTCAACGCCGAGGAACTCGAACAGATGGGTGGCCTCGCCGACAAGACTATCAAGAACACCTACTACACCACGCCGACCTCGCTGTTCATGCTCACCGACTTCCTCGACGCATGCGGCATCAGCGCCGAGGGCCGTAGCATCCGCCAGATGCTAGACGACACGCCCAACGCCTCCGTACGCATCCTCATCAAGCACGAACCCAGTGAGGACGGTCAGCGTATCTTCGCCCGCGTGGCCCGCGCCCTAAAGTCCGAGTAACCCCGCTCCCGCCTCGGACCTAAACTGCGGGGAGGGACGCAAATGTCCTCCCCGCTTCTTTTGAGGAGACCTATATGGACGACCGCAGTTCCACATTGAAAGAAATCCTTGATCGTGCAAGTGAACCACATGAAATGGAGTTGCTAAACGAGCGCCATATCACCCACGGCAACTTTGAAGATAACGCCATCATTTCCCAGAGCATCAAGCGCCTGTTCCGTGCAGGTCCCGGTTGGAACAACCTGTCCGATATCGAACGCGAGGCCATGGACATGATCGCACTGAAGTTCAGCCGAGTGCTCTCAGGGCGCTCTATGTCTAAGCAGCATTGGGAAGACGTTGTTGGCTATGCCAAGCTCGTTGAGGAGAAGTGTTTCTGATGTCTCACACAATACAACAGATTCAACAAGCCCTCGCGGAGCGCGACCTTGAGTGGGACCCAGAGGGCAAGCTTACACTTGAGTTTCGCGCCACTGAACTAGCAGGTGAGTGCGGCGAGGCATGCAACGTAGTGAAGAAGCTCTGCCGCGAGCGTCTTGGCTTACGCGGGAGCCGAGCCTCGCTAAGCGATCTCAAAGATGAGCTTGAGGATGTAATCATCTGCGTGGGGTTGCTAGCCAACTCCGCTGGTATTGAACTGAATGTTGCCGATAAGTTCAATGCCTCTTCACGAAAGTTGGGCTTAAGCACATTCCTATGACACCGTTAATGATCGTCGGCGAAGCTCGCGGCGAGCAGGAGGCCCGTATCAACTCCTGCTTCGTCGGTCCAAGTGGAATAGAACTCTTAAGGATGCTCAATGACGCAGGAATCCTCACTCTTACCTCCATTGACCGCGCACATATATCAGAGTACTACCGACGCGGTGATCCTAAATGTGTGGACCGCATCTGGGAAGTGGTTCGGCCAATGGTATATCGGACCAACGTCTTTAATCAGCATCCGCCCGGAAACAGACTGGAACATTTTTGTGGTCCAAAGTCCACTGGCATCGAATCCTACCCAGCCCTCCTCCCCTCCAAGTACGTCCGTGCCGAGTTCGCCCCAGAGCTCGACCGGTTGGCTGAGGAGATACTTGATCACGACCCTAACCTTATTCTCTGCCTTGGTAATACAGCTTTGTGGGCTCTCGCTGGCCGCACTGGCGTGTCAAAACTGCGAGGTACCACTTCAATCTCTACTCATTGTGCTAGTGGGTTTAAGCTCCTGCCTACTTACCATCCTGCCGCTGTGCTTCGCCAGTGGGAACTCCGCCCCACCACCGTCTACGACCTGATCAAAGCCAACCGAGAGAAGGAGTTTGCAGATGTTCGAAGGCCGCGATGTACTGTTTGGATCGAGCCAACTATCAACGACATTGATGAGTTCATTCAAGCCCACATCTGTGGATGTTCTCTGCTCAGTGTCGACATTGAAACAAGTGGATCACGCGTTACTTGCATTGGATTCGCTCCAAGAGCAGACCTTGCGATCGTTATTCCATTCGATGACGACCGATCAGCTTCGCGAAGCTACTGGCCGACTCTCGCGGATGAACGACATTGTTGGTCGCTTGTACGTGGAGTGCTTAGTGACCCTGCAATCCCGAAGCTCTTCCAAAACGGAGTCTACGACATCGCCTTCCTCTGGAGGAACTACGGCATTGGAACCGTGAACGCGGCGCAGGACACCATGTTACTTCAGCATGCCCTTCAGCCTGAGTCTCTCAAGGGCCTCGGGTACCTCGGGTCGATGTACACAGACTTCGGGGCGTGGAAGGTGGATCACAAGAACGCTCAGACCATAGGGCGGGACAAGTAA
>Ga0307470_10000371_pt1 | contig 24451 bp, 4 predicted proteins | sample atmos_gasesAM3C__FD_204565 | JGI IMG/M metagenome (GOLD analysis project Ga0307470, IMG submission 204565) | Hardwood forest soil microbial communities from Morgan-Monroe State Forest, Indiana, United States - atmos_gasesAM3C_05 | ecosystem: Environmental > Terrestrial > Soil > Temperate forest... | reverse complement strand
GAGCTCGCGGAAGCTGAGCGCCCGGTCGCCATGGACGATCGCCACCGCGTCGGGGCGGCGCGCCGCGGCGGCCGCGAACAGCGCGTGCAGGCAGCCGGACTCGGCCCCGTCGCCGTCATTCCACTCGCGGAGGAGCTGCTGGCGCTCCGCCGCCGCAACGAGAGGCAGGTCGGCGACGGAGACGTCCGCGGCCGCCGTCGCCGCGGCGAGCAGGCGGTCGAAATGGTCGAGCAGGCGGCGCGCGGTGGCGGCGTCGAAGAGCTCGCGGGCGTACTCCAGCCGGGCGCCGTAGCCCCCACCCTGGGGCAGCCCCTCGGGCATGAGGGACAGGGTGAGGTCGAAGGCGGCCCGGCCGCTCGCGACGTCGACCCGGGAGAGGATCAGCCCGGGCAGCTCGACGGGCGCCGCCGGCGTGTTCTGCAGGATGAAGAATGCCTGGAAGAGGGGCGAGCGCGACAGGTCGCGCTGCGGCCGCAGCGCCTCGACCACCATCTCGAACGGCACGTCCTGGTGGGCGAAGCCGCCGAGCGCCGCCTCTCTCGCCCGCGCCACGAGGGTCGCGAAGGTCGCGTCTCCCCCGAGGTCTCCGGCGAGATCCAGCCGCAGCGGCAGGGTGTTGACGAAGAAGCCGATCAGCGGCTCGAGCTCCACCCGGCGGCGGTTGGCGATGGGCGTCCCGAGGACCAGGTCCCGCTGCCCTCCGTAGCGCGCGAGCAGCGCGGCGAAGGCCGCCAGGTGCACCATGAAGGGCGTCGCGCCGAGCCGGCGCCCGAGCGCCTCGGCGCCCTCGACCGCCGCGCGGGAGACCTCCCGGCCCTGGCTGGCGCCGCGATGGGACGGTCGCGCCGGCCGCGGCCTGTCGGTCGGCAGCTCGAGCGTCTCCGGCGCCCCCGCGAGGTGCGTTCGCCAGTACGCGAGCTGGCGCTCCAGCGCCTCGCCGGCCAGCCACTCCCGCTGCCAGACCGCATAGTCCGCGTACTGCACGGGCAGCTCCGGAAGCACTTCGGCCAGCTCGTCCGCCGTCCGCGCCGCGCCGCTCACCAGCGCCGTGTAGAGCGCCGCCACCTCGCGCACGAGGACGCCCATCGACCAACCGTCCCACGCCGCGTGATGCATCGCCATGAGCACCTGGTGCACGGAACTTTCCAGGCGCACCAGCGCCAGCCGCAGCAGCGGCCCCGTTGCGAGATCGAACGGATGCCCGGCGAGGGCGCGCGCCAGGCCCGCGGTCACCGCCTCCCGCGCCGCCTCCGGGAGAGCCGCGAGGTCGACCAGCGGGAGCAGCAGCGCCGGCGGCGGCGCGACGACCTGCACCGGCCGCTCGCCGGCGAGGACGAAGCGCGTGCGCAGCGCCTCGTGACGGCGCACCACCTCCGCCAGCGCCCTGGCGAGCGCCGCCGGGTCGAGCCGGCCCGCGAGCCGCAGCGCCCCCGCCAGGGTGTAGGCGCGGCCTCCCGGCTCCAACTGCTCGAGGAACCAGAGGCGCTGCTGGGCGAAGGAGAGCGGCGCCGGCGCGCCGCCGGAGCGCCGGCCGAGCGCGGGCGCCTGGTCCTGCGCACTCTCACTCGCACGGGCGCGCTCGCCGGTCGCCTCGACCATCGCCTCGTCGATCGCGGCTCCCAGCTCGGGCACCGTGGCGTGCTCGAAGAGCGCGGCGACCGGCAGCTCGACGGCAAAGGCGTCGCGCAGGCGGGCCGCCACCTGGATGGCGATGAGCGAGTCGCCGCCGAGATCCAGGAAGCGGTCCGTGGCGCGGATCCGCTCGACCCCGAGGACCTGCCGCCAGATGCCGGCGACGCGCTGCGCGGTCGGATCGCCCGCGAGGTCGTCGCCGGCCGCGTCGAGCGGGGGGCTGGGCGGGGCGGCCCAGAAGGGCTCCGCCGGCTCGCCCGCGAGCTGGCCGGCGGCGCCTGCCGTCCGTGCCGGGATCGCCACCTCGACCCAGTGGCGAAGGCGCTCGAAGGGATAGGTGGGGAGCGGCACCAGGCGGCGGCGCTCGCCGGCGTGGAAGCGCGCCCAGTCGATGGACACCCCCGCCACCCACAGCCGGCCCAGGGCGGCGAGCAGGGAGTCGTAGTCCGACGCCTCGCCGACCGGCTGTGCGACCCGGAGGAGGACGCGATCGGGCTCGGCGAGCAGCCCTTCCATCCCGGCGGAGAAACGGACGGTCCGGCGCAGGTGCTCCCCCCAGTAGGCGGGATCGGTCGCCTCGTCGTCACGGATCCAGCCGCCGGTCACGCCCGAGAGGTACGGCAGGCGCGGCGGGTGGAGAGCCACCTGGCGCACCCGCTGGACGAAGGGGGCGACGAGAGGCTCCATCAGGGGGGAGTGGAAGGCGTGCGCGACCGCGAGGCGCCGGCCTTCGATGCCGCGGCCCGCGAGCTCCGCGGCGAGGGCCTCCACCGCCTCGAGGGGCCCGGAGACAACGCACTTACGGGGGCCGTTGACCGCGGCGAGCGACAGCGAGGGCCGCAACAGCGGGAGGACCTCGCCCTCGGACAGCGGCAGCAGCAGCATGGCGCCCGCAGGGCTCGTCGCGACGAGCTCGGCGCGGGCGACGGCCAGCGCCAGGGTGTCCTCGAGCGACATCACCCCCGCGAGGTGGGCCGCCACGTACTCGCCCAGGCTGTGGCCGATCATCGCCCGCGGCCGCACGCCCCACGAGATCCACAGCTGGGCCAGGGCCGCCTCGACGGCCACCAGGGCCGCCTGGCTGGCGACCGACGACGCGAGGGGCAGGCCGTCCGCCGCGAAGAGGAGCGTGCGCAGGTCCGCCGCCAACAGCGGACGGAGGATCTCGGCAGCGCGATCGACCTCGCGACGGAACACCGGCTCCCCGCGATAGAGCTCGCGGCCGGTGCCGCTGCGCTGGCCCTGACCGGGGAAATAGAAGGCGACGGATGGGCTGCCGTCCCGCGGCCTGCCCGCAGCCGAGCGGTCCGCGGGAGCCCGTCCATCGAGGGCCTCAGCGAGAGCCTCCAGGGCGTCCGCGCGCCCGTCGACGACGAGGGCCCGCCGCCACGACAGCTCCCGGCGGCCGACCTGGAGGGTGTAGGCGACGTCCGCGAGGTCCTGGCCGGGGTCGCGGCGGAGGTGCTCGGCCAGGCGCTCGGCGACTCGCGCCAGCGCCGTCTCCGTCTTCGCCGAGAGCAGCAGCAGCTCACGGGGCCGCGCCGCGGGGGAGCTCGGCGCCGGGGCCGGAGCTTCCTCGACCACCACGTGAGCGTTGGTGCCCCCGATGCCGAACGAGCTGACCCCGGCGCGCCGTGGAACGCCGTCGGCCGGCCACGGGTGCAACCGGTCGCTGACGTAGAACGGGCTCGCCGTGAAGTCGATGTGCGGGTTGGGGCGCGCGAAGTGCAGGCTGGGCGGGATCTCGCGATGCTCGAGGGCGAGGACCGTCTTGATGAGCCCGGCGACGCCGGCGGCGCTGTCGAGGTGGCCGACGTTCGTCTTGAGCGAGCCGACGGCACAGAAGCCGCGCCCGGCCGTGTGGGCGCGGAAGGCGCGGGTGAGGGCCGCGATCTCGATGGGGTCGCCGAGCGGGGTGGCGGTGCCGTGGGCCTCGACGTACCGCACCGTGTCCGGCGGCACCCCGGCGAGCGCCAGGGCGCGGGCGACGACCTCCGCCTGCCCCTCCTCGCTGGGCGCCGTGAAGCCCACCTTGAGGGCGCCGTCGTTGTTGATGGCCGAGCCCTTGAGGACGGCCCGCACCGTGTCGCCGGCCGCGAGCGCGTCGGCGAGCCTCTTGAGCACCACGATCCCGGCGCCGCAGCCGAACACCGTGCCGCGGGCGTCGGCGTCGAATGCGCGGCAGTGCCCGTCGGGCGACAGGATCCACGAATCCTGATGCAGGTAGCCGATCGTCTGCGGGCAGCGGATGGCGACGCCGCCGGCCAGAGCCACGTCGCACTCGTAGTCGAGCAGGCTCTGGCGGGCCAGGTGGACGGCGACGAGCGAGGTCGAGCACGCGGTCTGCACGTTGACGCTCGGTCCCCGCAGGTTGAGCTTGTAGGAGACCCGGGTGGCGAGCGAGTCCTTGTCGTTGGCGAGCACCGCCTGCCAGCTCGCCTCGTCCGCCGCCGACAGCCGCGGCAGGAGGTGAAACAGCAGGTAGGTGCTGAGAGTCGAGCCGGCGTAGACCCCGATCCGGCCGGCGAACCTCTCGGGGTCGACGCCGGCCTGCTCCAGCGCCTCCCAGGCGCACTCCAGGAAGACCCGGTGCTGCGGGTCGGTGATCGCCGCCTCGCGGGGGCTGAAGGCGAAGAACGGCGCATCGAAGAGCTCGACGCCGGCGAGAGTGCCGCGCGCGCGGACGTAGCGGGGATTCGCGAGATCGCCGGGCGCGACCCCCGCCGCCGTCAGCTCGCCATCGCTGAAGGTCGAGATCGACTCGACGCCGTCGCGGAGGTTGCGCCAGAGCTCGCCGACGTCGGCGGCGCCGGGGAAGCGCCCCACCATCCCGACGACCGCGACCTCCTCGCCGGGCTCGTCCTCTGCCGGAGCACCGAAAGTTTCCGTGAGCTCCATCGACTGCGTCCGGGTCTGCGGTCAGCTGGCGAGCGGGCTCAAGGGGCGAGGCGCCGCGTGGACCTCGAGCGCCGCGCGGTTGCCGGATTCCAGCGCCCCCTCCATGGTGCGGCTGAGGAGCGACGTGTGCTCGCCGGCGAAATGGACTCTCCCTTCCGGCCTCGCGAGCTCCGGCATCCAGCTCGTGAGCTGCCCCGGCTTCCACCAGGCGAAGCCGCCGCCCGCCCACGGCTCGGTGCCCCAGCTCACCGAGGTGCCGACCTCGAAGTGGCGCTTGAAGCCGGGATAGACCTTCTCCAGGTTGTCGACCGCCAGGGCGATCCGCGCCGCTTGATCCATGGCGCCGGCGCGCTCCGCCTCGGGGCCGCGCAGGAAGCATTCGAGGATCGAACGCGTGCCGTGCACGCCGCCGCGGACGGACGGATCCTCGGTGACCCGCTGGATCGGCAGGTCGGTGGAGGCGAACCCGGACTCGCCGGCCTCGATCCAGAAGCGGCGGCTCACCTGCAGGTAGATGCGCGTCACCGGCAGGTATTCGAGCTGCTCGATGACGCGGCGCTTGGCGGCCGACAGGCCGGGGTCGAAGAGGATCTTGCCGAGCGGCGGGCAGGGCACCGCGCAGACCAGGCGGTCGGCGTCCAGCCACCGCTCGACGCCCCCCTCCCGCACGGCGGCGCGGACGCCGCCCGGCTGGTGCACGACCTTGGTCACCGCCGCGCCGTAGCGGACGCGGTCGCCGAGGGACCTGGCGAGCGCCTGCGGCAGCCGGTCGAGGCCGCCCGGGATGACCTTGCTCGAGCTCTCGGAGCCGAGGTAGAAGAGCGCCACGTCGGAGAGCAGCCGATGGAGGGCCGAGACCCGCGACCAGTCGTTGCCGAACGGCACGACGTCGCCGAGGAGCTCGACGGCGTCCGGCGAAGCGCCCTGGCGGCGCAGGAAGTCCGCCATCGTCATCTGGTCATAGCTCTTCCAGGGATCGAGCCGCCAGCCGGGCGCGGTCGGATCGCCGATCTGGTCGACGATGGCGAAGTACTTCTGGAACAGCCCGTTGATGCCGCCCTTGCGCTCCTCCGCGGTCAGCGCGAAAGGCCACTCGGGCTCCTTGGCCTGGCGGCCGTAGCGCGCGGCGAACCGCTTGCCGCGCAGGTGATAGACCACGGCCTGCGGCGAGGGGTCGGGCCGGGACAGCGGGAGGTCGAGCGCCTTCGCGTAGCGCAGCAGGTTGCGATAGCTGCCCGAGAAGTCGACCGCCCCGGCCTCCGCATAGAGGCCGTCGGCGAAGGGCTCGCGCAGCGTGTGCACGCGGCCGCCCGGATGGTCCTGGGCCTCGAGCACCGTCACGGAGTGGCCCCGCGCGACCAGCTCGTAGGCCGCCGCGAGCCCGGCGAGGCCGGCGCCGACGACGATCACCGACTTGGCCGGCTTCCGCTCGCTCTTCGCCGGCGGCGGCTCGAGGGCGCCCGACAGGCGCGGCAAGGCGAGCGACGGCGCCGCGAGCGCCAGCGACTTCAGCAGGTCGCGGCGGGTGAATCCGCGATTGAACCAGCGATTGAATCCGCGATTGAATCCAATAGCCCCGAAGGCGCGTATCATTCTATTCCCTTCGCTCATTCAAGCATTGGTGCGGCGGCCTGCGCAGGACGCGCCGGACGGCCGCACGGGTGCCCCGGCGCGCTACGGGCGGCGCAGGCCATCGGCCGGATCGACGGTCGCGGCGCGGCGCGCCGGCAGGTAGTTGGCGGCGAGGGTGACGAGGAAGAGCGCCAGCGCGGTGGCGCCGAGGACCAACGGATCGGTGGGGCTGGTCCGGTAGAGGACGTCGAGCAGCAGCCGGCTGAGCGCCAGGACCATCGCGAGCCCCAGGGCCAGGCCGACGACCGCCAGCGCCGCTCCCCTCCCCACCACCATGCGGACCACGCGGCCGCGGTCGGCTCCGAGCGACATGCGGATGGCGATCTCGCGCCGGCTCTGCTCGACGCTGTACGCCATGACGCCGTAGATGCCGACCCCCGCCAGGACCACCGCGAGGAAGGTGAAGAGGACGATCAGGAGGACCTCGAACCGCGGCCGGTCGGTCTGCTGGGCGAGCCGGTCGGCGAGGCTCGCGACGTCGTAGTCCGGCAGCTCGGGCTCGATCGCCATCATCTCCCGATGGAGCGCCGACCGCAGCCGGGCCGTCGACACCTCGGGCTGCGGGCGCACCAGAAAGTTGATGGTGAGCGGCGGCCGCCGGATGAACTGCAGGAGCGACAGATAGAGGTCGGGCGCCGGCGCCCGCTCGCGCTGGATGCCCTCGTGGCGCACGTTGGCGACGACGCCGACGACGGTCAGCCAGGGCGCGTCGCGGGCGCTGCGCAGCGCGAGCTTGAGGCGCTTGCCGAGCGGATCCTTGCCGGGCCACTGCGCTTCGGCGAGCGCCTTGCTGACGACGACCGCGTTCGACTGCGTGTCCTCGGCGGTGAAGCCGCGGCCCGCCAGCACCGGGATGCCGAGCATGTCGAAGAACGCCGGGGTCACGGCGTGCCACATGGCGAGATAGGCGCCGTCGGGCAGGTCGCTGGCGTGATCCTCGACGGTCATGAAGCCGCCCACCCAGCCGTCGGTCGGCATCGTCGGGTCGGAGAGCGCCACCTGCTGGACGCCGGGCACCGCCGAGATCCGCGGCAGGTACTCCTCCCGCAACCGTTTGACCACCGCCTCGTCCTTGCCGTACCGCGGTCCTCGCGGGTCGATGCGGAAGGTGAGCAGGCCGTCCGCCCGAAAGCCGAGGTCCTCGTTCACCATCTCGCGGAAGCTCTTCGCCATCAGCGCGGCGTCGACCGAGAGGAGGAGGGCGAGGGCCACCTGGGCGACGACCACGGCCCGCTGGAAGCGGCGCCACCCGTGGCCACGAGCCGTGGACTGCTCGTCGCGGCCGAGGCTCTGCGCGAGGCCGGCGCCGAAGCCGGCCGCGAGCGGCGCGAGGCCGAAGGCGATGCCGCAGAGGACGGCCAGGCAGACGGTCGCCGCGATCACCCGCGGCGTGACGGCGACGTGGACGAAGCCGGGAAACTGGATGCCGCTCGCGGCGACCAGGGCGCCCAGCGCCCACTGGGCCAGCAGGATCCCGACGGCGGCGCCGGAGAGCGAGAGGAGGAGGCTCTCGACGAGCAGTTGGCGGACCAGGCGCCGGCGGCTGGCGCCCAGGGCGACGCGGATGGCGAAGGCGCGCTGTCTGGCCGCCGCCCGCGTCAGCAGCAGGCTGGCGACGTTGATGCACGCGATGAGCAGGATGATGCCGGCGCCCAAGGTGAGGATGAGGAGGCCCTTGCGCAGGCTGCCGAACCAGTAGTCCTCGAGCGGCATGACGGCGGCGCCGGCTCCCCGGTTGGAATCGGGGAACTGACGCTCCAGAGCGGCGGCGATGCCGCTCATCTGCCGCTGCGCCTGGGCCATCGTGACGCCGGGCCGCAAGCGCGCCACGCCGTCGAGCCAGCGCTGGCGGCGCAGGGTCAGGAAGGCGCGGATCGGAGGCACCATCGAGGGCACCCACAGGTCGGCCTTGCCGGAGAGGCCGTGGAAGCCGCGCGGCCCGACCCCGACGACCTGATAGGCGCGGCCGTTCAACTGGAGCGAGCGGCCGATCACCGTCGGGTCGCCGCCGAAGCTGCTGCGCCAGAGATCGTAGGCCAGCACCACGACGTAGCGCTCCATCGGCTTGGCGTCCTCGTCGGGGTCGAAGAAGCGGCCGAGCGACGGCACGAGGCCGAGCAGCGCGAGATAGCGGTCGTTGACCAGCTCCCCGGCGAGGTGCTGCGACTGCGGTCCCTGCTCGAGGTTGAAGGCCAGGGTGCCGAAGACCGAGCTGTCCGCGAATACGGTGCTCTGCCGCCGCCAGTCGGCGAAATCCGCCAGCGAGATGGGCCACGGATTGGTCTCGCCCTTCTCCGTGAGGAGGCCGCCGAGGATCACCAACCGCCCGGGGTCGCGGTAGGGGAGCTCGCGCAGCAGCACGGCGTCGATCATGGTGAGCATGGCCGCGGCGGCGCCGATGCCCACCGTCAGGGTGAGGATGGCGGCGAGCGAGAAGCCGCGGTCCTGCGCCAGCTGGCGCAGCCCGATCCGCAGATCTCGTAGCAGGTCTCTCATCGAGCGTCCCCCCCATTCCCGCGAGCCGCCGCGGGTCGTCTCGTCTGCGACGGCCGATCCGGCCGGGCGGCGTGCCGCCGCCGGCCGGATCGGCCGCGGACCTACTCAGTGACCGTGAGAATCGTCGTGCTCGTCGCCCTCCTGGTGACCCTGGATGGTGGCGAACAGCACGTCGATGGGACCGCCGCTGCCGTCGTCCGGCCAGACCGCGAACGTACGGTCGCCGACCGAGGTCGATCCGATGTAGAACCCGAAGTTGGCGAGCAGGCTGGTGGCGAACCGGTAGGGTGCGGTGCACCAGTTGCTGGTCTGCGAGGACACCCGGACCGGCGGGCCGAAGGAGGATCCGCCGTCACGCGACTGCACCCAGAAAGTGTCGACCAGCGAGCTCGCCGGACCGGTGCGTTTGGCCACCGGGCCGATCGGTACGCTGCAGCGCGTGCCGGTCGCGACCTCCTGGCTCTCGAGATAGACGACGTCGACCGCGCCGCCCGGCCGCACGCTGACCGTCGGCCACAGGCGCTTGACCCCGGTCGGCGGCACCGGCGGCGCGAGGGCGCTGGGGGCGCTCCAGGTGGCGCCCAGGTCGTCCGAGAAGATGAGGTACGCCTGGGACGACACGACCGACTGCGCCGTGGCGGCCACCGCCACCGGCGACACCGCCGGGAACATGGTGACGTAGATGCGGCCGCGGTGCGCTCCGCTGGTGGCGACCGCGAGGCGGGGCTGGTCGTTCATGCGGTTCTGGCCCAGGCCGACCGGCGGGTTGGCGCGCATGTCGTTCAACCCGGCGATCAGGGCCGGCGCCGAGAAGGTCTGGCCGCCGTCGACGCTGCGCGAGAAGGCGATCGAATCGGTCGCCGTGTTGGTCCCGTTGAGGAGGAACTCCGGACCGTATTGCCACACCACGTAGACCTCGCCGTGCGGCCCGATCGCCACCGCCGGCGCGACCTGCAGGAAACCCTGGTTCCCGCATTGGGGGTCGTTGGGGTCGAGGATCGCGGCGGTCTCGGGGCTCACCACGGCCGGGCCCGCCCACGTCGCGCCGCCATCGTGGGTACGGAAGACCTCGATCTGGCCGAACCCGGCGAAGGGCACGCCGCAGATCTCGTCGATGTTGACCAGCGCGACGTAGGCGTCGGGGTGCCCGTCCTTGGCGGCGGCGAGCGCCGCGCGGGTGTACAGGTCGCCCGCGTTGGCCGGAAAGATGGTCTTCGCATTGTCGAAGGCGAACGTGCCGGCGCCGAAGTGACCCCGATACACGCCCAACCCGAGGATTCTGGACGTCGTCGCGTTCTGCAGCACGGTGCTGAGAAAGTAGGTGTCATGGTCGCCGTCATGCCCATTCTCTCCATCGTCGCCATGGTCGTCGTCTCCGTGGGCCGCCAACCGATCGGCCCACGGGTGACCCTGGGTGATGGTGGCACCGATCGGGAAGGGGGCGCCGCCATCCGTCCAGCTCCGGCCGCCGTCGGTCGAGAAGGAGAAGCCGACGACCCCGGGCGGACTCGGCGGCGGGCAGGCGAGCCCCAAGGGCGGCCCGCACACTCCCTGGAAGTCCTCGAAGCCGACGAGCAGGTTCTGGCCGTCGGAGCTCGCCGCGATGGTCGTCGTGCTGCGGGTCGGGTTGTCGTTGGGGAAGAGCTGCTGCGGCGCGTTCACGCGCACGTCCGCGGAGACACGGGGACCTCCGTCGGCGGCCAGCGGGCCGGCCGCCATCCCCACCCCCCAGACGGCGATCAGCAACAGGGCGACACCGGCCAGTCCGCTTCTCGTCTCGCTTCTCTCTTCGAGCATTTCTCATCTCCATTCTTCGGCGGGAAGGTTGCACTTCAATCCACGATCGCCGGGCACCGCCCGGTGCGGCAAATCGGTACGGCTGCGCGGCCGGCGCGCGCTCATGCGTCCTCCGCGGCCGAGAGGCCCGGGCCGGGGAGCTCGAGCGCGCCCTCGCCGGCCATCAAGCTCGCCGCCTCGTCATCGGTCACGCCCTCGATCTGCGCCACCACGGCCGCGTAGACGACCAGCGCGAACTGCCCCAGCGTCGGCGCCTCGAAGAGGTCGCGCAGCGGCAGGGCGACTCCGAAGGCGTCCTCGACGCGGGCCAGCACCTGGGTCGCCAGCAGGGAGTGCCCACCGAGGTCGAAGAAGCTGTCGTAGATGCCGATCTCCTCGCGTCCCAGCAGCTCCCGCCAGATCTCGGCGAGCAGCTTCTCGGTGATGGTCTCCGGCGGAGCGTAGCCCTCGGTGCGCCGGATCTCCGGCCTGGGCAACGCCGCGAGGTCCCACTTGCCGGTCGCGGTCAAGGGCAGCGCGGCGAGGGCGACGAAGCCGGCGGGGACCATGTAGGCCGGAAGTCGCGCAGCTCCGCCGGCAGCTCGGTACTCGGCAGCTCGGCCGGCAGCTCGGCCGGCAGCTCGGCGCCGGTGGCGACGTAGGCGACCAGGCTGACGTCGCCCGGCCTCGCCTCGATGGGCAGCACCAGCGCCTCGCGCACCGCCGGGTGAGTCGCCAGCACCGCGGCGATCTCTCCGGGCTCGACGCGGAAGCCGCGGATCTTGACCTGGTCGTCGGTCCGCCCGGCGAAGTCGAGACGGCCGTCGGCCCGGTAGCGAGCGAGGTCGCCGGTCCGGTAGAGGCGCTCTCCGGGCGGTCCGAAAGGGCAGGGGACGAAGCGGTCGGCGGTGAGGTCGGGGCGGCCGAGGTAGCCGCGGGCGACGAGGCCGCCGGCCATCTGCATCTCCCCGGCGACGCCGAGCGGCACCGGCGAGAGCTCGCCGTCGAGGAGCCAGATGCGGGTGCCGCCCCAGGGACGTCCGAGGGGCACGCCGGTCGCCGCGACCGGGTCGCCGGGCGCGCCGAGGGCGCCCGCGGTGCTCATCACCGTCGCCTCGGTGGGACCGTAGGTGTTCCACAGGCGCGGGTGGGCGCCGACGCACGCGAGCCAGTCGGCGACCCGCTCCGGCAGGGCGCGCTCGCCGCCGATGATGACCAGCCGCACCGGCTCGGGGACGGCGATCCGGTCGCGGACGAGGTCGGCGACCAGCGTGTGCCAGAAGGCGGTGGGGAGATCGAGGACGGTGAGCTGCCAGTCCCTGCAGGCGGCCAGGAAGCGCGCCGGAGAGGCGGTCATGGCCTCGGTGCGGAGGACCAGCGTGCCGCCGGATGCCAGGCAGGGGAAGATCTCCTCCAGGCTGACGTCGAAGCTCGGCGAGGCGAACTGCAGGATGCGGTCGGCACGCCCGATACCATAGGTGGCGAGCGCCGCGACGGTGAAGCGCGCCAGCGAGCCGTGCGCGACCTGGACCCCCTTGGGCCGCCCGGTGGAGCCCGAGGTGTAGATGACGTAGGCGAGGTTCTCGGGCAGCGGCTCCGGCGGCGGCCCGCCTACAGCGGCGGCGTCCAGCAGATCGGCCCAGCGGTCGAGCTGGACGAGCGGCCCGGCGAAGGCCGCCGTGCCCCGCGGCCGCCGCCCGGCGGCGACGAGCGCCACCGCCCGCGAGTCGTCGAGCAGGAACGCCAGGCGCTCGTCCGGCAGCCCCTGATCGAGGGGCAGGTAGGCCGCGCCCGCCGCGAGGATCCCCAGCAGGCCGATCACCAGCTCGGGGCTGCGCGGCACCGCCAGGCCGACGATGCTCTCCGCCCTCGCGCCGAGGGCGCGGAGGCGGCGGGCGACCGCCGCCACCCGGCGCTCGAGCTCGCCATAGGTCACGACGGCGTCGTCCTGCACGATCGCCGCGGCCTCGGGAGCGCGCGCGGCCTGGGCGCGGATCAGGGGCCGGGCGAGGCCGGGCGCGGCGTCCTCGGGCCAGCCGCCGCTCGTCCACTCGACGGCGAGCTGATGGCGCTCGGCCGCCGTGAGCAGGGGAAGGTCGCTCAGCGGCCGCCGAGGCTCGGCGACCGCCGCGGCGAGCAGGCAGGAGAGGTGGCCCAGCATCCGCCGCACCGTCGAGCCGGCGAAGAGGTCGGTCTGGTACGACGCCTCGAGGGCGAGCGCCCCGTCGTCCTCCGACGCCACCAGGACGAGGTCGAAGTGCTCCCGCCGCTGCTCGTAGAGGTAGAGCGGGGAGATCTCCAGGCCCGGCAGGCCGACGGTCGGCACGGCGAAGCTCTGCAGCAGGCACATCACCTGGAAGAGCGGCGTGCGGGAGGCGTCGCGCTCGGTGCCCAGCTCCTCGAGCAGCCTCTCGAAGGGGAGGTCCTGGTGCTCGTAGGCCCCCAGGGTGGTCTCGCGCACGCGCCCGAGGAGCTCGTGGAAGCTCGGGTCGCCGCCGAGGTCGGTGCGCAGCACCAGCGTGTTGACGAAGAATCCCACCAGCGGCTCGACCGCCGGCCACCGCCGGTTGGCGACGAAGGTGCCGACGCTCAGGTCGCTCTGTCGCGTCTGGCGGTGGAGGAGGGTGTAGAAGCCGGCGAGGAGAGTCATGAAGAGCGTCGCGCCCCGCGCCTGTCCCAGGGCCCGCAGCGGCGCGGCGAGCGCTGCCGGCACGCGGAGGGTCTCGCTCGCGCCGCGGAAGGTCCGGGCCGCCGGCCGGGGGCGATCGGTGGGCAGGTGGAGCGCCTCGGCCGCGCCGGCGAGGCGCGCGCGCCAGTAGGCGGCGAGCCGCCGGCCCTCCTCGCCCGCCAGCGTACGCTGCTGCCAGGCGGCGTAGTCGACGTACTGGACCGCGAGCTCGGGCAGCGGCGACGGCCGGCCGGCGCGGAAGGCTTCGTAGAGAACCCCCAGCTCGCGGCTGAAGACGCCCAGCGACCAGCCGTCGAAGACGATGTGGTGCACGGTGAGGAGGAGGAGGTGCTCCTCGCCCGGCAGGCGCAGGAGAGCGGTGCGGACGAGCGGTCCGCGGACCAGGTCGAAGACGCGCCCGCCGTGCTCCTGGACGAGCCGCGCCGTCTCCGCCTGCCGCACGGGCTCGGCGAGCCCCGCGAGGTCGATCGCGGGCAACGGGAGGTCGAGGCACGGGGCGATGACCGGCGACGGCCGGCCTCCCACCGCCGGGAAGGTCGTGCGCAGCGACTCCTGGCGGCGCACGATCTCGCCGATCGCGCGCGCCAGCGGCGCAGAGGAGAGCGCGCCGCGCAGCCGCAGGGTGAGCGGGACGTTGTAGGCGGCCATGCCGGGGTCGAGCTGGACGAGGAACCACTCGCGCAGCTGCGAGGTCGACATCGGCAGCGTCCCTTGCCGCGGCATCCGCACGATCGGCGAGACGGCCCCCGCTTCGGCAGTGTCGGAACCTTCGGCGGAACCTTCGGCCGCTCCCCGCCGGTCCACCGCGCCGGCGACGGCCACCGCCAGCTCGGCGATCGAGGGCCGCTCGAACAGGGTGCGGAGCGGCAGCTCGGCGCCGAGGGCCTGATGAATCCGCGACATCAGTTGCGCCGCGCTGAGCGAGTGCCCGCCGAGCTCGAAGAAGTCGTCGTGGACGCTGACGGCCGGGACGCCCAGCACCTCGCGCCAGAGGCCCGCCAGGCGCTCCTCGAGCGGGTCCCGCGGCGCCACCACCTCCCGCTCGCCGGCCGGCCGTGCCTCCGGGGCCGGCAGCACCCGCCGGTCCACCTTGCCGTTGGGCGTGAGCGGCAGGGAGGCGAGCGCCACCCAGGCCGAGGGCACCATGTAGGCCGGCAGCAGCGTCTTCAGGAATTCCCGCAGCTCCGCCGCGTCCACCCCGGCGAACTCTCCGGCCGCCTCTCCGGCCACGTAGTAGGCGACCAGCCGGCGCTCGCGCGCGCCGTCCGCCGGCGCCGCGACGACGACCGCCTCGCGCACCCGCGGATGGCGCAGGAGCGCGCTCTCCACCTCCCCCAGCTCGATGCGGAAGCCCCGCACCTTGACCTGCTGGTCGCGGCGCCCCAGGAACTCCAGCGTTCCATCCGCCCGCGAGCGCGCCAGGTCGCCGGTGCGGTACAGGCGGAGGCCGCCCAACGCTGCGTCCGATAGCGCGAAGGGGTCCGGCACGAAGCGCTCCGCCGTCAGCCCGGCGTTGCCGAGATAGCCCCGCGCCAGCCCGGAGCCCCCCACGCACAGCTCCCCCACCGCTCCCAGCGGCGCCAGCTCCAGGGCCGAGTCGAGCACGTAGGCCATGCTCGCCGCGATCGGCCGCCCGATCGGCACCGGGCCGTCGCCCAGGTCGCGGCGCAGCCGCGAGGTCGTGCTGAAGGTCGTGTTCTCGGTCGGACCGTAGCCGTCGATCAGCTCGACCCCGGGGAGCTCGGCGAGGGCGCGCTCGACGTGCGGCCGCGACAGCGCATCGCCCCCCGCGAGGAGCTGGCGGAGCCCCGAGAAGCCGTGCAGCCCTTCCTCCACCGCCAGGTGGAAGAGGCCCGCCGTCAGCCACAGCGTCGTCACCCCGTGCCGCTGCACCGCCGCGGCCAGCTCGCCCAGGGAGACCGGCCGCGGCGGGTAGAGCACCAGCCGGCCGCCGTTGACGAGCGGCCCCCACAGCTCGAGCGTCGCCACGTCGAACGACATCGGAACGAGCTGCAGGAAGACCTCGCCGGGGCCGAGCGACATGTACTCCGTCTCGCGCACCAGGCGCACCACCGCCCGATGGCTGACCTCCACCCCCTTGGGCGTCCCCGTCGAGCCCGAGGTGTAGAGCACGTAGGCGAGGGCCGCCGGCTCGTCCCAGTCGTCCATCGTGCCTCGGGTATCCCCGGGCCGCGCGGGCTCGACGTCCTCGAGCGCGAGATGCGGCGGCCCGTCGGGCAGCCGCTCGAGGAGGCGCCGCGGGCCCACCAGCGCCGCCGGCGCGGCATCCGCGACGAGCACGCCCAACCGCTCGCGCGGGTACGACGGGTCGAGCGGCACGTAGGCCCCACCCGCCGCGAGGATGCCGAGCATCGCCGCCACCATCTCGCCCGAGCGCTCGACGGCGAGGCCGACGCGCGACTCCCGGCCCACCCCCAGGCGGCGGAGGCGGCGGGCGATCCGCTCCGCCCGCCGGGCGAGCTCGCCGTAGCTCAGCTCGCAGTAGCTCAGCTCGCCGTCCTCCCAGACCACCGCCACCGCGTCCGGCCGCGACGCCGCCTGCTCGGCGAACAGGCGGTGGACGCTCCGCCGCGGGACATCGGACGCGGTGTCGTTCCACTCCCGGATCGCCTGGTGGCGCTCCGCCGCCGACAGCAGCGAGAGCCGCGCGACCGGCACCTCCGGAGCTTGCGGAGCCGCCGCCGCGGCCGCGAGGATCGCCGCGTAGTGCGCCAGGAGGCGCGACGCCGTCGACGCGGCGAAGAGGTCCGTCGAGTATTCGAGCTCCATCCCCGTGGGCTCGCCCGCCTGCCCGCCCTCGACGAGGGTCAACGCGAGGTCGAACTTCGCCGTCGTGCGCCCGGCGACCTCGACCGGCTCGAGGCGGAGCGCGGCGCCGGAGCGGTCGGACCGGTCACTCATCGCCGCCGGGCGGGCGCCCTGCAGCGAGAGGACGGCCTGGATCAACGGATTGCGCGACAGGTCGCGCCCCGGCCGCAGCGCCTCGACCACCGCCTCGAAGGGCAGGTCCTGGTGGGCGAAGGCGGCGAGGGAGGTCTCCCGCACCGCCGCCAGCAGGCGGCGGAAATCCACCTCGCCGTCGATCCGCACCCGCAGCGCCAGGGTGTTGACGAAGAAGCCGATCAACCCCTCGAGCTCCGGCCGCGCGCGGTTGGCGACCGGCACGCCGAGGAGGAGGTCGCGCTGGCCGGTGTAGCGGAAGAGGAGGGCCGCGAAGGCGGCGAGGTAGAGCATGTGAGACGTCGCCCCCTCGCGCCGCGCCAGGGCGGCGAGCCGCGCCGGGACGTCGCCGGCGAGCCGCAGCTCGCGGCTGCCGCCGCGGAAGCTCTGCGCCGCCGGCCGCGGCCGATCCGTCGCCAGCTCGAGCGCGGTCGGCGCCCCGGCGAGCTCCCGCCGCCAGAAGGCGAGCTGGCGGTCGAGCACCGCCGCCGGCCACCCCCGCTGCCAGGCGGCGTAGTCGGCGTACTGGATCCGCAGCTCGGGCAGCGGCGAGCGGCGCCGCTCGACCGCCGCGCCGTAGAGCGCCGGCAGCTCGCCGAGCAGCACCCCCTCCGACCAGCCGTCGTAGACCACGTGGTGGAAGGTCAGCAGCAGCAGGTGCTTCGCAGTGGTCACTGCCGGTGCCAGCCGAAGCAGGGCCGCGCGCAGCAGTGGCCCGCGCCGGAGGTCGAAGGTGCGCCCGGCCTCCTCGCCGGCGAGCCGGATCCGCTCGCGGCCGCCGCCCTCGCGCGGCAGGCCGCCGAGGTCGACGACCGGCAACGGGAACCGGTGCGGTGCCAGGATCTCCTGCCAGGGCTCGCCGTCCACCTCGACGAGCCGCGTGCGCAGCACCTCGTGACGCCGCACCACCTCGGCGAGCGCCGCGGCGAGCGCCGCCGGCTCCAGCGGCCCCTCGATCGCGAAGGCGAGCGGGATGTTGTACGCCGGGTTGTCCGGCGCCAGGCGGTCGAGGAACCACAGGCGCTGCTGCGCGAACGACACCGGCAGCAGGCCGCCGCGGCGGGTCGGCACGAGCGGGACGAGCTGGTCGTCCCCGAGGTCCACCCCGGCCGCGAGCGCCGCCTCGACGCGGAGCGCCAGGCCCGCGACCGTCGGCGCCTCGAACAGCTCGCGCAGCGCCAGCTCCACCCCGAACGCCTGTCGCAGCCGCGCGGTGACGCGCACCGCCACGAGCGAGTGCCCGCCCAGGGCGAAGAAGTCGTCGTCGATCCCGAACCGGCCGCGGCCCTCGAGACCCAGCACGTCGGCCCAGAGGGCGGCGATCCGTTCCTCGACCGGCGTCCGCGGCGCGGCCGCCTCCCGCGCGCCGGCCCGCCGTGCCTCCGGGTCCGGCAGCGCCCGCCGATCCACCTTGCCGTTGGGGGTGAGCGGCAGGGCGGCGAGCGCCACCCACTCCGCGGGCACCATGTAGGCGGGGAGGATCGCGGCGAGGAATTCCCGCAGATCCGCCGCGTCCAGGCCGGGCGCGCCCGGCGCCGCCTCCCCCGCCACGTAGTAGGCGATCAGCCGGCGGTCCCGCGCGCCGTCCGCCGGCGCCACCACCACCGCCTCGCGCACCCGCGGATGGCGCAGGAGCGCGCTCTCGACCTCCCCGAGCTCGATGCGGAAGCCCCGCACCTTGACCTGCTGGTCGCGGCGCCCCACGAACTCCAGCGTCCCCTCGGCCCGCCAGCGCGCCAGGTCGCCGGTGCGGTACAGGCGAAGGCCGCCCGACGAGAAGGGGTCGGGCACGAAGCGCTCCGCCGTCCGCTCGGCGTTGCCGAGGTAGCCCCGCGCCAGCCCGGCGCCCCCCACGTACAGCTCCCCCACCGCGCCCAGCGGCGCCGGCTCCAGCGCACCGTCGAGGACATAGGCCTCGCTCGCCGCGATCGGCCGCCCGATCGGCACCGGGCCAGCGCCCAGGCCGCGGCGCAGCCGCCAGGTCGTGCTGAAGGTCGTGTTCTCGGTCGGCCCATAGCCGTCGATCAGCTCGACCCCGGGCAGCTCCGCGAGCGCCCGCTCGACGTGCGGCCGCGACAGCGCGTCGCCCCCCGCGAGGAGCTGGCGGAGCCCGGCGAAGCCCTGCAGCCCCTCCTCCACCGCGAGGTGGAAGAGGCCCGCCGTCAGCCACAGCGTCGTCACCCCGTGCCGCCGCACGACGTCGGCCAGCTCCTCCAGGGAGACCGGCCGCGGCGGGTAGAGCACCAGCCGGCCGCCGTTGACGAGCGGCCCCCACAGCTCGAGCGTCGCCGCATCGAACGACATCGGGGCGAGCTGCAGGAAGACCTCGCCGGGGCCGAGCGACAGGTAGCCCGTCTCGCGCACCAGGCGCACCACCGCCCGATGGCTGACCTCCACCCCTTTCGGGATCCCCGTCGAGCCCGAGGTGTAGAGCACGTAGGCGAGGGCCGCCGGCTCGTCCCAGTCGTCCATCGTGCCCCCGGCATCCCCGGGCCCCGGAAGCTCGACGTCCTCGAGCGCCAGACGCGGCGGCCCCTCCGGCAGCCGCGCCAGGAGGCACCGCGGGCCGACCAGCGCCGCCATGGCGGCATCCGCGACGAGGAGGCCCAGCCGCTCGCGCGGATACGACGGATCGAGCGGCACGTAGGCCCCGCCCGCCGCGAGGATGCCGAGGACCGCCGCCACCATCCCGCCCGAGCGCTCCGCGCAGAGGCCCACCCGCGACTCCGGGCCTACTCCCAGACCGCGGAGGCCGCGGGCGATCCGGGCCGCCCGCCGGGCGAGCTCGCCATAGGTCAGCTCGCAGTAGCCCAGCGCGCCCCCCTCCCAGACCACCGCCACCGCGTCCGGCCGCGACGCCGCCTGCTCGGCGAACAGCCGGTGGATGCTCCGCCGCGGGAAGCTCGACCCCGTGTCGTTCCACTCCCGGATCGCCTGCTGGCGCTCCGCCTCCGAGGCCAACGGCAGCAGCGAAACCGGCATCTCCGGAGCCGTCGCGGCGGCCGCGAGGAGCGCCGCGTAGTGCGCCAGGAGGCGCGCCGCCGTCGACGCGGCGAAGAGGTCCGCCGAGTGCTCGAGCTCCAGGAGCGGCCCACCGCCGGCGGCATCCGTCCCGCCGAGGACGGCGAGCACCAGGTCCAGCTTCGCCGTCGCGCCGGCGCCCGAGCGCCACGGCACGAAGCGCACGTCACCGCCGGTCCTGGCGCCGGCCGGCTCCGAGGTCACCATCGCCTGGACCAGCGGATTGCGCGACAGGTCGCGCTCCGGCCGCAGCGCCTCGACCACCGCCTCGAAGGGCAGGTCCTGGTGGGCGAAGGCGGCGAGAGAGGTCTCCCGCACCGCCGCCAGCAGGCGGCGGAAATCCGCCTCGCCGTCGACCCGCACGCGCAGCGCCAGGGTGTTGACGAAGAAGCCGATCAACCCTTCGAGCTCCGGCCGCGTCCGGTTGGCGACCGGCACGCCGACGAGGAGGTCGCGCTGGCCGGTGTAGCGGAAGAGGAGGGCCGCGAAGGCGGCGACGTAGAGCATGTGGGCCGTCACCCCCTCGCGCCGCGCCAGGGCGGCGAGCCGCGCCGCGGCCTCGCCCGGCAGCCGCAGCTCGCGGCTGCCGCCGCGGAAGCTCTGCGCCGCCGGCCGCGGCCGATCCGTCGCCAGCTCGAGCGCGGTCGGCGCCCCGGCGAGCTGCCGCCGCCAGAAAGCGAGCTGGCGGTCGAGCACCGCCGCCGGCCACCCCCGCTGCCAGGCGGCGTAGTCGGCATACTGGATCCGCGGCTCGGGCAGCAACGAACGGCGCCCCTCGACCGCCGCGCCGTAGAGCGCCGCGAGCTCGCCGAGCAGCACCCCCTCCGACCAGCCGTCGTAGACCACGTGGTGGAAGGTCAGGAGCAGCAGGTGCCGGTTCTCAGCCGCCGACGCCAGGCGCAACAGGGCCGCGCGCAGGAGCGGGCCGCGCCGGAGGTCGAAGGTGCGCCCGGCCTCCTCGGCGGCGAGCCGGTCCCGCTCGCGGTCCTGACCTCCACCTTCGTGCGGCAAGCCGCCGAGGTCGACGACCGGCAACGGGAACGGGCGCGGCGCCAGGATCTCCTGCCACGGCTCGCCGTCCATCTCGACGAGCCGCGTGCGCAGCGCCTCGTGACGCCGCACCACCTCGGCGAGCGCCGCGGCGAGCGCCGCAGGCGCGAGCGGCCCCTCGACGGCGAAGGCCACCGGGAGGTTGTAGACCGGGTTGTCCGGCGCCAGGCGGTCGAGGAACCACAGGCGCTGCTGCGCGAACGACACCGGCAGCAGACCGCCGCGCAGGGCCGGCGCGAGCGGCACGAGGGGAGGCAACGCGACCTCTGCCGCATCCCGGCGAGCGCTCGCCACCTCCCGCGCCAGGGCGCGCACGGTGGGAGCTTCGAAGAGGGCGCGGACGGGCAGATCGACGCCGACGGTCTGGCGCAGCCGCGCCAGCACGCGGGTGACCAGCAGGGAGTGTCCGCCGAGCTCGAAGAAGTTGTCGTCGGCGCGCACCGGCGTGCGCCCGAGGGCCTCCTCCCAGAGGCCGGCGACGAGCTGCTCGAGCGGCGTGCCGAGGGACTCCCCAGCGGCCGGAGCCGGCCGCCACGGCAGGCGGGCGAGGGCCTGCCGGTCGACCTTGCCGCTGGCGTTCTGCGGCAGCGCCGCGAGCGGCACGAAGCGCGCCGGCAGCATGTAGTCGGGCAGCCGGCGACGGAGATCCTCGCGCAGCGCCACGGCATCCAGCGCCGGCGCTCCGCCGCGCGGGACGACGAAGGCCACCAGGCCGCCATCGACGGCGAGGACCGCCACGTCGCGCACCGCCGGGTGCCGCGCCAGGGTGGCCTCGATCTCGCCGAGCTCGATGCGATAGCCGCGGACCTTGACCTGATGGTCGACCCGGCCGAGGAACTCGATCTCGCCGTCCGCCAGCCAGCGGGCGAGGTCGCCGGTGCGGTAGAGGCGCCCGCCCGCCTCGGCCGCCGCGGCGAACGGATCGGGGACGAAGCGCTCCGCCGTCAGGTCGGGCCGCCGCAGGTAGCCGCGGGCGAGGCCGCGGCCGTGGATGGCGAGCTCGCCGGGCACGCCGCACGGCGCCAGCTCGCCGCGGGCGCCGAGGACGTGCAGGCGGAAGTTGTCGAGCGGGCGCCCGATGGTGGGCGCCTGCCCCGGCGCGCCGCGCCGGCCGCCCGCGGGCACCACGCCCACGGTGCAGATGACCGCCGCCTCCGTCGGTCCATAGGTGTTGAGCAGCGGGAACGGCAGGCCCGCGGGGGGGTATCGGCGCAGGCGGTCCGAGCCGGTCAGGAGGTAGCGCAGGCTGGTCGGCGTTCCGTCCCAGTCGAGGTCGAGCAGCGCCTCGGCGACGGGCACCGGCAGCCAGCTCGCGGTGATGTCCTGCTCCGCCATCCAGTCCCGCAGCTCGGCGGGCGACGCGCGGAGGGCGTCCGGCGGGACGTGGAGGCTGGCGCCGGCGATGAGGTAGGGCCAGGTCTCCCACACCGAGGCGTCGAAGCCGACGCCGGCGACGAGCGTGGCACGGTCGGCGGCGCCCACCGCGAAGGCGCGGGCGTGCCAGGCGAGGAGATTGCGCAGGGCGCCGTGGCCGACCTCGACGCCCTTCGGCCGCCCCGTCGAGCCGGAGGTGTAGATGACGTAGGCGAGGTTCGCCGGCTGGAGAGCGGGAGCCGGCAGATCCAGACTATCTGGTTCTCCGTCCGGCTCATCGACGAAGAGGCAGCGGACGCCGCGCTCCGCGGCGCGGGCGGCGACACCGCCGCGGCGGGCGAGCAGCACCGGGGCGCCGGAGTCGGCGAGCTGGAAGCTCAAGCGCTCCGCGGGCAGGGACGGGTCGAGGGCGACCTGCGCGCCGCCGGCGCGGAAGACCGCGAGGACGGCGACGACGAGGTCCGGCGAGCGCTCGAGACAGACGCCGACGCGGACGTCCGGCCCGACGCCCAGCGTGGACAGCGCACGGGCGAGCCGCCGCGCCCGGCGGTCGAGCTCGCCGTAGGTCAGAACGCGGTCGCCGCTCACCACCGCCGGCGCCGCGGGCCGCTCCCGCGCCTGCGCGGCGACCAGCTCGTGCGGCCATGCCGAGGCGGCCGGCGCCGCGGCGGTGTCGTTCCATTCCGCCGTCGCCTGGTGGCGCTCGGCCGCCGAGAGCAACGGCAGCCGGGAGAGCGGCGTCTCCGGCGCCGCCGCGGCGCCGGCGAGGAGCGCCGCGACGTGCGCCAAGAGCCGCGCCGCCGTCGCCCCGTCGAACAGGTCCGCCGCGTACTCCAGCTCCAAGGCGAGCCCCGAGCCCGCGCCGTCCTCCTCCGGCGCGTCCACCAGCAGCGACAGCTCGAACTTGGCCGTCGTCCGCGGAGCGCCGGAGAGCGGCGCGAAGCAGAGGGCCGCGGGCCCGGCTCCCGCCGTCACCGGCGGGCCGAGGCTCTGCAGGGCGAGGGTGACCTGGACGAGCGGGTTGCGCGTCAGGTCGCGCTCCGGCGCCAGCTCCTCGACCAGCAGCTCGAACGGCAGGTCCTGGTGGGCGAAGGCGGCGAGCGCGGTGTCGCGGACCGCCGCGAGCAGGCGATCGAACGCGGGGTCGCCCTCCCACCGCGCGCGGAGCGCCAGGGTGTTGACGAAGAAGCCGATCGACCCTTCGAGCTCCGGCCGCGGCCGGTTGGCGACCGGCGTGCCGAGGAGGAGGTCGTCGCGGCCGGTGTAGCGCGCCAGGAGCGCCGCGAAGCCGGCCGCGAGCATCATGAAGAGCGTCGCCCCCTGCCGCCGCGCCGCGGCGCCGAGCGGCGCCGCGACGCTTGCCGGCAGGCTCGCCCCGCGCGTGGCGCCGCGGAAGCTCTGCACCGCCGGCCGCGGCCGGTCGGTCGGCAGGTCGAGCGTCGCCGGCGCCCCGGCGAGCTGCCGGCGCCAGTAGGCGCGCTGCCCGGCGAGCACCTCGGGCGGCCAGGCGAGCTGCCAGGCGGCGAAGTCGGCGTACTGGACCGCCGGCTCGGCGAGCGGCGACGGCTGCCCGAGGGCGGCGGCGTAGAGGGCCGCGAGCTCGCCGATCAGCACCCCCTCGGACCAGCCGTCCCACACGACGTGGTGCGCGGTGAGGAGGAGCATCTGCGCTTCGGGTTCCGTCGGCCCCGTGCCGACGAGGCGGGCGCGCAGGAGCGGCCCGCGCGCGAGGTCGAACGGCAGGGCGGCCTCCTCGAAGCGCAGCCGCTCGATCTCGCGCCGTTGCGCCTCCCGCTGTAGCGCCAGGCCGCTCAGGTCGATCCGCGGTAGGGGGAACGGCCGCGCCGGCAGGACCTCCTGCCAGGGCTCGCCCGCGATCTCGACGCAGCGCGTGCGCAGCGCCTGGTGGCGGCGGACGACCTCGGTCAGGCCGGCGGCGAGCGCCGCGGGACGGAGCGCGCCGCGGACCGCGTAGGCGGCGGGGACGTTGTAGAGCGGGCTCCCCGGCGACAGGCGGTCGAGGAACCAGAGCCGGCGCTGCGCGAACGACAGCGGCAGCGGGCCGCGCCGCGCCAACCGCGGGATCGGCCCCGCCGATGTCCCCGCCGATATCCCCGACCCTGGCCCCGACCCGGCTCGCAGCGCCTCCTCGAGCCGGCGCGCCAGGCCCGCCACGGTCGGCTCCGCGAAGAGGTCCTGCAGCGACAGCTCCGCCCCCGAGACCTGGCGCAGCCGCGACACCAGGCGCGGAGCGAGCAGCGAGTGCCCCCCCAGCTCGAAGAAGTTGTCGTGGATTCCGATGTTGATCCCGAGACCGCGGCTGCGCGCCGCACCCGGACGGCGGGCTCCCAGCACCTCGGCCCAGACCTCGGCGACCATCGCCTCGACGGGCGTCCGCGGCGCCGCCGGCTCGCCGTCCACGGCCCCCGTCTCGATCGCCGGGAGCGCGCGCCGGTCGAGCTTGCCGGTGGCGGTGAGCGGGAGCGCCGCGAGCGTCAGGAAGGCCGAGGGCACCATGTAGGACGGCAGGCGCTGGCGCAGGAACTCGCGCAGCTCGCCGACCGCCGGCTCGGCTCCGGAGACATGGGCGCCGTAGACGACGTAGGCGACGAGGGCGAGGTCGCCGCGCTCGGCCTCGACCGCCACGACCGCGGCCTCGCGGAGCGCGGGATGGCTGGCGAGGGCCGCCGCGACCTCGCCGGGCTCGACGCGGAAACCGCGGATCTTCACCTGGTCGTCGGCACGGCCGGCGAACTGCAGCACGCCGTCGCCCGCGAACCGCGCCAGGTCGCCGCTGCGGTAGAGGCGCTCGCCCGCGGCGCCGAACGGGTCGGGGACGAAGCGCTCGGCGGTGAGCTCGGGCCGGCCGAGATAGCCGCGCGCGAGGGGGCCGCCGCCGAGGTACAGCTCGCCGACGGCGCC